>Ga0194051_1000960_pt1 | contig 15728 bp, 15 predicted proteins | sample SepL2320m_MetaG_FD_161275 | JGI IMG/M metagenome (GOLD analysis project Ga0194051, IMG submission 161275) | Anoxic zone freshwater microbial communities from boreal shield lake in IISD Experimental Lakes Area, Ontario, Canada - Sep2016-L239-20m | ecosystem: Environmental > Aquatic > Freshwater >... | reverse complement strand
CGGTGAAGCCGGTGGCGGGCTCGCTGATGCCGTCGTCGGGGTAGCCGGCCGAATAGCGGCCGCCGCGCGCCAGCTCCTGTCGGCCCTTCAGCGCGAACACCGAGAACGACACGCCGGTCTGGTATTCGAGGCCGCGGTATTCGACCGGATCGAGGGTGAGCGGCAGGTCTGCGTCGGCGGCCTGGACCAGCTTCACGACCTCGCCCAATCGTGCCGCCTCGGCGGCCCCGGCGGCCGGGAGCTTCAATCCGGCGAGACTGGCAATGCCGCGCTCCGCGGGACCCGCGGCGCGCAACAGGCCGACGAACAGGTCGGCCGCCTTCTTGTCGGTGAGCGCCTTGGCGACGGCGGCCTCGTCCTTGCGGTCGAGTCCGCGCCGCAGGCGGCGGAGCGCGTCGGCCGGCAGCTTGAGGCCGGCGGCGACGGCTGCGACCAGGGTCGGCAGGTTGAGATCGACAGTGAGGTCGGCGACGCCGATCGCGCGCAGCGCATCCACCGCCAGCAGCACGGCCTCGGCATCAGCCTCGGCCGAATCGACGCCGATCAGCTCGGTGCCGACCTGGGCGAACTGGCGCTCGGGTTTCAGCGTGCTGCCGCGCACGCGGATGACGTTGCCGCCGTACGACAGGCGCAGCGGCCTGGGCTCGTGCTTCAGCCGGGTGACGGCGATGCGGGCGACCTGGACCGTCATGTCGGGACGCACGCCCATCATGCGCTGCGACACCGGGTCCATCAGCCTGAAAGTCTGTGGGCCGAGCGCCGCACCCGGGCCGCCCAGCAGGGATTCCTCGAATTCGACCAGGGGCGGCTTCACCCGCTCGTAGCCGAACGCGGCAAAGCGCTCGATGGCGACGTCGATGGCCCGCGCCTCGCGCGCCGCGTCGGGGGGCAGCAGGTCTGCAAGTCCGGCGGGCAGCAGGCCGCGATGGTCGTTGTCGTTGGAGGTCATGGTGGCGCTTGATAGCCTATTGCGCCCCGGATTGGGAGGACGGGAAAAGGGAGGGGGTGCTTGTATCCGGCCACCGATGGGCTATTGGTCGCGGCCATGAGCGAACCCTCCCGCACGGCGATATCCGTGGTGGCTCCCTGTTTCAACGAGCAGGACGTCCTGCCCGAATTCCTGCGCCGGGTCGGTGCCGTCCTGGACGCGGTGGGCGGCACCAGCGAAGTCGTGCTGGTCGACGACGGCTCGCGCGACCGGACCTGGGAGATCATGACGGCCGCCGCCGCCGCCGACCCGCGGGTCGTGGCGGTCCGCCTGATGCGCAACCACGGCCACCAGCTCGCGCTCACCGCCGGGCTGTCGGTCTGCCGCGGCGAGCGCATCCTGATCATCGATGCCGATCTGCAGGATCCGCCGGAGCTGCTGCCCGACATGATGGCGCTGATGGATCAGGATGCCGATGTGGTTTACGGCCAGCGCCGCCAGCGTGACGGCGAAAGCCTTTTTAAGCGCGCGACCGCGGCCGGCTTCTACCGCCTGATCAACCGGCTCACCGATGTCGATATCCCCGCCGATGCCGGCGACTTCCGGCTGGTGACCCGCCGGGTTCTCGACCTGCTGCTGGCCATGCCGGAACGCCACCGCTTCATCCGCGGCATGGTGGCATGGATCGGCGGCCGGCAGGTGCCGCTGCATTACGATCGTCATGCCCGCGCCGCCGGCGAGAGCAAATACCCGCTCAGCAAGATGATCCGCTTCGCCGCCGATGCCATCACCGCCTTCTCGGTCGTTCCGCTGATGGCGTCGATGACGATCGGCTGGGTCATGGCGGCGGTCGGCTTCGGCTTCTTCATCTATTCGATCGTCGGCTGGTTCATGCATGCGACCTTGCCGGGCTGGGCGTCGATCATGGCGGCCATGGGCCTGCTGGGCGGCATGCAGTTCCTGATGCTGGGGATCATCGGCGCCTATCTCGGGCGGCTCTACGACCAGAGCAAGGGACGACCTCTGTTCATGATCCGCGACATCGTCGGCGGTCGGAAGTGAACTCCACCGATCCCCTGTCGTGGTCGGGTGAACCGGCGGAGTTCGACGACTACGCCGCCGAGTACGAGGGCGGTCTCGACAATCCCGTCAAGCGGATGATGGGCAATTCGCCCGACCAGTTCATTGCCGTCAAGACACGCTGGCTGATGCGCCACGAGCCGGCGCTCAGGACTGGCGGCCTCGCCTTGCTCGACTACGGCTGCGGCATCGGCAGCCTGATGCGCGTGCTCGTGAACGAGGGCGCGCGGGCCGCTTTCACCGGCTGCGACATCTCCACCGGCATGCTGCGCCAGGTCGAAAAGCGCTGGCCAGCGTCGCTTTCGCCGCTGCCCGTGCTGGCGCCGCAGGACGGCGCACGGACGCCGTTCGCCGACAGCCAGTTCGACGTCGCCACCGTGAGCGCGGTGCTCCACCATGTGCCGGTCGACCAGCGGCCGGCGGTCTATGCCGAGCTGGGGCGCGTGCTGAAGCCCGGCGGCCGGCTCTATGTCTTCGAGCACAATCCGCGCAACCCGCTGGTGCGCTACGTCGTTGCGCGCACGCCGATCGACCGGAACGCGATCCTGCTCGACCCGACGGAAGTGCGGCACGGGCTGCTCGACACAGGGCGTTACGACCTCGACACCGACTACCTGATGTTCATGCCGCCCGGCCTGCCGTTCCTGCGGCCGATCGACCGGACGCTGGCATGGCTGCCGCTCGGCGCGCAGTATGTCGTGGCGGCCCGCAAGCCGGGCTGACGGGAGGCGTGGATGGATCAGGCGGCATTTGAATCTGAATTGAAGCGCGACGGCTATGAGATGCAGGTCAACACGACGGCGGGCGCCAAGATCAATCCGCAGCACAGCCATCCCTTCGATGTGCGCGCGATGGTCATGCAGGGGGCGATCACGCTCAGCCGCGACGGCGCCGCCCGGACCTACCAGGCCGGCGAGACTTTCTCGATGCCGAGAGGATGCCTGCATTTCGAGAGCTACGGCCCCGAGGGCGCGGTGATTCTCCTCGGCCGCAAGCACTGAAGATCCACGCCGGACGATCGGAGACAGGGTGAAGGTTCCGGCACTCCGCTGGCAACTGGCGCTGGCGTTCACCGTGGCGCTTGCGATTCTCGTCGGCCAGATCGTCTGGCTCGAGAACGTCCACGTCATGACGACCAACGGGATGTACAAGAGCCTGCAGGCCGAACCCTGGATCGCCGATCCGGCGCACGCCACGCTCGATCCGTCGAACTATCTCTATTTTCCGCTGTACGGCGCGCTGTGCAGGCTGCTCGACAGCGTGGGCATCTTGCGTGGCTCGGCATGGCAGCAGTTTGCCTATCTCAACGCCTTCTGGGCGAGCCTCTGCATCACCTTCGTCTACGCCTTCATCCATCGGGTGACCGCGAGCGCGGCGGCGGCGGCGCTGGCCGCCTGCCTTCACCTCGGCAGTGGCTATTTCCTGCTCCTCGCCACGATCAACGAAGACATCATGCCGGGCTACACGATCGTGTTCGCGGCCATGGCGCTCGCCGGTCTGTGGTTCGACCGGCCGACCTGGCGGCGCGTCGCCCTCGTCGGCGTCGTCTTCACCGTAGGCTGGCTGGTCGAGTGGCGGCTGATCTTCCCGACCTTGCCGGCATTGGTGCTGGCACTGGCGCTGTCGGAAGGAACCCCGCGGCGGCGGCTGGCGCTGATCGGCGTGTTGATCGCCTCGATCCTGGTGGTGACCGGGCTGGCTTCGCTGGTGACGATCGGCCACCCGGGATCGGTCGGGCCCGAAGGCCTGCTGTGGACCGGCAAGGGCATCGAGACCGGGTGGGCCGGATTGAACTGGGACAAGGCCTGGATGCTGCTGTCCGGTGTCGGCAGCTATCTCCTGATTTTCGGCGGGTCCGTCGACCTGCCGGCCATCCGGCAGGCAGTCGTTCCCCTGTCGATTTCGGTGCTGATCCAGGCGGCTCTCCTCGCGGCCACTCTCGTCGCCTTGTGGCCGAGGCGCGGCGACCGGCGGCTGCGCGCCATCGCCATCGTCTTCCTCGGCACCTTCGTGGCCGGCGAGGTCTTCAATTTCTATTCGCAGCCCCAGGATCCGCAGATGCAGATCAACGTCATGCCCTGGCTGACGGTGGCGTGGGGGCTGCTGGCCGCGCGGCTGCTTGCCACCGCCGCGCACCGCGGGCGGTCGATCGCATTGGCGGGGCTCGGCATCGTGTCGCTCGCGCCGCTGGCGTGGAACCTGGCGGAGCTCGTGCCCTGGCGCAGTATCGACACGGTGACGGTGAAGAGTTTGGCCGCGCTCGAGCGCAGGTTTCCCCCCGAGTCGACGGTCTTTCTCTACTGGGGTTTCGAGGCCGTCACGACATGGCAGTTCGCGCTATGGAGCCACACTTGGGATTCCGACCTGTGGGGTGCCGACAGGGCTCCGGCGCTCGCACCGGCACCGTCGGCCCATCCGAAGTTCAAGTGGATCGCCGTCACCGCCGGCGGCATCCGTCATCCCGGCTGGACGGCCGAGGAGCATGCCGCAGCAATCAAGCGCGACATCGATCGGGCGCTCGACCTCGGATACCAGGTTGTGGCGTCCAGCTTCTGGGACTGGGACGTCACGGAATTGGCGGCCCAGCTCAGCGGTCTTTCGGCGGCGAACCGGGCGCCCGCGATCTACAAGATGCTGCACGACAACTACCAGGCCTCGCCGGTCTTCTACGCGTGGCCGATCGGCGGCTATCACGAATTGCAACGCCGCTGAAGCTCATTCCCTGCGGAGGCAGCGGCCCGGCGCGGCCGGTGCAGCGGGTGAGGAACTGAGCGCCGCCAGCGCCGGCGCCAGCAGCGCCTTTGCGAGTACCTGCTGGCCGGCGTAGTTGGGGTGCACGGAGTCGGCGTAGTGCTGCAGCTTCTCGCCCTTGTCGAAGACGTGCGTGAGGTCGATGAACTTGGCGCGATGGGGACTTGCCGCGACCTTGTCGAGCAGCAGGCGGTAGAGTTGCACCATCCGGCCCTGGGACAGGATGTCGTCGCTTTGCACGCCGAGATAGGCGGCAGTGACGGAACGGGCGGGCTGGATGCCGACGAGGCAGGCCTGGCCACGCCCGTCGCAGGCACCCAGCACCTCGGTCATGTTCTCGACGTAGATGTCGGTGATCGCCTCGGCCTGCTTGGCGAACACGACATCGTCCTCGTTGAGCAGGCGGCGGAACCGAGTGACATGCTCGTTGAATTCGTTCTGGAGGATGGTGTGCGCGATCGCGCTGTGGCGGGCGAACCACCAGATGAAGCCGTCGTTGAAGAGCTGGCTGAGCCGCAGGCCGAGCTGGAAGGGATCGCCCGGGCGCACCGCCGAATTCGCCGGAATGGTGACGTCATTGTAGCCGTTGACGATCAGGACCAGGCTGGCGCGTCGTGGCGCCACGGCGAGATGGTAGGCGAGCCGCTCCTGCAACGAGACGAAGCCGCCCATGGCCGCGTTGAAGACGTAGACATCGCGGCGCCTGAGTTTTTCACGCATCAGCAGTTCCAACCTGGCATGCCAGGTGTCGCGTGACTCGTCGGCCGAGAACCCCTGGGCCACCGAGCCGCCCAGGACATGGACCAGCACGGCGTCGGGCTCGGCGCAGGTGATGCGATCGACTTCGGCGGCATTGTAACGCGCATGCCGGTGCGAAAAGAGAAAGTCCGTGAACGTCGTCGAGGAGCGGGGCGGGGGCGTCGTCGCGTCGTAGAACAGGCCGAATGTGCCTTCGCGGTAACCCAGCGCCACGGCCCCGCCGGGCACGTAGGGCAAGTCCGCGTTCGGCATCAGATAATGATAGTCGCCCGAGACGAAGATCGGCTGGTAGGGACGCCGATACTCCAACGTCTCGAGACCGAAGAAGATTCGGGCGGCAAACTCCGCGGCGAACGCCGACACTGCCAGAACGGCAAACGTCGCGACGATCGACCGGGCCCAGTTGCGGGCCGGTTTAGCTTGTCCACCCATGAGGCTTTTTCACATGTTTTGCCGGGCTGCGACAATCATCCCGCATTGAAGGTGGCATCCCGCATTGACCATCGCATCGGCCGCCCCTATACGAGCCGCGGGCCACGCTCCCCCACCGGAGTGCAGCTCTTCTGTAAGGGAGAGGTAAATGATGAAGCCGAACATGCGTCCCGCGCGTCCCGATTTTTCGTCCGGACCCTGCGCCAAGCGTCCCGGATGGACGCCAGAAGCCCTCAAAGATGCGGCCGTGGGCCGCTCCCATCGATCCAAGCTCGGCAAGAAGAAGATCGTCGAAGCGGTCGATCGCACGCGCGCTCTGCTCGGCATTCCCGCCGACTACCGCATCGCCATCGTGCCCGCGTCGGACACCGGCGCCGTGGAAATGGCGCTGTGGTCGCTGCTCGGCGCCCGGGCAGTCGACATGCTGACCTGGGAAAGCTTCGGCGAGGGCTGGGTCACCGACGTGGCCAAGCAGCTCAAGCTCAAGGATGTGCGCGTCCTCAAGGCGCCCTATGGCCAGATCGTCGACTTGAAGCAGGTCGACTGGACGCACGATGTCGTCTTCACCTGGAACGGCACGACCTCCGGCGCGAAGGTTCCCAACGGCGACTGGATCGCCGCCGACCGCGAGGGGCTTGCGATCTGCGATGCCACCTCCGCCGTCTTCGCCATGGACCTGCCGTGGCAGAGGCTCGATGTCGTCACCTGGTCCTGGCAAAAAGTGATGGGCGGCGAGGGCGCACACGGCATGCTCGTGCTGTCGCCGCGCGCCATCCAGCGGCTCGAGAGCTACGTGCCGTCGTGGCCAATGCCCAAGATCTTCCGCCTCACGTCAGGCGGCAAATTCTCTGAGGCGATCTTCAAGGGCGACACGATCAACACGCCGTCGCTGCTCTGCGTCGAGGATGCGATCGACGGTCTGCGCTGGGGCGAAGGCGTCGGCGGACTGAAGGGACTGATCGCACGCTCCGAGGCCAATCTCGGCGTGATCGAGAAGTTCGTCGCCTCGCGCACATGGGCGGCGTTCCTGGCCGACGACAAGGCGGTCCGCTCCAACACCTCGGTATGCCTCGTCATCGCAGCACCTTGGTTCAAGGCGCTGCCGGCCGACAAGCAGGCCCAGGCCGCCAAGAAGATGGCCGATCTGCTGGAAGCCGAGAAGGCCGGCTACGACGTCGGTTCCTACCGCGACGCCCCACCGGGCCTGCGCATCTGGTGCGGCGCCACGGTGGAGACGGGCGATCTCGAGGCGCTGCTGCCGTGGCTCGACTGGGCTTATAGCGAGATCGAGCGCGAATTCGGCAAAGCGGCCGCCTAAACATCTCATCGTTGGAGCTACGACAATGGCGAAACCCAAGGTGCTCATCTCCGATGAGCTGTCTCCCCGCGCCGTGGAAATCTTTTCGGAGCGCGGCTGCGACGTCGACTTCAAGCCCGGCCTGAAGCCCGCCGAGCTGCGCGCCATCGTCGGCAACTACGAGGGCCTGGCCATCCGCTCCGCGACCAAGGTCACGGCCGAGGTCCTGGCCGAGGCCAAGAAACTCAGGGTCGTGGGCCGCGCCGGCATCGGCGTCGACAACGTCGACATCAAGGCCGCCACCGCCCACGGTGTGGTGGTGATGAACACGCCGTTCGGCAACGCCATCACCACCGCCGAGCACGCCATCGCGCTGATGTTCGCGGTGGCCCGCCAGGTGCCCGACGCCAACACCAGCACCCAGGCCGGCAAGTGGGAAAAGAACCGCTTCATGGGCACCGAGCTCAGCTTCAAGACGCTGGGGCTGATCGGTTGCGGCAACATCGGCGCGATCGTGGCCGAGCGGGCGCTCGGCCTCAAGATGCGCGTGCTGGCCTACGATCCGTTCCTGAGCGACCAGCGTGCCGCCGAACTTGGTGTCGAGAAAGGCACACTCGACCAGGTATTGGCGCGGGCCGACTTCATCACCATCCACACGCCGCTCACCGAGCAGACCAAGAATATCCTGAGCCGCGCCAACCTGATGAAGACCAAGAAGGGCGTGCGCATCGTCAACTGCGCGCGCGGTGGCCTGGTCGACGAGCTGGCGGTGCGCGACCTGCTGGTGTCGGGCCACATCGCCGGTGCTGGCTTCGACGTCTTCGTCGAGGAGCCGGCCAAGGCCAACGTGCTGTTCGGCGCCCCCAACCTCGTCTGCACGCCGCATCTCGGCGCCTCGACGGTGGAGGCGCAAGAGAACGTGGCGCTGCAAGTGGCCGAGCAGATGGCCGACTATCTGCTGACCGGCGCGGTCACCAATTCGCTCAACATGCCGAACGTCTCGGCCGAGGACGCCCCCAAGCTCGCGCCCTACCTCGACCTGGCCGAGAAGCTGGGCTCGTTCGCCGGCCAGCTCACCGACCGCGACATCAAGGCCGTGTCCATCGAATACGAGGGCGCGGTCGCCGCGCTCAACATCAAGCCGCTGACCCAGGTGGCGCTGATGGGCGTGCTGCGGCCGCAGCTCGATTCGGTGAACATGGTCAATGCGCCGGTGATCGCCCGCGAGCGCGGCATCGATGTGGCCGAGGTCAAGCATGAGCGCGACAGCGACTACACCACGCTGGTCAAGATTTCGGTGACCACCGACCAATACACCCGCACGGTATCGGGTACGCTGTTCGGCGGCAGGCACCCGCGCATCGTCGAGATCAAGGGCATCGAGATCGAGGCCGAGTTCTCGCCGCACATGCTCTACATCACCAACGACGACAAGCCGGGCTTCATCGGACGCCTCGGCACCATCCTGGGCGAGAACAAGGTCAATATCGCGACCTTCCATCTTGGCCGCGACAAGCCCGGCGGCTCGGCCATCGCCCTTGTGCAGGTCGACCAGCCGATCTCGGCCGACCTGATCGGCAAGATCGCCGCCGTCGAGGGCGTGGTGCAGGCCAAGGTTCTGGGGTTCTGAGCGGGCCGGTCCGATAAATTCGGAGCGCCATGAGAAAAGGTCCTTCACCGCGCGCGCGGCGGTGGCGCTATCGTGGCACCCGTCGAACCGAGGAGAGGTGTCCCGATGCCCCGTGTCAGTGAAATCGAGGAGGACGGCGGCGATCCGACCCTGAAGGCGATCTTCGACCGCCAGCGCGAGATGTTCGGCGGCCTGCTCAATCCCACCAAGGTCCTGGCGCACTGCCCGCCGATCCTGCGCGCCGCCGGCCTGCTCGGCCAGTCGATCGAGCAGTCGGGCCTGCTGCCCAAGGGGTTGCCGGCGCTGCTCTACGTGCGGGTTGCCATCATCAACGGCTGTCCGTTTTGAATGGATATCAATTCCAGCCGTGTGCTGGAAACCACCGAAGGCGGAATGGAGAAGCTTGCTGAGGTCACGCGGTGGCGTGACAGCAAGCTGTTCAGTGAAGCCGAACGGCTGGCGCTCGAATACGCCGAGCGCATTACCTACACCGACCAGCAGGTCGACGATGCCCTGGTCGACAGGCTGAAGCGGCACTTCACCGACGCGCAGATCGTCGAGCTGACAGCGGCGATCGCGATGGAGAATTTCCGTTCGAAGTTCAATCCGCCGCTCGGCATCGAGGCCCAGGGATTTTGCATGGTGCTGCCGAGGAAGTGACGGCGGCGCGCCGTCACTCCATCTCGATCTTGAGTTCCTTCAAGGTCTTGCCCCAGAAGACATGCTCTTCGCCGACGAACTTGGTGAACTCCGCGCGCGTGCGCTCGGGCGGCATCTCCAGCCCGTCTCGGGCCAGAGCTTCCTCCCACTTCGGATTCTTCATCGCCTCCTTGGTGGCCTTGTCGATCTTGTCGAGAATGTCCGCCGGCGTCTTGGCGGGGGCGAACAGGCCCTGCCAGCTGGTCACGACGACGTCGATGCCCTGTTCCTTGAGTGTCGGTACGTCGGGCATCGACTTCACGCGCTTGTTGCCGGTGACTGCCAGGGCCTTGAGGTTGCCGCCCTTGACCTGCGACACCGCGGGCGGCAGCGACGAGAAGTTCATCGTAATCTGGCCGCTGATCACGTCGGCCACGGCCGGGCCCGTCCCCTTGTAGGGCACGTGAATGATCTGGACGCCGGCCGCCTTGGCGAAGAGCGCGCCAGCGAGGTGATTGTTGCCGCCTACACCCGATGACGAGTAGGTGAGCTTCTCCGGGTCCTTCTTGGCCATCGCCACCAGCTCGGCGGCATTGTTGGCAGGCACGTTCTTACCCACGACCAGGACATACTGGTAGTCCGTCACCTGGCAGATCGGCGCCAGGCTGGCGAGGGTGTCGATCATGCCCTTCTGGACGTGCGGATTGATGATCACGTTGGTGCCGACGGCGACGAACAACGTCTGGCCGTCCGGCTTGGCGTTCGCGACCATGCGCAGGCCGATCGAGCCGGCCGCGCCGCCCTTGTTGTCGATGATGATCTGCTGGCCGATGACCGGCGTCATGACGTTCGCCAGCTCGCGGGCATTGATATCCGTGCTGCCGCCCGCGGCATAGCCAACGACGAAGGTGACCGGCCCGTTCGGCCAGGCGGCTTGTGCCCGCAGGCTCGACGGCAGGAGGAGGGCGCCCGATCCAAGGGCGAGGGCGTGTCGGCGGCTGAGCGTATTCATGTTTTCCTCCCGAGTTTGTCATCCCGAGCGTAGCGAGGGATCTTTCCTGATCCGCAAAGATCCCTCGGCCAGGGCCTTGGGATGACACTGCGTGTCAGTTCTTGCCCGAAACGTAGCGGCCGGCGCCGTCGCCCGCCAGCTTGCCAAGCACCGCGCCGGAGACCAGGCCCGTGCCGCCGGGGTAGTTGTGATAGAACAGCCCACCCACCAGCTCGCCGGCGGCGAACAGGCCGGGGATCGTGTGGCCGTCGGTGCTTTCGACCTCGCCCTCGTTGCTGATCTTGAGTCCGCCGAAAGTGAAGGTGAGGCCGCAGGTGACGGCGTAGGCCTCGAACGGGGCCTGGTCGATGGTGTTGGCCCAGTTGCTCTTCGGCACGGCGAGGCCGCGCGTGCTGCGGCCGTCCTTGACCGCCGGGTTGAACGGCACCTCGGTCATGACCGCCGCATTCCATTCCTTGATGGTCTTGAGGAAAGCCTGCGGATCGACGCCCTCGAGCTTGCCCGCCAGCTCCTCGATCGTGTCGGCGCGCACCTTGGTCATGCGCTTGATGCGGTATTCGTCGCGCAGCTTGTCGAGCACCTTCGAATCGAAGATCTGCCACGCGAACTGCTGCGGCTGCGACAGGATCACCGCGCCGTACTTGGCGTAGGTGTAGTTGCGGAAGTCGGCGCCCTCGTCGACGAAGCGCACGCCGTTGGCGTTCACCATGATGCCGAGCGGGTAGGAGTGCTTCTGGAAATTATCGCCGACTTCGAGGTCGCCGAACTCCGGCGCGTTCATGTCCCAGCCCACGGCATGGCCGCCCGACCAGTTGCCGTGCGGCTTGGCGCCGATCGCCAGCGCCATGTTGATGCCGGCGCCTGTATTGAAGCGCGTGCCACGTACTTTCGCGAGATCCCAGGTCGGTCCGAGATAGCGCGTGCGCATCTCGGCGTTGCTCTCGAAGCCGCCGCAGGCCAGCACCACGGCCTTGGCGCCGATCCGTACCTTGCGACCCTTGTGGCGGGCGATGACGCCGCGCACGACGCCGTCCTCCTCGATCAGCGACACCGCCGACGTCTCGTAGTGGATCGGGATGCCGGCCTTCAGCGCCGCCTTGTGCTCGAGGTCGACCAGGCCCGGCCCGCCGCCCCAGGCTTCGACCGCGAGGCCGCCCCAGAACTTGTACTTGCCGTTCACCTTGAAGGCCTGGCGGCCGTAGCTCGGCTGGAAGCGCACGCCCTTGGTGCGCATCCACTTCAGGGTCTCGAAGCTGCGGCCGATCAGGATGTCGGTGAGCTCAGGATCGCAGCGGTAGTTGGTGACCCGGCCCATGTCGTCCAGGAACTCGTCGGCCGAGTAGCTGCCGAAGTCGACGTCGCGCTGTTCATCGGGCGTGAGGTCGTAGAGCTCGACCAGGTCCTTCACGCCATTGAAGACCACGCGCATGGCGCCGGCCGTATAGGTGCTGTTGCCGCCGCGCTCTTCCTCGGGGGCGGCTTCGAGCATGGCGACCGTGGCGCCCGTTTCGCGCGCGGCGAGGGCTGCACAGGCCGCGGCATTACCCGCGCCCACCACCAGAACATCAACCTGAAAATCGTCCACGCGTAGCTCCTCGATTTCGGCACCGGAATTGCGTTAGAATAAACACAATGGGTGATCGTTTCGACCGTCTAGGGGTCCGGCATGCCAATGTCGAGGCCCTGCTGCGCAGGCCAGGCATCGGGCACAACAACGGCCCGACGTTCGACATGTCCTGGGAGGCCTGGGTGTGGCGGCGCGCCAGCGCCAAGGCCTGGAAAGCGCCCAAGCCCGAAGTGGCGATGCTGCGGCTGAAGCGGGCCGAGCGCTTGGGCATTACTTATAAGGAACTGACCTCGGCACTGATGGATTCCGGCGCCCATCTCGGCGCCGCCGTTCTGCCGCTGTCGCTGGCCGCCCGCGTGCGCCGCGGACCGAACCGCGAAATCGTGGTCGAGCCGCGCAACAGCATTGCCGACCTCGTGGCGAAATTCCGCGGCCGGCTGTTCATCCTGGGCGACATCGACGCCGTGCCGGGCCTCAGCGACGCCGAGCGTGCCGAATTCCTCTTGCTGCTGAACCGCGCTTTCGACGGCAAGGTCGAGGCGATCGGCTGGGGCCATGACGGGCCGGCCATCCGTGCCATGCTGAAGGCCAACGCACTGCCACACCAGGAAGCGTTCCTGGTCGGCTCGGGCATCGGTCACCGCGTGCTGGGCGAGAGCGCCGGCCTGCCGCTCACCAAGGATATCGATACGTGGCTCGCCCCCTCCGGGTGAGGTATCTGATGAGGCATGACCTCATCATTTGAACCGCCCCTAAAAGGCGTCCGCGTCGTCGAACTCACGCACACCATCCTCGGCCCGTCCTGCGGCATGATCCTGGCCGATCTCGGTGCCGAGGTGATCAAGGTCGAGCCCGTGGACGGCGACCGCACGCGCAAGCTGCGCGGCTTCGGCGCCGGCTTCTTCGGCTACTTCAACCGCAACAAGAAGAGCCTGGCGCTCGACGCCGACAAGCCCGAGGGCAGGGCGGCGCTGGTGAAGCTGCTGCAGTCGGCCGATGTACTGATCGAGAACTTCGCTCCTGACTCGATGGCCAAGCGCGGGCTGGGGCCGGCGCATCTGGAGAAGATCAACCCGCGCCTCGTCTACTGCGCGCTGAAAGGCTTCCTGCCCGGGCCGTATGAAAAACGCCCGGCGCTCGACGAGGTCGTGCAGATGATGGGCGGCCTCGCCTACATGACCGGCCCCAGCGGCCGGCCCTTGCGTGCCGGCACCTCGGTGGTCGACATCATAGGTGGCATGTTCGGCGCCTTCGGCACGGTGCTGGCGCTAAAACAGCGCGACAGGACGGGCAAGGGCGGGCTGGTCGAAAGCGCGCTGTTCGAGTCCGTCGTCTTCCTGATGGGCCAGCATCTCGCCATCACGGCGATGAACGGCGCCGCCCCGCCGCCGATGCCGGAGCGCGTGAGTTCGTGGGCGGTCTACGAGATCTTCAACACCTCCGACGATCTGCAGGTCTTCGTCGGCATCACCAGCGACGGCCAGTGGAAGCGCTTCTGCGAGTTCTTCAAGCAGCCGGAGCTTGCGGGCGATTCCAGGCTCGCCACCAACAACCTGCGCATCGAGGCGCGGCCGTGGCTGGTGCCGAAAGTGGCGGCGGTGTTCAAGAGCTACACCAAGGACGATCTCGAACGAATGTGCCTGGAGGCCGACATCTCCTTCGCGCCCGTCGCGCGGCCGCAGGACCTGTTCGACAATCCGCATCTGCTGGCCAACGGCTCGCTGGCGCCGACGACTTTGCCGGGCGGCGTGAAGACGCGCCTGCCGCTGCTGCCCTTCCAGATGTTCGGCTGGCGGCCGCCGCTGGTCAGCGACCCGCCGGAGATCGGCCAGCACAACGACGAGGTGCTGGCGGAGATCGGCTACGACGCTGCCGGCATCGCCGCCCTCAAGGCGGCGGGGCTGCTGGGGCCCAAATAGGGTCGGCGCAGGACCCGCGATACGGACGGCACAAGTCCACAAACCGGTAATACGGCGATGATAGGCAAGGCCGGCACACAGGTGTCACCGGCAAGGGCAGTCCCGCCCGCCGCCGTGAACCTCCGGGGATTAGCCATGTTTCAGATCGTCGGTTCCTTGTTGGCTCTGGCCACTGTCGTCGCCCTCCTTGCCGCTGCGCCGGTCTATGGCCTCGTCCTGGCCTTCGCGACGCTCTGCTGGGTCGTCAAGGCCAAGCCCGCCCGCGTCTCCGCCATCGAGTACGACGCCCCCCAGGGTGGCATCGTCGTTTTCCTCGGGCAGTACCGCTGAGTCGGAAAGTAATACGCTCATGGATAACGGATAGGCGGACGAGGTAGCGTGGTTCCGCGGCGCACTGACCGTCTGCCGGCAGTACAATCGTGGAGGTCGCGATGAAGATACGGCGGGTCGTCACCGGACACGATAAGGACGGCAAGGCCGTCGTCGCGATCGACGAGGTGTCGCGCGACGTCGTCTCGTTCCGGCCGGGTGCCACCATCACGAACGTCTGGTCGACGGCGGGATTTCCGGTCGACAACGCCGGTGCGGTGGACGCTGGTGTCGCGGATGGGGCCAAGGCGATCACCGGCACGACGCGCGATGACGGCACCGTCTTCCGCATCATCGAATACGCACCCGGCGTGGCGCCGCGCAATCACCGCACGAATTCGATCGATTACGCGGTGGTCCTGTCCGGCGAGATCGAGATGGAGATGGACGGCCAGGTCGTGGCACTGCGGGCAGGCGACGTGCTGGTCCAGCGCGGCACGATCCACGATTGGATCAACCGCTCGGACAAGCCCTGCGTGATCGCCTTTGTCCTGATCGATGCCCGCCCGGTCGAGCTGGGCGGCAAGACCTTGCCTGCACATGGCTAGCCAAGGGATCGTGCCAGTTTAGGAGAACATTGCTAGAACTTGTGTCAATAAGGTAAATTAAATCAGGGGGTTAATTCCCCACTTGCCGGCTGGAACAAAATAGGTACATTGGCGTTCTACCCGCTGCGGACTTATCCGCATTGCCGCTCCTGACAGGGGCGTGGGATACGAGGAGAGAGCCAATGTCGGCGATGCTGAAAGTGGTCGAAAAAGAAGGCATGGAAAGCAAGAACAAGGCGCTGGACGCAGCGCTCGCCCAGATCGAGCGCGCCTTCGGCAAGGGCTCGATCATGAAGCTCGGCCAGCGCGAGGCCATCGAGATCGAATCGATCTCGACCGGTTCGCTCGGCCTCGATATCGCGCTCGGCATCGGCGGCCTGCCCAAGGGCCGCATCGTCGAGATCTACGGCCCGGAAAGCTCGGGCAAGACCACGCTGGCGCTGCATGTGCTGGCCGAGTCCCAAAGGAAGGGCGGCTCCTGCGCCTTCATCGATGCCGAGCATGCGCTCGATCCCGGCTACGCCAAGAAGCTGGGCGTCGACATCGGCAACCTTCTGATCTCCCAGCCCGATGCCGGTGAGCAGGCGCTCGAGATCGCCGACACGCTGGTGCGGTCGGGCGCCATCGACGTGCTGGTCATCGACTCGGTGGCGGCCCTCGTGCCGCGCGCCGAACTCGAAGGCGAGATGGGCGATTCGCTGCCGGGTCTGCATGCCCGTCTGATGAGCCAGGCGTTGCGCAAGCTCACCGGCTCGATCTCCAAGTCCAACACGCTGGTCATCTTCATCAACCAGATC
>Ga0194051_1000959_pt1 | contig 15732 bp, 16 predicted proteins | sample SepL2320m_MetaG_FD_161275 | JGI IMG/M metagenome (GOLD analysis project Ga0194051, IMG submission 161275) | Anoxic zone freshwater microbial communities from boreal shield lake in IISD Experimental Lakes Area, Ontario, Canada - Sep2016-L239-20m | ecosystem: Environmental > Aquatic > Freshwater >... | reverse complement strand
CCTCACTGATGGGACCCGCCGTGACCCAACCCGGCAAGTTCGCCCACTGGATCGGCCCGCCGGCGCGCGGCATCAACAACCAGGCGGCCGATTTCGAGTACGTCAGGTTCAACTAGGCCGCCACGAACAGGACATCGCGTCGAGATCGGCCTCGATGTTGCAAGCCGCAGGTGCGCAATGGCGGTCCTGCGGTATGATGGTGGCATGATCAGCAAACTCACGATGATGCATGCCCTGCTGGCGGTGGGCGCCCTTGGCAGCATCTACCTCGCCGTCCGCGAGGTGCAGCGGCGCTACATCTCCCAGTGGCGCCTGCTCGCGCCGCCGATCCTGGGCCTCGGCGTGGCGCTCGGCCTGGCCATCATCCAGATCGCCGCCCGGCAGCCCGCCTGGCCGTTCATCGCGGTCCTGCTCGCCGGCCTCGCGGCCGGCGGCGTGCGCGGGACCCTGATGCGCATCGGGCACGACATGTATCGGCCGATCGTGGCCGTGTCGCGACCCGCCAAGCTGGTCCTGGTGTGGGTGGCCCTGGCGGTGGGGGGCGCGCTCGCCGTGGAGATCGCTGCGGCGAACATGAATCCCCGTCCGGAAACCGTCCGCTACGGCGCGGCCCTCGTTGCAATGCTCTGTGCTGCGGCGATGCAGGGACGGGCGCTCGCCCTGGCTGTCAGGCTCCAGCGGCATTTCCTGCCCCTGCAGAAGCGACAAACCTCGCACAGAAGTAATCGACGGAAGCCTTGAACATGGCAGATATGCGCCTAACATAGAGGTCGTCGGCATTGTCCGGCAGGGGTGGCCAGTTCATGAAAAACAATATCGTTCGTCGTTTGCTTACCGTTGCCGCCGTGGCGATCATCGCGCTGCCGGCTCTGGCCGAGGCGCGCGCCGGCGCCGGCACGAGCTCGGGCAGCCGCGGTGGCAAGACCGACCAGGCACCCGCCCCCACCCAGACCGCGCCGACCGCGAAGCCCGTGGAACGCAGCACGACACCCGCCCAGCCCGCGCAGAAGCCCGCAACGGCGGCAGCGCCTGCTGCCGCGCAGTCTGGCGGCTTCATGTCCCGCAACCCGTTCCTCTCCGGCATGATGGGCGGCATGTTGGGTGCCGGCCTGATCGGCATGATGTTCGGCGGCGGCTTCGGCGGTGGCCTCGGCGGTGCGGCCGGCATGCTGGGCCTCCTCGTCCAAGTTCTTCTCATCGGTGGCCTGGTCTACCTCGCGGTTCGCCTGATCCGCGGCCGTATGGCCGGCAACGGCGCCCAGTCCGCGCCTCCGGCCTATGCCTACGCCGGCGCGACGGCAGGAACGTCCCCGCAGCAGCCCCAGCAGCAGCCAATGGCACGTTCGGCCGAGCTGTCGCCGGGTCGCGCCCTTCTCGCCGGTGCCGGTGGTGTCGCGACGGCCGGCAGCGCGTCCGTGGGACTTGCCATCACCGAGAACGACTACAAGGCCTTCGAGGGCCTGTTGACCGACATCCAGGCCGCCTACAGCACGGGCGCACTGGGCCGGATGCGCGAACTCGCGACACCGGAAATGGTCGGCTATTTCTCCGAGCAGCTCTCGGCCAACGCCAGCCGCGGTGTCGAGAACAAGGTCGAGCAGGTCAAGCTCGAGCAGGGTGACCTGTCCGAGGCCTGGAGTGAGGCCAGCTTGGAATATGCCACCGTCGCCATGCGCTTCAGCATGCTCGACTCGACCCGCCGCATCGCCGACGGCACGATCACGGACGGCAGCGACCGCGACCGGACCGAAGCCACCGAGATCTGGACCTTCCTGCGCAGCCGCGGCGGCAAGTGGATCCTGTCGGCGATCCAGCAGACCTGAGGGATTTACGTTCCAGCGCCGCCAATCGGCGCCGGCTTGGGCTAGAGATATCAGCATGACCCGAGCCGGCGGCATCTCGATCCACGTCTTCGACGTCTCGCACGGTATCGCCGCGACGGGACTACGGGTCGAACTCCGCGGCCCCGACGGCAAGTTGCTGGCGTCGGGCGCGATCAATGCCTCGGGTGTCCTCGATCACCCGACGGTGCGTGGCGAAGGGCTGACGGCGACGGGCATCTACGAGGCAGTGTTCCATGTCGGCGACTGGTATCGCGCTGAGGGCGTGGCCGTCCCCTCGCCCGCCTTCCTAGAGTCAGTGCCCTATCGCTTTGGCGTCGCCGATCTCGCGCAGCACTATCACCTGCCACTCAAGATGACGCCGTGGGGCTTCTCACTTTTCCGTGGCGGGGCCTGACATCCCCTGACACCGGGCACAACGATTGCTTACCCTCGGAGATTGAAGAACGTCTCACGGGGGAAGACATGATCGCACGACGCACTCTTCTGGGCATGACCGCCCTCGCCGCCCTGGATTTTCCGGCGTCGGCGCAGCAATGGCCAGCCCGCCCCGTAAAGATCATCGTCACCTTCCCGCCGGGCGGGGCATCCGATGCCGCGGCGCGCGTGATCTCGGGGCCGCTGTCGGAGAAGCTCGGCCAGACGGTGGTGGTCGACAACAAGCCGGGCGGCGGCACCACCATCGGCGCCAATGCGGTGCTGGCGGCCAAAGACGACCACACGCTGCTGCTGTCGAACAGCGCGCCGATCTCGATCGCGCCCTACCTGTTCGACAAGCCGCCCTACGATCCGCTGAAGGATTTCGTGCACGTGGCCTATATCGGCTCGGTCGCCAATGCCTTCGTAGTACGGCCGGCGGTGCCGGCCAAGGACATGAAGGAGCTGATCGCCTGGATCAAGGCGCAGGGCAAGACGGTGCCGTTCGGCTCCGGCGGCCAGGGCTCGATCGGCCACATCATCGGTGAGATGTTCAAGGCCGAGCTCGGCCTCAACATGGAGCACATCGGCTATCGCGGCGCGGCACCCATGTTCCAGGACATGATGGCGGGACAGCTCGACTTTGCCGTGGTGACGCTCACCGAAGTGCTGCCGCTCGCCAAGGACGGCAAGCTTCGCATGCTGGCGCTGACTTCTACGCAGAAGGCGCCGTCGGCGCCCGACGTGCCGCTGGTCACCGAGCTGGGCTACCCCAAGCTGGTGGCCGAGAATTTCGTCGGGCTTTCGGCACCCACCGGCTTCCCGTCGGCGGCACAGGAGCGGCTGCATAAGGCGATGGCCGAGGTGCTGGCGGACCCGAAGATCGTCGAACGGCTGGGCGACCTAGGCTTCGTCACCAAGCCCATGACCTCGGCTGAGTTCACCGCCTTCGTCGCGGCCCAAGTCCAAGCCTTCCAGGCGCCGGTGAAGGCATCGGGGGCAAAGCTCTAGGCCGGTCTCACCGCTGCCACCGCATCGGCCACACTCGGGAAGGTGATGTCGTCGTTCTCCGGTCCGAGATCGAGGCCGCGCTCGATGTCGCGTTTCACCCGGTCGCGCAGATTGCCGAAGGCGAGGCGAATGCCGCGCTCGCGAAGTTCCTGCTCGAGCTCGGCCAGCGTCTCGCAGCCCATCAGGTCGACATCGTGGATGGCGCCGCCGTCGACCACCACGGCCAACACGGAAGTGGGCGACGTCTCGATCAGCGCCGTGATGCGGTCGCGAAACAGCATGCAGTTGGCGAAGAAGAGCGGCGCGGAGAAGCGGTAGACCAGCAGCCCGGGCACGGGAACGGCATCGGGCCGGTGCGCCGTATCGTGCCAGCTGCCGCCCGGCGTGCGGCCGAGCACCGCGTCGGGCGGAAAGGCGAGCGCGCGCAACAGCAGGACCAACGAGAAGACGACGCCGATCAGGATGCCTTCCATGACGCCCAGAGCCACCACACCGGCCATCGTCACCAGCGCACCGGCCAGGCTGATGCCGCGGAAACGCCACAGCCGGCGGAACTCGGCCGTGTCACAGAGACCCCAGGCGGAGGCTATCAGCAGGCCGCCCAACGCCGCCGAAGGCAGATAGTAGAGAAAGCCCGCCAGCCAGAGCATGACGGCGGCCACGACCACGGCCGCGATGGCCGAGGTCACCTGCGTGCGGCCGCCGGCCGCCTCGGCGACGGCGGTGCGCGAATCGCTGGCGCTGATCGGCAGGCCCTGGCTCAGGCCGGAGACGAGGTTGGCAGCGCCGATGGCCAGCAATTCCTGGTTGGGGTCGATGCGATAGCGGTTGCGCGCGGCGAAGGCGCGAGCGGTGACCACCGTATCGGAGAACGACAGCAGCGCCGCCACGAATGCGACCGGCAGCAGCGCCTCGAAATCGGCAAGTGTCGGAACCGGCAGCGAGAGGCCCGGCAGGCCGGTCGGGATACGGCCGACCACGGCCACGCCCTGCTTGTCGAGCCCGAGCAGGACGACGGCCAGTCCCGAGGCCGCGAGCGCCAGGACCGCGCCGGGCACGCGCGGCGTAAAGCGGCGGCAGAGCAGGATAGTGGCAAAGGTGCCGGCACCGATCGCGAGCGAGATGAAATTGGTATCGGCCAGCCGATGAAGAAGCGACACCACCTGCTCGAGCGTGGTCTCGCCGTCGGACTTGAGGCCCAGCACCTTGGGCAGCTGGGCCACGACAATGACCAGCGCGAGCCCGTGCATGAAGCCCACGATCACCGGCTTGGAGAGAAAGTTGGCGATAAAGCCCAGCCGCAGCACGCCGCCCAGCAGACAGAGGAGGCCCACCATGACGCCCAGTCCCGCAGCCAGTAGTGCGAGCCGTCCGGGATCGCCCGGCGCCAGCGGCACCACGACGACGGCGACGAGGGCCGCCATCGCCGTGTCGGGTCCGACGATGAGCTGCCGGGAGCTGCCGAACAGGGCGTAGGCCAGAAGCGGCAGCATGCTGCCGTAGAGGCCGGCCAGCGGCAGCCCCGCCAGTTCACCGTAGGCCAGCCCCACCGGCACCATTACCGCGCCCAGCGTCAGGCCCGCCGCCAGGTCGCGCGGCAGGAACGACGCCTTGTAGGTCGCGAGCGTCCCCACGCCGGGCATCCAACGGGCGATATTCATGCGGCCTTCCCCTTCCGCCAGAATATGACAGGAGACGAGGCCACAAGCATGCTTCGGGATTGAGACGCGGAGAACACCGAGGATCACTCAACTCGGTGTGAATCGTCCGCAAGACAGGCGATAAAACTCCTCCCCCGCGATAGCGCGGGGGAGGAGGTATCGATCAGACTCTAATCGAGCTGACTAGGCCTTCAGGTTCACGGCGGCATCCTTGCCGCGGTCCTGCTGGACTTCGTAGGTGATCTTCTGGCCTTCATTGAGCCCGTTCAGGCCCGCGCGCTCGACGGCGCTGATGTGGACGAACACGTCCTTGCCGCCGCCATCGGGCTGAATGAAACCGAAACCCTTGGTGGCGTTGAACCACTTGACTGTGCCTGAAGCCATAATCTGTATCCTGGTTAGTAAGAGATCGTGAGTACGAGCGAGGGCGCGCGACGCGTGCCAGCCTTGTCTACGTCCTGCGGCGGTAACGGTTCCCAGCGGCCGGGTCAAGTTTGGTGGCCCGAGCGGTAAACCCGCGCGCGGCCCAAAAGGGCTCCAATGTGGGAGGCCAGACTTCAGCTCACCGCCGGCGGGACGCCTTCCAGGTAGGTACTTTTGCCCGGCGCGAACGGTTCCAGCACCGGCCAGATGAACAGGACTCGGGCAGCGCCCGGCCCTGCGGTTCCCCAGGCATGGGGCGTGTGCGGCGGGATGATGACGGACTGGCCAGGGCCGGCTGTTAGCCTCTTATCGCCAAGTTCCACCCAGATCTGGCCATCCTCGACGAGAATGACCTCTTCGTACTCGTGAAAATGCCGGGGAACGGCGACGCCCGGCGCCGCGGTATTCGAGAGCACGCTGAGAGCCGTCGCCCCGTGCTCACGGGCGGAGAGCCATTTGCCGGTGATCCCGGTCCGCATGGGGAATTCCGGCAGCGCTGCATAGTCGATGACCGGCATCGCGTGTCTCCTTCGATCGGCAGGTCCGATCCGGACAGGCTGCCATTGAGCGCCGGCTTGCGCTACAGGAAGGCCCTCGATTTCCTTTCCGGGTCCCGTCATGGCGCTTCCCTCCGGCATCTCTTTCTCGGCCGACCACAAGGTCAGCCTGCCCGCGCAATTCAACGTCGCAATGCCGTTCATCGACCGGCATGTCGGCGAAGGCCGCGGCGCCAAGGCCGCGGTCCGCACCGCGTCGGAGACGGTCACCTACGCTGAACTGGCAGAGCGGGTGAACCGCACCGGCACCGCGCTGCTCGGGCTCGGCCTCAAGCCGGGCGACCGACTGCTGATGGTGGTGAAGGACTGCCCGGCGTTCTTCTATCTCTTCTGGGGCGCCATCAAGGCCGGCATCGTGCCGGTGCCGCCCAACACGCTGCTGCGAGCACCCGACTACGCCTACATGATCGAGGACTCGGGCTGCGCACTCGTCGTCTATTCCCCTGAGTTCGCAGGCGAGATCGAGCCGGCGCTGAAACAGTCGCCGGTCCAGGCGCTCACGGTCGACGCATTCCTGACCGCGATGGCGAAGGCGTCCGATGAACTGGAACCGCGGCTCGCGGCACCCGGCGACGACTGCTTCTGGCTCTATTCCTCGGGCTCGACCGGCCGACCCAAGGGCGCGGTCCATGCCCAGCGCGACATGGTGGTGACCAGCGAGCTCTACGGCGTGCGGGTGCTCGGCGTCACGGAAACTGACATCAGCTATTCGGCGGCTAAGCTCTTCTTCGCCTACGGCCAGGGCAACGGCATGACCTTTCCGCTGTGGACCGGCAGCACCGCGGTGCTCGACGACCGCCGGCCGACACCTGACACGACCTTCGATAACATCGAGCGCTTCAAGCCGACGCTCTACTACGGCGTGCCGACGCTCTATGCCGCGCAGCTTGCGGCACTGGAGAGCAAGCCGCGTGATCTCTCTTCGGTACGCGCCTGCGTCTCGGCGGGCGAGGCGCTGCCGGCCGACATGTTCCGGCGCTGGCAGGAGAAGACCGGCACGGTGATCCTGGACGGCATCGGCTCGACCGAGGCGCTGCACATCTTCATCGGCAACCGGCTCAATGATTTCAGGCCGGGCACCAGCGGCAAGCCGGTGCCGGGCTACGAGGCGCGCATTCTCGACGAGGACCGTAAGCCGGTGGCCAAGGGCGAGAGCGGCGCGCTGTGGCTGCGAGCCGAGTCGGCGGCTAAATATTACTGGAACAAGCCGGAAAAGACCGCCGAGACCATGGTCGAGGGCTGGCTCAACACCGGCGACACGTATCGTCAGGATGTGGATGGTTACTTCATCTACGAGGGCCGCAGCGACGACATGCTGAAAGTGGGCGGCATCTGGTGCTCACCCGTCGAGATCGAGAACTGCCTAGTGGGTCATCCCGCCGTGCTCGAGGCCGCCGTCGTGGGCCATGCCGACGAGGCCGAGCTGATAAAACCCAAGGCGATCGTGGTGCTGAAGCAGGCGGGTGGCGGCAACGCCGCCCTCACCGACGCGCTGATGGCGCACTGCAAGAAGACCCTGGCGCCCTACAAATACCCGCGCTGGGTCGAGTACGTGCCCGAGTTGCCCAAGACCGCGACCGGCAAGATCCAGAGATTCAAGCTGCGCGCGTAGCAGGCCAATAAGCCGTTGTTGCGTCCGGTATTTTCCGCTTCTATAGCGCCAAGGGAAACAGGGAGCGTTCGACCCATGAAGACAAAATTGTTTGGCCCCACAACAATTGCGGCGCTGGCCACGCTGGGACTGGGCAGCCTGCCTGTAATGGCGCAGAGCCCGATCAAGATCGGCTTCGTCAGCACTTTCTCCGGCCCGCAGGCCGCGATCGGCGAGGACATGCGCCGCTCGGTCGAGCTCGCCAAGGAGCATCTCGGCGGCAAGATGGGCGGCAAGCCGTTCGAGATCATCTACGAGGACGACACCTTCAAGCCCGACGTCGGCAAGGCGCGCTCCGAGAAGCTCGTGCTGCAGGACAAGGTGGACTTCATCGGCGGCTACATCTGGTCGAACGTGCTGCTGGCCTCACTCAAGACCGTAACTGACGAAGGCAATACCATCCTGGTCTCGGCCAATGCCGGGCCGTCGCAGATCGCGGGCGAGCTCTGCAACAAGAACTTCTTCTCGACCTCGTGGCAGAACGACCAGACGCCGATGGCGATGGGCGAGTATCTCAACACCAAGGGCGTGAAGAGCCTCTACCTCGTGGGTCCGAACTACGCCGCGGGCAAGGACATGCTGGCCGGCGTCAAGCGCACCTACAAGGGCACGATCGTGAACGAGGACTTCACCAAGTGGCCCGACCAGCTCGACTTCTCGGCCGAACTCGCCAAGATCGCCGCGGCCAAGCCCGACGGCATCTTCATCTTCTATCCCGGCGCGCACGGCGTGCAGTTCGTGAAGCAATGGGCGCAGTCCGGCCTCAACAAGACCGTGCCGCTCTACCAGGTGTTCTCGATCGACGCGATCACGCTGCCGCAGCAGGGCGATCTGGCGCTCGGTACCTTGGGCGCCCAGGAATGGGTGAATGACCTGCCGAACGAGCAGAACAAGCGTTACGTCGCCGACTTCAAGAAGAAGCACAACGTCTACCCGTCGTACTACGGCGCGCAGAGCTATGACGCCATCATGCTGATGGCGTCGGCGGCCGACGCGCTGAAAGGCGACCTCTCGAACAAGGACAAGGTCCGTGCCGAGATGAAGAAAGCCAACTTCAAGTCGCTGCGCGGCGACTTCAAGTACAACACCAATCAGTTCCCGATCCAGAACTTCTACATCCAGGAAGCGGTCAAGGATGCGGGCGGCATGATGACGGTGAAGACCATCGCCACGGCGGTGAAGGACGCCAAGGATCCGTACTATGAAAAGTGCCCGATGAAGTGAGGCCTGCAAGGCCAGTCGAGGACGGGAGCGCGGCAACGCGCTCCCGTTTTGTTTGCGGGGGACGATGGACTATCTGCTGATCCAGATGCTGAACGGCGTGCAGCTCGGCCTGCTGATGTTCCTGCTCGCCGCCGGCCTCACGCTCACCTTCGGCATCATGGACCTCGTGAACCTGGCGCATGGGTCGCTCTACATGATGGGCGCCTACATCGCCTGGACCCTGATCGGGCTCACCGACTCCTTCGTGCTGGGCGCGCTGCTGGCACTGCCTGTCACCTTCCTGCTGGGCATCGCAGTCGAGGTTGTGGTCATGCGCCGGCTCTACGCCCGCGACCATCTCGACCAGGTACTGGCAACTTTCGGCCTGATCCTGTTCTTCAACGAGTTGGTCCGTGCAGTGTGGGGGCCAGCCGGCAAGAGCATCGCGGTGCCGGCACTGCTCAGCCATACCGTCGAAATCCTGCCTGGCGTGCTCTACCCCGCCTACCGCTTCGCCATCATCGTGGTTGGCGCCCTGGTCGCCCTCTTCCTCGCCTGGCTGGTGGCGCGCACGCGCCTCGGCATGCTGATCCGCGCCGGCGCTTCTAACCGACGCATGATCGGCGCTCTCGGCGTCAATATCGAACTGCTGTTCAGCCTGGTGTTTGGCCTCGGCGCCGTCTTCGCCGGCCTCGCCGGCCTGATGGCCGCGCCCATCAGTTCGGTGAAGATCGGCATGGGCGACGATATTCTCATCCTCGCCTTGGTCATCATCGTCATCGGCGGCATCGGCTCCATAAAGGGCGCCTTCGTGGCCGCCATGGTGGTGGGCCAGATCGATATCGTCGGCCGCGCCTTCCTGCCCGATTTCCTGAAAACATTCATGGCACCCGCCGCCGCTTCCAGCGCAGCGCCAGCGATCTCACAAGTGCTGGTCTATGTGCTGATGGCGGGTGTGCTGGTATGGCGCCCGACCGGCCTGTTCGGGCAGAGGAACTAGCGGCATGGCCGCCCTTCTCGCCTCGCTTCGCACGCCGCGCGGCCTGATCGTCGCGCTGATCCTACTCGTCTTCGCGGTCCTGCCGCTGCTTACCCAGGCCTTCGACCAGCGTTACCTGCTGTCGATCGGCACGCGCATCGTCATCTGGTCGATCGCCGCCATCAGCCTCAACATGATCCTGGGCTACGGCGGGCTGGTGAGCTTCGGCCACGCCGTGTTCTTCGGCATCGGCGGCTACGCCGTCGGCATCCTGGCGGCCAATGGACTACAGAGCGCCTGGCTGCAGTGGCCGGTCGCCATTGCCGCCTCGATACTGTGGGCGGCATTGGTCGGCGCGCTGTCGCTCCGCACGCGCGGCGTCTATTTCATCATGATCACCCTCGCCTTCGCCCAGCTCGTCTATTACGTGAGTGCGGGACTGGAGGCCTATGGCGCCGACGATGGGCTCAATATCAGCCGCAGCCGCTTCCCCGGCCTGATCGACCTGCGCGACAAGGCCTCGTTCTACTGGCTCTGCTTCGTGCTGCTGCTCGGCACGCTGTGGTTCTGCGGCCGCTTCGCCAACTCGCGCTTCGGTTTCGTGCTGCGCGGTGCCAAGTCGAACGACCAGCGCATGATGGCGCTCGGCTTCCCGGTGTTCCACTATCGCCTCGCTGCCTTCACCCTCTCGGGCGCCTTCGGGGGCCTGGCCGGAATCCTGCTCGCCAACGAGGGCGCCTATATCTCGCCCGCCATGATGTCGTGGGTGAAATCGGGCGACCTCATTGTCATCGTCGTGCTGGGCGGCATGGGCACGCTGTTCGGCCCGCTCTACGGCACCATCGCCTTCTTCGTGCTGGAAGAATCGCTGAAACCGCTGCTGGACCTCGTCCATAAGGGCTGGGGTGAGTACTGGCAGATCGTGTTCGGCCCGATGCTGGTGCTGATTGCACTCTACGCCAGGGGCGGCATCGATTCTCTGCTGGGGCGGCGCCATGGTTGAGCCGCTGCTACACACAGACCGGCTGGTCAAACGCTTCGGCGGATTGATCGCCACCGACACGGTCTCGATCGACGTCCGGCCAGGCGAGATCCATGCCCTGATCGGCCCCAACGGCGCCGGCAAGACCACGCTGGTGAGCCAGCTCACCGGCAATCTCGCACCCGATGCCGGCACCATTCACTTCGCCGGCAGCGACGTCACGCACCTGCCGACTCATGCCCGCGTTCGGCTGGGGCTGGCGCGCTCGTTCCAGATCACCTCGGTGCTGCGCGAGTTCACCGCCCTGGAGAACGTGGCACTGGCGGTCCAGGCGCACGCCGGCCACTCCTTCCGCTTCCTGGCCGACGTCCGCCGCGACGAGACGCTTCGCGCGCCCGCGCGGCAGGGCCTCGAGGCGGTCGGGCTGGGCGCGCGCGCCGGCACGCTGGCCTCTGTCTTGAGCCACGGCGAGCAGCGCCAGCTCGAGATCGCCATGGCGCTGGCTGGCGATCCGAAGCTTCTGCTGCTCGACGAACCCATGGCCGGCATGGGGGCTGAGGAATCGCAGCGCTTGATCGGCTTCCTGCGGGCGCTCAAGGGCAAGCGTGCCATGCTGCTGATCGAGCACGACATGGATGCCGTGTTCCAGCTCGCCGATCGCATCACCGTGCTGGTCTACGGCCGCGCCATCGCCAGCGGCACGCCCGACGAGATCCGCGCCAATGCCGAGGTCCGCCAGGCCTATCTCGGCGACGAGACGGTGGAGGTCGCGTGATGCTGCGGGTGCGCGACCTGACCGCTTTCTATGGCGCCAGCCAGGCACTGTTCGGCATGGAGCTCAGCGTCGATGCCGGCGAGGTCGTGACCCTGATGGGCCGCAACGGCATGGGCAAGACCACGACCGTGCACTCGATCATGGGCCTGCTCGAGACACGGCGCGGTGCCGTGGAGTTCGAAGGCCAGCGCGTCGACCAGATGGCGTCGTTCCGCATTGCCCGCCTCGGCCTCGGCCTGGTGCCCGAGGGCCGGCAGATATTCCCCAACCTCTCGGTCCGCGAGAACCTGATCGCCGCCGCCGCCAACCGCAGCGCCCGGGCCAATCCCTGGACGATCGAGCGGGCCTTCGAATTCTTCCCGCGCCTGGCCGAACGCCAGCGCAACATGGGCAACCAGCTCTCGGGCGGCGAGCAGCAGATGCTGGCAGTCGGACGCGCCCTGATGACCAACCCCAAGCTGCTGATCCTCGATGAGGCAACCGAAGGGCTGGCGCCGCTGATCCGCCACGAAATCTGGAGCTGCCTCGGGCGGCTGAAGCGCGAGGGGCAGGCGATCCTCGTGATCGACAAGAACGTGGGCGCCCTGATCGGCCTCGCCGATCGCCACCACATCGTCGAGAAGGGCCGCGTCGTCTGGACCGGTTCATCCACGGCCCTGGCCGGGGACAAGGACCTGCAGCATCGGTATCTTGGCGTCTGATCCTGCGGAGTCTCCGATGCGTCTGCCTGCCCTCGTCATCCTGCTCGCCCTTGCCGCCACGCCCGCCTGCGGGCCTGTCTTTGCACAGGGGGGCTCGGTCAACGTCTACAACTGGTCCGACTACATTGCCGAGGATCAGCTAAAAGCCTTCGAGAAGGACAGCGGGATCAAGGTCAACTACACGACCTACGATTCCAACGAGATCCTCGACGCCAAGCTCCGGACCGGCAGGTCGGGCTACGACGTCGTGGTGCCGACGGCCTCACCCTTCTTCGTGCGCCAGCTCGCCGCCAGCCTCTATCTGCCGCTCGACAAGGCCAAGCTGAAGAACTGGAACAATCTCGACCCCGAAATCCTGGCGGCGCTCGGCAAGTACGATCCCGGCAATGCCCACGCCATTCCCTGGATGTGGGGCACCACGGGCATCGGCTACAACGTCGCCGCGATCAGGAAGCGGATGCCCGACGCGCCGGTCGATTCGCTGCGCATGATCTTCGACCCCGCGGTCGTCTCGAAGTTCAAGGATTGCGGCGTCATGATGCTCGACAGCGCCACCGACGTGCTGCCGGCGGCGCTGAAGTATCTCGGACTCGACCCTGACTCGAAGAAGACCGAGGATCTCGCCAAGGCGGCGGACGTGGTGAAGGCGGTGCGTCCGTTCATCCGCAAATTCCATTCGTCCGAGTACATCAACGCGCTGGCCGGCGGGAATATCTGCCTGGCGTTCGGATTTTCCGGCGACGTCTTCCAGGCACGCGACCGCGCGGCCAAGGCCAAGGACAAGCAGGAGATTGCCTACGCCATCCCCAAGGAAGGCTCGCTGCTCTGGATCGACGTGGCGGCGATCCCCAAGGATGCACCGAACCCCGCCAATGCGCTGCGCTTCCTCGACTTCCTGCTGGAGCCCAAGGTGGCAGCAGCGTCGAGCGAACTCACCGGCTATGCCAACGGCAACAAGGCCGCACTCGCGCTGATGCCCAAGGAAATCTCGGAAAACCCACTGATCTACCCGCCGGCCGATGTGCGCGCCAAGTTCTACACCATCACCGCCGGCACGGCCGACCAGACACGCGAGCGCACGCGGCTGTGGACCACCGTGAAGACGGGCCGGTGAGCGAACCCATCATCAGGATAGAAGGCCTGACCAAGCGCTTCGGCGCGGTCTCTGCCGTCGACAAGGTCGACCTCGAGGTCGCGCGCGGCGAGCTGTTCGCCCTGCTGGGCGGTTCGGGTTGCGGCAAGACCACCCTCCTGCGCCTGCTGGCGGGCTTCGAGACTCCCGATTCGGGCCGCCTGCTGATCGACGGCCACGACATGACCGGCGTGCCGCCACATCTGCGGCCCATCAACATGATGTTCCAGTCCTACTCCTTGTTTCCGCACATGACCGTAGCGGAGAACGTAGGCTACGGCCTGCGCCGCGAGGGCGTCGCCAAGACCGAGACCGCGACGCGGGTCGCCCAGGCGCTGGAGCAGGTCAAGCTCTCCGACTTCGCCACGCGCCGCCCGGCCCAGCTCTCGGGCGGCCAGCGCCAGCGCGTGGCGCTCGCCCGCGCGCTGGTCAAGCGGCCGAAACTGCTGCTGCTCGACGAGCCGCTGGCAGCGCTCGACCGCAAGCTGCGCGAGGGCACGCGCTTCGAGCTGGTGCGCCTGCAGGCGGAACTGGGCCTCACCTTTGTGATGGTGACGCACGACCAGGAAGAGGCGATGTCAATGGCGAGCCGGATGGCCGTCATGGAGGCGGGCCGCGTCGTCCAGGTGGGCTCCCCACACGAGGTCTACGAGCGCCCCACCTCGCGCTTCGTCGCCGACTTCATCGGCATCGCCAACATCCTGGCGGCGCCGGACGGGCGCTGGCTGGCGCTGCGGCCGGAAAAGATCGTGCTGTCGGCGGCACCGCCCGACACCGCCCACACCGCGGCCGGCCGGATCGTCGACATCGCCTACGAAGGCGGCCGCTCGCTCTACCGGGTGGCGCTCGACGACGGCCATGTGATGACGGCCGCCACGGCAAATGTCGCCCGCATCCCCGACATATCGTTCCGCCGCGGCGAGAGCGTCTGGCTGGGCTGGGCCGAAGACGCAGGGCACCTCCTCGATGAGTAGGGCGCTCTCATTGGACCGCGGGCCTCCAGGCCCGCTCGGAGTCATGATGCGGGCCTGGAGGCCCGCGGTCCTATGAAGGCCGTCATCGCTCTCCCCTTCCTGTGGCTCGGCGTCTTCTTCCTGCTGCCGTTTGCATTGGTGCTAGCGATCGCACTCGGCATCAACGCACCCGACTCGGTGCCGCCGGTCGAGTTGGGCTTCAGCCTGAAAAATTTTGTGCTGCTGTTCACCGACGATCTCTATCTCGCGGCCTGGCTTACTTCGCTGCGCATCGCCGCCACCTCGACGGCCGTGACGCTGCTGCTGGGCTATCCAATGGCCTATGCCATCGCGCGCGCGGCACCCGAGTGCCGGCCGTTGCTGCTGATGCTGGTGGTGCTGCCGTTCTGGACCTCGTTCCTGATCCGGGTCTACGCCTGGATGGGCCTGCTCGACGAGAACGGCCTGCTGAACCAGTTCCTGCGCTGGAGCGGGATCGCCGCCGACCCCGCCCCCATCCTGGGCACCGAATGGGCGATCCTGCTCGGCATCGTCTACGCCTACCTCCCCTTCATGGTGCTGCCGCTCTATGCCACGCTGGAGAAGCTGGACGCGGGCCTGCTCGAGGCCGCCGCCGACCTCGGCGCACGACCGATCACCGCCTTCCTCACCATCACGCTCCCGCTGTCGCTGCCCGGTATCGTCGCCGGCTGCCTGCTGGTGTTCATTCCCGCCGTCGGCGAATTCGTGATCCCCGATCTCCTGGGCGGCACCGAGACGCTGATGATCGGCAAGGTGCTATGGGACGAGTTCTTCACCAACGCCGACTGGCCGCTCGCTTCCGCCATCGCAATCTGCCTGCTGGTGCTTCTCGTGGGCCCGATCGCGCTGTTCCAGCGCCAGCAGGCGCGCAGCCTGGAGCGACGCTCGTGAGACGCGCCCCATGATCGGCCGCGCCCGCTTCGCCTTCACAATGCTGGGGTTCGGCTACGCCTTCCTGTACCTGCCGCTGGTGCTGGTGATGTTCTACTCGTTCAACGAGTCTCGCCTGGTCACGGTGTGGGGCGGCTTCTCGACCAAATGGTGGAGCACGCTCTTCGCCAACGAGGCGATGCTGTCTGCAGCCTGGCTGTCGCTGCGCATCGCGGCGGTAAGCGCCACCCTGGCAGCCATCATCGGCCTCGCCGCCGGCTATGCGCTTGCCCGTGCACGGGCCTTCCCTGGGCGTAGCCTGTTCGGCAGCCTGGTCATCGCCCCCATGGTGATGCCCGAGGTGGTGATGGGCATTTCCATGCTGCTGCTGTTCGTCGGGGCCGAGCGCCTGTTCGGCGGACCGGACCGCGGCTTCCTCACCATCACGCTCGCGCACGTGACCTTTTCGATCTCCTTCGTGGCCATCGTCGTCCAGGCGCGGCTGGCCGACTTCGACCGCTCGCTGGAAGAGGC
>Ga0194051_1000958_pt1 | contig 15738 bp, 11 predicted proteins | sample SepL2320m_MetaG_FD_161275 | JGI IMG/M metagenome (GOLD analysis project Ga0194051, IMG submission 161275) | Anoxic zone freshwater microbial communities from boreal shield lake in IISD Experimental Lakes Area, Ontario, Canada - Sep2016-L239-20m | ecosystem: Environmental > Aquatic > Freshwater >... | reverse complement strand
GCGACTCAGGTCCTGACGAATCAACACTCGCTGCACTGCAAGATCGCTGAGCGTACCGGTGAGCGGGTAAGCCGGCACCTGCCAACCGCGAATCCTAAGCCGATCAGCAAGGTCGTACAGGGTGTAACCCGGATCCACCCCGTCGATCAGTTTCCAAGTCACTGCGGGAATTCCTGTGAGTGGGTCACCCGAACAGATCAGCTCAAAGGGGCCAAGCTTGACAATCTCCTCTGCAATGACGGCGCAGCTGTCATAGGAGGCTTGGTGAACTCGATGATATCCCTCACGGCCAAGTCGCAAGAAGTCGTAATACTGCGCAGCAATCTGCCCCGCTGGCCTGGAGAAGTTGATCTGAAAAACGGGCATATCCCCACCGAGGTAGGTGACATGAAAGATGAGATCATCGGGAAGTTCTGCGATGTCTCGCCAGACAACCCAGCCCACTCCGAGTGGAGCTAGCCCAAACTTATGTCCCGAGCTACTGATGGATTTCACTCTCGGCAGACGAAAGTCCCAGATCACCTCTGGTGCGCAGAAAGGAGCCAGAAATGCTCCACTTGCACCGTCTACGTGGATATCGACATCTAGGCCAGTTTCGGCCTGCAAGCGATCAAGTGCCTCGGCAAGTTCTTGGACTGGCTCATAGGTGCCGGTGTAGGTCACCCCGAAGGTTGGCATCACCAGAATGGTGTTCTCGTCTACGAGTTCAAGCATCTGCTCAACATCCATGCAGTACTTGCCGGGGGACATACCGATTTCCCTCATCTCGATGTCCCAATATTTTGCAAATTTATGCCAGACCACCTGTACGGGGCCGCAGACCATATTTGGAGAGTCAGTGGACTTGCCCTCGGCCCGACGACGCTCACGCCACCTCCACTTGGCAGCCATGCCGGCAAGCATGCACGCCTCGGATGAGCCAATCCCCGAGGTTCCGATGGTGTTATCGGCATCTGGGGCGTTCCAGAGATCCGCCAACATATGCACGCAGCGTCGTTCGAGCTCCGCAGCTTGTGGGTACTCGTCTTTGTCGATCAGGTTTTTGTCAATACACAGATCCATGAGCGCATGGACTTGCGGCTCCTCCCAAGTCTGGCAAAACGTCGCCAGATTCTGTCGGGAGTTGCCATCGAGCATCAGTTCGTCGTGCACGGCCTGATAGGCCTCATCGGGTTTGAGTTCCAGCAGGGGGAACTTGTACTTCGGGGTGGCCTGCGAAAGTCCCTTACTCGAGAAGATCGAGTCGTCTAGGTGACCTTCGATTGAATCCTTATCATGCAAGCTCACTGCAGTGTCTCCTCGATTGGGTGCGGCTATCTTGGCACGCAACGAGATGCACATGGGCACTCTCGAACGAAGCGACCACCTCCCAAATGGGTCGGAATGGGGAAAACGTGACTGAAGCTGTACACCGCGGAGCCGAGGACCTGCCGTTTGTGGAAATCGGTGGAGGCAACAAACTCAAAGTGATCCAAGTGGACCATGGCCAAGGCCTTTGGATCGTCGAGAACATTTTCCAAAAAAATTACGCCGTTCAGACCCACCGCCATACCGGCCCGGTGTTCGGCTACACCACAAGCGGAGCATGGAAATATCAGGAATACGATTACGTCAACCGGGCTGGGTCATTTCTGTACGAACCGGCAGGGTCGCAGCACACGTTGGAATGCGTAGAGGACGACACCCACGTGTGGTTCCAGATGTACGGATCAAACCTGAACCTCGACGCCGATGGAAACATTGAGAGCGTGTTCGACGGCCCCGGAACCCTGGAGGCCTATTACATGCTCGCTGAAGCCGAAGGATTCGACCGGCCAAACGTGCTGGTCTCGTGACACCGCAGCCAGAAATCGGTTTACTCGCAGACCCAAACACATTTTTGCTCGAGGTCCCACATGACCAGATTGCTGCGCTTCGTGCCGAATCGCCTGTGGCCTGGCAGCCCATGGCAGGTGAGCCCGGATTCTGGGCAGTGCTTACCCATGCCGATGTCGTGAAAGTCTCGCGCTCCCCCAATCTGTTCTCGGCGAGTGAGGGTGGGGTAGTTCTCGAGAACCTTGATGCCGCAAATCTTGAGATGATGCGGATGATGTTGCTTGCCATGGATCCGCCCATGCATAACGAGTACCGGCGGCCACTCTCGGAGCCCTTTAAAGGAAAGATCATTGCGAGCCTTGAGCCTCGGATTGCCGAGATCAGTCGCGAACTCATGGCTGATGTAGCGGGCCGAGACTCCGTTGAGTTTGTTCACGAGGTCACCTCGGGCTTACCCACCAAAGTCATGGGTCGCCTCATGGGCCTGCCCGAAGAAGACTGGGACCTTCTGCACTCGTTGGCAGAGCGTCAGACCTCTGGGTCCGACCCAGAAATTGTCGGAGATGAGCCTGATTACAGCGCTTCGATCGAGATGGCCATGTATGCCATTGAGTTTGCTGCGCGCCGCAGGTCAGAGCCACCACGAGAAGACCTCACCACCCTGATTCTGGATGGCGAGTTTGGTGGCCAACCAATGAGCGATGTTGATTTTGGTAGCTTTTTCGTGCAGATCGTGACTGCAGGGAATGACACCACAAAGTCCATGTTGTCCTCTGGGCTTTGGGCGCTGTTGCAACACCCTGAGCAGTTACAGGAACTTCGTGATGACGTATCGCTCGTCCCTGCAGCCGTGGAAGAGATTCTTCGTTGGGCAAATCCGCTGCACTACTTCCGACGCACTGCTAGCGAGGACACCGAGTTGAGCGGCGTACAGATTTCTGCCGGCGACAAAGTGGTGATGTATTACACCTCAGCAAATCGAGACGAAGCCGTGTTTGATGAGCCCGATCGGTTCAATATTCATCGCAACCCAAACCCGCATCTGTCGTTTGGTATTGGCGAACACTTCTGCTTGGGCGTTCACTTGGCCCGCTTAGAGGGCCGAGTCTTCTTTACTGAGTTGCTGCGTAGCTTCGCTCGGATTGAACTCGCGGGAGACCCAGTTCGGGTGCGATCAAACTTGAATAACAGTTTTAAGCGATTGCCCGTGCGACTGCTCGATTATCGGGCAACCTGAACAAAGAACCTGAACAGAGAAATCTCTCCACACAACAGCCCCGATCGCTCAGGCTGGTTGACGCTTCATTTGATCCGGCGCGACTACAGGCAAACTCAGATCAATCGAGTCAAAATCAATTCGCCCACCGAATTGTGGTGCGGCATAGGCCACGGTGCTAGCAACAATCTGAAGCGTGATGGTCGCGCCCGGTTTGGCGGCAAAGGCAATGACCTCGAGTGGCACTCTGACCTGATGCTTCGCTCCGTCTAGAACCACTTCAACGGGAGTGATCTGATTTCCAATCACCAAGGATGTAGACGCATCCACGAGTTGTGCAAAGACTCGTGTTGGACGGTCACCGGTGCCATTAGTTCCCGAGTAAGACAAGCTCAGCTCTGGGGCTCCAAGAACAAGGTCTGGTCCACCCTTGACGACAAGCGGCAGATTGACAGCATTCGAGGCCAGCGCTGGAGTAATGGATTCGACTAGGCCGGACAGCACCGATCCGGCCCCCTCGGGAATTACTGCAGGCCCCGAACCGCCCTCGGCAGTGAGTTCCAAGGTTCCTGAACCGCTTGCAGTCAGAGGTGTTCCGGTCCCTTCCGCGTAACTCGTAGCCGTGTACCGAACACCGTCTTGATCAATGACATCGAACCCAGGTCCTGTGTCCACGGATGTGTCGTTTGCAACGTAACGATCCATCCAAGCAATGACCGCTCTGGTAACGCGCAGTGGATCCCCGGGATTTGTCAGACACACCCCATGGCCGTCGCAATACCAGATCATTGAGACTGGGACACCGTTCTTGGTCAGCATGTTGTAGTTCGTGATCCCCTCACCCAGGGTAAAGAGTGTGTCCACCGTGCCTTGCACAATCAGCGTTGGGGCAGTGATCTGATTGACCAGCTCTGCCGGGCCGCGGGCAATAAACCAAGCCTGATCCTCGGCATCGAGTCTGCCCGTGGCGGCAGCCGAATCCTGTGCGTGACGCACATGCGGATCAACAGAATCCGAGGCGCTCGAGTCACTCAGAATCTTTGCCCATCCCGACTTGACCGTGTCGGCCTTATACAAACTGCTCTGCAGAGAGTTCCACGCAATGACTGGGACGATTGCGTCAACCCGGCAATCCGTGGCAGCCGTTACCAGTTGAATCCCACCACCGTATGACCCGCCCACCATGCCCACGCGGGGGTTGCGTTGACCATCGAGTTGCGCCACGCCTTGGGTGGCTACCCAGTTGAGCAACTCACTGACGTCTCGAGCCTCGAACTCCTTTGAGTTGACCTGCGCAACCCCCGTTGACTCACCAAACCCGCGGGGGTCCCAGGTGAGCACGTTGTATCCCGCTGAGCGAAGGGTGGAAATCCCAACCACTCCCAAGATCCCTACCGAATCAACTGCAGTATCCCCGGACAAACTCCAACCGGGACCCATCAGGATTGTCGGTGCTGGGTCTTGCGTCGTCGCTGAAGGGAGTGCGAACCAATGCCCACGAATCACTGTGCCATCAAAAGACACCAGGTCGATATCTATTGCAGAGCCGTTCGGTGAGACCGCGGTGACTTGAACCGGAGATGTTGTTACAGGCGGCACGCAGTCAGCCTGATCCGGGACCTTGGGTGAAGCTGTAGTCGATGGCGGCGCAGTTGAACTCTCTTGGCTCGCCGAGTCGGCTGAAGAGGAACAAGATGAACCAACTAGAGCCGCGGACAGGATCAGGGCACACCCGATCAGGACTGCACCGCAAGTCTTTGATCGGTTCTGGAAGCGAGTCATGCTCAGAGAGTAGGCGGCAGGCCTGCGAGGTTGCATGCGAAGACTGCTCTGTAATGTGTGAGCTGCGCCATCACCACACCAACTAGGAGAACTTATGAACCGCGATGAACTGCTTGGCACATTTGACCTGACTGGGCGTACTGCCATTATCACTGGTGGCAGCCGCGGAATCGGCCTGGCAATTGCTCATGGCTTTGCATCCATGGGTGCAAACGTGGTGATCGCTAGTCGCAAGCCCGAGGCCTGTGATGCGGCCGTCAAGGCGATTACTCGTGATGGCGGATCGGCCCTTTCGGTCCCCACCCATGTTGGTGACCTGCAGCAGATCGAGGCACTCGTTGAGCGCAGCACACAGGAGTTTGGCGGAATCGACATCATTGTGAACAACGCTGCCAATCCGTTAGCACAGCCCTTTGGGTCAATTACTGCAGAGGCCCTCGCAAAGTCACACGAGACCAATCTGCGCGGCCCGGTGTTCTTGGTGCAGAACGCTCTGGAGTATTTACGTGCAAGCAACCATGCATCGATTATCAACATTGCAACTGCCGGTGTGTATACCCACGGCAGTTACGTGTCGCTCTACATTTCGGCCAAGGCAGCACTGCTAGCAATGACTCGCGCAATGGCGGCCGAGCTTGCCGCTGATGGCATTCGGGCGAACGCCATTGCCCCGGGAACTGTGGCCACAGACATGTTTTTGAGCGCTCCCGAGGGGTTCCAAGCAGCTGCGGTAGATACCCAACTCATCAAGCGGCCAGCAGTACCCCAAGAGATGGTTCCGGCCGCCTTGTTTTTGGCCAGCGATGCATCAAGCTTTATGACTGCGCAAACGCTAGTTGTGGACGGTGGGATGACCACTCACTGAGCGAGCAGTAACCTGAATTGGGTTGGAGCGTGACAGGGTCGGAGGGAGTCACCGTGGCATCGAAATCTAAAACAAGCGCAGCCATGGCAACCGCTCTTGCTGCGGCGACTGCTCAGGCCGTTCGCATGCTGCAAGATCCAGAGACTCGCGCACAGTTGTTGCTCGCTGGCTCCGACCTAGCTGCAAGAATTCGCCTTTGGAACGAAGACCGTCGCGCAGCAGGGGTCTACTCGTCCTCGGATCTACCCGTAGAAGATCTGGGACGAAGCTCAACTTCTGCACTCCCAGTTCTTGGCCAAGAACGACTTGAACGGCGAGTTGAAAAGCTCTCGGCCACGCTCGATATGTTGCGGCCAGAGACGGGTGCCACTGGTTCGGCATTCCTCGACAAGGTGTACCAAGCACTGAATCAGATCCGGCTGTCACTCGCTGTTGCAAAGAATCTGCCACTCGTGAAGCGCAAGAAGGCTCATCGAGAGATCAGCAAGATGCTGAGCGAGTTAGAGACTGCAGTGATGGACGCCGCTCTGGGCAATCCCACAAAATAACGATTTACTGCGGCCGTTCAGATCAGATCAGTCTGATCAGATCGCATCGTGGCTTTGTAGCCACCGCAGCGAGAACCAACCCGGCAACGTCGGCAACCAAAAGGTGACAGTTCTGTACAACAGCGCCGCCGGTAGCGCAACAGCCGCTGGAACCCCGATAGCACTCAGGCCGGCCACCAGGGCTGCCTCTACAGCGCCGATCCCACCAGGAGTTGGAGCGACAGAGCCAACCAAACCGGCGCCGAGGTACACCACCACCGCTCCCGCTAGCGGGATCTCATCGCCATAGGCACGAACTGCAACAAACAGGGTGACTGCGTAGGCAAGCGATGTGAGCAAGCTTGCCAGAACACCTTGTACTAGGCGCTTTGGGTCTCGGGCAACGTCAAGGACTCTCGGCCCAGTGGACTCCCAAATCGGCCGGATGCGCTTGAGTATCAGCCGCCGAGTTACCGGTATCACAAAGGCCAGCACGGCGATCAGCCCAGCCCCAACAGCAACCATCAGCGCCCCAGTAGAGGGCGCCTTGATATCAAGTTGTGTGGCCTCACGAGAAAAAATGGTGACGCCAAGGAGCGCCATGACCGTTGTGGCAAACACCACGAGTGAGGACAGCCCGACGCTTGCAACTGCCAGACCAGAGGGTGCGCCAGCTTTTTGAATCACCCGCACATTCGTTCCTACGCTACCCACAGCTGCGGGCGCAACGAGCGATACAAACGTTGCCGCAAACTGAGCGGCGAGTAGACGAAAGGCAGGAACCCGCACCGGCAGGAACGGGTGAATGGTGAGTGCCGCTCCCACATAAGTCATGATCGATGCGACAAACGCTAGCCCTGCCCAGTACCAATTAATACTGCGTATCACGGTGGCAAAATCAACGTTGCTGAGTTGGCCAGCTAGGAAGTACACCGCCAGCGTTGCAGCAATCAGCGTGACCAGCGCACGGGGTCGAAGGCGTTCGAGTCGCACTTCGTCTGCAGATGGTTCCGGCGCTCTTGCTGTTGCCTCTTCTCGGACCTGATCCAGCAGCGCATCGTTGCCTTTGAGTGCGACCCGTAGCGCCGGATTGAGCGCCACTGCTTGCAGCAGCGCCGGAAGGTTCGCCAGATCTTGATCGCCAATTTCCGCAACGGCAGCAGTAATCGCCCGATCCACGCCGACCAATAACGCAGTGGCGAGAAGAAGTTCGGCGCGATCAAGCCTCATACGTAGCCGGGATGCGGCAATCTCGCCTTGAGTCAGCCCAAGAATCCAGATCCGACCGTCACGATCAACGGCAAGACTCTCGGGGTTGATTCCCTCGTGAGCAATACCTGTATGGTGCATCCTTCGAACCTGTTTCCAAGCCTGAGAGAGCGCCTCATCAGAGATCGCATCGGCAAAGAACTCTGACAACACGCGAAGATCTTCAGGACGTTCCTCGGCAAAGACCAAGGTTCGATCATCAACTTCTGCTGCGGCTAAGAAGCGCGGCGTTCGCACATGTGCTTCGCGGGCCATGAGCGCCGGCACTGCTGCTTGTTGAACCTGTACGCGCGCAGACAAGCTCGGTGATCGGGTCACCCAGGTGCGCACCCGAAGCACCCGAGTAAGTTGCCTGAGCACCCGAAGGGCCCCGCGATCAGGGTCAAGCACCTGCACTCGCGCACGGGTTCCATCTGCGGTCAGCAACGTGAACTGCCGACCCAACTTGGACTCCACCGGCAACTGAACAAGGGAGACTGCAAACAGTTCTACCCTGCCCAAGGCCTCGGCAATTTTTCGAGCACCAACGCGAGGATTGTCTGTTCCTGCGAAATATCGAACGAGTAATCCGATCACGTGACCAACAAGAACGCTGACGAGTAGAGCCAAGGGAGTAGCTCGCCCATCGATAAGGAACAGCACTGCCAAGGCGAGCAAACTCATCCACACCACAACAAGGGTGCTGGGTCTCGTTCCGGATCGCTCAACGGTCATCAATGCAGAGACAGCTGCGAACAAGCCAAAGGCTGCGGGAGTCTGACCACTCCCCCCAGCTAGGGGTTGGGTCAGGGAGTCAAGCAGCCCACCTGCAATAAAGTCCGGGGCATAGGTTGCAAAGACTTCCGCTGCGACCAAAGCCAACGCTGCAGCCGTCAGCGAAGTTCCCAGCAGCCTCCAACGTCGGCGTAGCGCAAGTTCACCAATGAGGTAGATCGGCAAGGCCAACACAATCAGACTATTGAGTGTGGCCAAAAGACTGACGACCAGCTTTGGAACGTTGGTGACGGCAGTCGTGATGTCTACTTGAATACCGATGGTGGTTTCTGAGCCAATGCTGCCAGCAAGAATCACGACTGCCACAACGGCCAAGGTGACGAGAATTCGAAGAAGATCGGCGGTGCTCCGAAATCTTTCAGGTTCAGGAACCTCTTCGATCGCCACTGATTCGACTGACCACGCAAGGCGGCCGCGCTCAGTTCCGGCGACCACGGGTGCAGAATTCACACTGTGAGTATTGCGCAGCACAGTGCAAGAGGAAGAACACTTCCGTGCCGAGAAAGAAGAAACTGATGTCGAACTTTCGGCGAATCGAGCCAGGCCCTGGCCAAGAATCAGTTTGGGACTACCCTCGGCCACCAAGAGTTGTGCCAAGTAGCGCCCTGATTCGAGTGGAGTTTGCAGGAGTACTGATTGCCGCTACAACGAGTGCATACCGGGTGCTTGAAACGAGTCAGCCTCCCGCCTATTACCTTCCGCTCGCCGATATTTCCCCCGATGTACTTCAGCCGACCGAAGGGCAATCTTTCTGCGAGTGGAAAGGGATCGCCCGATATTTCGACATTCTGGTTGGCGCAACTCGGTCACCTTCTGCGGCCTGGTATTACCCGCATCCAACTGCCGAGTTTGCAGCGATTACCGATCATGTTGCGTTTTACCCTCGGCGGGTTGACAACTGTTGGGTGGATGATGAGCGCGTGGAACAAAACGACGGAGATTTTTACGGTGGCTGGATCACATCTGCAGTCGTCGGCCCGTTCAAAGGCGCTCCCGGCTCAAGCCACTGGTAATGCCCTAGCAGCGCGCCATTTCAGAGTGTTCAAGCACTCCAGCGGATTCCAAAGCAAATCGCAGCCCCGCATCAAGATGTTCCACCTCTGCTTGCGTCTTGGAGGTGCCAACAGGGTCACCCGTGTAGCCCTGCGCATCCTGACGAATCTCGATTAACGAGTGTGTGTCGCCGTTGGTCCCACCGACGTAGCGGATGTTCAAATCGAAGGAATAGCTCTGCGAAATCCCACCAGCCAGAAAGTGCAGGGCACGCGAACTCTTCCGAGCTGTGCCGTCCCATTCCTCGTCCCAATCAACGATGTAGGCCTGCTCAACAAGGAACGCTGCGGTGAGGCGCCGTGCCAAGTCGGGTTGAGCACGAACAGTGAAGATCGAGGTGGTGCGCATCGTTGCACTCCTAGTGGAATCGGGGGGGTAATCGGCTACACAACACCGAAGTGCCGTAGTTTTAGCGTAACCACTGGAGAGCGATTCTCCACTCATGCTCAAGGGGAACGTTCGCATGACTGCGTTTGAGAATTCGGCACCATTTTTTACTCAGGTTATCGAACCGCTTCGAACTGCCTCTCTGGACGCCCACAAGGACGGGTTGGCCTACCGGGTCTATGACCCAGACCGAATGGTTGCGGGCAAGCGAATGGAGGATCACCTGCGCATTGCCGTGTGTTACTGGCACAGCTTTTGTTGGCCCGGAAGTGACGTCTTTGGTGTGGGCACCTTTGATCGCCCTTGGCTTGAGGCAGCTGCCGACCCCATCGAGGCGGCCTGCGCGAAACAGGATGCGGCCTTTGAGTTCTTCACAAAACTCGGCACACCGTTTTTCTGCTTTCATGACCTCGATATGGCGCCAGCAGGCGACACACTGAGGGAGTCCCGATTCAACCTTGACTTCATGGTGGATCGCGCTGGGCTCAAGATGCAAGAGAGTGGCGTTCGCTTGCTCTGGGGAACCGCCAACTTGTTCTCGCATCCGCGCTACGCCGCTGGCGCAGCGACCAACCCCGACCCAGAAGTGTTCGCCTATGCCGCCGCGCAGGTTCGTGATGCGCTTGAAGCAACGCACCGCCTTGATGGTCAGAATTACGTGCTCTGGGGCGGACGCGAAGGGTACGAGACCCTGTTGAACACTCGCCTGCGACAAGAGGGGGATCAGCTCGCTCGGTTCCTCACACTCGTCGCCGAACATAAAAGCTCCATTGGCTTTACTGGCGCGCTGTTGATTGAACCCAAGCCGCAAGAACCCACAAAACATCAATACGATTACGACTGCTCTGCAGTGCACGGGTTTTTAGAGCGCTACGACTTGATGGGCGAGTATCAAGTCAACATCGAGGCAAACCATGCCACCCTGGCCGGCCACAGTTTTCACCACGAAGTTGCCTACGCACTAGAGAACGGAATCTTTGGAAGCGTGGATGCAAACCGCGGTGATGCACAAAACGGTTGGGATACTGATCAGTTCCCGAACTCGGTTGAGGAACTCTCGCTGGTGATGTACGAGATTATTCAAGCCGGAGGATTTACCACTGGCGGGTTCAACTTTGACACAAAGCTGCGGCGACAGAGCATGGACCGCACCGACCTATTCCATGGCCACATCGGAGGTATCGACACGCTTGCTCAGGCCCTGCTTGTCGCTGATGCACTCGTTCAGGATGGCTGTATCGAGCAGCATCGAAGTGGGCGCTATGCCGGATGGCAGGATGATCTTGGGCAGGAGATTCTGAGTTCTGCTTCGACTCTTGCCGAACTCGCAGATCGGGCAACTACAGCGGACCTTGACCCGACTCCCACCTCTGGCAGGCAGGAGTTCTTAGAAAACGAGGTCAACCGCGTTCTCTGGTCTGCCCCGTGAGTTCTGATGCAGTGGTGGCTGGAGTTGATTCGTCGACTCAATCAACCAAGGTTGAACTCCGAAAGGCTGTTTCAGGTGAACTGCTCGGATCTGGGTCCGCTCCGCACACCGAGGTTGTTCCACCCGTTGCCGAACAAGACCCCGAGGTTTGGTTGGCAGCGTTTCATCAGGCGTTCGCTCAGGCTAAACAGGAGGCAGGTCAGGACGGGCAGTCGGTGGAGGTCGCTGCGATCTCTGTCGCCGGTCAGCAGCACGGAATGGTCTGCTTGGATGCCCAAGATCAGGTGATTCGGCCTGCAAAACTTTGGTGCGATACCAGCAGCGCTTCCGATGCCGACTGGTTACTCGGGCAACTACCGGGGGGTGCCACTGGGTTTGCTCAAGCCTGCGGTTCAGTGCCCGTTGCAGCCTTCACCATTACCAAGCTCTCGTGGTTGCACCGTAATGAGCCCGAGTCATGGGACCGGCTGAGCACCGTTCTACTCCCCCATGACTGGATGACCTTCGCCCTCACGAACAACAAGGTGACAGACCGAGGGGATGCATCTGGAACGGGCTACTGGTCACCGGCCACCAACGAGTACTGCTGGGATTTGCTCCGAATTGTGGACAGTTCTCTCGACTGGGAACAGATGCTGCCTCGAGTGCTCGGCCCGATTGAACCCGCTGGCGAGTGGAACAAAATTCTGGTTGCTCCCGGGACGGGCGACAACATGGCAGCGGCACTCGGCCTTGGCTTAGAGCCAGACGAGGTTGTCATCTCGTTGGGAACCTCGGGCACCGTGTTTTGTGTATCCGATCATGCCAGCAGCGACGACTCGGGTGCTGTGGCTGGGTTTGCAGATGCCACCGGAAAGTTTTTGCCGCTGGTGTGTACTCAGAATGCCACCAAGGTCACCGACACCATTGCCCGCCTCTGCGGGTTGGACCTTGCTGCGCTAGATGCTGCAGCGCTGGCATGCCCTGCCGGTGCGGGCGGGCTCACTCTGCTGCCCTACCTAGATGGCGAGCGAACACCGAATCGTCCCACCTCAACGGGTCAGATGAACGGACTGCGGACAGACACCACGGTCAGCCAGTTAGCTAGAGCTGCATTTGAGGGCGTGATCTGCGGATTGCTCGACGGCCTAGATGAACTATCACAACATGCTGATACTTCGGGGCGAATGTTGCTTGTTGGAGGAGGAGCGCACTCCCTGGCTTATCGACAGGTGCTAGCTGACTTAACCGGACGTGAGATTGTCACGAGCACTATCGATCAGGCCGTGGCAATGGGTGCATGCGTGCAAGCGGCAGCAACTTTGCTTGGCCGCGACCCGGCCGAGCTGCGATCAGACTGGTTGGTCGGGACCGAACAAATCACCCTTCCCGACTCGGCTGCAGCCCACAGAAGCCAAGAAATCAGGTCTCGCTATCGGCAGCTCAGAGATTCTTAGGCCGAGCCCGCAGCAACTGGCTCTTGTTCGGGCTCGCCAGGAGGGTCATGTAGTTGACCGGGTGGCAGGCGTGATGCAGCGAGCAATCCGAACAGGATGAAGATTGCAGCAATTCCGACTGTCAGGCGCATTGCGCTCACAAATGCCTCATCCGCTGCCGCTACCACAGCCTCGCTTCCGGGCGTGGCCCGAAGCTCTGTTATTGCGCCGCCACCTGTTGAGCGCACTGCTTGTGAAATCTGATCAGCCTGTTCGGCTGTCACACCCGGAACCTGTGAGACCTGATCTTTGGTAAACGCGCCAAGGCCCACGGCTAGGACTGCGCCGAGCACCGCTATTCCAAGCGCCGAGCCAATCTGCCGGCTGGTACTTTGGGTTCCTGATCCTTGACCGCTCTCCTCGAGTGGTACATCGGCAAGGCTCGCACCGGTGAGTTGCGCCGTAGCAAAGCCGATTCCGATGCCATAGGTAAAGAGCAGCGGAATGATCTCGGTGCCAGTATCTGGCTGAACAACCAGAGCAATGCCAGCAACACTGACTGCTTCAAAGATCATGCCAACCATGACTACAAATCGAGAACCCTTCTTCTGAGCCAGCTTGGCCACAAGTGGGGTTGCTAAGAATGCACCAGCGGCGATGAAGGCTAGGTAGACACCGGATTTGATTGGAGTAAACCCGAGCACATTTTGCAGGTACAGCGGCAAGACGAAGACCAAACCAAACTCGCCCAGACTGACGATCAACGCCGTTGTGTTACCCCAGCGGAATGACTTGAGCCCAAAGAGTGAGAGGTCGAGAACTACAACTTTGTCTGCCTTGTTGCGGCCCCGCTCAATGATCACAAATGCAGTTAGGCATGCCACCGAGAACAGAAAGGCTACGGGCACAATGCTGACAGGTGCGCCGGCAGGCCAGGTCAGCGCACCGAGTGAGAATGCTGCAGTGGGTTGAATCCAGCCGTACTGCTGACCCTCGATCATGGCAAAGACAAGGGCGGCTAGCCCGGCGCCGATCAGGACCGAGCCTGCGGGGTCTGCGCCACGTCGCGCTGAAGCGTCTTTGGTCTCGGGAACAAAGAAGATCGATAGCCCTAGCACCAGCAGACCGATTGGCAAGTTGATATAAAAAACCCAGCGCCAACTGTGATACGTGGTCAGCCAGCCGCCGAGCAGCGGGCCGATGGCCGCCATGCCACCAATGACTGAACCCCAGACTGCAAACGCTACTGCGCGTGACTTGCCAGTGAACAGCGTGTTCACTGAGGAAAGGGTGGTAGGCAGGATGATCGCAGCACCGATCCCCTGGAAGAATCTGGCGAAAATGAGTTGCGAGGCCGAGTCGGACTGACCAGCGAACATGCTTGCCCCGACGAAGATCACGATGCCGGTCAGGAACAGCAGTTTGCGTCCCCTGATGTCGGCGAGGCGACCGAAGTTGATCAGCAGCGCAGCAAAAACCAGGGCATAGATTGTATTAACCCACTCCGCGTCGGCGAAGGTCATATCCAGATCTTTAATCATGCTGGGCAATGCGACGTTGACCACCGTGCCATCCACGATGATCATGGCAACGCCAAGCGAAAGCAGCGCTAGAGCTCCCCACGGGTTCTTTGCAGGCGGGTCTGCAACTGCGTCGTCAGGTCCGGAGGCTTCTGTGGCACCGATGTCGGCGCTCACGCGAACTTGACCAAAGTACGACGCTGTTGAGGCACGGCCGACAGTCTGGCACCCTTACGGCCCGCATCTGCTCATTAAGGCTCATATGCGCCCGGGTGGCCTACACCCACCCTGCTGGCCCCGCTGCGATCTGTTGCGAAGCTTGGCGTCGAGACCATGGGAACACCAGCCGGAGCATCCGCCCAAGACCAAGCAGTAATCGCCTGGGCGACTCGAGTCTGAAGCGCTGATCCGGTAGCGGGTGTCCACACTCCATGAGTTGGGTCAGCTAGACGGGGTTCGAGAGTATTGACAGCGTTCGCTGTAAGCACCTGCGACTCCGAGCAGGTGGGGTTGCTATCAGCACAGCCCTCTCCAAATCCCATCGACATTGCGCTGCCGCCGTTCCAGATGACGTTGCCAAAGATCCGAAGGTCATCATCCGCTTTCGATGGTGTCGGAGCGCCCGAACCAGTAGGTGCGGTGGTTGGGCCGGCAACTGCAAAGTGCTGCCAAGCAGTCACGAATGGTGCGGGGTTGTAGATGACATTGTTCGCAAAGGTCACATGCTTGCTTGGGATGTATTGACCACCCTCATCAGTAGTTCCCCAACCGCCAGCGCTGCGATGCGCGGCACAAGTCACCGTGTCACCGTCGCAACCGCGACTTCCGTGAACGAATTCCACCGCATGGCTCCGTGACCCGATTCTGTACAAGGTGTTGTAAGCCATCACGATGTTGAAGCCACCATTTACTCCAAGGCCAGCCCCCTCGGTGTCGTGAATCACGTTGTTGGTCACTGCGATGCCATAGGCCTCGTATTGCAGCCAAGGTACTTGCATGAACTCAAACCCTGTGCCCTGCCCGGCAGTAAACCCGCCGGTTCCGCAGTTGTAGATCTCATTGCCATCAACCGTGATGGCCGAGCTTCCGCCTTTGGCGTAGGCGCACCAGTCAATCGCGTCGTGAATCTTGTTTCCCCGAATGTGCCCCTCGTGAACGGCCACAAAATCGATTGCATTGTCATCGGCTCCGCCAATATCTGAATCTTCAATGTAGATATGGTCAGACTGATTCACCTTGATGGTTTCATGGGCGCCCGTGCCACCCCAAAGTCGGCTATTACGGATCAAGACGTAGCTGCACTGCTCACAATGAAACGCGTCTCCGCTGCGGTCAATTTCTAGGTCGATCAGGTAGAGGTGTCTTGTGTCGAACACATTGAGATCCCCCGTCAAGCGAGCAGTACCGCGGCCTTGAGCCGCTTGGATGATGACCGGTGACTGACTTGTGCCCCAGCGGTACTCCATATAGTTCGGCAGGAGGGCTGCAGGGTACGTGCCGGGTTGCAACAAGATTCGGTACCCCTGCGTGAGCGTTGTTTGTGCCGGCACTCGTCTCCATGCCTCGCTCACAGATCGCAGAGCCTGATCAGCGGATGAGCCAGTAGCTGAATCATTACCGGTACTCGGATTCACCCAGAGGTTGATCAGTGCTCCGTTGCTCATGACAAACCGACCGGAGGCTGCA
>Ga0194051_1000957_pt1 | contig 15740 bp, 10 predicted proteins | sample SepL2320m_MetaG_FD_161275 | JGI IMG/M metagenome (GOLD analysis project Ga0194051, IMG submission 161275) | Anoxic zone freshwater microbial communities from boreal shield lake in IISD Experimental Lakes Area, Ontario, Canada - Sep2016-L239-20m | ecosystem: Environmental > Aquatic > Freshwater >... | reverse complement strand
GCGAGAGATCTCCGATCAGTTCCGAGAAAACTAGGAATCCTCCCAAGCACGGGGCTGGCTTTGAGTTCGTAGAGTTCTGATTCGCGCTGAATCGAAGTATCACGCAACTCGAGAATCAGGGCAATGACAACTCCAACTGCGAATCCCAGTAAACCTGTTACAGCAAGAACTGGAGCGCTTTTGTCGACCACCTTGGTCACACTCGGCCCAGAGACAACCTCAAGGTTGACAACTGCGCTATCTCCCCCCTCGTTCTCGACCGAGCTAACGAGTTCGACAAATTGAGTTGCAAGGGCAGATGTGAGGACTTCGGCCATCTGTTTCGAATCGGTGGTGACGGTAGCGGTTAGAAGCACAGTATTGATGTCACCAGTTGCGGAAATCATCCCCGAGATCTGCTTTGCGCTGAGTTGCACATTCGTGTTCTTGAGGATCATATTTGAGAGTCGATCAGTGGTTAATAACGCAACGTATGAGTTCACGCGCCGCTGAGCGAACTGATCAGCAGCAAACTGATTGTTCGCAGTTGAACCTGCCGAGGTTCTGACAAAGAACGTCACCGATCCCCTATAGGCGACCTCGGCCGTGCTCACCACGTAGAACCCAGCGAGCAGACCAATGCAGGTTGAAACCAAGATGACTACCCAGAATTTCCTGACAATCGATAGGTATTGGCCCAGATCCATAACGTCTCCTTCTGAGTGGGTCATTCTAGGGGAACACTTTCATTTGCGGCATCAACGAGTTCGCCGCGCCAACCGATGGGCCTGGAAGAACGCTTCAGCATGAAGTCGACCGATTCGTTTCCATTCACGCGATGCGAGATTCGGCGACTGCTCTGGCCATGTCTCCATGAGGAGTTCCAGAGTGGACTCGATGGCTGACCCCAACAGGGGAGGCTCGTAGGTGTGCACCCATCTAGGTCCGACCTCGTTAGCAAGTTCCTGAGCCAGTCTGCCCGCGGGGATGAGCACGGGCCTTTCGAAAGACAACGCGAAGATCACAGAACTTGAGTTCGTTACTTCGTTAAACGGTAGAACTGCTAATTCTGCGGCGAGTACCTCGGCTATGAGTTGTTCTTGGGTCACGAAGCAGTTGTTCCAGGCGACACGAGGATCATTTCGCTCAGCAAGCTGAATTTCCTTTAGAAGACCCTGATCTTGAGTCTCACCAAGGATGTGCAAACTGAGGTCTGAACTTGTTGTCTCGGCGAACGCCGTAAGCAATGAATCAATTCCTTTGTATCGCCGCACATGCCCGAAGTGAATCAACCTGCCGGCAGTTCGATGCTCCTGACTGATTGGGTGCCCATCTGCGCAGTAGTGACCAAGTGGAGCATGAATTTGGGCTGCAGAAGTCGGCGGGACATCAAAATCGTTGAGCGTGATCCATAGCGTTGTCCACCGACTGCTCAGCTCTATAAGCCAGGTTTGAATCAGGTTTCCTGGTTCGTGAGGAATCTGGTTATGCAGCGTTCTGACTAAGGCCGCGCGAGAGAGTCGGATCCGGAGGAGGAGTAGAAAAAACGCGCAGCACCGAAAAACCGTACGAAGCGGTGAACTCCCTCGCACAAGGTGTTCTGGCCAGTGCAGGTGGAACACATCGAACGGCTCAAATAAGGCACATCGCCAAGAAAAGTGGCGGGGATGAATCTGTGGGGGGAGTGAATCGAAGAGCCGAATGAGATACGGATTCGTGCGAACACCTGGAGGTCTGAACGACTCCAGAACGATCAGCGTTTCTTGAGCAATCTCGTGGCTGTCATCGTTGTGTTGTTGAGAACCATGAACAGATTTTGCATAAGACATGAATGGTCAGAGAGTATCGTTGATGAATGGGAAGAGTTCAGTGGACTGCGCATTTGGTGGTCCACACTGATAGCTGGGTTCAAACTTCAGATTCTCGGATCAGCCCCGAAATGGCCATCCTATGAGTGCCCAAACTCCTCCTTCGAATCTCTCCGCTTTGGTGAATCAAGGAGATCTACGAGCGCCTGACCCTGTAAACAAGACGACAGTTCTGAGTGTGCTGAAAAGCGGCGGTACTCGAGTGCTCGTGTTGCCGTTCAGCGCTGTTCTCGGCGTGCTGTGTACGCGGCTCATCATCGTGCATTTTGGGCAGGATACGTACGCTCAATACGGTCTGCTCGTGGCCATCGGGGCGATGCTTCCCTTTGGAGATTTAGGAATGTCCGCCGCAATCATGAACGCCGTAGGTGCATCCAAGCACCCGGCGGAGGATGATCACGTTCGGCGGGTCCTGATTACAAGTATCAGAGTGCTGCTGTGCGCTGGAACAGTCCTCCTCCTCGTCGACATCGTGATCACGGCCACAGGTTTGTGGCCAACCCTGATGGGGGGGAGCTTGATCCCCGATACGGGCCCTGTTGCCGCTGCAGCAGTTCTTGGGCTTATTGCAGTCACGATGCCGATCGCGTTCGGCCAACGAGTGTTAACGGGCCTTGGCAAAAATCATCTGACTATTGCTCTCTTTGGGTTGCAGACACCCGTGGTGTTGGTAGCGCTGCTCTGTATCATCCACTTTGATTGGGGTAGCGGATCGTACCTACCAGTCATTCCCTACCTTGTTGTTTTTTCGCTGTCCATCGCAGCGACGTTCGTTGCAGCGCGCATGATTCACCCGACAATCGGATCGGCACTTCGTGACGTCCCCCGAGTCCGATCTGTCAGTGGTGGCCGGGTGCTGAATGTGGCGTGGCCGATGTTGATACAGATGATTGCGTTACCGATTGCAATGCAGAGTGATCGACTGATTCTGAGTCACGTGTCGACGACCAGCAATCTGGCCGAATACAACCTGGCCTCTCAGATGTACTTACCCGTTTGGCAGGTTGTGACTGCCGCTGGTGTAGCACTGTGGCCGATATTTGCGCGAGCCCGAGCGGAGGGTACCTCTCGGCGAAATTCGCCAATGCCGCTCTCGCTGGGCTTTGCCGGCGCGGCCGCAGCAGTTTGCTTGTTCATTTCAGTTATCTCGCCTTGGTTAGCAACCGTTGCATCTGATGGCGAGATCAAGATATCTCGAGGGTTGCTCATTGCATTCTCGGTCTTCATGGTGTGTCAGGCAGCGAAGTACCCACTGGGTATGTTTATGACAGATGCACCCGGGTTGAGGTATCAGGCTTTCATGGTCCTCTGCATGCTTCCGATCAACCTTGGGATATCGATCGTGTTGGCGAAGAAGTTGGGCGCAGTCGGACCAATCATTGGCTCTACCATTGGGGTCTTCTTCTTCCAAGTGTGTGCGAACTTCTTCTATGTGCGGCGCAACCTACAGAAAATGCCAGTCTGAGATGTCCATCGCTGAAGAGAGAACCCTCAGGATCTACGGCAGTTTGCGGACGGCCCAACTTGAGCGCCTCAGTCAGATGGATCCATCGCTCATGTGGTACCTAGATACTCGACCTGACTTCGATGAGTCGCTCATTGATCTCGAGAGCCCGCCCGTCCAGATGAGTTTGCGGGAAATTCTGTTGGGACTAACTAAGCGGCACTTTGAACGGATCGAGGTAAATGAACCGGCGCTCGTGGCTCAATGGAAGCTGCTCATTCCGGTGCTGCTGATCCTGCGCATTCGTGGATTCCTGACGAGGAAGAGGTCAACCGTTGTCTCTTACTGCATCGAGAATTTTGACCCTGCGACTATCGCTCAGCAACGTTGGGGACTCAGTGAACGTTCTGCTCGGTTGCTCGCTTGGATCGTGATGCAACTGCTGGTGAGGGGCTCCGATCGACTGGCCTTTGGTAGCAGGGGTTCGCAACATCTCTACGAGTCCTATGTCGGAAAAGCGTGTCTCAACTCCCGCTCCTGGCTCTTTGAGGCTCTTCCTTCACGCTGCGCTTGTCTCAGTGACGCCCACTCGAAGCGAGATAGCGATGGTGTCCTTTTTCTGGGTGCATTCGTCAATCGGAAGGGTATTTTACCGACTCTGGACGCGTGGCAGACCCTGCAAGGGATTCGACCTGAAACGCGCTTTACCTTGATCGGAGCAGGGTCTCTGCAACCTCAGGTGGAATCATGGGCAGTGGCTCATGGCGAGGTCTGCGTGCTTTTGGATCCACCCCGGGAGCAGATTCACCGGGCACTCCGAGAAAACTCGGTTCTCGTTTTGTTGCCCCAAAAAGAACAACTCGGCCTGCCGATACTTGAAGCGCTCAGTCACGGGTGTGAAGTCGTGACCAACTCAGAAACTGGTCTGGCATCTTGGCTCGCAGCCCACGGGCATGAGGTACTTCCGCCGGACTCTTCCGCAGAAGCGGTTGCCGATGCCATCGCTATGGCGCTCGACCGGGCGGCACTGCGGGAGGGTTCTTTGAAGGATTTGCCAACCACAGATCAGCGAATTGAGGCAGACCACTGGTTAGCCACGGGAGGGTCCGGCTAGTGGTTGGGGGTTTTCTCGGAGCGCCTCTTTGCTAAGAGAACGGACCTGATCAGCATCCAGGATCCGACGAAAGCTCCGCCCACGGCAGCAGAGGTGCGCCGTGGGTGCGTCAGTGCTTGGAGTTTTCCGTCTCGAAAGGCAACTCGCGCGGTCGCTGCAGGTGTGTGGAGGAGCCACTGCCAAGCATCCGAACTCGGCCGGTTCAAACTGGCGAACAGCAGGCGGTTTCGGCACATGTAGTAGTTGTACGTAGGCGACTTGCCCTGGGTACCCTGAGTGGCGCCAACGGTGTGCGTCACGGTCACCTCGTGCACGACTTGTAAGTCCCCGCCGAGATGCAAGCAGCGCTGGCTCAGGTCAACGTCTTCCCAGTAAAGAAAGTATCGAAGGTCGAATCCTTTCAGCTTGACCCAGGTCTGAAGATCAACAAACAGACATGCACCGGTTATCCATCGCTCTGGTCCTCGTTGCTCAGCAGCGAACTGAGAACTCGTGCGGCCAGTGCGTAAGTTGAGTTGCCCCCCGGCAAACCAGACGGATCCATCAGGTCGATTGATACGCGGCGACAGCAGCGTGAACTCGCAGTGGCGCCCGACCTCGTGGAGCTTAGAGAGTGCGCTTACCGTGATCGATACATCCGGGTTGAGGAGAACGAAACTTGTGCATCCCAGAGTGATTGCGTGTTCAACCCCAAGGTTCATGCCGGCGCCAAACCCAAGATTCTTCGATGGGGTGAGCAGTTCCCAATTTTGCGAGTGGGAAAGAGACTGAATCTGTGCGCGTTCGTGGTGGCCAGAAAAGTTGTCTACCACCACAACCCGTGCGTCGATCTGTTGAAGGTCGAGTACCGCCAAGTTCTTCCGCAACAGGTCGTGGGACCCAAAGTTGACGAGAATGATTCCGAGTCGGTTCTCGCTCATGGCTGCTGCTTCGGCCGTCGATACTCAAGGTATGTGTAGCCCCATGCACCGCCCGTCATGCCGACTCCGCGAGCAAGGGTGCGTGCCCCTTTGGCCTGATGCTGGAGTGATCCCGTCAGATAGCCGAGCAGCATTCGGGCCGTGCCAGAAACTAGGCGCAGAGTTCCCAAACCTGTCAGGCGAACGCGCTCCGCAAGGCGCTCACCGAGTTGGCCGCGAAGGGCGATTGCAGCGCGGCTTGAGGAGTTGCCCGTGCGGAGTGCTCGCTGCAGAACCCATGCACGCGTCATTCGTGACAGAGGCACCACATCAATCACGACTGCTTCATCGCACCAGATCATCGTTCCGCCAAGTTGACGGATCTGTCGGGTAAAGAGCGTGTCAGATCCACCGCTCGCGCCGAATCGAAGGTCAAAACGAAGTCCCCAGTCATTGATCTGTCGAAGGTCGAGAAGCAGGTTGTTCGTTGCGGCAACTTCAATCTGGGTGCCAGTCGGCATCCGTCGCCTTGTGAAGAATTCTCCAGCAGTGATCCACGGGTCAGGATCCTCTGCAAAAGTCGAGACCACGGGCCCGACCACAGCCGCCGGTTGAGTCCTGATCCAGGTATCGACCAGCCTCTGAAGCCAGTGGGCGCTCGGTCGTTCGTCGTCATCAACGAAGATGAGCAGGTTTGCTTGTTGGCCCTCCGCCAACGCCCGATTGCGAGCAGCGGCAATTCCGGGGATTGGTTCGTGCACGAACCGGACGGGGTTACTCACAAAATCTGCCGCAGACTTCATGGCGCTGGCAGCAGGATCGTTATCAATCACCAGAACCGAGGTCTTCCATGGAACAGCCTGCGATTGGTCGAGCAATGTACTCAACGCCTCTGGCAGGTCTTGGGGTCGCTTGTAGGTCAGGACGACAATGAGGACCTGCAGCGCGCCAAGTTCATATGGTGGAGCCATCTCAGTGCCTGGGGTCATTGCCGACCATGTGCCCGTGACGCTGTTTGGACTGCGAGGAAGATACGGTCACCATAGAGTTCTGGGTCGTGGCGCTGCTTTGCTAGCAGCGCATCAAACTCTGCCTCCGCTCGGTAGGTGTTCCAGTCTTCGGCAATCTTCTTGATTGCTGCTGCGATCGCAGTGGAATTTCCAGGCTGAACACTCTGAGCTGATGGAAAGCCTCGGACGGCTTCGATGAGGCCTCCCGATTCCGAAGCCACTACTGCGCGAGCCCCAAGTACCGCTTCCACAGCAACATTGCCAAAGGGCTCAGCGTCTACCGAGGGAACTACGACTAGATCGCACAAGGCGATCTCCGCCCAGACATCTCGCTGGAACCCGAGGAATTCAACGTTACTGTCAAGATGAAGATCGTTAACCTGCGCTCTGAGTTCCTCCTCGAACCACTCGTACCCCGTGAAGGCTGAGCCCACAAGGTGCAGTTGAGTCATCATCCCAAGGTCGCGGAGTTGAGCCATTGCCGAGAGAATGAACTGTGGTCCTTTTCGCGGGGAGAGCCGGCCTAGGTACAGCAGCCGAATGGGATCCGTCAGCATCTCTCGTGCTGGTTTAATCGAGCTCGGCCCAGAAATCGGATTGAGAATGACCCGAGACCGAGACGCAAGTTTGGGGAATGACTCGCAAACGAGATTCAGGCTGAACTCACTATTGGCTACGACAGAGGAGCACAACAACAGCGGGGTGTTCAGAGCTCTCTTCTGCAAGGTTCGAGCACTGTTCTCTGCCTCGTGAACATGACAGACCACCGGGACCCGACAGATGCGCGAGAGGAGTATCCAAAGCGGGATGGTCACGGTTGAGACGTAGACAACATCGGCTCGAGTGGATCGCAGAACGCGGAGGCTAGGCAGCAGACTTCGAAAGAGTGTGCCGAGAAAGGATGCGAAGCCCTTGGGTTGGAGAACTGACTTCCTGACCACTGGAGTTGGGCACGTAAGAACACAAGCCCCGGCTTGCTTGACGGCATCAAACAACGGGCCAGTATTCGGCAATGCAACCGTCACCGACCAACCGCGCTGAATGAGGGCGCTGACTGACTCAAGCATGACTCGGTCTGATCCGTACAACTCCGCACTAGGGTGAACGACCAAAAGAAACCCAGCCGCTTGATTCTTTGGCATTTCAGGGGAATCCAACTCCACGAGACGACTGCTCCCTTAAGGCCACGAACGTTCAGCGGTGAGTTCCACGAACCGGGCGGAGTGCGTGTCTCGATCTGGTGAACTCGCTGAGCGAGCCCGTTGATGACACTCTAATTCTTGGGAACCACCAGAAGGTTGTTGTAGGTGACGGTGATGGGGACGTTGGTTACTGATCCTGCGAGGTAGTTGATGACTCCGATTCCTCCCGGGCTTTGGAGGCTTGGGGTGGTATCGGTGGAGGTGAGTTGAGCGGTGAGTGGTTCTGGTTGGGTGATGTTCCAAAGTTTTGCGGTGAGGGTAGTGGTTCCGGTTCCGGTGGCTTCGAGTTTGATGCGCCAGGTGTCGCCGGGTGTGTAGGTGAGTCCGGGGAGAGTGATTGCGGAAATGGTTGTTTCGGTTCCGCTGACGATGCGCGACAGGGTGAGGGAGGTTGAGGTTGGGAGTGCTTTGGTGCGAACTCTGTATTCCGAGGTTCCGATTCTTCTTACTGCTAGTGAGCTGTAGAAGCCTCCGCCGGTTGGTGCTTTGTCGAAGGAGAGGTCGACGGTTGCGCTGACGTCGGTTGCGCTGACGGAGTTGAGGTAGCTAGCGGTGGTTCTGCCTGCGGCGTTCAACAGGTGTTTTCCTGTGCCGTTGTTGACGGAGTACCAGGCTGCGGTGCCGGTATTGGTCCATGTTCCGCCGGTGTCTGCAGTACCGAAACCGTTCACGAGTGTCCGCTCAAACGCATCCGACGCATACACAGCAGCCCCCGAGACCGTCACGAGGCGACTGAGTACTCCGGTACCACCATGATCATCGGTGACGGTGAGGGTGATGGTGTAGGTGCCGGCGGTTGCATAGGCGTGAGTAGCAGTGACACCGGTCCCGGTGCTGCCATCTCCGAAGTCCCAGGCGTAGTTCACGATGGAGCCATCTGAGTCGGTTGAGGCTAGGGCGTTCGTGGTGGTGACTAAGGAGGTGGAACTCCGAAGAAAAGATGCTGTTGGTCGCTGATTTAGGACGGTTGTGATCTGCCGGGTGGTTTGGTTTGTGGCACCGTCATCGTCAGTTACTTTGAGCGTCACTGTGTAGGCGCCGGCGGTTGCGTAGCGGTGAGTCGCGGTGACACCGGTTCCGGTGCTGCCATCTCCGAAATCCCATTCGTAGCTGAGGATCGACCCATCCAAATCAGTGGATGCGGATGCGTCTGCTACGAGATCGTCAAATGAGGTCGAAGCGGTGAACGAAGCAGTCGGTCCGGTATTGGCTAGTAGGCCACCTCCGCGAGAGTAGTTAGCGAGTACGTCACTGGGGCTAAGTACTGCGTTGTAGACCGCAGCCTCGTCAAGATTTCCCACAAAGTTGCTGTTTGTTGACGCACCTCCGGTCGCATCTCCACCAATACGCCAGTAGCCAGTAAAGGGAGTTGCGAGCTTCTGAGGATTGCTACCTACCCGCTGACCGTCCACATACAAGTCCATCCCATCGGGACCCTGGGTGGCTACCGCATGATGCCAGAGGCCATTGTTATATGACTGTGCGCTGACCACCGTGTTGGCTGCTCCTGTCTTCACGCCAAAGACAATCTTGCCGTCATCCTGCATGTAGATATGGCGGTCGTAGGTGGTTGAGTTACCACTGCGAGCGTTCCCGAATCCAATGAGTTTTCCGCCAAGAGCAGTGGTGGTGTTAAACCAGATCTCCGCTGAGTAATTGGTCGGGTTGTAGATGGCGGTTCGACTGGCAATAAAGCCGGCTCCACGGAACTGAACCGCCGCATTCCCAGAAATTACTCCTGCTACGTTTCTCGTTGCGGATCCAACGTAGTCACCAGTGTTTGCTCGAATGCCCGAGTCAACTGCATCTGTTCCCGAGGTATCGGCTAGTCGGTAGTACAGGTAGGGGTCAGCGGCCTGAGTGGCTGCCCCGTAGCTGTCTGCTGGAGTAGGGGCAACAGCGGGAGTTCTCCCGCTGGCCTTGTAGTGAGCTGCCACCGAGGCCGGAGTCAGAACTTTGTGGTACACCGCAGGCTCATCGATCTGCCCGGTGAAGTAGTCACGAGATGGGCGGCTCGGCCAGCCGCTAAGAGTGTCGGCCCCGATGCGCCAGTAACCATAAAAGGCCTGCCCACGACGGACATCTCCTCGTGAGCCCACGCGGACCCCGTCCACGAAGAGATGCATCCCATCCTCACCGAGCGTGCCGACGACGTGGTGCCACTGATTGTTGTTGAACCCCGCAACACTCTGCACTGTCTGTTTCGTTGAGGAAGCTTGTGGACCTGCGCCTGAGTCCGTCTGGTTTACCCCGAAGATCACCCGGCCATCGTTCGCCATATACAGCAAGCGGTCGAATTTGGATGAGGTCCCAGTTGCCTTGTCGCCGAATCCCATGATTCGGCCTCCAGATTTGGTGCTTGTTTTGACCCAGGCCTCAATGCTGAGCGGGTCCTGAGCAGTTGAGCGATTGGGGTCATAGAACTGCGAACTCACACTGTTGCTAAATGTGGCCGAAGTGTTGGTCTCATTGAGCATCGCGCCAGCACTGCCAAGCGTGGGTCCGGTGGCGGTCAGCGTCTCTGGGGAGAGTTCATTCGCTAAGGCGCTTGATCCGACCGTTTCGCCTAGGCGCCAGTGCATCCTTGCCCCATCAGCCATCACCGCGTCGGCGTACGGACTCGCTGACCCTGTTGTTGCCACGGTGACAGAAACCGAGTCGCTCCATGTGACGTTGTTATCTGGGTCCTCGGTACGGACCTTATAGGTGTGAGTTGAACCAGGAACGAGTCCAGCATCAGTAAACGCGATTATGGGTCGATCCCAGAAGGCGGATTCGCTGGATTTTTCGAATATCGGGTTGGCGTTAGCGTCGTCGCGAATGATTCGGTAAGTCAATCGCATGGAATCTCGATCCCAATTAGACGGAAAGGACACCCGGACTCTGCCTGCTGAGCCAGAACGCACTGTCGGAAGGAACTCGCTACCCCCGAGGCGGGGTCCGTCGGCTGCCGGAGCGATTGGCCGCACGGCGAACCGGACCAAACCCTCTTGCGGCTGACCGTTGACCCTCAGAAACTCCCCTCCGGCAACGAGGTACTTGGCCGTTCCTTCGACTGTCCATGCAGCTTGGTTGATACCCGTGTAGGTACCGACCTCCCATTCGGGGAACCAGGCCGCCATCCTCGGCGCAGGGGTTCCCTCCCAGTTGTAGTAGCCCCACGGTTCCCGTTTGAGGGTGGAGGAAGCCGTTGTCTCGAAGGAATTGAGATGCCGCTGGTTAATCGACCAAGGGTCGGTTTGGGGGAATCCGTTAACGTTGCCGCAGTAATGGGCATGGCTTGCGGTGTAGAGGTAACCGTTGAGTGGCACGGTGTCATAGATATCGCCATGACAATCGGCGACCCAGTTTATTTCACCCGTGGTCGGATTTGCCGAAAACGACCCCTCAAGGTTCCCGTCGGCTCGTCCATACGTGTAGCCACCGCCAAAGATGGAGGTTCCATCTGTGGACAATGAAAGTATTGCCGCAGAGGCCCCTCCGTTCTTCACCACGGTGTTCGCTGCCCAAGGGGTCACAGCACCAGTTTGAATATCAATCGCAGCCAATCCTTTGGCAGCGGAACCATTGATGGTCGTGAATCTGCCTCCAGCAAATATTTTGGTCCCGTCAGGAGCAATGACCAATGCCATCACTGAGTTATCAGCGACAGGGGCCCAACCCGAGATGAGTGCGCCACTTGATGCAGAAAATGCAGCTAATCGTGATCGGGCTGCCGTGAGTCCGGCTCCTGCATAGTTGAATGAACCTGCTGCAAAGAGCTGGGAGTCAGTAGCAACTAGATCGTTCACGTGATAGTCAACAGTGGCGTTGAACCCTGCGATGAGCTCCCCTGAATTGGGGTTGAGCGCCGCAATTCGATACTGGCTCACTCCATTCACCTGGGTAAAGGATCCACCGATAAAAAGACGTGATCCGTCAGGGGATGCGGTGACGGTTGTGCCCTCTGCGTTCAGGGAAGGAGCGAAGGTATGTATCAACTCACCAGTAGTGAGGTCATAGGCCAAGATGTTCGACCGAGGTGTTTCGTTGGTCCCCGCTGGGTCTCCCGCAGGCCGAGCACTGCTGAACTCGCCTACTGCGTAGACGGTGCTACCGATGATGGTTTGATCCCAGACCACACCGTTGATCTGCACCGTCGGGAGAGCATCTGAGGTCACGTGACCCAAGCTTGGTTCTGCCAGTTCAGCGCCGATATCTGCCGCGACTGGCGCGGCAGTAGTAGCGCCGAGAACGGCAAGAGAGGAAAGCACCAAGGCTGAAACCAGGATTGCGTGGACGGCCCGAGCGCATCGGTTCTGAAGACGGCCTTTGTTAGGCATGAGGAAGGCTTCCCTGGAAGGTCACGAGAGGCGTGACGGATGAGTATTTGACGGTAATACTTGCGTTATCCCGCATCTCGGGATCGAGTCGATACACGTAGGTTCCTTCAGCTGTGGCTCCCGCTGACAGGCTTCCCGAGAGCTCTGTGGGCGGTTCGGAATGGATCAAGATTGAGGACATTCCCCTGCTATCGACAAGGTCAACTGTGATGCTTGCTAGCTCAATGGTGGCAGGGCTGCCATTTGAGATGCTGAGATTGAGAGCAACCGCTGGCCCGCTGGTTTCGCCGGGCAGAGACGCTTTGGCCTCGAGCGAGCGAACCGAACTGAGACGCGCAGTAACTCCATCGCCAAAGCTGGCTGTCTCAGCCACGCCGACGGGTTCAGCAACCAAGGCATTGGGCGGAGCAAGGGCAGAGACTGAATCTGCAGGTTCGCCCACGGTGGCAGTTGGCCTTTCGGCAGCCTCCTTAGCAAGGGCCGCGGGGCCGATCTCCGGAGTCGAAGCTACTTGCGATATGTTCTTCTCGCTTGAGTCAGCTGAATTGTCGGAGACCCCTCGGGAACAGGAAACCAGTGCGAGGGAGCTGAGGAGAATTAGGCAGAGGGGCGCGATGCTGACCGGCCGATGAGTCGGCTTGGTACCTCGAACGCTACGTAGAAGAATCGCCATAAAAACCAATCACAGTCGTGATAGCCAAAATCTGTTCTGTTCCTGCTCGCCCCAGTGAATCAGAACCGCTATTTGAGTACTCAAATCGTAGTGACTCGGCAGTTTATTTGCAATGGGAAATATGAATCCGGGGTGTACCCTCACCGTATGAGGGAAGTCAGCGTGAACGGGCCTTCATACAGCTATGACACGGGCCTGGCCTCGGCAGGTCACGAGAAACGCAACGAGCGTCTTGTTGCGTTACTCGTTCAGGCAATTGTCGTACTGGTTGGACTTGACCTCACAGTAGCCAAAGGCTTTTCCGCAGCGTTTGTCGCCCTGATAGTTCTCACACCGGTCTGGCTACCTGCGATACGGACCTATCGGTCAGTCATGCTGATCCTGATCCTGGCCCCTATTGCGCTTCTTGCCGGGTACTTGCTGAGCATGGTCTCGGCGGCAGATCACCTGATAGATACGTCTCTTCAGTTGCGGTGGTCGGCGCTCATCTTTTCTGGCCTCGCCGCAATGATTGGACTTCTGTGGGCCCGCCGATTAGTGCCGTTGCATCGCGTCGTGCTGCTGCTTGGAATCGGTGCAGTAGCCCACGCCGTGTTGTTTACTGAAATGAGCTGGAAGTACGACCTGGTTGAGCCGCTCACATACGTAGTGCTTGGCTTGGTGGAGCGATTCCGCAGCCGATTGATCCCGGCAGCCGTTGTTTTGGTCATGGGGCTAATCGGAGTGATCAACGAGGGCCGAAGCTTCTTTGCTTTCTGTGTCGTCGCAGCCATGGCCACTCTCTGGCAAATACGCCCACGCGGCGAGCGAACGGAGTCCAGCCCTTGGTACCCCGTGGTGCTGTTGGCGGGCAGTTGCGCCGCTGTCTACTGGAGCATCTCGACTCTGCTCACGAGGGGAGTATTCGGCACTACCCTGCAGGAGCGATCTGTTGAGCAGATCCAGTCGAGTGGTTCGCTTCTAGCCGGGGGTCGCCCTGAATGGGCTGCGACTCGGGAACTCATGAAGCAAAATCCCATGGGTTTCGGCACGGGGGTGGTACCGGGATGGTCGGACCTTCAAGCCGGACGAGCTGGTCTGGCATCGATTAACATCGACGCCGGTGGCTACACCACGAACTATCTCTTTGGTGGCGGATTTGAGCTGCACTCGATTGTGTCGGACCTTTGGGTGACTTGCGGAATCGCTGGACTCGCTTTCGCAGCCGTGGTTATTTTCGCAATCCTACGAAGCTTGAGTTCCCAGATCGCTGCGCGCCAAGCCGCTACTTCGGTGCTGTTCGCGTGCTCGATCGCCCTATGGGCGTTGCTGTTCGGGCCCATCTTCAGTAACTGGATAGACGTGGGTGTGGCGCTGGGACTCGTGTTGATCTTGCGCAAGACTCCGGCAGATTCTGCTTCTGTTGACCAGAGCGACAAAGGAACCGTTGCCGCTAGCACGTAACCTCGGAATTGCCGACTGACACAAGCGGGAGCACGCGATACACCGTGCCACCCTCAGGGGTACTAATCACTTCGAGATTGACATATTGGCCGAGTTCATCTGGGGTGTAGAGATAGTCGCCCACAGCATCCTGGGACCAAGCCAAGTACGTGTAGTTGCACTGGACGCGGGTTAGGAACTCCTTGGAGATCGCTATGTTCGTGGTACCGCGCCGCTGAGATTTCTCGGGTGAACGTCGGATGGGTTCACGCTGCAGAACAGCCCAGATTCCTGCCGGCACGTTGCTGTAGAGGTCGGCGTCGGCCGGGAGGTCTCGCACGGCTGCGATGAACTCAGAGGATTTCCAAGAGGTGGCAGCGTACTCGGTACCCTCGCTCCCAGATCGCCGTGCGTCTGTCAGAAATACCACGCTTTGGCCGACGAGGAATACAGCAAAAACTACAGTTGCGATCCTTCGAATTCGTCGGCGGTGATCTTCGCCGAGAACCTCTGTCAAGCGATCGAAGGCAGTTGCCAGGAGTACCACGAGCGGTACGTAGATCGGAGACATCAGGCGCGATCCGATCGGATCGAAAGCGATGCTGAGCTGTGCGGCCCCCAGATAGCAACTGTAGACAGCGACTGAGCAGAGCAACGGTGCGAGGGAGTATCGCCCAGGCAACAACGATTGTAAGTTTGCCCTCCGCTGTTGGCTCAGCAGAACCCAGGCTGCGATAAGGAGGCACGTACCGATAAGAGCCACACCGGCCGCTGCTTGCAATGGAATCGGTGTTGGCTTCGGTAGCACCCAGCGACCAAGGGTGGCGACGAACCTTTGCAAGGTGATGACTGGACCATCTGGAGATGGTGCACGCGGGCCGAGGTAGTTACCAGAGACCCTGTGGTTCCGCAGCATCCACAGCACTGGTGCGACAAGGGATAGAACGCAGAACGTCAGGGTTAGCTGAAGGGCTCCGGTCCAGCCCTTTGATCTGCGACCAAACAGAATCGCAATTGCGCCAGCTGGGATCAGCGCAATCCCGGCGTAGCGAAACATGATCCCAGCCCAGACCAGCAGCGCTGCGGGTGCCACTAGGGCAAGAGGACGGCTTCTTGCAGCGATGAGCTCCTCGAGCACCAGGATCAGAGCGAGGCAGATGAGCACAAATATGCACTCAGTCAGCGCCATGCTGGCGAGTCCGAGCAAAGTTACGCTGACCGCTAGCAGCACTGTGGTGAGGATCACGACTCCGCGCGACCGCACATGCCTTCGCAACAGAGTGAAGCCGAGCCATACGGTCGCCGTCATCGACAGCGAGTTCAGAATCCTGATTGAGGACTGCGCACTGAGACCGATGAGATCACCTGCGGCAATGATTACTGGCAGCCCCGGTGGGAACATAGTCAGTTGGGTACCGTTGAAGGTTCGCAGGCCGTTTCCCGCTGCAAGATTGAGGCCCGCCGAGAAGTAGTTCACCGAATCTGCTCCAAGGCCCGCCCCCTGGGCCGTAGCGAGGAGCGTCGCAACGCCAACGAATATCGCCGCCGTGACTCCTACGATTCGTTCCGTGTGCGGCCGATTCTCGGAGTTCTCGACAGCCGGCGCGACCTCAGCAGGGGATGAGCTGTTGTTCGGTGAACGGCTGTCGGCCACGATTATCCTCCCGCCCCGTGGAGCTCGCAGACGGCGGTGAGCCCCGGCCACTACCGTACAAGCTAGCCAGGCTGCCGCTCGGATGAGCCCTCCGAGGGCTGACGAGAATGCCAGCCCGCGTGTACCTCAGGTTCCGACTCTTCGGTGCACTGG
>Ga0194051_1000956_pt1 | contig 15752 bp, 12 predicted proteins | sample SepL2320m_MetaG_FD_161275 | JGI IMG/M metagenome (GOLD analysis project Ga0194051, IMG submission 161275) | Anoxic zone freshwater microbial communities from boreal shield lake in IISD Experimental Lakes Area, Ontario, Canada - Sep2016-L239-20m | ecosystem: Environmental > Aquatic > Freshwater >... | reverse complement strand
CCATCTGTAAAATGATGAAGCTATAGTCCAATGCACACAGTAATGTGTGAAAAACCCTGCGCTATTAAATATAATTTAATGTCCAGGGTCTAAACATGCGTGAGACAGGTTGGTCTCCTATCTGCTGCAGGCGTTGATACTTGAGAAGATTTGCCCTTAGTACGAGAGGACCGGGGTGAACTGACCTCTGGTGTACCTGTTGTCTCGCCCGAGGCATCGCAGGGTAGCTATGTCGGGAATGGATAAGCTCTGAAAGCATCTAAGAGCGAAGCCAGCTTCAAGATTAGGTATCGTTGAGACCCGTGAGAGATTATCACGTTGATAGGCTCTAAGTGTAAGCATAGCAATATGTTCAGCTGAGGAGTACTAATCCGTCGATTCCTATTAGGAAATATATACGCCACAATCGATTATGAAAAAATCTATCGATTAGTGTGTTACATGTTAGTAGAATCTTGAGAAAAATTAAGTGTTGAGAAGGTCGAAGATAATTTCGACTATGATTCCCCAGAAAATTCCAGGGGTGGGAGTTCCGGGTGCGGCAGACATTGGGCTGACTGTCGTAGCTGGGCTCTCGCCCTTGGAAATTCTGGAATCCGTTCTTTTCAACAGCTGGGCCTTAGCTCAATGGTAGAGCACGCCGCGTCTAACTCCCGTAAGGGTCCCTATCAAAAGGGTAGGATATTGATCTCCCCCAAAGGAAATCTCTGGCGAGATCCGGGTTCGATTCCCGGTAGGCCTGGGCTTGTACTTCGGTAAACTAAACCAGTTTACCCGTCCTTCTCAACACTTAATTTAGCAAAATTACGTCGGCCGATGTCATTTAAAGGTCGACGCGGAATTTGAATATTTTGTTCTGGTGATTCATCGGAGAGGTCACACCTGATCTCTTTCCGAACTCAGAAGTTAAGCTCTCCAGAGGCGATGATACTTGGATTTCCAGGGAAAGTAGCTCGTCGCCAGAACAAAGGATTCAAATACTATTTAATTAACAAAAAACGCAAAAAAGTTTGCGTGCTTTTGTGTATCTTGTGATAATATAGTTATATATGTCATGGTCCGCTAGACGTCAGCTTCTCTATATTTGCATGATCCTACTATTTTTAGGTGCAGTTTCTGCGTATCCAATTTATGCGATTTTTATTCGTCACACTCCAACATGTAGTGATGGTATTCAGAATCAAAGCGAGGTTGGTGTTGACTGTGGAGGGGTGTGTCCACGTGCCTGTCTTGATCAGGTAGTGCCTCAGCCACTCATAGAATGGTCAAGACCTTTTCCCGTATCTGGTTCCATTTATAACCTTGTAGCATATATTCAAAATCCAAATGTTGATTATGTAGGTTCTCCAACTCGGTATCTTTTTAAAGTCTTTGATAAAGATAATATGTTAATTGGTGTCGCCGAGAACACTATCGCTCTTCCTCCAACTCATACATTTGCTGTTTTTGAGCAAGGTTTTAATGCAGGTAAAAGAACCGTCGATCACGTCACTTTTGAATTTGTAAATGATGTTGTGTGGTTTAAATACAGGGGGCAACCAACCGATCTTAATGTGTCTGATGAGGTATTAGCAAATGCTAGTTCAACTCCACGATTGGACGCAGTGGTGAAAAATAAAACTACTAATGTGTATAAAAATATTGAAGTTATTGCGCTTTTGTATGACGCAGACGGTAATGCAGTTCAGGCATCACGCACCTATATACCAATTTTGGCGGATAATAATGGACAGAATGTGACATTTACGTGGCCGACTGCATTTGATAGAGGAATTGCAACTATTGAAGTAATTCCCAAGGTGCCTTTTGATGTAAAGTAGGTATAGAACGCTACTATATTTGAGTTTGAATAAAGTAAAAAATTAATGTTAAGATTTTTACAAAAGTTTGATTGGTATTTAATCACTTCAGTGTTGATCGTTTTTTCTTTTGGTTTGGTCACCATGAATTCTTTTACAGGCGACTCTCATTATTTTTTACGACAATCTATGTGGGGATTAGCAGCACTCTTGTTGATGTTAGGAGCTGCATTCGTGGATTTTCGGTTCCTTCGCCGAACCTCGGTGGTGGTAACTTTGTTTTTGGTGGCTGTGTTTGGGCTTCTTTTGACATTTGGTCTTGGTCATATCGCAAAAGGCGCCAAGAGCTGGATTTCAACTGGCCTCTTTTCGATTCAACCGACCGATCCAGCCAAGGTGGCCTTGATTATTATTCTAGCTAAATATTTTTCACGTCGTCACGTTGAGATTGCGTATATTGGACATATCTTGGTGTCTGGTTTTTACGCATTCACTATTTTTATTTTAGTGGCTCTTCAGCCTGACTTTGGTTCGGCTGTGACTATTTTCGCTGTGTGGCTAGGAATGGTGCTGGTGTCTGGAATTTCTAAAAAACATTTACTACTTGTATTTTCTATCACGGCAGTAGTTGTAACACTTCTTTGGAATTTTGGCTTTGCACAATATCAAAAAGATCGTATCAAGAACTTTCTGCATCCGTTAGCGGACGTGAGAGGTTCTGGTTATAACGCCAATCAGGCCATGATTACGGTCGGATCTGGAAAGTTATTAGGAAAAGGGGTAGGGTACGGAACTCAATCTCGTCTAAACTTTTTGCCTGAATATCAGACGGACTTTATTTTTGCCGCTTTTGCAGAAGAGTGGGGCTTCATTGGTGTGATTATTTTATTTATTCTTTTTGGAATTATTTTTTGGAGAATTCTGCATTACGCTATTCGCGGTGAAACCAATTTTGAAATTCTATTTGCTTCCGGTCTTGCTATTCTTCTTATGACTCACCTCGTTATTAATATTGGAATGAATATTGGTATCATGCCAGTGACTGGAATCCCGGTGCCATTTATGAGTTACGGGGGATCGCACCTTGTGACCGAGATGTTGGCTCTAGGAATACTTATGGGTATGAAAAAGTATAGCCGAGCGACTCATAAAGAGGCGATTCATAATGAATATTTGGGCACTTGATATTCGAACCGTTTCAGATACTCTTAGGTTAGAGTCGGATAGTTCCGCTCAGCCACACACGCGGCTCTCAGCGTGAACCTTATAAGGAGGATGACCACATGGTCAGACAAAAAAAAGAATGGGAAGAGCTCTTCCGTAAAAGCGGAGCGATCTGGACCCACGACGGACACCAAGCAAGGCCTCATGTTGTGCTTAGCTCGGGTGTGCATTCAGATGGTTTCGCCAACTGTGAAATAGTCATGAAAGACAGTGGGCTTCTTCACGAGGCCGCTTGGGACCTAGCTGAGGCACTCGAACACTCGGGTCTCAACCTCGAAGAAACTGGTAGGGTCATCGGTCCTGCCATGGGAGCTGTCACGCTCTCCTCTATGTTGGCCCTCACCATCGGTTTCCGGCGTAGTCGATCCTGTCTCTGTGGTTTCTGTGAAAAGCCCGATTCAACGGGAGGGATCGCAGACTGGATGGCTTTCAAAAAGCCTGGCAACATCAAGAAGGGTGAGGTGGGTTTGCTCACTGATGATGTGTTCACCACAGGCAGGAACCTGCACATGACGGCGGATGCGGTCCTTCGCGAAGGTGGCACGATCCAGGAATTCCTGGCAGTCCTTGTGAACCGCTCTGGTCTCACTGAGAGTGGAGGAAGAAAGATCGTGTCGCTGGTCGATATCCCGATGCAGACCTGGGACAAAACAGCCTGCCCGCTCTGCGCCGCCGGTTCAAAGGCCATCATTCCTGAAGCGCCAGGGAACTGGGAGCTCCTCACCGCCGAATACTGAGGTGTTCCAAACCCAAAAGAAGGAGCCAGTCTCCACACAGCACGCGCGCCAAAGGGTTCGCGGGCTGTTTCTTTTTATAAACTAGGTTGCTACTTATTCTAAAATCGGTATAATCCTTGAATCAAATAATATGTCAAAAATACGCTTGTTCGCAGTCATACTGCTTGTCCTCGGGGTTATTATTGGTTATTTTGTTAACGCTTCACAGCACTCGGGTAATGGTTGGATGTCTAAATATCCATTCAAACTTGGTCTTGATCTAAACGGTGGTTCACACCTTGTGTATCAAGCAGAAGTTTCGTCATCGACTACTGATGTAGATGGTGCCATGCAGTCTCTTCGTGATGTAATTGAAAAACGTATTAATGCTTTTGGTGTGTCAGAACCAATTGTTCAGACAGAAACAGCTAAAATTGCGGGTGGTGAATCTATTCATAAATTAATTGTGGAAATTCCAGGAGTGACTGATCCAAAAGAGGCAATTGCTCTGATTGGTCAAACTCCTCAGTTGGAATTCAGAATTGAAAAATCCAATCCTGAAAAGATTGATGCAAAATTGTTGGCAAGTACAACACTTTCTACTACTACGTTGGCAGGAATGTTGAATGCACGTTACGAGCAGGCAACTTTGACTGGTCGTTATTTACAGAAAGCAACAATTCTCTTTGATCAAAAATCTGGTAAGCCTCAAATTGGTCTAGAGTTTAATTCTGAAGGAGCAGACATATTTGCAAAACTAACCGGAGAAAATATCGGAAAAGTTATCGGAATCTTCCTAGACGGAACTCCAATTTCGTTACCTGTTGTAAACGATGCTATCAAAGACGGAAAGGCAGTTATTACAGGCTCATTTACTGTCGAAGAAGCTCGTTCTTTGGCTCGAAACTTAAACTACGGCGCACTGCCCGTGAAAGTTGACCTTATAGGTACACAATCAATTGGTGCATCTCTTGGGGCGAATGCGTTGAATGCGTCGGTGTTGGCTGGAGAATGGGGTTTCTTGATCGTAGCCATCTTCCTTATCCTTTGGTACCGATTACCAGGAGTGGTTGCTGTTGTCTCTCTTGGAATTTACACTGTCCTCATGTTGGCTATCTTTAAGTTGCTTCCAGTAGTGCTAACTTCAGCGGGTCTTGCCGGACTTATTCTGTCCATTGGTATGGCGGTAGACGGTAATATTTTGATCTTCGAAAGAATGAGAGAAGAGTTGCAGAAGGGTGTAACTCTAAGTGTTGGTATCCGCGAAGGGTTCTCACGAGCATGGCTTTCAATCCGCGATAGTAACTTATCAAGTATTATTACGGCCTTGATCCTCTATACATTAGCGACGTCTGCTCTTGTTAAGGGTTTTGCCTTGGTGTTCTTGATTGGTGTTTTGGTTTCAATGTTCACAGCGATCACAGTGTCGAGAACTTTATTATTAGCCATCGGTGGAAAGACGTATGCAGGTATTACCAAGTTCTTGTTTGGTAACGGTCTGAAAAAATAATCCTAAATAATCTAAAACTAAAATCATGTTTGTCGTAAAATACAGAAAAATATTCTATTCATTCACCGCACTTCTTGTCGCTTTCTCAATTTTTTCAGTAAGCTACTGGGGACTAAATCTCGGAATTGATTTCAAAGGAGGAGCAATTGCCGAAGTTGAATACCAGAATCGTCCTGCTAAATCAGATGTTGAAGCTTCTATAAAAACCTTGAATTTTGGAGAATTTAGTGTTCGTCCAACAGGAGATAATGCCTTTATCATCCGTACTCGCGATCTTACAAATATCGAAAGACAGCAATTTATCACATCAATTGGAGTTGGGTCTGCTACAACAACTGCCTCGTCTACAATTTCAGGCGCCACATTAAAACGTTTTGATTCAGTCGGTCCAGTATTGGGTCAGGAACTTGCTCAGAAATCCACTACAGCCATTATCTTCGTGATTATTGCGATTGTATTATTTATTACTTTTGCTTTCCGCGGAGTGTCTGAACCGGTTTCCTCTTTTAAATACGGATTGGTTGCAGTTGTGGCTTTGGTCCATGACGTGATTGTGCCAACAGGTATCTACGCTTTCCTTGGAAGAAACGGAGGGTTTGAGGTGGATGCACTATTCGTGACCGCTATCCTGGTGATTCTTGGTTTCTCTGTTCATGACACAATTGTTGTTTTCGACCGAACCCGCGAAAATTTGAAACACGCACCTGCTAAAAAGCCTTTCTATGAAATTGTGGGTGAAAGTATTAGCCAGACGTTCGCTCGATCGATCAACACTTCATTAACGACAGTTTTGGCCTTGATCGCACTGTTCGTTTTTGGTCCAGAGGCTACACGTAACTTTTCATTGGTCATGATGATTGGTATTATTGTTGGTACGTACTCTTCGATTTTCTTAGGAAGTCCACTTCTTGTGACTATCCAGAAGATGAAAGAAAAGAAGGGGAAATAGTCTTACATGAATAAAATAGATATTACAGGAATCCTCAAAGACGCCTGGAACAAAACCCGAGCAAACTTTTGGGTGATTATGAATGCGTTACTCATAACTGCTCTTGTTTTTTTTATCACAAACCTATTTAGCCTTTACGCAGAAGGTAGAGGAGTTTGGCTTAATCTTTCCGCCTTCATAACAGAGACCTTAGTTGACGGCTTTATGGTCTTTGCTTTGATTAGATTTTTTCTTGGAATCTATAATGACGAAGCCTCAAATGTTTTCGGAATGTTTCGAGATGTTAAAGGATTTTACAAATTCATTATTCTGTATACAGCTTTGAACGTGGCCACTGTTGCGGGAGTTATTTTATTAGTTGTACCGGCTATATATTTAATAATCACGTACTCATTTTCTGTGTATATAATGTTAGATCAAGAGTTGGGTATCCAAGAGTCTATTGCCGAAAGCGCACGTATTACTAAGGGAAACAAATGGGAACTTTTTAAGTTTTGGCTGGTGCTTCTTTTTATAAATATAGTTGGTGTGGCATTTTTTGTGGTTGGGCTTTTACTCACTTTATCGATTAGTTTCTTGACTATTATTGAGGTGTATAAGCGATTGTCTGTAGAAGAGGAAATCGCTTAATAATGTGCTAAAATCGGCCTATGGAACTAGTTCGAAATTTTACCCAGTTAAACAAGCATAATGCCGATATAGCGGGTGGGAAGGGGGCTTCGTTAGGTGAGATGACTCAGGCGGGAATACCAGTCCCACCTGGCTTTGTCGTACTTTCTAATGCATTCGAGAGGTTCATACAAGAAACAAATCTTTTTGAAGAAATAGATGGGACATTGGACGCTGTAAATCATAATGAAGTTCACACTGCCGAGGCTGCCTCTGAAAAGATAAAAGGTCTAATACTTTCAAGAGAAATGCCAAAAGATATTCAGATAGAAATCGAAAGTAGTTTTAGTAAACTGAATACTAAGTATGTTGCGGTCAGGTCGTCAGCAACTGCTGAAGATGGGAAAGATCATGCTTGGGCAGGGCAATTAGATTCATATTTAAATATTACCTCAGTAAATTTACTGGATAAGGTAAAACACTGTTGGGCCTCGCTTTTTACCCCCCGAGCAATTTTTTACAGATATGAAAAAGGCCTTCATAATACAAAGATTTCAGTGGCGGTGGTGGTTCAAAAAATGGTTGATTCGGAGATATCCGGAATTGCTTTTTCTGTACATCCGGTGACTGAGGATAGAAATCAATTGATTATCGAAGCGGGATTTGGACTGGGCGAGGCTATTGTGTCGGGGCAGATTACTCCAGATTCATATGTGGTCGAGAAAGAACCTAGAAGAATTCTAGATATTAATGTCGGGACGCAGACTGAGGCGCTATATAAAAATCCAGAAGGGGGAAATACGTGGAAGAATGTTAGTGAACCAAAGGCGAGTTCGCAGGTGTTGACTGAGGAACAGATTCTTGAGCTTTCGGAGATGATTTTAAACATCGAAAGACATTATGGCTTTCCATGTGACATCGAGTGGGCGTATGAAGGAGGAAGGTTTTATATTGTACAGAGTCGGCCGATTACGACGTTGAAGGTAGTAGAAAATGATTATGTAGCAAAGGAAAATCCGGTTGAAGAGTCTAAAAAAGTTGAATCTCTAGACATAAGTAATCTTATAAGACTTTTTCAGTTTAATGGCCACATGCCTTATGTTTATTCAGATCGATTTGTGAATAGCTATAAGGATTTAGATGGAGTTGCTATTGGTGATAGTTCTTTTTGGATTTCATATATGACAGACGAAAAAAGGCGGATAGCGATGAAAGGAGGGCTTGATTTGTATAGTCATATTTCTACATATGAAAAACTCAAGAAAGATTACAAATTTGTTTTTAACAAAGGTGTGGAGTTGAAAGACAAGATCATAAATTCAAAAAATCTTGATGCTAAAGATATTCGGGCCTTTTTTGATACCTGCACAGAATATGGAGTTTTATACCGACTTACAGAATTCTTTTACACGGATCTTGCGTTCGAAAAAAAAGAAGATTGCCAAGAAATAGTAGAAAACTTTAAAACTTTCGAAGAGTTAAAACTTGATGGACGAAAGAAATTGAATGAAATGTTACTTATCCCGAATTCAATTTTTGAGCAGGTTATTGTGAAGATTGCATCTGATAGGTGTATAGATCACAGTGATATTTTTCATTACTCGATGGCTGAAATAGTGGATATTATAAATGGGAAATATGTCGCAAAGGATGTTATAGATAGTCGTAAGGTTTCATATATTATTTATTCTAAAAATAATGAAATATTTTCAGTCATAGGCAGTAAGGCAAAAATAATAATGGACGATCTGTATCTAAGGACTCACTCATCGAAAGAGCTTAAAGGTCAAACTGCAAGTAAGGGTTTTGTAAGAGGAAAGGCAAAAGTCATCAAGGTGGGCATAAGTAACTATGGAAATCTTTCAGAGGTGGTTGATTCTATGGAGATGGGACAAGTATTAGTTGCGGAAACGACTGAACCATCGATTATTTCAGCCTGTAAAAAAGCTTCCGCTATTGTTACAAACCAAGGAGGAATGATGTCCCATGCTGCTATTGTTGCTAGGGAGATGAAAATTCCTTGTGTTGTCGGAACTGGTAATGCCACAGAATTGATTAATGACGGTGACATGATCGAGGTAGATGCTGATAGGGGAATTGTAAAAATCATAAATTAAAATTATGTCTTCTCGTATTCAACAGCTCCTAGAAAAATACAAACTCCCAATCGACTCTCTCACAGATCCTTTAATGACTCTGGACATGAAAAAACTTAGAGATGATATTTCTTCTTTTAAAGCAGAAGGTCTTTCTCAAGGATTTATCCGCCGCCGCATTGTGTTTTTTATGGACGGATATAAATATGCCCTTCGTGCTGCAGAAAAGAGATGGGGTATAAATTTTGGATTTTATGAGACTGGGAAAGATCCAGTTAAGAAAGTATATTTTTCCGGAAAGTTCGATGATAAAGCCGGAGAGGTGTGGCTACAGAAAATGAATGAAGACAAGGATTTTGGAAAAAATCTTGTCGAGGAACTTAGAACCATAATAGAAATGGAAAAGTATCTTGCTGAGTCGGTTCCAAGTAGAGAGATTACCAAGTATGAAATAATGGATCATTTACAAAACCATTTGTCGTTATGGATTCAATTTTTTGAATTTGGTTTCCTCTGGTTCTGTATCGAAAAAATCCAACAGGATACGGATTCCCAAATTAAACAAATATGGACAGGTACCCCTGAATCCTTGAAAGAATTTCTTGATGGGGTATATAGACCAATGGGTTTACCAGTCTCAAGTACTGAGCAGCGAGATCTTTTAGCTTTCAGTCAATTGGAAGGAGTAGACTTCGAAACCGCGCTTGATTCTCATTGGAAAAAATATAGACATTTAGCTTTACACAATATAGACGATGAACTTTTCGATAAGGAATATTACCTAAGCCGAGTTAGGGCTTTGAAAAAAGAAGGAGAATATGCCAAGCAAAAGGATTTAATGGCACATGCAGATGGTGAAATTGTAGAAGCAAGTAGATTGCTTGCCGCTGCGGTTATACCAGAAGAAATGAAAAAAAGGATTGAATTTGTACGCTGGTTTATGTTCCTCAGAACAGACTCTGTAGATAATTTAATGTTGGTGAATGCAGCATACCGACGAGTTTTTGATTCACTGTCCAAATTGTTTGATCTACCAATCGATGCAGTATTGAATATGACTTACAAAGAAATATTTTCAAGCTTGAAAGAAAATAAACTTACCACTTCAAAAGAAGTAATTATGGACAGGGTCAAAAATGGTTATGCCTATTTCATTGGATTCAAAGCAGAGGCCTTGCTTATAGGAAGCGATATGGACAAGTTATTTGAAATATTGCGCCCAGTCTCTACCGGTGAAGTAATAAAGGAACTTAAAGGGCAGATTGCCTTTAAGGGAAAAGTTAAAGCCAAAGCCCGGATTATCCTAGATAGAAGAAATGCTTCAGAGCTACAAGAAGGTGAAATCCTTGTGACACCCATGACCTCGCCAGATTTCGTGCCGGCCATGAAGATTTCAGGTGGTATTATCACGAATGAGGGAGGAGTATTGTGCCATGCGGCCATTATGTCCCGGGAATTAAGAAAGCCTTGCGTCATTGGAACTAAGAATGCAACTGATATAATAAAGACTGGAGATTTGGTGGAACTAGATGCAGATACGGGCATTATTAAAATTTTAAATTAAAATTATGAAAGAAACACTTCCAGACAATTCGGATGCAATTATCACTCGACACTCTATACGCGGAAATCACGCTGAATATGAAGGATTGTCTGAGGCAGGAATCGAACAGGCCAAAGAAAGAGCAAAAGATTTTGTAGACATTATTGAAAAATCAGAACCTGGAACGGTATTCTTTTTTGCCGGCAGGTCTGATGAAGAACGAACTGGCTCGACAATGCAAATATATGTTGAAGAAGCGGAAGCACTTCTAAAAGATAGAAAAGACGTCGTTTTCTTTGATCGTGAAAAAATTGCGGAAGAAGCTAAACATGGTTACTCGGCAGCTGTTGCAGCTATCCAAAACGAAGCAAACGAAAATGCTGGTGCAAAAGTGGTAATCGATTCACCGTTAGTTATGAAAGACTTTAATAAAAAAGAATGGTTTTTTGCACCAGATGGAAGCACTTTGCCAGGGTGGGAGGCATTAATGGCAAAACACGGAAAAGACCACACAGCAATTATCAGAGACTGGTTTGAATCTCAAGGTGTATACAATGGTGAACAACAAATTCCAAAACCAGCAGAAATTGCGGAAAGTTATTTGAATGGTGTAAGAAGGCTGCAAGATTTTGCTGGGCAATTCTCAGGTGACAGGAAGGTAAAGGTGGTAGCAGTGGGGCACAGCTTGCACTTAGATGCTTTTCTTACATATTTGGCTAATGATGGAGTCGTCGACGTAGCTGGGTTTGAAAAGTTAGGAAATGAAGTTGTGGATACGACAGAGATGTCGGTAATCGAGCCAGATCAGGATGGAGATCTACAATTAAAATACAGAGGGAAGGAGTATAAGGTTGGAGGGGAAGAGGGGAAAGAATAGTTTTAAAATATGCCATATAAACTTATAGATAAATTAAAAAACATTATTGGTACCGATCCAGTATTTTCTGTGCGAGCGGCAATATCACCATTGTTTCTCGTCGTGACCTGGCAAGATTCAAAGCACCCGCTACCAATATTTTGTTTAACCAAAGGACGTGATTCGTACTTGGCTCTAAACGAAAAAGAATATGTTGCCATAGCGACTGATAAATTTAGAGAATATTTTAATGGAAAAATATCTATTAAGGAACTTCAGGCAGAGTATGATGCTTGGGAAAAAGATATTTTTGTAGAGTATGAGATTTTGACTAATAAAGATTTATCAGAGCTTACAAATGAAGAACTTGGGCACCATATGTGCAAGTTGAATGATTTGTTTCTAGATCTAGCCAGAATTACCATTTATATAGAAAATGTCGATTATGAAAAGATTCTGAGTGTTATTGGGTTGTCCTATAAAGAGAAATTAGACAAAATCTGGGATAGGGCCACAGAAGCTGCCTTCATATCTTTTGAAAGTCGGCGGTTAAAAAAGTTACTTGATATTTCTACATCTAATCATGTAAATAGTATTCGAAAGTCTAAATTTATGTTTACTGATTATTTTTGGCCTAAAAATGACGATTCAATAATTGCTGCACTTACAGAAATAAAGAATAATTTTGATGAGAAAAAAGACGAATATCAAAAGTCTGAATCAGCGGCACTTGCTCTAAAAGAAAAACATAATGAATGGCTTGTCACTCTAGATCCAGAATCCAGAAAAATTGCTGAGTATGCACAATTGGTGATGCAGATGAGAGACACCAGAAAGGATCCAATTGCTCAGATGCATGTCATGCTCTCTGAAGTATCTGTAGTCATGCTTCATAAGGCAAGTATAGATGTGAAATTTGCTCCACTTGTCCTTCTGTATGAATATATAAGAGGTGTTGAATATCTTTCCTCAATCAAACCCGAAATCGAAAAAAGAGCTGATGGGTGTATGTATATAGCCCATCCAGACCAATCATATGAAATTGAACTCTGCGAATTTGAAAAAGCCATTATCGAACTTAAAAAGGTTACAGAAATTGAAACTGAAAAGACTGATAATTTTAAAGGACAAATTGCATGTAAGGGTAATGTAAAAGGAATTGTTCGAGTTATCCTTGACCCTCATGATGATAAAGGGTTCCAGAAGGGAGATATCCTAGTGACAAGCATGACTCGTCCTGAATTTGTGCCAATCATGAAAAAAGCAGGAGGTGTCATAACAGATGAAGGTGGAATTACATGTCACGCTGCGATTATTTCCCGAGAATTAAACATTCCTTGTATTATCGGAACAAAACTTGCGACAAAGATTTTAAAAGATGGGATGAGGGTTGAAGTTGATGCCGACAACGGAATTGTAAGAATATTAAATTAAACAAAAATATATGAAATCATCACCCGAGGCTCCAGAACAAGCACCAATCGAAACCGGCCCTAACTACGAAATGGGAACTAATGTAACAATCAGAATCGACCTTCTTCGTCATCCCGAAAAGGAATATAACGGAGGGCATCTGACTGAAGATGGTAAAAAAGCATTAACTGCAAAATTGAATGCGGAATTTCAAGATGGGGAATTCGATACTGTTAAATGCTACGCCAGTCCGTTAATGCGAGGGCAAGAAAGTATGGCGCCGATCCAGGAATTTTTAGATGAGCATGGAATTAAAACTATCACCAGAACAAAAACAGAACTAGCAGGAAGGGCAACAGAAATGGGTAAGGGTTTGAAGGATGCACTGGGTCCATTACTTGCTGCAGAGGATGCAAAATATGTAGAGGTACCAGATGACAATCCAGAACGTGCCGCTTATGAACCTGCCAACAAGGATTTCGAAACAAGAGCCAATCATCTTTTACTCAGAGATTTTTTTGACAAGAATTACCCAGATTCTCCTATAGGTGGTAGAGAGGTAGGACAGGAAGTAGATTCGCTTATTCAACACATTGCAGAGATGGCGGCCAAAATGAATTCTGGTAGTAAGGTAAAGTTCGTCCTTATTAGTCACAGTGGAGTGGTCGAGTATTTGACTAAACTTTTGTATCTTCAAAATCATTCAGATTTGAAACCAGAAGAAGTTACTGCCGACATGATTGGAGGTCTCATGAATTACATGGAAGGTCCGCAGATTTCAATAACATCAGATGAAGCTGGTAAGCAGAAGGCAGTCCTACGTTTAAAAGATATGATTTTGGATTACGAACTTAAATAAATATAAATGGACAAAAAGCTTCCAAAAATAATGTATGACCAAAGCCAGTTCACATCATTGTGGATGATTGATCAAAATGGTCTGTGGTTATGTGATGAGGCTTATTGTGATATTGGTAAAAATGGTGGTTACTCTCCATCAAAATGGTTTGTATATACGCAGAACAAACCAGTTTCTTTTTGGTTTGGTGCATATGATCAAGAAGCCTTAGACAAAGATGCTGAGGTTGGTTTTAGTAATTTCACGAACAAGGATTTTCTGAATAAGTTTCAGAAGGCCATAGATCGATCTTATAATGAGACATTAGAAATAAGTAAGGAATTTTTTAATAAATTCTACAATAAAGAAAAAGAGTGCTTGGAAAACAATCCAGAATCCGTAGCATTATTTATGGAGAAAATACATGCAATGTCTACCCGCACAATGTCGTACTATTTTATGACCCAGCCTCAGTGTTTTTTCAAATTTGAGGAAGAAATAAAACCATATGCTTTAAATAAAGATATTGAAATGGTTTCGACCAATGGACGGGATCTTACTTTTATATCTAAAATCCATAAGTTTGTTGTTGAACTAGCTGAAGTGATTAAATCTTCCGGAGAAACTTTTGATGAATTCATGGTTAAAAATCATGAATGGGATCAGAAGCTGGAGGTAATGGCAGAAACACTAGGGATCTTAAACTGGGGGATTTTGGGCGGTGAGTTGGTCGATGGTGAGTATGTAAAAAGAGAGGTTAACAATTTTATAGAAGATAACATTAAATTCTTGGAAGAAAAGAGGAAGATCTCAGAAATTTTGGAGCACACGAAACAAAGAAATTTCATATTAGAAAATAACGATAAAAAGGAATTTCAAATTGCAGATATAATGGGACATTCATCAGTGATGAGGTTTGATCTGCAGACATTTATGATGTGCGTTCTGAATTACGCCAATATTTTTATAAAGAACCTGCAAGAAAAGCACCACCTAACTAATGATCAGATTTCTTCATATTATTATGATGAAATAATCTCATTAATCAGAGAAGGTAAGTTGGTAAATAATGATATTCTAGAAAAAAGACAGAAGGGTTTTTTAAAGGTACATAAGGGGGAAAAGGTTGAGGTTTACTTAGGAGAGGAGGCCCACGCAAAGATTAAAGATTTGCTCGAATTTAGGCTTAAAGAAATAAACGAAACAAAAGAGGTGAAGGGGACTGTTGCCTCTTGGCCTGATAAAGGTGTAGAGAAGATAACAGCAAGGGCTTTTGTCTTAACTACAGCTTTTGATTCAGAAGAAGAGCTTAAAAAATTTAAAGACGGGGACATACTGGTCGCAACGCAGACTCATCCAAATCTTGTACCTCAGATGAAAAATGCAATTGCCATAATTGCTGATGAAGGTGGCATTACATGTCATGCCGCAATTGTCTCCCGTGAGCTCCGAAAACCCTGTATTATCGGTACCAAGCTTTCCACAAAGATATTTAAAACAGGTGATAATTTAGAGTTAAATCTTAAGACTGGAAGAGTTAGGAAAGTCTAAGTGAGTCACCCAATAAGGGTCCATATTTAACCCTTATTTGTAGGCCCCATTGGCCTCTTGACTCCCTAATAAATCCGAGTACAATGATCCCACGCCTTGAATTTTAAGGCGATTTTCTTTGAAAACTTAATAATGTATAGAATATATACAAACATCCAAGGGACAGGCGGTTCAGTTTAATTATTGAACTGTGCTGTTCCGCAAGTAAAAGTAAAGTAAAGAGTAAGACAAGAAATTCTATTAGACCTGTTATTTTGTTCTAGTTGGGTTTTAATTTAGAGTTTGATCCTAGCTCAGGATGAACGCTGGCGGCGTGGATAAGGCATGCAAGTCGAACGGAAACATTTGCGATTATATCAATTTTGTTTTAGTGGCAAACGAGGTAGTAATACATAGGTACGTACCATTTAGTCGGGAATAACTAGTCGAAAGATTAGCTAATACCCGATAGTCCCTTCGGGGTAAAGAATTTCGCTAAATGATCGGCCTGTGGGATATCAGCTAGTTGGTAGGGTAATGGCCTACCAAGGCAATGACGTCTAGGGGAGCTGAGAGGCTGACCCCCACCGATGGTACTGCGACACGGACCATACACCTACGGGTGGCTGCAGTCGAGAATCTTCCACAATGGACGAAAGTCTGATGGAG
>Ga0194051_1000955_pt1 | contig 15778 bp, 11 predicted proteins | sample SepL2320m_MetaG_FD_161275 | JGI IMG/M metagenome (GOLD analysis project Ga0194051, IMG submission 161275) | Anoxic zone freshwater microbial communities from boreal shield lake in IISD Experimental Lakes Area, Ontario, Canada - Sep2016-L239-20m | ecosystem: Environmental > Aquatic > Freshwater >... | reverse complement strand
AAGATGGAAAAATTAAAATCATAAGAAACCATAACGGCCCCCACCGAGACGGGTCCCGCCAAAGGCCCCCTTCCTGCTTCATCAATTCCTATGTGCCACGTATAAGGCTTGTTTTGCGCTTTGATCATAAACGTATATAATGATTCTATCAGTTTTAAAGGTGCTTGTTTAAGTCTTTACAAAGATTTGCAACTACCACATGAGAGCACAAAAAACTCTCCACTTATTATGATAAAAACTAAACCTAGTTCAGCGCGTTTTACTCACCTCCATACCCACAGTCATTACAGTCTTTTACAGGCACTTCCTAAGATCGAAGATTTGGTTGAAAGTGCGGTTGATAAAGGCTTCGCCTCTATCGCCATGACCGATGCTGGAAACATGTATGGCGCAATTGATTTTTATAAGGAGTGTAAAAAGAAAAATATCAAACCAATTGTTGGGGTGGATTTTTATGTGGCGATTCGCACACGTCACGATAAAGAATCAAGAATTGACAACAAGCGTACTCGCCTCGTCTTGTTAGCAAAAGATTCAGCAGGTTACAAAAATCTTTTAAAGCTTGTGACGGAATCCAACCTTGATGGTTTTTACTATAAACCTCGCATCGATAAAGAGTTGATGGAAAAATATCGTGAAGGCATTGTTTGCATCGTCCCCTCATTTAGCGGAGATTTGGCAGTCGCTATCAAATCAGACAATATAGAACGTGCGAAAGAGCTGACTGAGTTTTACAAAAAAACATATGGAGCTGATTTCTATTTGGAAATTACTCACCATCCTGAAGTGCAAGGTCATGAAGAGAACATGAAGAAACTGGTGGCTTTTGCTCGTACTGAAAACATCCCACTGGTGGCCGCTCATGATGTGTACTATTTAGAAAAGGAAGACAAGTTGGCACGTAACACAGTGGTGGCTATTCAGAATGAATTCAGTGAAAGATCACTCGAAGATGAGGCAGATTTTTCAATGATTTCTCCAGAAACTGCCGAAGAATTTTTTGCAGACATTCCAGATGCATTAGACAATTGCAAAAAAATTGTAGACGAATGTAATTTGGAAATCACTTTGGGCAAATGGCTTTTTCCTGAATTCAAAGTAGAGAGCGGACTCACTCCAGACGAAGAGCTTCGAAAACTTGCCTATGAGGGACTCGCGACACGACACGTTGAACTAACCGACATTGTCAAAGAACGTCTCGAGTTTGAACTAAGTGTTATCCAGAAAAAAGGATACGCCGCATATTTCCTCACGGTAGCTGACCTCCTTCATTATGCGCATGCACATGGCATTTTAACGAACATTCGAGGTTCGGTTGCGGGTTCAATGACTACATATTTAACTGGAATTACGAATGTAAATCCGATTGATTTTAAATTGCCTTTCGAACGATTTTTGAACCCCGAAAGACCATCTGCGCCAGATATTGATATGGACTTTGCTGATAACCGTCGTGACGAAATGATTGCGTATTCAAAACAAAAATACGGAGCTGACAAAGTGGCACAGATTGGAACTTTTGGAACGATGATGGCCCGTGGTGCAGTGCGCGATGTGGCTCGAGCGATGCGCCACCCACACGCCCTCGGTGATCAAATTGCTAAAATGATCCCTATGGGTTCGCAGGGTTTTCCGATGACGATTGAAATTGCGCTTGATCAAACACCCGAATTAAAAAAACTGTACGACACTGATCCTGATGTAAAAAGTATTTTGGATATGGCCCAAAAAATTGAAGGAAATGCACGACACATTTCGGTACATGCTGCTGGAGTAGTAATTTCACCACTACCCCTCACTGATGTTGCGCCACTACAACTAGACCCTAAAGGCGAAGGACGCATCATCACTCAATACGATATGTATGCGATTGATGAAAACAATGCGGGACTGATGAAGTTCGACTTTTTAGGACTTAAGAACTTGTCGCAACTTGCCTTTGCAATTGATCTTGTAGAAAAAATCGAAGGAGTGCACGTCGACTTGGAAACTATTCCTTATGACGACAAGAAAACATTTGAAATGTTGGCGAGAGGTGAAACCGAAGGACTTTTCCAATTGAACGGATCCGGCATGACTCGATTTTTAAAAGAATTGAAACCGACAACCATCCACGATATTAATGCCATGGTGGCTTTGTATCGACCTGGCCCGATGGAAGTGATCCCTGATTATATCGCCCGAAAAAACAATCCAGCACTGGTAAAATTTGAAGACCCACGAATGAAAGCCTTCCTCGATCAATCATACGGATTAATCGTATACCAAGATGATCTTCTTTTTTGTACGATTTATCTTGCGGGTTATACTTGGCTCGAAGCCGATAAATTCCGAAAGGCCGTTGGTAAAAAAATCCCAGCAGAAATGGCCGCCTTGAAAGAAAAATTTATCGAAGGAATTATCAAAAATGGTCAGACTAAAAAATTTGCTGATCATTTATGGACACTGTTTGAACCTTTCCAGGCCTATGGATTCAACAAAGCCCATGCAGCGAGCTACGGCCGTGTAGCCTATCAAACTGCCTACATGAAGGCCAACTTCCCTGCCATTTATATGGCCTCGATTTTGACCGGTACACACGGTGATGTCGACGAAATCGCACTGTACGTGGGTGAATGTAAACGAATGGGAATCCCAGTTCTGGCGCCTGATATTAATGAATCGTACGGAAACTTTACAGTAGTGAAAGGAATACCCTCAAGTGAACTGATGGAGACAGACAACAATAAAAAAGAAAAACTCGGCGACAAAATTCGTTTTGGACTTTACAGTATTAAAAACTTTGGAGAAGGTATTGCTGACATCATCATTGCAGAACGAGAAAAAAATGGAAAGTTTAAATCATTGGAAGATTTTTTGAATCGTGTAAAAGATAGAAATTTAAATAAAAAATCGCTGGAATCGCTAGTTAAATGCGGTGCCATGGATGCCTTCGGCGATCGTGGAGTCATGCTTGCCAACACAACAGAGCTTCTTGAATTTAATAAAGACCAACAAAGCCAGCATGCCGAGCAAGGCTCATTCTTTGACATGATGGGAAATTCAGCTAGTCAGCTCAAATTAAAACCAGCAGAATCAGCCAAACCTGCCGATTGTTTAGTGTGGGAAAAAGAACTACTAGGTCTTTACGTTTCAGGACACCCTCTCGATAAATACCGTGAAATTCTTTTGAAGCGCGAATTAAATATTGAAAAATTAAAAGAAAACGGAAAAGAAGAAACGGCATATATCATTGCTGGAATTATTGAAGAAGCCAAGGAAATTGCGACTAAAAAAGACAAGTCCATAAAAATGATGTTTTTGAAAGTGGCTGATCTCAGCGGATCTCTCGAAGTAGTCGTGTTCCCTAAGACATACGAACAGATCAAATCTGTTTTGATCCAGGAATCGTGTGTGGTAATCAAAGGAAAGTTTTCGAAAAGGAATGGCACCCCAAGCATGATTCTCGATAGTGTGAGAAAGTTGAGCTAGTGCTTACATGGACATGACGGGGATCGAACCCGCTACTCGTAAATGGTGAGGTTACGAGACTGTGCCAACAGCATGCCCTTTTAACAGAAATAACCAACTTCTGTTGGAAGAATAATAAAATACTGGAGGCTATAATTTATTAAGAAAAAATAAATTAATAAGAAAAGTCGCCTTTTTAAAGCGACTTTTCTATTTCGTAGTCCCGTAACCTCACCAATATTCAAATATTATACCTGATTATGATTTAGTCAAGACTAAATATCAATCCTCGCACTTCTTGCATTCGTCTGAATAAATGTCTTTCGTGAAGGCACATCTGTTCCCATCAGTGTCTCGATTACTTTTTCTGCTTCGGCTGCATCATCAATAGTAACCTGTTTCAAAATACGCTTTTTAATATCCATAGTCGTTTCACCCAATTCATCAGCGTTCATTTCTCCAAGACCTTTATATCGTTGCATAGAAATTTTAGGCTTGCGAGGTTTCAAATCTTTTTTAGTATCTTCTACCACTTCAGCACCTTCCTCTGCTTCCTCATCTCCATTTTCACCTTCACCATCCTGGCCGCTCTCGTCTACCTCTTGTAAATCAACACCTTCTGCTTTCAAGAATTTGTTCTTTGCTTCTTCATCGTACATGTAAAAAGATTCTTTACCTCTTTTAATTTTGAAAAGTGGCGGCTGCGCAATGTAAATAAATCCACCATCAATAAGCGGTCGGAAATATCGGTAGAATAATGTGAGCAATAGCGTGCGAATGTGCGCACCGTCAATATCGGCATCGGTTGCAATAATAATCTTATGATAACGTAATTTTTCTACGTTAAAACTGTCTCCGATTGCAGTCCCTAATGCAATGACAATATTTTTTACCTGCTCTGATGCAAGCATTTTGTCCAGTCGTGCTCGTTCAATATTTAAAATCTTTCCTCGAAGCGGCAGAACAGCCTGAGTACGTCGGTCACGTCCCATTTTTGCTGTACCTCCCGCTGAATCTCCCTCCACAATAAAGAGTTCCGATTCGCTTGCATTGTTCGACTGACAGTCTGCCAGTTTTCCAGGAAGAGTCATGCCTTCAAGGGCACCCTTTCTGAGGACTGAATCCTTGGCGGCCTTTGCGGCCTTGCGTGCGCGCACAGCAAGAATAGCCTTGTTGATAATTGCTTTTGCGTCTTCTGGATATTCTTCTAGGTAATCAGTAAAAGCCTGACCAAACACTGTGCTGGTTGCACCTTGTGCCTCCATAGATCCCAACTTGGCTTTTGTTTGTCCTTCGAATTGAATTTCAGGAAGTTTTACAGATACCACCGCCACCAATCCTTCCTGGACGTCTTCCCCGGTAAAGCTATCTTCGGTATCTTTTACAAAATTATTTTTCTTGGCATATGCATTTAAAATACGAGTAAGCGCAGTTTTAAAACCAGCTATGTGTGTTCCTCCTTCTGAGTTATATGTATTGTTTGCGAATGCAACAATCTTGCATGAAATATCATCGATATACTGCAGGGCGACTTCAACTTGAACTTTTTCAAAATCTTTTTCAATATAGAAAATATTTTTATGAAGCGTCTTTTGAGAATGATTATAAAAAGCGACCAACGATCGAAGACCTCCTTCAAAATAGAATGTCATCGATGGTACATCTAAAATATCCTCGTCTTTTAGGAAAGTAACATTGTCTTCCAAAAGTTCATTAACAATTCTTGGTTCAGCATTTCTAGCATCTAAAACATTAATCTCGAGAGCCTTCACGAGGTATGCTTGCTGGCGCAAGTGATTCACCACTCGGTCAAAGTTATAGATAACACCTTCCTTGAAAATAGTATCGTCTGCTTTGAACATTACAACTGTGCCGTGCGTTTTTGTGGTGCCAATTTTTTTAACTTTGTATTGTGGCTTTCCAATTTTATATTCTTGAACATGAATACCCCCGTCTTGATGAACGGTGACTTTTGTGTGAACTGACAATGCGTTTACTACGGATGCTCCTACTCCGTGCAAACCTCCTGAAACCTTGTATGCATCATTGTCGAATTTTCCTCCGGCGTGGAGAACAGTCATAATTGTTTCAAGAGCAGAAACCTTTGTCTTTGCATGAATCCCGACTGGAATTCCGTGACCATTATCCACAACACGAACATATCCATCTGGAAGCAAGGCAACCTCAATGCGTGAACATCGGCCAGCCATCGCTTCGTCTCGAGAGTTATCAAAAATTTCATTGATAAGGTGATGAAGACCATCGGGACCTGTGGTACCGATATACATTCCAGGACGCTTTCGGACCGGTTCTAGACCTTCAAGGACTGTGATGTTCGATGCATCGTAGGTTGCTTTCTTTTCGGGATCTTTAGCCATATTTGTATGGGTATTATAGCATTTTTAGAGATTGGAAGCATGTGGACAGGTGGGGATATTTGTGTTGTTTTATTGGAATCCTAGCCTATATTTTAGAATATTTTACCTCACTACCCAACCCTTCCCCATCACCACATCATTAATCTTTTTCATAACAGAATCTATGACCTCATCTTTTAATGTCTCACTCTGCGATTGAAATACCAATCTAAAAGCATATGAAGTCTTCTCTTCTTTCGTAAACACATCAAACAAAGTTGCTCGTACAAAATTTTCTTCTCCAATTGATTCAACAGCGGTCTTCACAATAACCTCATACACTTCTTTTTCTTTATCTTTTTCAGCAAAAATCGCCACGTCTCTTGTTGCAAATGGATACGCAGATATCTTTCTGAACTTTACAATTTCTTTTTTAGTTTCTTTGTTTAACACAAGCATATGGTCTCCATCAATGCTCATTTTTCCAAGATCTAAATCCCCTGAAACACACAACTCCATCTTTCTATCAAATACCACCTTTGATTCCGTAGCGGTAATTTCATTAATTTTTGAAGCCACCGATCCATCAACGATAATTCCATTGTCTGTTAAGTATTTCAATGTGTTAGCAATTACCACATGTGGCTTTTCAGGACCTTTTTGATTAATCACACCTAACGACAAAACCGTCCTCTCACCTTCCTTCGGAAATATTCGTGAAATTTCAAAGACTTTAGCCTGCTTAATTCCCATTAAATCCAAATATCGACTATTTGATTCGATGTATTCCCGAGTGGAATCTGCCAAAGTTTTTCTTAAAGTATTCTTATCATTTGACAATGGGTGTTCAAGAACAAAGTCTCCGTCTGCCCGTAAGGCATACCCAATAATTTCATTGAAGCCAATGCCCACAAGTAAATCTCGAATATATTCAGCAATGGTAAATTCCTTATCATTTTTTAACCTAGATTCAACCCTCACCGGCTGTGCATCTGTAATCTTTTCATATCCATACACACGTCCAACTTCTTCTGCCAAATCTTGTGGGATATTGATATCTCGACGATAAGTTGGTGCAGTTATTTTTAAATTTCCCTCTACCTGCATATCACATTTTTTCAATATAGAAATTATCTCCTCGTCAGGAATTTCAACCCCAATACATTCACGTATAAAATCGGTTGTAGTTTCAACAACCTTAGCATCATCTTTGCCTTTACCATATGAAAATATAGGACTGAATTCTGCCTTAGGGTACATTTCTGCGATTAACAACGAAAGATCATTTATTCCAACATCCGCAAATTCGAGCGGTACATCATTTTCAAACCGCTTTGAAGATTCATTTCTGATATTTACTTTCACTGAAGTTTTTCTCACTTCTCCGGGTGCGAAATTTGCAGATTCCAAAATAATATTTTTAGTAGACATAGTGACGCCGGCTCGGTTTCCGCCCTTCACTCCTGCAATTGCGAGCACACCTTCATCGTCAGCGACAACTAATGTTTTTGCATCCAACACAATCTCTTTTTTATCCAAAGTTGTCACTACTTCACCTTCTTTTGCCATTCTGACCGCAATATTTCCTTTTACCAAATCAGCATCGAAAGCATGAAGGGGTTGTCCTGAATCCATCATGACGTAATTTGTCATGTCTACAATTGAATTAATTGATCGCTGACCCAGCGCTTCAAGACCGTCCTTTAACCATTCTGGTGAGACTGCAACTTCTAAACCACTTACTTTTCGAGCTAGATATTTCCGGCATACAGTACTCTGAATTTTAATTTCAGGAGCTTTCAAATTTGTTGACACAGCCACTGGAGTGTTCATAAATTCTGGCACTTTGTAATCAGCGCTAATTAAAACAGCAACTTCACGTGCAATTCCTCTGTGTGACAAACAGTATGCATTTCGATCAGCCAATACTTTTACGTCATATACTTCATTGTCTTCTCCAACTTTTTCACACCCCTCCACTTCAAAAATATTCATCGACAATAAATCAACAAAAGCCTCTCCTTTAGGGATTTCCTTGCTGACATAATTTTGAAGCCAATTGCGCGATACTTTCATATTTTTAAAATTGTCTTGTAAACCTTAAATCCCCTGAATACAGATATCGAACATCGTCAATTCCATATTTGATCATAATAATTCGATCAAATCCCATACCGAAAGCAAATCCGCTCCATTCAGTTGGATCAATATTCCCCGCCTTTAAAACTTTTGGATGCATAAGTCCTGCTCCCATAACCTCTAGCCATTTTCCTTTGAAAAGCACATCAACCTCCACACCTGGTTCTACAAAGGGAAAGAAACTTGGTCTAAATCTTATTTTTGCATCCTCTCCATAATATTTTTTGAAAAAATATTCCAAAGTCCCCTTCAAATCCTTTAATGAAACTTTTTTATTTATATACATGCCTTCTACTTGATGAAACTGGGCTTCGTGCGTCGCATCAGTGGCTTCGTTTCGGTAAACTTTTCCAGGCGCAAGCATTCCAAACGGTGGAGTGTTTGCCTGCATGAATCTAATCTGTACATTTGACGTGTGCGTCCTCAACAATTTCTTTTCTTCACCTTCTGGAACCTTCACCCAAAAAGTATCCTGCATATCGCGCGCTGGATGATCGCTTGGAATGTTCAAGGCATCGAAATTAAAAAATTCAGTCTCTAGTTCAGGGCCATTTGCTACAACAAACCCTAGTTCTGCAAAAATATCCGTAATTATACGGATTTCTTGGTTCATTACATGAGAATAACCCTTGTCCTCTGACTTCATATAAAGAGTATAAGCCGAGTTTGAAAAAAACACCATATCTGCTATATTGAAAGCCAGTTTATACTCTATATATGCCCCCTGTTGTCTCCTCTATTATCTATATGTTTATGTTCTTTCTGGTCTATTATCAGGTCTTTATCTTGCTGACCTTTTTCGAACATAAACATGAATTTAAAAAGTACCCAACTAACAGGGCCCTTACTGATCAAGAGCTCCCGGCGGTGACCATATTGGTGCCAATTTTTAATGAAGAAAAAACAGTTGATAAAACTATTGCATCCCTCCTCTCTTTAAATTACCCCAAAGATAAGCTACAAATCACCATCGTCGATGACGGATCGACCGACAATACATGGAACATTGTGCAAAAGTACAAAAATGTATCAAATATTGCTTTACATAAAAAAGAAAACGGGGGAAAATTCACCGCTTTAAATTATGGTATTGAAAACTGCATAACCGATTTTGTCGGGTGCCTCGACGCAGATTCGGAGGTTGACGCGGAAGCGCTTCGACACATCGTGCCTTATTTTGACAATCCAGAAATTATGGCAGTTACACCATCTCTTAAAATTAAAAATCCAGACACCATTTTAGGCCTCATGCAGAATGCTGAATACAATTTGGGGATATTCCTAAGAAAAATTATGGGCCTCATTGATGCCCAATATGTAACTCCCGGACCATTCTCAATTTTCAGAAAGAATGTTTTCGAAACTATCGGAAATTATCATCACGCCCACAACACTGAGGACTTGGAGATGGCCTTACGCATGCAAAGCAAACATATGAAAATCACCTGTGCCGACAAAGCCGTAGTCTACACCGTAGGACCGCGCAATCTCTACAGGCTTTACAAACAGCGAGTACGTTGGACTGGAGGTTTTATTCAAAATGCTCTTGATTACAAACATATGATCTTGAATCCTAAATATGGAAACCTTGGTATGCTTGTTCTTCCTATTACCATGTGGACTATTGTCGGCACCATGTTTGCACTGGGATACAGCGTGTTCGAACTTATTGTTAAATCTATGAAAGCTTTTAACGACATCAGTGTTGTTGGTTTGAAAAATCAACTTGGTGAAATCGGAAACACGTTTTCTGTTAATCTAGTGTCCCAATTTAAAGAATGGATGTATTACCATGTACAGGGAACTTTCTTCCTCAGTCTTTTTTCATTTTCGATTGTCATTTTTGCGGTATGGTACGGACGAAAAATCGCTAATGTTAAAGACTCTAAAAAAATGGACATTGTATATTTTCTCATGCTATATTCCCTCATCGCACCTATTTGGCTTGCTACCTCGGTGTATAATACGATCAGAAAGCGTGACGCCGCCTGGAGATAAAACCTATAAATACAATGAATACTAACCACACGAGAAACCCTATAGATTGGAACAAGTACCTAATGACCTTTTTTATTACAGCCGTTATTTTTGGTGGGGCCTTATATATAAACAACCTTCTGGACAAGTCACGAAGTAATGACATTCGCTCAATTCAAGACACCATCTCTTTGAACATTCTTTCTTCTGAGACTCAGTACAATTTACTGAGTGAAACATCGTGCAAAAATGTAAACGACAGTATTTTATCAAGCGAACTCAACAGTCTTGAACAAAAATTGTCATACCTAGAATCCAGCGACCCTTCACAAAACAGTGCTGAATTTAATTACATTAAAAAGTACTACGAACTTCTCCAGATCAAAGATTTTTCTCTGATGCAGCGCCTCACTGATAAATGCGGGTTAAAACCAATTTCAATTCTGTATTTCTATGGCAGCAAAGATGATTGCTCTGATTGTGAAAAGACAAGTGTCGTCTTAAATTATTTACGAAATCAATATCCCAATATCAGAATATATTCTTTCGATAGACGTCTATCTGTATCCGCGGTAGACACCTTGGCTAAAATTTATAAAGTTCAAGCTCCCTACCCTGTCCTTGTGATAAACGACGAGGCATACAATGGTTACAAATCTATCGACGATATGAAAAACATTCTACCTGAATTAAAAAAGATAGATAAAGAACGCCTCACTGCAGGTTCTAAAAACTCTAGTACTGAGAATTCAACCACCACCCTCAAATAGCCCCCCGGAAAATACTGCGGTATAATAATGTCCATGGTATCAAAATATCACAATAAAACTGTCACTGGTTATTCGACTTTTTATCAATCTTTAGCAATATTACTTGTCACTATTTTTTGTCTTAGCTATCCATTAGGTATTATTTCAAGCACGATTAACACGGGCATTGCCCTGGCTGAGATTACATCTCAAAATGCGATGTCGAGAATTCCAAACGCCTTTGTCTTTACTAAAGACCTCTTTGTGGGAGCGCAAAATAATGAAGTGTTGATGCTCCAGATACTACTAAATTCCGATTCTCGTACCATAGTTAGAACTAGCGGTGTAGGAAGCACAGGACATGAAAGTAACTATTTTGGAAGCGCCACCGAAAACGCTGTAGAACGTTTTCAGACCATATACAAATCGGTTATTCTCGATCCGATCGGTTATGGCGCTCCAACTGGTGTCATAGGAGAACGTAGTCGCAGTGTGCTGAATCAGGTCTTAAACAACCTTAGAAACAATAGACCCGCTGGCGAAAATATTACGATTGGCACATCAGTCATTCATACTATAAATACCTTTAATTCATTAAGTACTGGGACCAGTACCGATCGAGGTCTGCCTGTTATCTCGACTAATTCTGTTTTACCAGATGGTAAGGTTGGTAGTTATTATAATGCTGGTATTAGCAGTACTGGAGGAACATCGTCATATGTATGGGACCTCATTTCTGGTTCATTACCACCTGGTATGGTTTTTACAAACCCCAACTTTTCTTGTGACAAATCTCCTTGCTACAAACCTATATCATTTGCCGGAACCCCAACAAAGGCTGGTGTTTACCAATTTGTCATGAGAGTCACATCAGGCACTGATTACTCTACTCAACAGTTTTCTATAAATGTACGAAGCAACAGCGCCGCGGCAGGTCAACAAGGGGCTTACCAAGACCTAACGAACACGGCAACATCTTCCTCTACGGCGAGCAGTGACTCTTCAAAGAGCAATAGTACAGGCCTCATTGTGGCAGGAGCGGTTGTGGGCGCTGCTGTGGCAGTCTCTGCACTAAGTAGCAGCGCATCATCTGGAGGAATGCGTACTGTGTTCGGAGGGACAATCGATACTGTTATATATTGTACTTGTACAGCATCCTATCTTCTCTATATATATGAAAATGACTTAAAATCAGTTATTCAACTTATGTTCATACCCGGTATTTCAACGCTACATGAAGAATATAATGTATCTACAGCTGGACCCCTGGTATTAGGTGGATATACCCAAGGAGGTGGAAGTTGCATGGTGTATGCAGGAACGAGTTGTACAAGCTACGGTTCTCCAATTGGTATAATCGATACACCTAGAGGTGTCGGGACTTCTGCTATATAAACAAAACAAAAAAACACTCACATAAAGTGAGTGTTTTTTTGTTTTCTGGAGCCGCTTCTCAGATTCGAACTGAGGACCTACTGTTTACAAAACAGTTGCTCTACCAACTGAGCTAAAGCGGCCAATTTTGCGAAATTGCGTCGCGCAGTGTCTGATTCTGTTGAATCATGTCGCCGCCTCCTTTGAGAGGCGACCTGCGCGACGTCTTTTTGCCTTACGAATATAGCACAGGCTTTCTATTTTTTCAAATGTTTAGACCTTTTTAACTTCGTCTATTCTCTTTAAGAAGAATGAGGCAGAACCTTTATTCTTTGGAACATCCTTACCTTTAACCATGTCAGACAATTTTCCAATATATCTAAAGATTTTAAAGAATGAACGCATGAAAAACTTTTCTACTTTCTCCAGCATTATCGCGAACAACGATCTAGATCGGTCGGTGACAGACTGCCACATGATACCACCTCGGTTTAATACCTTTCGTTCAAATTCATGAGAATGTAGTTGAACATACCATCTTGATCCGTTAATCTGACCCCGCTTGTTGACAATAATAAACAGTGCAGTGATCGATGAAACTATGAAGATTATCAATGTTGTTAACATAATTTCGAGGTCTTGACCTCGTGCGGCCCGACTATTTTTCGAGAATTGACATTCGGACGAACTTTCCGATTTCAATTTTTTCACCAAACTTCTGAATAGCATTCTCAATCATCTGAGCAATAGTGAAGTCAGGGTTTTTGATGAATGGTTGCTCTAAAAGAATCTTGTCTTTGAAATAAGCGTCCAATTTTCCTTGAAGGATTTTTTCCTTCAATTCAGCTGGCTTGCCTTCTACTTCTTTAGCGAACACTTCGGCTGCTCGTGCTTTGTCTTCTTCTTTAATTTCATCCTTTCGGACGAAATCTGGATTAGTCGCAGATACCTGCATAGCGATGTCATAGGCTAAAGCCATGAATTCAGCGTTCTTGGATACGAAGTCTGTTTCTGACATCAATTCAACCATAGCACCTAATGTCTTGTTACTATGAACGTATGAAGCCACAACACCTGCCCCTAGAGTTCTGTCACCCTTCTTAGATGCGATTTCAGCCCCCTTCTTGCGAAGAAGGATAATAGCCTTCTCTTTATCCCCACCTGCCTCTTCCAAGGCCTTTCGGCACTGCATTACAGAGATACCAGTCATGTCTCGCAACTCTTTAACAAGGTCCATTGATATAGTGGTCATATGCTTTTGGTTAGAATGTTATTATAACTAAATTATTTAGAGTCTACAACAGGGCTAGCTGGAGCTGTTGTGTCAGTGTTCAATTTTGGGGCAGTCTTTACAGCGTTTGAAATGCGAGAGATAAAGTAAGCCATACTGTCTACAGATGAGTCATTAGCAACCACAGGGTGTTTGATAACCTTGATATCGTTATCAGAACCACAAAGAGCCACCACTGGAATACCTGCGTCATTTGCTTCGGCCACTGCGATGTGTTCTTTTTTAGCATCAACTACGAATAGCGCGCCTGGGAGAGACTTCATAGAAACAATACCTCCGAAAAGAGTTTGCAATCGAGTAATATCTCGGTCAATCAAAAGTCTTTCCTTTTTAGTGTATTTATTAAGCTGTCCTGTTTCTTTCTGGTGAATAAGGTCAGTCAATTTGTCTGCACGTCTTCGAATAGCTTCAAAGTTAGTAAACGTTCCACCGATCCATCGTCCAGCTACGAATGGCATGTTACAAGATTCTGCGCCCCTCTGAAGTACGTCCTTGATTTCGCTCTTACTAGATGCAAAAAGGACCTGTTTTCCAGAACCGACAATGTGCTGTACGAATGCTTCTGCCTTTGCAAGCTGAGCTTCTGTTAATTCAAGATTGAAAATTTCTACTGTATTTTTAGTACCAAAAATAAAAGGTTTAACTGTTGGGTGACGACGAGATTTGATAAAGCCATAATGAGCGCCGACTTTGAACATTTCGTCGACGGTTCCGTGTTTCGTCGCTGATTTAGGAGCGACTTTGTTTGCTGTGTTTGATGACATATGTAGAGACGAATATAGCATATAGAAATAGGGTTGGCAACGGGTATTTTATAAATACAACAGGCCCGGCTCCCACACGATTCGACGTGAGTGGGAGCCGGGCCTGGATGAGTGGCACTATGCCGAGAACATCGGGGCGACGCGATCGTTGGCCATGTCCTTTTCCGTGGTAATCTCCTCCCAGAGCAGTTCCAGCTCTGTACCGTCACTCTTCAAATACGGAACATACAGTGTTGAGCCCCTACCCGAGATTGCGGAGCGCCACAGGTAAATCGTCAATCCTTTGAACTTGGATGCACGGAAGGCTTCGAGGCCGAGAGCCTGAATTGCGATACCGTCCTGTAGCCCGAGACAACGATTGATGAGTCCCGACCTCAAACCATTGAGGATGTCCATCGCTGAGACTCGTCCTTGCTTCTCCTGTCCAGAATGAATCCACGGAACCAATGATCCCATTTTGTAGGAAGACGGACCCGTCTTTTCGAGATTCGGAAACAAGAACCCTGTTTTGTAGGAGGGGTATTTGACAACCCCTTCACGATCTACTCTGACATCACCATCGGCTTTCACCGATGACACTGCCGAGGCCACGGGAGGTGCCGGTGGCAAGGGTGGTGCCGACTTTGGCGACGGAGGTGGTGGGATTTCTGCCTTGGGTTCTGGCTCTGGTTCCTTAATCGGGATTGCCGTTCCTGACATTTCCACGACCTGCTGCAGATTTTCTGCTTTGGACAGCCAGCTGACGAGGGCTTCGCCTGCTGCAACTGCGTTGATTGCGCGTTCCAATGCAGCACGAGCGGCCGTATTGAGTTTGTATTTTGCCATGGTATTTTCTTGTGTTGAGGACTTGTCTGAAAATCAGACTTGCCCAGGGTGTTCGGTTTGTTTGACTGGGCTATTCAGCACAGTAGAAAAAAGCTTTCTTTTAAAGCCTATTTCTACTGTGCTGAAATTGGTATCAAGGAACTTTCTACATCAAAACGATACCACTTTGGTACCAAAGGAGCAATATAAATTATCATGCTGTACATGGCGTCCCTGCACATATCTAGCGATACCACCCACCTATTAAATTTCTATCTATTTCTTAGTTGAAGTAGCTGTTGAAGCAGACTTAACAGGAGTAGTCGCTTGAGCTTTTGCCTCATCTGCTTGCTTTTGAAGTTCAGGGTACTTTGATTTCAAAAAACCAACGATGTCTCCTATCGCTGCTCGATCGTTCAGAATTATCTGGCGATTTTCTGCTGCGGTTGCGCGTAATTGATAAATTGTAAAAGCTTGGTAAATAAAGACTGTTAAAACTACACCGATTGTAAATGGAATCAAAAAATTAAATATTTTCATGTTGGTTATTTTATCATAACATTATGTGTTGTGAAACTGTAGGTGGGTACAACTTGGAAGATAGAATGATGTGCGATATGATACCTTGTAATAAACCGATGCCGACAAAACAAAAACCCTCAAAATTTATAATTTTCAACAGCATGGGGGCTCCTGACAAGGAACTGGTAGCCACTGCTGTAGTGAATAATATCAAAAGGAAATATCCAAAAGACTCTATTGTCGTAGTATCAAATCACCCTGAAATTTGGCTCCATAATCCAGATATATTCAGAGTCTACAAGGCCGGCAGTATCCCCTATTTCTTTGAAGACTTTATAAAAGGCAAGGATT
>Ga0194051_1000954_pt1 | contig 15780 bp, 9 predicted proteins | sample SepL2320m_MetaG_FD_161275 | JGI IMG/M metagenome (GOLD analysis project Ga0194051, IMG submission 161275) | Anoxic zone freshwater microbial communities from boreal shield lake in IISD Experimental Lakes Area, Ontario, Canada - Sep2016-L239-20m | ecosystem: Environmental > Aquatic > Freshwater >... | reverse complement strand
GCATGCATGCGTGGACCATTGCCACCGCAGCGATGGTGTCTGCTGGCGCGGCACTGGTGGGAACACTGCTGGTTGTGCGCCGCATGAGCCTGCTGGGCGATGCGATCAGCCACGCCATGCTGCCGGGGATCGTGATCGCTGTGCTGGCTGGTGCGCGGCCCGGAGGCATCTTTGTGCTGGTGGGGGCAGTGGCCGCAGGACTTTTAACCGTCTGGTTGACGCAGGTGCTGCATGCGCAGGGCGTACTGGCTGAAGATGCCAGCGCAGGCGTCGTGTTTACAACCCTGTTTGCGATCGGAGTGGTGATGGTGACTGCGGCAGCCTCGCGCATCGATCTTGATCCCTCGTGCGTGCTGTATGGCATTTTAGAACTGCTGCCTTTCGATACCGTGAGCCTTGCAGGCTGGGAGATTCCGCGTGCCTTCATCACGGCTACTTCTGTTTCTGCGCTGCTGAGCGTGGCGGCACTGCTCACGTGGAAGACGCAGGTGTTTGTTGCATTTGATGCAGAAGCGGCTCGAGCTGCGGGCGTGCCGGTGGGAATCGTAACCACAGGATTGCTCGCCGCCACCACGCTCGCCACGGTGGCCGGCTTTGAGGCAGTGGGCGCTATTCTGGTTGTTGCCATGCTTGTCGTGCCAGCAGCGGCCGCAGAACTTCTCGTGCACAGGCTGCACCAGATAGCTGTGTTGGCGGTCGTGCTGGCGGTGTGCGGCACGATTATCGGTTACTGCGCCGCATGGCATTGGAACACAAGTGCTGCCGGTATGATTGCGGTGGTGCTCGGCATCGAATACATCGTGGCCGCAGTGGTGGCTCCCGATGATGGGATTGTTTCGCGGGTGTCTACGAGGCTTAGCCTTGCTTGGCGCGTTGCTTGTGAAGATCGTTTAGCAACGCTGTGGAGAATCGACGAGGGAACGGCAGTGGCTGCACGCTCGCCCGCAGCTTTGAGCATTGCGGCTCTGCTCAACTGGGCTGCTTTGCAGTGGTTGGTAGTCACGGGCCGGGTGGCCGCCACGGCAAGCGGCTGGCAACTCTTACCGCGTGGGAAAACTGAAGCCGCGGTCGTTGTCCGATCGCACCGGTTGTGGGAAGCGTGGTTGGGCCGTCATGCCGATTTGCCGGTTGATCATCTGCATCCACCAGCCGAGTGGGTGGAACATCATCTGGGAGCTTTAGCACGCATGCGGATTGAGGCCGATGTGGGCGGGCAGGAAAGCGACCCTCATGGACGGGAAATTCCGCGGGAACGTTAGGGCGTTGATGATTCTACGCCCCGGCACTCATCTGCGTGCGATCAGCCCCCGCAGAACGGTCAGATTCCTGCGGTCCTTGGCCGGCGACACTTTTCCGTCGGCACCCTCTTTTGGGGTTTCGAGGATCATGGGGATCTTGGCCACAGCCGGATGATTCATAAACAGGCCAAAGGCCTTGAGGCCGATAGCGCCTTGGCCGATCGCTTCGTGCCGGTCAACGCGCGAACCCCGCTCACGTTTGGAGTCATTGGCATGGATCACCATCAAACGTTTGAAACCAATCAGACGGTCAAACTCGTCCATGGTTTCCGCGAGTTCTTTTTTTGTTGAGAGTCCGTAGCCAGCAGCAAACACATGGCAGGTGTCCAGGCAAACACCGATCCGCTGGGAGAGCCCAGGAACGGCATCAATCTGTTCCAGCATGGTAGCGATCTCGGCAAACGATGCCCCGAGGCACGTGCCTTGTCCGGCGGTCGTTTCAATCAGGATTCCCACATCCATCCCGCGAGTTTGTTTGAGGGCTGCAGCGATGCCTGCAGCGGCTCGCTTAGCTGCGATCAGAGGCGGTTGCTTGCCGGCAGCCCCTGGATGGGCGACCACCCACGGAATGCCGAGCAGTTCGGCCCGGGTGCATTCGGTCACGAGTGCCGCAATGGATTTGTTCCGCAGGTTAGAATCTGCCGAGGCCGGATTGATCAAGTAGGAGTCGTGCACGACAACGAGCTTAAGACCGGCGGCGACAACCGCTTTTTTAAAAGCTGTCGCAACGTCTGGAGCAAGAGGTGCAACATCCCAGCGGTTGATGTTTCGCGTAAATATCTGCAGGCACTGACAACCCGTTTGCACCGCACGATCCACTGCCTTGACAAGACCGCCCGCAATCGACTGATGGGCCCCGAGCACGCGTTGTTCACCACGCAAGCGAGGGCGTGCCACCGGGGGTTGAGGAGCGATTTTTTTCATGCACGAGCAATCGAGACGCCACTGCTGCCAAGAGCGGTAGAGTGTACGACGGAATGAACCGTTAGAAACAGCTGAAAGTTGTCGGCAGCACTGCAGTGGTGAGAGCCGATGGAACCGGCTTATTTTCGACTTATTTTGACGATTCTCTCCCAGGCCGTAGACTGCTTGTAATGCCCGCCGTTTCCGTGGCGGTTGTGGCGCTGATATATCCGCAATTTACCTGCAGAGGCTTTCGTGTGGGAAGTGCCCCGTATCTAATTGTGATGTTTTTTGTTGCCGGACTGGCTGCTGTTGCTACGGCGTTAGCCTTGCAGCCGATTCGTCTCGCGCGGCAGGCGGAGCGACTGGCCCGCTGCCAGCGAGATTTTCACCGACAACGTGAACAACTTGAAGCAAAATTTATCGATCGGGCTGGCTCCACTGGAAAACCGCGCGGCTTGCGGTGGACAGAGGTCACTTTTGATGATGACGTGGTCTACGCCCGCGACCGTCGCAGCCGCTGCTTAAGAGCGATGGTTGCCATTGAAGTCAGCTTCGAAGCGATCGTCGGTGGAGGCATGGAAGAGGTCGAGGCGGTCTCAAATATCCGTGCCGCTACAGCAGAGTTTCTCTATGAAGGTGGCCGCTGGAAAACAGACGGCCGCGTCTATTTTAATCTCGCCCCTTCGGCCACCGTGAAGTATCTGAGTTCAGATCTTGAATTTGTGGCTGAAGAGCACGCTGTTCAGCGGGCTTAGAACGCATCGGGGATACGGTGTATTGCCGGCCCAACACTCCTAAGCGTTTGCCGACAACGGCCTGCTAGCCGCCCTTTTTGTATCTGCCTGTCGACCGCGGGTAAGAGGCAAAATACCTACCGACGAAAAGAGGTGGGGGAAATAAAAAAGCTGTAAGGATTGAGAGCACCCATGCGCGCAGAAAACATGGGAAGACACCCCATCTGTACCGGTTATTGAAGGACTTCGCAGTTGGAGATCGCGATCGGTCGATAGCCGCTGCGGAGGGAAATACGGTGGCCCACACCTGGACCTTTATTGCGTCGGTCTCTATGCTGCTGAGTGTGTTGCTCTGCACAGAAAGTGGATCGGCAGCGCAGCCACTGCCAAGCCTGCCGGCAGCGGCCTCACAAGGGTCAGCAGAACAGGTGGCACGGGGGCATTTGCAAAAAGCGCGGTCGTATGCCAAGGCATCGGGTGTGCTTGAAAAAGAAGGTGATTGGCACGCTGTTGACGGCTACTACACGGCGTGTGAAGAGGCTTGGAACGCTGTTTGGACCTGCCCCGATTCGCACGAGATTCTCTACGATGCATCGGTCACATATGCCGAATCCCTCGCCGGCTTATTGGAGTCGGCTGATTGCCACGGTCGCCTTTCGGGTCAAGGGCTCTGGGTCGGTCCCAAATGGAAGCCAATCTGCGTGCCGATTCAAACTCGGGCAATGTCGGTGGATGCAACGGCGATCGACCGTATCGTGGCGCGACCTCCACCTGCCAATAAGCGAATCACTCGGCTGCATGTGCGGTGCGGCTTTGGGCTGCCTGTGGCTGTGCGTGTAAAACCGGGACCGCCGGGCAGCACGTCACAACAATTTGCTCCCCCACGGCAATCGATTGCAGCAACGGCCGTCCTGCGTTTCAAGATGCCGGGTGGCGAGAATATTTTGGAAAACTTTTCTGGCCCTCTGGCCAGCGACCACGCACCATCAATTTTGGATTTGGCCAACCCCGTGGAGCTAGCAGCTGTGCACATCGGACCGGCGAAACCGCTGCTTGCTGCCGACTTGACTGCGCCGCTGCTGGATATGCTCGACGGCATGCCGCCGGTAAGCATGGCGGGTTTTTTGCAGCCGTTTGGTGGCAGCGATACGCAGCCACGGCTGGAATTTCTGGAACCACACCAACCTGGCCGGATCCCCGTTGTTTTTATCCACGGCTTGGCCAGTGACGAGGGCACGTGGTTCGATATGCTCAACGAGTTGCGGTCGTGGCCAACGTTTCACCGCCGCTACGAGCCTTGGGTTTACCACTACCCAACCGGTGCCGTCTTCTTGCAGTCGTCGGCCGTGCTGCGGCAACAGCTCACTACAGCCGTCGAGCAGCTCGATCCTTCTGGTAACGACAAGGCGTTGCGCAACATGGTGCTCGTCGGCCATAGCATGGGCGGCCTACACGCCAAGCTCCAAGTGGTTGATCCGGGAGACACGTTATGGAATGCGATTGCCTGCAAGCCTTTTCATCAAGTCCGGATGCGTCCTGAGGTTCGCGAACGCATGTCCGCCAACTACTTTTTCCGACCGTTGCCCTTTGTCAAGCGGGTTGTCTTCATTGCCACGCCGCACCACGGCTCCATGCTGGCGGCGCTGGGGCTTGGCCGGGTTGCCTCGTTGACGGTTCAGCAACCGCCGCAGGAAAAGGCTATCCACGATGAGGTTGTGGACGCGAATCCAGATGCCTTTCGATCAGACTATGCGCAGCGTCTTCCCACGACCGTCGATATTCTTGAACCCAATGCCCATCTCCTCAACGCGTTGCGGAATTTGCGGATTCCCTGCTGGGTTACTACACACACCGTGATCGGCACTGGCCACAAATCGCTTGCGGGCGATTATGGAGACTGCATCGTCTCTGCATCGAGCGCACGACTGCCGGGCGTGGTCAGCGAGATCACCGTGCCGGCCAAGCACACGCGGGTCCACCACCAACCGGCGACCATCGTCGAGGTTGAACGCATTCTGGCCGAGCACCTGCGTGAGTCAGGCCCCTGATGCGGGATGGCAACTTCCCGGTCCTCATACAAAGCTCACATAATCCACATAAAATCCTCATCTGCAAATCGTACCCTCTTTAAGCGTCAGGACAGGGATGTCAAGCTTTTTGAGTTGGGCTAATGAAACAAGCTAACGATTTACGGTCGTCTATCGATCGGTCATGCTGCCGAATTGGCATTCGTGTCAAAGCGGTTTGCCAATTCTTTTGTGGCTCCCAGTCGCAAAAGCCTCGAACGGGCTTTACGCTCGTTGAACTCTTGGTGGTGATTGCCATTATCGCCATGCTCGTGGGCTTACTCTTGCCGGCGGTACAGGGAGCCCGCGAGTCGGCACGCCGCAGCGTCTGTGCCAGCAATATTCGTCAGATTGGTTTGGCCTTTCAAATCTGTCTTGATACGCGGAAATACTTGCCGGCCGCGGCATTTACAGTCGCCTCGGCCACATCCAAACCCACTGGCAATCCGGCCGGCAAAGAACACTCTTGGCGGGTATTGGTGATGCCCTTCATGGAAGAGCAGGCCGCGGTCGCCAGCTACAAGTGGGATAAAAATTGGTACGACACAACTAGCAATGCCACGCCCGCCACGCCGTCCGACGCTGCGCTGGGCGTTCCACCAGATTCCAATCTGGCCGTTGCCATGCAGACGGTGCCCCTCTATCTGTGTCCCTCAGCCCCGTCCCGCGGGTCGGCGATAGTGGTTCCAAGCTCCCCCGATTCCGATAGCGCCCGACCGGCGCTCGGCTCCCGTAAGTTGGCCGCCAGCGACTATGAAGTGATTTCCGGAATCAAAAAAAGTGTTTTGGCGGCACCGGATCCGTATGCCGTCAGCAATAGCGAACCTTCGCTCGGTGCATTGGCGAAAGACAGCATCACCCGTTTGCGGCAGATCTCCGACGGGCTTTCCAAAACAATCTTGGTCGCTGAAAGCGCCGGTAGGTCCAGCGTCTACCGCGGCCAAGTACTACAGACGGTTGCGAGCATCCCCGAAGTGAGCCAAAGCGTGAGTTGGGCAGATAATTTAGGTCCATTTAAAGTCGATCCCATGCTCGCTAGCGGCGTCAAATCGCCAAAAGCAACCGCCGGTTCCGGAGTGGCGATGAATGCCACCAACGACGGCGAGTGCTATTCGTTTCACTCCGGTGGTATCAGTGTTGTATTCTGCGATTCCTCCAGCAGATTTCTTGCAGACACAATCGATCTAACGGTTTTCTGTGCCTTGGTCACTCGGGCTGGTGCTGAAACAGTCGAAACGTATTGACCGCCGGCAGTTGCGTGCAATCAATCGCCTGCCCCTTGCAGACAGGGGATCGGACGAGTGCCGGTCGAACGCCGGTTGGGTCGAATTGAACTGGCAACAACGGTGTAAGAATCTTATGAACATGCCGACGAACAGGCCGACAGGCCGACCGATTGCAGTCCCCCAGCGATTCTCACCGTTTGGTCCGCCGGTCCCGTTGTCGGCAATTGCCTGGCAAATAACAACAGTGATCTTGAGTGGGTTTTGGAGCCTCTCGGGAAAAGCGGCTGAACCGGCTCCCCAAACTCTTGTGCCGACGATTGCGAGCGTGTGGATCTTGCAGGAACCGGCCAACTCTGACAGCCCCAACCCCACGCCTGTTGGCGGGCTCAGTGATTTATTCCTCACCCGTCAACGCACCCTTCCGGGCAATCCAGCAGCGGCCACAGGTCCGCGGGAATTATGGGCCATCACCGACCGTGGCCCCAATGCAACGTCAGATTCATCCAGTGGCAAGCGGCGCACCCTGCTGATGCCCCGCTTCACTCCGGCAATGGTGCGCATCGGCAACGGCGATGCCTGGCTGGGATCCACTTCTCAGGCATCTACAACTCACACGCCGCCCACAGTACAACCAGTGATTGTCCAGGTGACTTCCATTGTGCCGCTGACAACCCACGATGGGCAGCCACTTTCTGGTCGTCCCAATGGCATTGGTAAAGATGAACCCATTCTGGATGCAGCATCGCTTGAGCCTGTAGCAACCGATCCCAATGGAATCGATCCCGAGGGGCTGGTTGTGCTATCCAATGGCACTCGCTGGATTGCTGAGGAGTATCGTCCGTCGTTGCTGGAGTTTTCGTCTGCAGGTTGCCTTGTGGGGCGATTCGTTCCACAAGGTGAGGCAATCAAAGGAGCAAGTGCGCCTGTGCACGAGGTGTTCCCCCGGGCGTATGCTTCCCGCCGCGACAATCGGGGGTTTGAAGCGATGGCACTTTCCATGGATGAATCGCGTCTCTTCGTCATGCTGCAGAGTCCGCTGGAGAACCCACGGCCACAATCGGCAGCCAAGACAGGCAATGTGCGTCTACTGGTATTTGACACCGCATTGCGGAGGCCGGTGGCGGAGTACCTCTACCGACTTGGCGATCCGAGCCACCGGAAGTATCTGACGCGTGGTGCACCGCCGAAAGATGGAAAACTGCCCGCCATGTCGGCGATAGATAGCGAGACTCTCATCGTTGTCGAACAGGCCGACGATGGGCTGGCAAGGCTCTACCAGATATCCCTTGCTCGCGCTACGAATACGCTTGGGCACACTGCTCCGTTAGAAAAACAATCGCTGGAGGAGGTGCGAGATCTACAGCGCGAGGGCATTGTGCCAGTTTCGAAAACCCTGATTGCAGATCTAGAACCGCTGATACCCGCTATGGCCGAGCATATTGCAGGCAGTGCGACTGGCGAAAAAGCGGACGCCCCAAAGCTTGAAGGCATTGTGATTCTCAATGAGCGGCAGATTGCGATTATCAACGACAATGACTTTGCTGCTAGCAAGCGACCGATCGTGCCGGCCGGTGCACAGTCGCGCAACTGCCTGTGGCTCATCGACCTGCCGCGCCCGCTCGCGGTTCAAGTTTCGCCAGTCGAGTAGGATCAATTTCCAGCGTCCGAAAGCCCCACAGCCACGCCATCAGCCATCGAGCCAAGCAAGGGAAAAACAGAGTTATTATCTTTTGCATCGACGAATTCACTGAGCCAGTGCACCGATCCGTCGGCCATTGCAAAAGATGCGCCACCCCGATGCTCGCTGCCAGCCGATTCAAAAAAAAGATTATTGATACCGCCTGGATTTGTGTGCAGTGGATCGGTTGACGTTGTGAACAGCGTTGCCACGCCACCGGTTGCCCAACCGTCTTGACTCGTACGATTGTAGGTGTTGGCAGCGCTTGTGGCTCCTGCCAGCGGCCGCAGTCGCTGCAGTTCACCGAGCATGATTGTGTTGGAGAAGCCATCGCGGGCAGACGCCATCACAGTTCCAATGTTGGATAAAAAGAGCCCCTCGCTGTTTCCAATCGACCCGCTAATAGGGGTGGTGCGATCGGAGAAGCGATGGTCTTGGCTGGTGTCGTTGTAGAATCCATCCAGCCGGCCGCTGCAGCCGCCGTAGTCGGTGCCGCCGCCTCGCCATGTCGCGGCAACAAGATTCTTTTGATCGTCTTTGAATGAACCGATGCCGGCCCTTCGACTGGGACAATACAGACTGGAGATATTGATTTGAGCGACAGCGGCATTTCCCAGTACGTTTGTCTGTCGATTCCAAGCCATCAGGATGGCTGGCTCCTCAATCTGCGGCATTATTTCGAGTAGCCAACTCGTGCCGTGCTTGCTGCCAGCGGGAGAGAATAGCGATAGCCGCGCCTCGGCCCAAGGATTCCAGCAGCCGCTGCAGGTGGCTGGGTTGTAGGCCTCGCTGACAACCGCTGCGGCGGGTAGCCGGCGGTTGCTTGCCTCATAGTGCAACACACCCAGCGCGATCTGCTTGAGATTGTTTTGGCATTGGGACCGCCGGGCTGATTCGCGCGCTGCCTGCACGGCCGGCAAGAGCAACCCCATGAGCACCCCAATCAGGGCCACCACCACGAGCAACTCAACGAGTGTAAAGCCACGCAGGCGGCAGGACAGCGGCCATCGGCTGGAGAGAGTTACGGTCATGATGCCAACCACCCCGGACTGCATTGCGTCACCAAGCCGCGTGGAGGAGAAAAGCGCTACCAGCCCCATTGAGGGGTAACTGTATTTAAGCAGAGGGGATCTGCAAGCCAGCCACCGCGGATCGGCCGGCAGCAGCAGGAACGTGGTTCCTATCCTTTGGGGCGGCCACCTTTTTTCCCAGGGCGCCCTTTTGTAAAACGTGCGCCTCCACCGCCACGAAAATTTTTGTTGCCGGGATTATTTCCACCCCGGCGGACGTTTTTTCTCCGTTGGTGGCCGTCTTCAGGCTGGGCTGAATCATTCCCAAATACTGGCTGCGGCCCGTCGGTTGCGTCGCGGTTGTTGGCTGCAGGAGTGAAGTGATGCAGGATCGCCGATGCTACATCTGTCGGCGTGTGGCCGAGTTCCAGTAAGCGATCAACGAGCAGGGTGTGCCGGGCAAAATCGTTCGATTCCAGTGTGGTGCGAATCTTTTCAAAGAGGGCATCGGAGCGTCTCCCCTCGACCGCCTCAATGGAAGGCACCTGCTCGCGTCGAATCTTCGCTTTTGTAAATCGCTCGATCGATTGGAGTTTGTAAATGCCGGCCCCGGTCACAAGCGTGACGGCCCGTCCTTTGCGACCGGCCCGTCCGGTTCGGCCAATCCGATGGATATAGTCTTCTGCGTCGTATGGCAGATCGTAATTCACGACGAGCTCAAGATCGTTGACGTCAATGCCCCGTGCCGCTACGTCGGTCGCGACCAAAAACTCAAAGGCCGCCTTTTTAAAGTTATTCATTACCCGCGTGCGCTGTGGCTGGGCCATGCCTCCGTGGAGTCGCTCTGCTGAATAACCTCTGCCGACAAGCGCGTCGGCAAGTTCATCGACCATGCGCTGCGTATTGCAGAAGATAAGTCCGCTTTTCACATCGTGGAAATCGATTGCCCGCACCAAAGCATCAAACTTGGCATGGTGTCGAACTTCATAGTAAATCTGCTCCACAAGCGGTGCACCGGGAACATTCTTCTGTTCGATTTTTACCGTGCGTGGGTTGCGGGAATGGGCGCGCACAAGTGATTGAATCTGGGGCGAGATTGTGGCGGAAAAAAAGACCGTTTGCCGCTCTTTCGGGGCTGCAGCGAGGATCTTGTCTATGTCCTCGCGAAAGCCCATGTCGAGCATTCGATCGGCTTCGTCGAGGATCAGCATTTTAATGCCGGAAAGATCGAGCGTGCCCCGATTCATGTGGTCTGTAAGCCGGCCTGGAGTTCCCACCACAATGTGAGCGCCTCGCTTCAGTTCGGCAAACTGACGTTCGTACGAGGCCCCTCCGTAGATCGGTACCGAGTGGACGCTCTTTCTAAAGGCTGCGAGTTTGTGAACTTCATCGGCGACCTGCGTTGCCAGTTCACGGGTAGGCGTGAGAATCAGCACCTGCGTTTTTTTACTGCCGACGTCGACCTTTTCAATGGCCGGTATGCAAAAAGCCGCCGTCTTTCCCGATCCAGTTTCTGATTGGCCAACGACATCGATGCCGGCGATGATGAGGGGGATTGCTGCCGACTGAATGGGTGATGTTTCCTCGAATCCCAGTTGGGCAACAGCTTTGAGGAGGTCGGCCGATAACCCCAAGGACGCAAAGGGAACATGGCCGGGTCGGGAGGAGGTCTCGTGGGCACGAGGCTCGGATTTACGGTCGGATTTTGTAGCGGGCTTATCGGGCATGAGAAAACCTTCGGGGCAAGTGAAAGGAACGGGAACCCCGTAGCCTACCTCGCTTACCGCAGGATCGCTAGAACGACCTCAACAATGTCGTAAACGGCCCGTGCCATTGCCGAATCGGTGCCCAATTCCTGTCCCATTCGAATCAAAACGAGTGCCTGAAACAACCCATCAACATTGCAGCGAATCATGTCGCGTCCCTCGGTGGCAATCGGTGGCAATCGGTGGCAATCGGTTTCGACGCACAAAGCTCAAGCTCAAAACTCGGTACAAAATAATGGCAACCGAATGGCTAACCGTACGCACGTGGGCTGGGGATTGGCACAGAAATACAGGTAATTGCCGCGGATCGCTGTAAAAATACCGGCGTGGACAGCTTGCGTTTAGGCGTGAAAAAAACAGCCAACTGCTTGGGTGCAGAGCAAATGGATGACGCACAAAAAGAAAAGGACCCGTGGTTTTGCAACCACGGGTCCGGAAGCGGCTATAGAAGTGTGGGTCTTTGGGGGGGGGGAACAGCCGCTGAAAAGAATCGTTGTGTTTTGTATTTAAACTATACACCGCCACGGTTGGCGTGTCGAATCTGACCGTAGAAAAATAAAATAACCCTATTTTTCGGCACAATACTGATTGGCGTACGGGGGACAGGTGTGTTTGCCGCCAGCGCAGCAAGCTGTTTGCTGCGCTGGCAGACGGTACGGAGCAGTTGGAACGGGATCAAAATCAAAATCGCCAGCCGAAGGCCTGCAAAACGAGGTCCGAAACAAGTTCGTTGGACGGCCCGTTGGATCGGTCGCTAAATTGCACAAAGCCTAACCCCTCATTTTCACTCTTTGCCACGAGACATGCACCCCATGGCCGCCACGCTTATCGATCCGTTTTCTGCTCGCGCCACCTTTGAAACGGGCTCTGGCTTGGCCATGCTCTACCGTTTGCAAGCCCTTGATGACGCTGGGGTGACCAATACATCGCGGTTACCTTATTCGATTCGCGTTGTGCTGGAATCTCTGTTGCGAAACTGCGATGGCTACGAGGTAACGCCCGCCGATGTCCACAGCTTGGCAACGTGGAATCCGCTCCATCCGGCCGAGACGGAAATTCCTTTTAAGCCAGCGCGAGTGGTGCTTCAGGATTTTACTGGCGTGCCCTGCGTGGTCGATTTAGCGGCCATGCGGGCGGCCATGAAACGCCTCGGCGGCGATCCCAGCAAGATTAATCCACTCGTGCCGGTCGATTTGGTTATCGACCATTCCGTGCAGGTCGATTTCTTTGGTAGCTCCCAGGCACTAGAAAAAAATATCGATATTGAATTCGCGCGCAATGCTGAGCGGTACGCTTTTCTACGCTGGGGTCAGCAGGCATTTAAAAACTTTCGGGTGGTACCGCCGGCGATTGGAATCGTGCATCAGGTCAACCTTGAGTTTCTGGCTGGCTGCGTATTTTTGCGTGACGACCCCGCTGCTAAAAAGAGCGGCGCAAAAGTGGCCGTGCCCGATACGCTCGTCGGCACTGACAGCCACACCACCATGATCAATGGTCTCGGTGTTGTCGGGTGGGGCGTTGGCGGCATTGAGGCAGAGGCCGTCATGCTTGGACAGTCCCTCTCGCTGTTACTGCCCGAGGTGGTTGGGTTTGAGCTGACTGGCCATTTGCCGGCTGGTGCAACGGCCACTGACTTGGTGCTGACCATCACCGAAACATTGCGGAAGGCGGGTGTGGTTGGAAAGTTCGTGGAGTTTTTTGGTTCGGGGCTAGCCGGTATGTCGCTGGCCGATAGGGCTACGATTGCCAACATGGCTCCAGAATATGGGGCCACGATGGGATTCTTTCCGATCGACGAAGAGACACTCTGCTATTTGCGGCTGACGGGCCGTTCGACGGAGCAGGTTGCACTCGTCGAACGCTACACAAAAGAACAGGGTTTGTTTCGGACGGCTTCCAGTCCGGTGCCCGAATTTACAAGTCGGCTTGCCCTGAACCTAGAAAGCATTGTGCCGAGCCTCGCTGGTCCCAAGCGGCCACAAGATCGCGTGGCACTCAAAGACGTCAAGCAGGCCTTCGCCGCATCCTTAACAGCGCCGATTGCAAGCCGTGGATTCGCACTCGATCAAACGGCATTGGCCCGCAGCGGCAGTGTCGAGGCCAATCAACAGTCATCCAAGATCTCTCAGATCTCTCATGGAGCAGTCGTGATCGCGGCAATCACCAGCTGCACCAACACCAGCAATCCCAGTGTCATGCTGGCGGCTGGGCTGCTGGCGCGGAAGGCCGTTGCCAAGGGCTTGGCAACGAAGCCTTGGGTGAAGACGAGCCTCGCACCTGGATCGCGAGTGGTTACCGACTATCTGGAGCGATCGGGATTGAACAGCGATCTGGATGCGCTCGGTTTTGAAACGGTGGGCTATGGCTGCACGACATGCATCGGTAATTCGGGCCCGCTCCCCGATCCGGTAGCAAAAGCCGTCAACGAAGGCGACCTGGTGGTGGCTGCCGTTCTTTCGGGCAATCGAAATTTTGAAGGTCGCATCAATCCACTCGTCAAGGCCAACTGGCTAGCAAGTCCGCCGCTGGTTGTGGCCTATGCCCTAGCCGGTACGACCGACATCGACATGGATCACGAGCCATTGGGTGTGGGCAGTAACGGACAGCCGGTTTTTCTACGCGATATCTGGCCGACCGTTAGCGAGGTGCGCAGTTGCGTTGAGGCAAGCGTCCATCCCGAACAGTTTCAGGCACGGTACAAGGATGTCTGGCAATCGAATCCCCGCTGGAACGCCGTGCCGACAACGGCTGGCGAGCTCTACGACTGGATGGCAACAAGCACTTACATTCAGGAGCCACCCTTTCTGTCGGAGCTCACTCGTGATGCGCAGGCACCGGCCAGCGTGCACGCAGCCCGCGTTCTATTAGCCTTGGGTGAGAGCGTTACAACCGACCACATTTCTCCTGCTGGCGCCATCGCCAAAGCCAGTCCGGCGGGAGCTTATTTAATCGAGCAGGGAGTGTCGGTAGATGATTTCAATAGTTATGGTGCCCGTCGTGGAAATGATCGGGTCATGACCCGTGGCACGTTTGCCAACATTCGTATTCGCAATCTGCTTGTACCCGGCACGGAAGGAGGCGTGACTCGTTTGCTGCCGGGAACAGAGATCATGTCTGTGTACGAAGCTGCCATGCGTTATAAGTCGCAACACACGCCACTGGTTGTTCTTGCAGGGGCGGAATACGGCACTGGTAGTTCACGCGACTGGGCTGCTAAGGGGACAATGCTTCTCGGTGTTCGAGCGGTGCTGGCCACAAGCTTTGAGAGAATTCACCGTTCGAATCTGGTGGGCATGGGCGTGCTGCCGCTGGTCTTGCCAGAGCCTTGGCAAAACCTCGGCCTGACTGGCGAGGAAACATTTGACATTTCCTTTGATGGGATACGAGCGCGCTCGACCGTGGTGGTGAAGGTTACCGATTCGCATGGCGCCAAGCGGGACATTCCCTGTCTTGTGCGCATCGACACACCGGTTGAGTTGGATCAGTTTCGCGCGGGAGGCATTCTCCCCTTTGTGCTGCGTAAGTTGCTCAACGGCCAAGCGTAAACGGGCCAAGCGTGAACGGGCCAAACAGGCAGGATCGGCAGAGTTTGCCAAACACGCACAGCCTCGCATTGATTGAGAAGCAGACGCATAGAAAGTGAAGATTTTAGCTCCGAGGTGCTGGCGGACCTGCACTCCTTGCTCTATGATGCTCATTCGATGCCGTAGCCACTTACGGACACTATCTCCGTTTGCGTCGTCGATGAGCGTACCAAACGCACGAGAGAGTCCGTCCCATCCGGGGCTCGAATTCGCGAGTAACTGGCCGCTCATTTCTTATTAGAAGGAGTATTCGTGATACAGGCACCGGTAAGCACTGGCGGTAACGAGGCACTGGTCGGGTGGACTCCGGCGGCACATGTGCGTCATCAGCCGCAAGCAGCTTCGCGGCAGGCCATTACACAACTCGTGCTCGATGCATTCCAACAGGTTTTGCCGGTTGGTGGTGCCCAGAGTTTGAATCCGCTGTCGTCCCTGCAAAAAGCTGGCATCACCCCGATGGCCTTCATGGATGCCGTGCATCGCATGGAGGGGCTTTATCAGATGCGTTTTCACGATGAATGGCTGCTCGGCATGCAGACGTGCGGCGATGTGATCGATTGCATTGCCGTTCACATGTTCGATGCCGTGGACCGGGCAGAGACCATCGATGGGCCAAGCCCTCCGGCCTGTGCAGCAGTGGCGGCGGATACGGCCTTGGATCATTCCAGTTACGATCCGAACGCATTTCCGGAGTGTCTTGCGCTTGAAGAGCGGTTGCAGGGCTTAGCGGAGGCCGGCCTCGTCAATCCGTTTCTCCGCGCGAACCAACGGATTAGCAATCGCACGGCCCGCATTGGTGGCCGCGATGCAGTGAGCTTCACAAGCTTCGATTATTTAGGACTTGCTGGGCACCCCGATGTAACGCGTGCTGCCAAAGACGCCATCGACCAGTTCGGTTGCAGCGCGTCCGCCAGTCGGATGGTCGGTGGCAACAACACGATCCTCAATGAGCTCGATGTGGCGTTGGCGCGCTTTATTGGTGCAGAGCGGGCTGTTGTGTTCCCCTGCGGTTACGGCACGAATGCCTCTGTCTTCAACCATCTCTTCGGGGAAGGCGACCTCATCCTCTACGATGAACTTGCCCACAATAGCATCGTGCAAGGAGCGCAGGCCTCAAAGGCGGGCAAGCGACCATTTCGTCACAACGATCACCAGCAACTCGACAAGTTATTGCGAGATCTACGGCCGCAATACCGGCGCGTTGTGATCGCGCTGGAGGGCGTCTATAGCATGGACGGCGACTACCCCGATTTACCTTCTTTTATCGAGGTTAAGAAAAAACACAAAGCGCTGCTTTACGTTGACGAGGCACACTCACTCGGCACGATGGGCCCCGGTGGCCGCGGCATCTGCGATTTCTTTGGCGTTGATCCGGCTGACGGAGATCTCTGGATGGGCACGATCAGTAAAGCCCTTGGTGCTGGCGGCGGTTACCTCGCGGGATGCGATCGTTTGATCCACTATCTTGGCTACACGACGCCAGCATTTGTTTTTTCAACTGCCTGTTCACCG
>Ga0194051_1000950_pt1 | contig 15850 bp, 18 predicted proteins | sample SepL2320m_MetaG_FD_161275 | JGI IMG/M metagenome (GOLD analysis project Ga0194051, IMG submission 161275) | Anoxic zone freshwater microbial communities from boreal shield lake in IISD Experimental Lakes Area, Ontario, Canada - Sep2016-L239-20m | ecosystem: Environmental > Aquatic > Freshwater >... | reverse complement strand
CCTCCGAGAACATGCTGGCTGCCTATTACATGGGCATTCCGGTCAAGCGCGTGGTGTCGCTGATCTGGGCGATCAGCGCCGCCGTCGCCGCCTGCGCCGGCGTGCTCCTGGCGCCGATCACCTTCATCCACTCCAACGTCGGCCTGGGACTCGGCCTGAAAGCCTTTCCCGCGGCGGTGCTGGGCGGCTTCGGCTCGATTCCTGGCGCCCTGGTCGGCGGGCTGATCATCGGCGTCATCGAGACCCTGGCGGGCTTCTACCTGCCGCAGGGTTGGAAGGACGTGATGCCCTACATCGTTCTGTTGGTCGTGCTGCTGATCCGGCCACAGGGCCTGTTCGGTCCCAGCATGCGCAAGAAGGTCTGAGCCCATGCGTTTCGTGTTCAAGACCGATTACGACCAGGACATCCGCATCCTGAAGCACGGCGGCTACTGGTGGTCGTACGGCGTCCTGCTCGCTGTCCTGATCGCCGTACCGTTCCTGGTCGGCAGCTACCTGCAGAGCCAGATCGTGTTCGTCTTCATCTACGCCATCGTGGGCGTCGCGCTGATGATCCTGACCGGTTTCACTGGCCAGGCCTCGCTCGGCCACGCCGCCTTCCTGGCGATCGGCGCCTATGTAGCCGCCTACATGCAGAAGCTCGGCGTGCCGTTCATCGTCTATTTCCCGCTGGCAGCGGTCCTGACCGGCATCATCGGCGCCATGGTCGGCTTCCCGGCGCTCAGGCTGCACGGCATCTACCTGGTGATCGCCACCATCGCCTTCGCCTTCATCGTCGAGGAAGTGCTGGCGCGGTGGGAGACCGTGACCAACGGCAACGAGGGTATGCGGGTCAAGACCCTCGACCTCGTCGGCATGCCGGTGCCCAGGGACAGCGCGTCGTTCTATTTCCTCTGCCTGCTGGTGCTGGTGGGCGTGATCGTGCTGGCGCTCAACCTGTTGCGCTCGCCCACGGGACGCGCCTTCGTCGCCATCCGCGACTCCGAGACCGCGGGCAAGAGCATGGGCATCGATCTCGCTGCCTACAAGGTGAAGTCTTTCGCCATCAGTGCCGCCATCACCGGCATGGCGGGTGTGCTGTTCGCCCACAAGATGACCTTCATCAGCCCCGAGATGTTCACTCTGCTGCTGTCCATCGAGTTCATCATGGTGATCATCATCGGTGGCGCCTTCGGCGTGCACGGCGCGGTGTTCGGCGCGATCTTCATGGTCATGGTCGATCCGTTCCTGACCGCGCTCAAGGACGACGTGCCGGTACTGGCCGCCAGCATCGCCTCCTCGCTCGGCATGGCACAGGACGCCGCCGGCCACCTGCGCGACAAGATGTCGGCGATCGGCTCGGCCGCGGGCCTCAAGGGCGCGATCTACGGCCTCATCATCATGATGTTCATCCTGTTCGAGCCCTACGGGCTCTACGGACGCTGGCTCAAGGTGAAGCTCTTCTTCCAGCTTTTCCCACTCTACAAGCGCGCGACGTTCAAGCGGCAGAAGACCTACGTGAAGTCGGAGCGCAACCGATGAGCCTGTTCACGGTCGATGGCATCTCGCTGCAGTTCGGCGGCCTCAAGGCGGTCGACAACGTCAGCTTCAGCGTCGAGAAAGGCGAGATCTTTACGATCATCGGCCCCAACGGCGCTGGCAAGACCTCGATCTTCAACCTGATCTCCAGGCTCTACAATCCGACGTCGGGCAAGCTGTTCTTCGGCGATCAGGACATCACCGAGGTGCCGCCGCACCAGATCGCCAAGCTCGGCATCGCGCGGACCTTCCAGAACATCGAATTGTTCGAGAACGCCACGATGCTGGCCAACCTGCTGGTCGGCCGGCACTGCCATGCCACGACCCAGCTGTGGCAGGAGATGCTGTTCCTGCCCTCCGTGCGCCGGGCCGAAAAGGCGCACCGGCGCAAGGTCGAGGAGGTGATCGAATTCCTCGACCTGCAGGCCTATCGCGACAAGATCATCGCCGGCTTGCCCTACGGCGTGCGCAAGGTCGTCGAAGTGGCGCGCGCACTCTGTTCCGAGCCCAAGCTCATCCTGCTCGACGAGCCGTCGTCCGGCCTCAACGTCGAGGAGACCGACGATATGTCGTTCTGGATCCGCGACATCCGGAGCGAACTCGGCATCACCGTGCTCATGGTCGAGCATGACATGACCCTGGTGAATCGTGTCTCGGACCGCGTGCTGGCGCTGAACTACGGCAAGGTGCTGGCCTCGGGCACGACGTCGGAGGTGCAGGCGCATCCCGATGTCATCGCGGCCTATCTCGGCGCCTGAGCGGAGCGAACATGGCCCTCGACACCTCCGACCTGATCCTGAAGCTCAGCAACATCGAGAGCTACTACGGCCCGATCATGGCGATCCGCGGCGTCAGCCTCTCGGTGCCGCGCGGCAAGATCATCACCGTGCTGGGCGCCAACGGCGCCGGCAAGACGACCATCCTGAAAACCATCTCCGGCGTGCTCGACCCGCAGAAGGGCTCGATCGAATTCGAGGGCAAGCCGATCCAGCGCATGGATGCCGACAAGATCGTGCGGCTGGGCCTCAGTCACGTGCCCGAGGGCCGCGAGGTCTTCCCGTTCCTGTCGGTGCGCGAGAACCTTGCGATGGGGGCGTTCCTGCGCAGCGATCGCGACGGCATCGCCCAGGATCTCGAGCGTGTCTTCGTCTATTTCCCGAGACTGAAGGAGCGCATCGACCAGCCGGCCGGCTCGCTGTCCGGTGGCGAACAGCAGATGCTGGCGATCAGCCGGGCGCTGATGAACCGGCCCAAGCTGCTGTTGCTCGACGAACCGTCGCTCGGCCTGTCGCCGCTGCTGGTCAAGGAGATCTTCGAGATCATCAAGCGCGTCAACGCCGAACAGGGCACTTCCATCCTGCTGGTCGAGCAGAACGCCAAGATGGCGCTGGAGACGGCACACTACGGCTATGTTCTCGAGGTCGGGCGCGTGGTGATGGACGATACCTGCGAGCGGCTGATGAGCAGCAAGGACATTCAAGAGTTCTACCTCGGCGCCAAAGACGAGAGCGCACGCGGCGAGCGCCGCTGGAAGCGCAAGAAGAACTGGCGCTGAGCCGGAAGGCAAGGAAACCATGGCCCAGATAGCGACCCTCACCGTAGCCGATACCCTGCCCAAGAGTTTCGTGCTGTCGTGCAAGACGCGCGGCGACAAGCCGGCGATGCGCGAGAAACTCTACGGCATCTGGACGCCGATCTCGTGGACCGAGTGGCTCGAACGGGCACGCCAGGTCACCTACGCCCTGCACTCGATCGGCTTCCGCCCCGGCGACGTGGGCTCCGTACTGGCCAACACCGTGCCTGAATGGAACTACGCCGATTTCGGCATCCTGTGCGCCGGCGGCGTGTCGTCGGGCATCTATCCCACCGACTCGGTGAAGCAGGTCGAGTACCTGATCAACGACTCGCGCACCGTGGTGCTGTTTGTGGAAGATGACGAGCAGCTCGACAAGGCGCTGGAAGTCCGCGAACGCTGCCCGACGCTGAAGAAGATCGTCGTGTTCGACATGGACGGTCTCACCACCTTCAGCGATCCCATGGTGGTCTCTCTGGACGAGTTCATGGCGACCGGCCGCAACTACGCCCAGGGCAAGGAAGGCCTGTTCGACGAGCTGGTGGCGGCGCGCAAGCCCGACGATCTCGCCATCCTGGTCTATACGTCGGGCACGACGGGTCCGTCGAAGGGCGCGATGCACAGCCATCGCAACGTCGTCTGCGTCATGCAGAACTGCATGCATCCCGAGCTGTCGCTCACCTGGTACGAGGGCGACGAGCGGTTGGCGTTCCTGCCGCTCTGCCATGTCGCCGAGCGCGTCGCCGGCAGCTACTACTCGGTCGCCACAGGCGTGTGCAGCAATTTTGCCGAGAGCCCCGAGACGGTGCCTGACAACATTCGCGAGGTGCAGCCTACCCTGTTCGGCGCGGTGCCGCGGGTGTGGGAGAAGTTCTACTCCGGCATCATGATCGCGCTGAAGGATGCGACGCCGCTGCAGCGCTGGGCCTACCAGAAGGCGATCGACGCAGGCTTCGCCGTCGCCGACGCCCGCCTCGCCCGCCGCGAACCTTCCGTCTTCGAGAAACTCCGCTTCCAGGCCGCCTACTGGCTGGTGCTGAAGAACATCCGCAAGATGGTCGGCCTCGACCGCTGCCGCTGGCTGTTCACCGGCGCGGCGCCGATCGCGCCCGAGTTGATCCGCTGGTATCTGGCGCTCGGCCTCGACATGTACGAAGTCTACGGCCAGACCGAGAACTGCGGATTGGCGACGGCGATGCCCGCCAATGCCATCAAGCTCGGCACGGTCGGCAAATCGGTGCCGTACGGCCAGGTCATGATCTCTCCGGTCGGCGAGATCCTGATCAAGGGCGACATGGTGTTCATGGGCTACCTCAACCAGCCCGAGAAGACCGCCGAGACCATCGACAAGGACGGCTGGCTGCACACCGGCGACGTCGGCATGATCGACAACGAAGGCTACGTGAAGATCACCGACCGGATGAAGGACATCATCATCACGGCCGGCGGCAAGAACATCACGCCCTCCGAAATCGAGAATCTGCTCAAGTTCTCGCCCTACATCAGCGATGCCGTGGTGATCGGCGACAAGCGGGCCTACCTCACCTGCCTGATCATGATCGAGCGCGAGACGGTCGAGAAGTTCGCCCAGGACAGGGACGTGCCCTTCACGAACTACACCAGCCTGTGCCGATCCAAGGAGGTCCAGGATCTCATCTGGGCGGAAATCGAACGGGTCAACGCCAACTTTGCCCGCGTCGAGACCATCAAGCGGTTCTTCCTGATCGAGCAGCAGCTCACGCCCGAGGACGAGGAACTGACGCCGACCATGAAGCTCAAGCGCAGTTTCGTGAACAGCAAGTACAAGGACGAGATCGACGCCATGTACCGTGCCCAGGCGGCCTAGTCTGGCTCTTTAATTCGTCTGCCGGCGTGGCATAGTACGGCCAACCGGGAGAACACCGGACGGGAGAGGAACGGCGCCCGCTTCTCCTCCCTGCAAAGACGGGCGCCGTATCGTAGGAGGCAACGAATGAGACTGAACATGCTGAGGGCCGCCCTTCTGGGCGCCACTGTCGGACTGGCCACCGTCGGACTGGCTGCCGGTCCGGCACTCGCGCAGACCAAGGTAACCAACCAGGGCATCACGCCGACCGAGATCGTGATCGGCACCCACCAGGACCTCTCCGGGCCGATCAAGGGCTGGGGCGTTCCGGTGCTGAACGGCATGAAGCTCGGGGTCGAGGAGATCAACGCGGCCGGCGGCATCAACGGCCGCAAGCTGCGCCTCATCGCCGAGGACAGCGCTTACGATCCGAAGAAGGCCGTGCTGGCCAGCCAGAAGCTGGTCGAGAAGGACAAGATCTTCGCCATGGTCGGCCCGATGGGTTCGCCCACCGTCATCGCCTCGCAGGACATCCTGTTCGACGCGGGCGTCCTGCAGCTCTTCCCGCTCACCGCGGCCGAGTTCACCTACAAGTTCGATCCGGCCAAGCCGCAGGAGCGTCTCAAGTTCAGCAATCTTCTGCCCTATGTCGAGAGCACGCGCGCCGCGCTCAAGTACATGGTCGAGATGAAGAAGCCCAAGGCCGTCTGCCTGATGTATCAGGACGACGAGTACGGCAAGAACGTGTTCGACGGCTTCACCCAGCAGCTCGAAGCGATGAAGATGAAGCCGGCGTCGGTCACCACCTACAAGCGTGGCGCCTCCGACTTCAGCTCGCAGGTCGCCAAGATGAAGTCCGACGGCTGCGACCTGGTCGTGCTGGGCACGATCCTGCGTGAGACCATCGGCGCCATGGGCGAGGCCAAGAAGCTCGGCTGGGACGTCACCTTCCTCGGCGCCACGCCGACCAACATTCCCGACACCATCACGCTCGGGAAAGAGACCGTCGAAGGCATGTATGCCGCGGGCGCCTTCGAGACGCCCTACGCCGACACCGCCAAGGGCAAGGTCAAGGACTGGGTCGAGGCCTACAAGAAGATGTTCGGCACCGACGCCAACACGCAGTCGGTCATCGGCTACAACGCCGTCATGACCTTCGCCTACTTCGCTCAGCTCGCCGGCAAGGACCTGACGGGCGAGAAGATGTTGGTGGCCCTGGAGGGCGGCAAGGAGTTCCTCGACATCTTCGCCTCGCCGCCGAGCAAGTTCTCCAAGACCAATCACCTGGCCAACACCATCACCCAGGTGCAGCAGATCAAGAACGGCCGCTGGGTCGTGGTCAAGGAAGGCCTGGGCTTCTAAAGAGCGTCCGGCGACCGACACGAAACTCGAAAGCCCGGGCGGGCGACCGCCCGGGCTTTTCTTCGCCCGTCACTTTGCCCGTCGATGGTTTTGCCGGGCCGGTCAGCCGGCAGCCGGCGGCGGTACGTTGACCTTGGCGTCGCGCAGCCTGTTCTGCAGGGTCGGTATCCCCTTGGCGGTGTTGCCGTCCTCGCATTCGGCGATGGCAAAGCGGGCCCTGAGATCGGCCTCCTCGCCGCCGGAGTAGGTCGTGCCGAGATCGTCCCCAGTGTCGCCGACATATTCTGAATACAAGGTCGCAAGCTGGGTGCAGTAGGCCAGGCCCTGCGCCGCCGTCATGCCGGGCGGCGGGGTCGCCGCCGTCTGCGTGCACGCCGCCACGATGAAGGGCACGACCGCGCCGAGTAGAATCCCCCTGAGCTTCGCCATGCGATCCTCCTTGCCAGACAAAACTACTGAATTTGCCCCGACCTCGCTATGGTCCTGGTCGACATGAGCAGTGAACTTTCCGGACGGGTGGCGATCGTCACCGGCGGTGCTTCGGGCATCGGCGCCGCCTCGGCCGCGCTGCTGGCGGCGGCCGGCGCCACGGTGATCGTGGCCGATCTCCAGGAAGCCGGTGGATCGGAAGATAGGCCCGGCCGCTTCGTCGCCCACGACGTCGCCTCGGAGGACTCGTGGAAGGCCCTGCTCGCCAATGTGCTGAAGCACGAGGGCCGGCTAGACATCATGGTCAACAACGCCGGCATCTCGGGCGGTCCCGGCAACATCGAGACCACCACGGTCGAGAACTGGCAGCAGGTCCAGGCGATCGATTCCGAGGGTGTGTTCCTCGGCAGCAAGTACGCCATCGAGGGCATGAAGAGGACCGGGCCGGGCAAGCCCGCGATCAAAGGCTCGATCGTGAACGTCTCGTCGATTGCCGGCCTGGTCGGCGGCGCCGGCCCCACCGCCTATACCGCCGCCAAGGGCGCGGTGCGGCTCTTGAGCAAGAGCGTGGCGCTCTACTGCGCCGAACAGAAATACGACATCCGCTGCAACTCGGTGCATCCGGGCGGCGTCGACACCGCGATCTTCAACCCGCTGTGGCAGGCGATGGGCCACGAGCAGGGCAAGGCCTTCATCGGCGCGCGCCACCCGATCGGTCGCATGTCCGAGCCGGGCGAGTTGGGCGAGGTCATCCTGTTCCTGGCCTCCGACCGTTCGAGCTTCATGACCGGCGCGGAGATCGCGGCCGACGGCGGCATCACCGCAGGCCTGATGAGGAGGTCGCTGCTTGCCCCGTCTTGACGGCAAAGTCGTGCTGCTGAGCGGCGGCGCGTCGGGCATCGGCGCGGCCACCGCCCGCCTCGTCGTGCGCGAGGGCGGCAAGGCGGTGCTGGCCGACCGCGACGAGGCCAAGGGCCGAGCGCTCGCCCGGGAACTGGGCCCGGCCGCGCACTTCGTGCCGCTCGATGTCGTCCAGGAGCCGAGCTGGCAGGCCGCCGTCGCCGCGGCGACCGAGAAGTTCGGCGCTCTTCATGGGCTGCTGAACGCCGCCGGCGTCGGCGTGCGCAACACCATCGAGGACTGCACGCTCGAAGAATACCGCCGCATCAACGACATCAATTCGCTGGGCACGTTCCTCGGCTGCAAGTCCGCCATCGGCGTGATGAAGGCGGCGGGCGGCGGCTCGATCGTGAACATCTCCTCGGTGCTCGGCTTGCGCGGCGCCGCCCATGCCATGGCCTATTCCGCCAGCAAGGGCGCGGTACGGACGCTCACCAAGAACGTGGCGCTGCATTGCGCCCAGATGAAATACAACATCCGCTGCAACTCGGTGCATCCGGGCTACATCGACACGCCGATGATCGCGCCGCGGCTCGAGCAGAACGCCGGCAACATGACCGGCCGCCAGTCGCTTGAGGAGCTACATCCCTTGGGCCGCCTCGGCCGGCCGGAGGAAGTGGCCGCGATGATCCTGTTCCTGCTGTCGGACGAATCGACCTTCTCGACCGGCTCCGAATTCGTCTGCGACGGCGGGCTCACGGCATAAGGCGGCGGCCTAACTCTTCATCCCCGTGATCGACGTGCTCATGGCGCGCGGGTCGCGCTTGGGCCAGCGGCCGGCCTGCACCTGGACGATGAAGTCGCCGACGATCCGGTTGAACAGGTCGGGGTCCTCCAGGTTGATGGTGTGGCCGCAGTTGGGCATCACCGCCAACGCCGCCGAAGGGATCTCGCGCTTCAGCAGCAGCGAGGGCGCGAGACACGGCCAGTCCTCATCGCCGGTCAGCACCAGCGTCGGCACCGTCATGGCGCGCATCCTGTCGACCAGGTCGTAGAGCGAGGGCCGGGCACCCTGCACGCCAAGCTGGGTGTTGGCCGAGCCCAGCGCCGAATGCTCGCCCAGCTCCTTCTTGAACTGGGCGAAGCCGCGCGGCTCCTTGTTCTCGAACTGCACGCGCGTGGGCCCGTAGGCGTACTTGGCCGCGAAGGCTACCATGCCCTCCTCCAGCAGCGACCTGGCCACGACCTCGACCTCCGACTTGAACTTCGCCTGCTGCTCCTTCTCGGCGCCGTAGCCGACGCCGGCCACGACCAGCGACAGTGCGCGCGTGGGGTGACGGAAGCCGAAGTGCAGCGTGGCGAAGCCGCCCATCGACAGGCCGACGACGTGCGCCGCCGGGATCTTCAGGTGGTCCAGCACTGCCAGGATGTCGTCGGTAGCGCGGACCTGCGAGTAGCTCGACGGCTTTTCCGGCACGTCCGACGGCGGGTAGCCGCGGGCGCCGAAGGTGATGCAGCGGTAGCGCTGGCCGAAGTGGCGCATCTGCGCCTCCCACGAGCGGTGGTCGGCGGCGAACTCGTGGACGAAGATCACCGGTGCGCCGGAGCCCGTCTCCTCGAACCAGAGCCTCACACCGTCGTCAGTGGTCGCATATGCCATCGTTTTCCTCCGGGTCGGCCCCGACTTTAGCTCATGTGGCGGACGCGCGCGTCGGTGATACGCTCACCTCCATGAGCGAGATCGGTACCGGCCTGCAAAACGCCTCGGGCATCCGCAGCGCCATCGCGCGCGCGGGATATGCCTTCGTCGAAGCCTCCGACATGCGGACGGCTTTTGCCCGCTTCGGCACGCTGGCCGATTGGCCCGCCTTCACCGAGAGCTGGGGCGACCTCGACGTCGACACCTACATGGGCGACGGCGGCCGCTACCGCCGCCGGCGCTTCGGCGTCTATACCGCCCAGCGCCAGGGCCCGATCGTGCGCGCCCCGCACCAGCCGCACTACCAGGGGCTCGACTACAACACGCTGAACGGCGGCATCGAACGCTGGTTCAAGCCGGTCTCCGACGAGATCGGCGAGGGCGCCTCGATGCGCACGATCCTCGAATACTGCCGCGCCCTCTTCAGCAAGCTGGCGCCCGACGCCGAGCGCTGGCACGCCGAGGTCCATCAGTTCCGCATCGAGGCCAAGCCTGGCCAGCATGGCAAGCCGACGCCCGAAGGCATGCACCGCGACGGCGTCGACTACGTGCTGGTGCTGCTCGTCACCCGCCGCAATATCGCCAGCGGCACCACGACCGTGCACGACCTCGACAAGCGCGCGCTGGGCAGCTTCACCCTGACCGACCCGCTCGACGCCGCCCTGGTCGACGACCGCCGCTGCTACCACGGCGTCACGCCCGTCGAACCCGAGAACCTCGCGCTCCCCGCCTATCGCGACGTGCTGGTCGTCACCTTCCGCAAGAAGCCTTAAGCCGCGACCGCCATCCGCGCGATGGTGCAGCTGACGGCAAAGACCGGCACCGGCTCGCAGAACTGCACCGTGCCCTTGGCGCCCTTGGCCGCCGCCGCCGCGGCAATGAACGTCCTGATCTCGAAGCCGCCCTGGCCCGCGTCTCGATAGGTCTCGGCGTCGGTGTAGGAGAGCAGTGCTTCGCGGTCGTTGGCTGTCCAGCGGCGCAGGAACTCCTGGTCCCAGTCCTGGTTGATCTTTCCCGAATCGGGCGTCGCCGGCCAATGCGAGATGCCGCCGGTACCGATCAGGGCGATGCGCTCGGGCACGGAATCCGCTGCTGCGCGCAACGCCTCGCCGAAGGCCCAGGCGCGCGCGAGCGGCGCCAGCGGCGGGCCCTGGCAGTTGATGTTGGCCGGGATGATCGGGAGATCGTAGTCGGGCGTCAGGAAATGCAGCGGCACGGAGATCCCGTGGTCGAACTTCCACTCCTCGGCGTAGGCCACGTCGACCGTCTGCATCACGCGCTCGATCAGCCTTTTAGACAGCGCCTTGTTGCCCGGCACCGTCGTGCGCTTGATGCGCAGAAACGCCTCGTCCTCGATCGGCCCTTCGTAGGAATCGGCCATGCCCATGGCGAAGGCCGGCATGTTGTTCATGAAGAAGTTGGCGAAGTGCTCGGCCGCGATCACTACCAGCGCGTCGGGCTTGGTGGCGCGGATCTCGTCGCCCATGCGCCCGAACGCCGACTCGAGCGCCTCGCGCGTCTGGGTGTCGGCGCGGTCGGCGCGGGCGGTGATGCCCGGGGCGTGGCTGCAGGCGCCGCAATAGACTAGGGGCATCAGCGTTTCTCCCGTTCACTTTTCAAGCGGGCGTCGTGTGCCTCGACGCCCTCGTAACCGGTGGCGGCGTAGACGCCTTCGCGCACCGCACCGTGATCCTTCAAGCCCTGCCGCATGCGCTCGAGATAATCTGGCCATTCGATCCGATGCAGCGCCGCGAAGTGCATCAGCAGCTGGCCGTTCACGCCCAGCACGTAGAGCAGCCCGATGTCGGGTTTTATGAGCGCGCCCTTCTCCTCGTCCGTCAGCTGATACTCCGCCAGCATCGCGTCGCGGCCCGCGGAAAACCGCTCGCGGGTGCGCGGATCGCGGTTGAGCTCGTAGATCAGCTTCTGGACCTGGTAGAGGCTCATCAATCCAACTTCACGCCGGAGGCTTTGACGATCTCGGCCCAGCGGGCGCGCTCGGGCGGGATGAACGCGGTGAACGACGCCACCGAGTCGGCCACCAGCCGCACGCCGCGGCCGGCGAACAGCTCGACCATCTTCTGGTCCTTCAGGATTTTCACGGTCTCCAAGTTGAGCCGGTCCACGATCTCCTTCGGCGTTCCCGCGGGCGCGACGAGGGCGAACCACGACGAGGCCTCGAAGCCCGGCAAGCCGGCTTCCGCCGCCGTCGGCACGTCGGGCAGGATCGCCATGCGCTGCGGCGCGGCCCAGGCGAGCGCCGTCAGCGTGCCGCTCTTGATGTGGCCCAGCACCAGCGGCGGGTTGTCGACCAGGCCGTCGATCTGGCCGGCGACGAGATCCTGCACCGCGGGCGCCGCGCCCTTGTAGGGCACGTGGGCGAGCTTGATCTTGGCTGCCTGCTCCAGCAGCACCACGGCGAGATGCGTCGTGGTGCCATTGCCGGCCGAGCCGAAGTTGAGCTTGCCGGGTTCCGCCTTGGCCTTGTCGATCAGCTCCTTCAGCGTTTTCAGGCCCGTCTTCGGGTTCACCACCACGATGTTGGGCATGTCGCCCACGATCGTGATGGGCGCGAAAGCCTTGGCCGGGTCGAACGGCATCTTCGAGTACAGGAACTCGTTGATGGTGAGGATGCCGGCCGAGGCCAGCAGCAGCGTGTAGCCGTCGGGATCGGCCTTGGCGACGATCTCGGCGCCGATGTTGCCGCCGGCACCCGGCTTGTTGTCGATGATGACCTGCTGGCCCAGCGCCTCCTGCAGGCCGGGCTGCAGCGCCCGCGCCAGCACGTCGGCGACGCCGCCCGGCGGGAACGGCGCCACGATCCGCACCGGCTTGTTGGGATAGGGCTGCGCGCCGGCGGTCGTCGCAAAGAGGACGCTGAGGACCCCGATCAATACGCTTATGCGCTTCATTGTTGTTTCCTCCCTGTCAGCGGACCGCGGGCCTGGAGGCCCGCGGTCCGCTTTGAAAGACTACCCCCCGATCGTCACCCCCGCATCGGCGATCAGGGTCTGGCCGGTGATGAAGGCGCCGGCCTTGCCCGCGAGCAACACGGCCAGGCCCGCGATGTCGTCGGGCTCGCCGATGCGCCGCAGCGGCGCGGTCGCGAGACGCTTTTCGAGATACTTGGGATCGTCCCACAGCGCCTTGGCGAAGTCGGTCTTCACCAGGCCGGGCGCGATGGTGTTCACGCGGATGTTGTCGGGCCCGTATTCGAGCGCGAGGTTGCGCGCGAGCTGCATGTCGGCCGCCTTGGAGATGCAGTAGGCGCCGATCACCGCCGAGCCGCGCACGCCGCCGATCGACGAAACGATGATGATCGACCCATCTTTCTTCGCCCGCATGTCGGGCAGGCAGAGGTTCACCAGCCACATGTTGGAGAGGATGTTGTTGTGCATCACCTTCATGAAGGTGTCGTCGGGCAGCTTCTCGTTCGGCCCGTAGTAGGGATTGGACGCCGCATTGCACACCATCACGTCGACCGGGCCGAGCTGCTTCTGGGTCTCGGCAATCAGCCGCTCGACCTGGGCCTTGTCGGAGATGTTGCAGGGAATGACCGTGGCGTGGCCGCCGGCGGCGCGGATCTCGGCCGCCGCCTCCTCGCAGGCCGGGGCCTTGCGCGACGACACCACGACCTTGGCGCCCGACAGCGCCAGATGCATCGCGATGGACTTGCCGATGCCCTTGCTCGAGCCGGTGACGACGGCGACCTTGCCCGTGAGGTCGAAAAGCGGCGATGCCATAGCGCGTTCCTCCAAAAAAAGCGGCCTTCTGTGTCGCATGAAACGCGACGAATCGAAAATCCGGATCGGCCCCGTTCGCCGCTGCCCTCTCGCGGTGCAAACCCTTGGCAGGCCTCGCTTATCCGCCGCCGAACGGCCGCTCGGGGAGTCGCATGGAAGGCGACATTTCGGAAATCCGTTTCCGCACTTCCGCCTCGACGCGATAGCCGAAGGTGCGCTCGATGCTCTCGCGGTAGGCCTGCTCGTTGCGCAGCAGTTGCGCCTTCTCGGCGGCGACCCGGCGCTCGACCTCGGCATCCATGTCGCGCTTGGCCTGCTCACGCTCGCGCGCCCGGTCGAAGCGGTTCAGTACCCGCATCAGCATGGAGTTGTCGTGGCGCTCGACGGTGGCGACCTGCTTGCCGCGATAGAAGCGTGCCGACTTCTCGGACGCGGCGGCGCGCTGCAGCGCCAATTCCTCCAGCACCTCGGCGCGATGCGCCAGCAGGGTATTGTAACGCTCGGCGAAGGCCGGATTGGTGGCCCGCCAGCGCTGCACGGTGCGCGTCGTGACGCCGGTGCGGGCCGCCGCATCGCTCACCGAACCCGAGCGCTCGAACTGGCGCAGGAAATAGGTTTGCAGCCGCTTGGGCGTCGGCCGCTTGGGCGGCTCCTGCAGCACACGGCGCAGCGCATTGGGCGCGTTGGCGATGCGCTGCTCCGAGGCGATGCGTTCGCGCTCCTCCTGGGCGGGTAGATCCTCTTCGCGCGCAAGGGCGGTGATCTCGGAGTGCGAGAGCTTGTCGTAGGGCGGCGGCAGGCGCGCATCGGCGCCGTAGAAGTTGAGCGTATCCAGGGCTTGTCGGGCGGTCATCGTCATGGGGGAGGCCTCCTCTTCTCACCTTTCGGCGCGGGTTGCGATAGGAGGAAATATAGAGGATATGATTTTCCTGTCAACATCCTATATATAGAAGCTGCCCGGCCCCGGCGCCAGCATAGTGCCAGCATCTTGGCGGCCCGCTGCGAGCAACTCGCAATGAGAACCATTTCATACGCGCGCTTTCGAAACGGGACCGTCAGTTGATCTTCAACCGTGACATCAAAACTTCTACAGATTGCGAATGGCCGACCCGCATCATGTGTAGCTTTGGGGGCCCGGAGCCCAAGAAATATGCCTCTCCATTGGACCATCGATTCCGAATTTCACTTCGTCAGCGTCGTTGCCAAGGGTGATGTGAGCCGTCCGGAGGTTGAACAGTTGCTCGATGAGATGGCGTCGTGCGCGGCGATGACATATCGGAAACTTTTCGATGGCTGTGATGGTGACACGGCCATGGGACCTCAGGACCTGCTGGCACTGGGCGTGCGCATGAGGGCCCATCATGAGTTGGGACCGATGGGGCCTCTGGCCGTCGTCCTGCCAGACGAGAAGGCCGAAGTCGTGCTGCCTATCCTCGGCATGCTCGCCGCAGCCGATCGTCCGATGCGGATCTTCGCGACGCGCCAGAAGGCGCGCCACTGGCTGGTGTCGCTTGGAGGGCCCTTGCCGAGCTCGGCTTAGATCGAACGCGCCTGTGCGCACCCTAAAGCCCCGACGGGTTGGTCATGCCGGGCATGTCGGGGGCGACCAGTATGATCCAGAGGCCGATCACGCCGAAGACGACAGCGGCGGCGGTGCGCACGACCTTCATCGGCACGATCCGCGTCACCACCTCGCCCAAAAACACCGCCGGCACGTTGGCCAACATCATGCCCGCCGTCGTGCCCACGGTGACCAGCGCCACGCTCTGGAACTTGGCGGCCAGCAGCGAGGTGGCGATCTGCGTCTTGTCCCCGATCTCGACCAGGAAGAAGGCCACCAGCGTGGTGAGAAACACGCCGCCCGCGGAGCGCTGGGCCGCGCCCTCGTCCTCCTTGTCGGGGATCAGCGCCCAGGCGGCCATGGCGACGAAGGCAGCACCCAGCACGATCTGGAAGGTGCGGCCGGTCAGCCACTGGGCGATCAGGTAGCCGAAGCCGGCGGCGAGTGCGTGATTGAGGAGCGTCGCGGCCAGGATGCCGAGCACGATAGGCAGCGGCTTGCGAAAGCGGGCGGCCAGCACGATGGCCAGGAGCTGGGTCTTGTCGCCGATCTCGGCGATGGCGACGACGGCGGTGGAGGTGAGCAGGGCTTCCATTGATGACATCCGGGGGCCGAAGCTGCGCGACGACACAGAACCCCCGTCGACCCGGTCCGGGATCCTCTGTCGTCGGTCTGGCCAATTCGGACTTTTGGGTCCGTCGCCGGCGCCATGGCCGAAGCCAAGTTTGTTGACGCAGGCTCCGCGGGAGATGCGGACGGTTACTCCCCGAGAACGGCCGGGCTTTTAGCAGGTCGCTTCTACGAATTCCATAGCAGCGGTGAGCCGCAGACAATCACCCGGCGTCCCTTGGCCGTGAGCGAGGGGCGGTCGTCGTGGAGTTCGAGCAGGTCCTCTTTCAGAAGCCGCGCGACGGCGGGCCCGTTCAGGCGGCGAGCGTCCGGCGAGGGCAGGCAAAGCGCCCGCAGGGCTTCCCACTGGAAGCGGTCCAAAGTGTCGGCGATTTCGGTCGGCTGCATGCCCGCATTAGGCGCGGCCCACCTTGTCTATCGAGTGAATATGCTGTGACAAGATAATGATTTAATTGGTCTTTTCTTAAAATCTTCATGTTTCAGATACGACTGCCGCCACGGCCCTCCTCCACTTTCTAATACAAGTGAGAAAATTACCTTAATACCACTGCTGTCCGGCAATTATCGAAACAGATTCAATTGGTTAGAATTTTCGTCGTCGAGGGTTTGCAGCGCCCTGTCACTAAGCAGTTGGTGTAGCGGCGCTTTCTCGAAAAGCGCGAGGCTCAAT
>Ga0194051_1000949_pt1 | contig 15868 bp, 17 predicted proteins | sample SepL2320m_MetaG_FD_161275 | JGI IMG/M metagenome (GOLD analysis project Ga0194051, IMG submission 161275) | Anoxic zone freshwater microbial communities from boreal shield lake in IISD Experimental Lakes Area, Ontario, Canada - Sep2016-L239-20m | ecosystem: Environmental > Aquatic > Freshwater >... | reverse complement strand
GGGCAACGAACTCCACGTGGCTACTAGGTGAAATGTTAGGCCAAATGGCAATTTCAAGGCAAAGGTTGGAGCCATGCAAAATTGCTGCAAACGATTTGCAGTCGCGCTGAAGGGGTGCTAATTCGCCTAGTGAGTGAAACTCACTCGCACTGGGGAGGCCAATGTGAAGCGACGGGTCCTGATGGCTGCCGGACTATCCACCGGCGTCAGTTTTCTGATATCGCGCCATTCGCAGGCGCAGACGGGGACGCTCAACCTCTACTCGGCGCGGCATTACAACACGGACGAAGCGCTGTACGGCAATTTTGCCGATCTGAGCGGCATCAAGATCAACCGCATCGACGCCGAGCCCGACCCATTGGTCGAGCGGCTCAAGGCCGAGGGCGACAAGAGCCCGTGCGATGTGCTGATCACCACCGATGCCGGCCGGATCGAGCGGGCGCGCCAGATGGGCTTGCTGCAGCCGGTATCCTCGGCGGTGCTCGCCAAGGCGGTCCCGGCGCATTTACGCGATCCGGACAACAACTGGTTCGGCTTCTCCAAGCGCGCGCGCGTGATCCTGTTCAACAAGGAGAAGCTCACGGCCGCGACGGCGCCGCAGAACTACGAGGACCTCGCCGACCCGAAATGGAAGGGCAAGATCCTGATCCGCTCCTCGGGCCACATCTACAACCAGTCGCTGGTCGGCTCACTCATTGCCGCCATCGGCGTGGAGAAGACCGAAGCCTGGGCCAAGGGAATGGCCGCCAACCTCGCGCGTCCGTCGCGCGGCGGCGACACCGACCAGATCAAGGGCGTCGCTGCGGGCGAGGCCGAACTCTGCGTCTCGAACACCTACTACTACGTGAACCTGATGCGCTCGAAGAAGCCCGAGGACCGCGAGATCGCGGCCAAGGTCGGTATCGTGTTCCCGAACCAGTCGAATCGCGGCACGCATGTGAACATCAGCGGCGGCGCCGTGGCCAAGTACGCGCCGAACAAGGAAGCGGCGTTGAAATTCCTGGAATATCTCGTGTCACCGCCGGCCCAGAAGTACTTCGCCGAGGGCAACTCGGAATTCCCGGTTGTAGCCGGTGTTCCGCTGTCGGCGGAGCTGGCGTCGCTCGGCGCCTTTAAGGAAGATCAGCTCAACGCCCGCGTTTATGCGCAGAACAACGCCGAAGCGCTCAAGATCATGGACCGGGCGGGCTGGAAGTAGACCCGCCCGAGAAGGGCGGCGGGGCCGCGATGGCGCGGCTGAGCAGGATCACCGGCACCAGCGAGACGGCGACGATCACGATGGCGCCCACTGCCGCCTGCGCAAGGCGCTCGTCGGACGCGAATCTGTAGACACCGACCGCCAGGGTGTCGAAATTGAAGGGCCGGATCAGCAGAGTGGCCGGCAGTTCCTTCAGCACCTCGACGAAGGCAATCACGCCCGCCGTCAGCGCCGGTCCGCGCAGCATCGGCAGATGGATGTAGCGCAGCACCTGGTGCGGCCGGGCGCCCAGCACGCGCGCGCTCGCGTCCATCGCCGGATCGATCGCGGCAAGGCCGGGTGCGACGTTGGCCATGCCGACGGCGAGGAAGCGCACGACGTAGGCCACCAGCAGGGCGAACGCGGTTCCGCTCAGCAGCAGGCCGCTCGGCAGCCCGAACACGGCTCGCGTCAGGCGGTCGATTCCGTGGTCGGCTGAGGCCAGCGGCAGCAGGACGCCGACCGCGATCACCGCGCCGGGAATGGCGTAGCCCAGAGAGGCGAATTCGATCACGCGGTTGAGCGAGCGCCGCCGAACGAGGCGGCCGGCGTAGCTCAGGAACAGCGCCAGGACCACAATGAGCGCGGCCGCGATCGTCGCCAGTATGAGGCTGTTGGTGGCATCGCCCAGGAAGCGCCGGTCGCCGAGCGCCACGCCGGAATCGAGGGCGAGCTGCACGAGGTGGAGCGTGGGCAGGATAAAGCCCATCAGAACGGGCAGGGCGCAGGCCAGAGTGGCTGCGGCCGCTCGCCACGTCGTGAGGGTGACGGGCTCAGCATGGTGACGCAGGCCTGAGGCGACGTGGAAACGTGCGCGGCCGCGCGACTGGCGCTCGACCAGGATCAGCACTACCGCGATGGCGATCAGGATCAGCGAGATCTGGGCCGCGCCCTCGCGGTTGCCCAGCCCGTACCAGGTCCGATAGATCGCCGTCGTGAAGGTGTGAACGCCGTAATATTGCACGGTACCGAAGTCGGCGAGGGTCTCGAGAAGCGCCAGCATCACACCGGCGGCGATAGCGGGGCGTGCCAGCGGCAGGGCGACGCCCCAAAAGGTCCGCCACGGGCCGTGTCCCAGGATGCGGCTGGCCTCGAGCAGTGGCTGCGACTGCGCCAGGAATGCCGCGCGCGCCGCCAGGTAGACGTAGGGGTAGAGCACGAGCGTGAACAGGAGCGCCACGCCGCCAGCCGACCCGAGATCGGGGAACCAGTAATCGCCGCGGCCCCACCCGGTTGCCGCCCGCAGCGCCGTCTGGAGCGGGCCGGCGAAGGTCAGAAGGTCGGCATAGGCATACCCGATGATGTAGGTCGGGAGCACCAGCGGCAGCAGCAGCGCCCACTGCAATGTCCGGCTGCCCGGAAAGCGGCACATGGTGACCAGCCAGGCCGTCCCGGTGCCGATGACCGTCGTGCCGAGACCAACGCCCATCAGCAGGACGGCAGTGTTCGCGACGATGTCGGAGAGCTGTGTTTGCGCAATGTGCCGCCACAGGTCGGCCTGCGGCGACAGCAGGCTCGATGCGATGCCGAGCAGCGGAAGCCCGGCCAGGGCAGCGATCGCCAGCGCACCAAGTCGCCAGATCACGGCTTGGCCAAAAGAAAACGCATGCCACCGCGGAGCGATGGCATGCGTTCTATTGAAGATACGGTGCCAGATGGCACGCGTTCTACTTTTCTTCGGCCGGCGCTTCCTCGGTGGTGGCCGGAGCCTCGGCGGCCTCGTCCTCTGCCGGCTTGGCCTCGAACAACGCGGCTGCCTGTTCGGCGGCGCGATTGGCGGCGCCGGCCGCCTCGAGCGCCGCGCGCTCGTTCTCTGCGACCAGCGCACCACCCTTGGCGAGGAACTCGGCCTCGTCGGGCGAACGCGCCACCACGGCAGTGATCTCGATCGTGACCTCCGGATGGAGATGGACCTTGATCTTGTGGGCTCCCAGGCTCTTGATCGGCTTGTCCAGTTCGACCTGGCTGCGCTCGATCTTGACGCCGGCGGCGACGGCACCGTCGGCGATGTCGCGGGAGGTCACCGACCCGTAAAGTTGCAGGGCTTCCGACGCCTGACGGATGAGGATGACCTTGAGGTCGCTCATCTTGGCGCCGACGGTTTCGGCTTCGCCGCGCCGCTCGAGGTTCTGGGCCTCGAGCGTCTTACGCTGCGATTCGAAGTAGGTGATGTTGTCCTTGGTGGCGCGCAGGGCCTTCTTCTGCGGCAGCAGGAAGTTGCGGGCGAAGCCGGGCTTCACCTTCACAACATCGCCCATCTGACCGAGCTTCGGCACACGCTCCAGCAGGATGACGTTCATCGGCATGATTTGGTCTCCTGGCTAGGCGATGAGGTAGGGCAGGAGTGCCAGGAAACGCGCGCGCTTGATCGCCTGGGCGAGTTCGCGCTGCTTCTTCGACGACACCGCCGAGATGCGGCTCGGCACGATCTTGCCGCGCTCGGAAACGAAGCGCTGCAGAAGGCGAACGTCCTTGTAGTCGATCACGGGTGCATTGGCGCCGGAGAACGGGCAGCTCTTGCGGCGGCGCGTGAAGGGGCGGCGTTGGGCGCTCATTCTTCTTCTCCCGTGCTGATGGCTGCAGGCGGCACGCCGCCTTCCTCGCCGAAGCGGGGACGTTCACGACGGGGCGGACGATCGCCCCAGCGGTCGCCGCGATCGCCACCCGGACGATCGGACTTCTCGGCGCTGCGCACCATGATCGCCGAAGGGACTTCCTCGAGCGCGTCGACGCGCACGGTCAGGAAGCGGATGATGTCTTCGTTGATCGACATCGTGCGCTCCATTTCCTTCACCGCGGCCGAAGGAGCGTCGATGTTGAGCAGGGTGTAGTGACCCTTGCGGTTTTTCTTGATGCGGTAGGTAAGGGAACGCAGGCCCCAATACTCCTTTTTGGAGACGGTGCCGCCCAGACCGGTGACGATGTCGGCGAATTGGGTGGTAAGTGCCTCCACTTGCGTCTGCGGGACATCCTGACGCGCAATGAAGACGTTTTCGTAGAGTGCCATGTAGATTTGGCTCCTTATGGCTGTTGGTGACCCGGAGTTCGTCGCGTCCACTGCCGCAGGGGCGAAGGATCGACCGGCAACCGCCCGGATCTAGCCGGCCCTTCGCGGAACGCTTGGACCAGCAAGGAGATCGAGGCCAATTTGGGCCCCGAAGAGGGCGGGTTATACAGGCCCGCAGCCCGAAATCAAGCTGTTCCCATGCGGCTTGACTGCATCCAGTACCCCGGTATGACTGCGCCAATTCGCGTCAAATCTGGGGGAAATACGCATGAGTCGGGCTTTCGTCTTTCCGGGCCAGGGATCGCAGGTCATCGGCATGGGCGCCGACCTGGCCGCGGCGTTTGTTACCGCCCGGGACGTCTTCGGCGAAGTCGATGAGGCGCTGAAGCAGAACCTCTCCAAGCTGATGCGGGAAGGCCCGGAAAGCGACCTGATCCTGACCGAAAACGCCCAGCCGGCCCTGATGGCCGTCAGCCTGGCCGTGGTGCGCATCCTGGAAAAGGATGGCGGCAAGCCGCTGTCGGCGATGGCTTCCCATGTTGCCGGCCATTCCCTCGGCGAATACTCCGCCCTGGCCGCCGCCGGGTCGCTGAAAGTCGCAGATGCCGCGCGCCTTCTGAAACTGCGCGGACAATCGATGCAGAAGGCCGTACCCGTCGGGGTCGGCGCGATGGCTGCTCTGCTAGGCATCGAGCTTGAACCGGCGATGGCAGCCTGCGCCGAGGCCGCGCAAGGCGAAGTGGTCGCGGTGGCCAACGACAACGGCGGTGGCCAGGTCGTCGTCAGCGGTCACAAGGATGCCGTCGAGCGGGCGATCGAGGCGGCCAAGGCCCGGGGGTGCAAGCGCGGTATGTTGCTGCCGGTAAGTGCGCCGTTCCATTGCTCGCTCATGCAGCCGGCTGCCGATGCGATGAAGGCAGCGCTCGAGGAGGTCACGTTGATGCCGCCACGGGTGCCTCTGGTCGCCAATGTGTTGGCCTCCGAGGTCAGCGATCCGGCGGCCATCAAGCAGCACCTGGTAGAACAGGTGACTGGCCTCGTACGTTGGCGAGAGAGTGTGCAATACATGAAATCCAAGGGAGTCGAGGCGCTGGTCGAATGCGGTACCGGAAAAGTGCTGTCCGGACTCGTCAAGCGCATCGACAAGGAGATGACGGGCCAGGCGCTGAATACGCCGGCCGACATCGAAGCCTTTCTGAAGACCGTCTGAGGGAGAGCGGCCATGTTCGATCTGAATGGCAAGACGGCGCTCGTTACCGGCGCGTCCGGGGGCATTGGCGGCGCAATCGCCCGCGCACTGCACCGGCAGGGCGCTACGGTCACCCTGTCCGGCACGCGCGCCGAGGCGTTGGAGCAGCTCAAGGTCTCGCTCGGTGAGCGGGCACATGTCGTTGCCGCCAGGATGGACGATGCGCCTGATATCGACCGCCTCGCCAAGGAAGCCGAAGCGGCGATGGGAAAGCTCGACATCCTGGTGAACAACGCCGGCATCACGCGCGACAACATTTCGATGCGGATGAAGGACGAGGAATGGGAGAAGGTGCTCCAGGTCAACCTCACCGGCACCTTCCGCCTCACACGCGCGGTCATGCGCGGCATGATGAAGCGGCGCTTCGGCCGGGTGATCAGCATCACCTCGATCGTGGGCGTGACCGGAAATCCCGGCCAGGCGAACTATGCCGCGGCCAAGGCCGGTCTCATCGGTATGTCGAAGTCGCTGGCCCAGGAACTGGCCTCGCGCGGCATCACCGTCAATTGCGTGGCGCCCGGTTTCATCGCCACGCCCATGACCGACGGACTGACGGACGACCAGAAGAAGGGCATTCTGGCCCGGGTTCCGGCCGACCGGCTGGGAACGCCCGAAGAGATCGCGGCCGGCGTGGTTTATCTTGCGAGCGAGGAGGCGGCCTACGTCACCGGCCAGACGCTGCACATCAACGGCGGTATGGCGATGATTTGACGGGCCCGATCTTGGATAGGGCCACAAGTGCCTGATTCTGTGGGCTTTTCGACCCTAGCCAATGGCCGGGGTGCTATGTTAGGAACGCCGGAAATCGCCTGCCCCCTACGGCGAAACGGTATTAGAGACACGGGAAGGACAAGAAAATGAGTGATATTGCCGAGCGCGTTAAGAAGATCGTGGTGGAGCACCTCGGCGTCGAAGCGGCGCAGGTCAAGGAAGATGCCAAGTTCATCGACGATCTGGGCGCCGACAGCCTCGATACCGTTGAGCTGGTGATGGCGTTCGAGGAAGAATTCGCCATCGAGATTCCCGACGACGCCGCCGAGAAGATCCAGACGGTCGGCGACGCGATCGGCTTCATCAAGAGCAACGCGAAGCCCTGATCTTCGCCGGTTCCTGCAGCAGGAAAGGCGGACGATGAGGCGAGTTGTCGTTACGGGCATGGGCATGGTGACGCCGCTGGGCGACGGCGTCGATACCAACTGGCGGCGGTTGCTTGCGGCCGAGTCGGGAATCCGCGCGATCCAGGCTTTCGACACGTCGGATCTTGCCACCAAGATCGCGGGCGAAGTGCCCCAGGGCGACAAGGCCAACGGACACTTCAATGTCGACGCCTACATCGCGCCGAAGGACCAGCGCAAACTCGACAAGTTCATCGTCTTCGGCCTGGCCGCTGCCCAACAGGCGGTCGAGGATTCGGGCTGGAGGCCGCAGGACGAAGAGGGGCGCACCCGCACCGGTGTGATGATCGGCTCCGGCATCGGCGGGCTCCAGACCATCTACGAGACATCGCTGGTGCTGAAGGAGCGGGGGCCGCGGCGCGTCAGCCCGTTTTTCATCCCGTCGGCCCTGATCAACCTCGTCTCCGGACAGGTCTCGATCAAGTACGGCTTCAAGGGTCCGAACCATTCTGTCGTCACCGCCTGCGCCACCGGCGCGCACGCGCTGGGCGATGCGGCGCGCCTCATCCAGCTCGAGGATGCCGACGTCATGGTGGCCGGAGGGGCGGAGGCCGCGATTTGCCGCATCGGCATCGCCGGCTTCAATGCCTGCAAGGCGCTGTCGACCGATTTCAATGACACGCCGACAGAGGCGTCGCGGCCATGGGACAAGCGGCGCGACGGCTTCGTGATGGGCGAGGGTGCGGGCTGCGTGGTGCTCGAGGAATACGAGCATGCCAAGAAGCGTGGCGCCAAGATCTACGGCGAAATCATCGGTTACGGTCTTTCCGGCGACGCCCACCACATCACGGCGCCGTCGGAGGACGGCGACGGCGCAGTGCGGGCCATACGGGCCGCGTTGAAGCGCGCCAAGCTCAATACCGACCAGATCGACTATGTGAACGCCCATGGCACGTCGACCATGGCCGATACCATCGAACTAGGTGCGGTGAAGCGCGTCTTCGGTGACGACGCTTACAAGCTTTCGATGTCGTCGACCAAGTCAGCCACCGGTCATCTGCTGGGTGCTGCCGGGGCGATCGAGGCGATCTACGCGATCAAGTCGATCACAGATCAGGTCGTGCCGCCGACGCTCAATCTCGACGAACCGGACGAGGGCTGCGACATCGATCTGGTGCCCAAGCAGGCCAAACAACGCAAGGTCCGCTATTCCCTCAGCAACTCGTTCGGTTTCGGCGGCACCAACGCGTCGTTGATTTTCGGCCCCGTCTGATAGCCGGGGGCTGAGGGTGCTCAGCTATTTTCGTTGGGTTCTCTTCTTCATCGTCCTGTTCGCGACGCTGATGGGCGGCGCGCTGTACATCGGCCACTCGCTGCTCATCGCCGAAGGGCCGCTTCAGGCGACCAAGACCGTGGTGATTCCGCGCGGCGCTGGCCCGGCAACAATGGCGAAGGTGCTGCAGGAAGAGGGCGTCATCGCCCACACGCGGCTGTTTCGCGTGGCGTTGGTGATCGATCCCACGCCCAAGCCGATCAAGGCCGGCGAGTATGAGATCCCGGCCCGCACCTCGATGCAGGCGCTGGTGGAGATCCTTCAGTCCGGAAAGGTCGTGCAGCGCCGCCTCACCGTGCCCGAGGGGGTGACGACGGCCGAGGTGCTCGAGTTGGTTCGCAAGACCGAGGCGCTGACGGGTGAAATCACGCTCGACGTCAAGGAGGGCGATCTGCTGCCCGAAACCTATTTCTACTCGCGCGACGATACTCGAGACGGCCTGCTGTTGCGCATGAAGGAGGCGATGGAGAAGACCCTCGATGCGGCCTGGCGCAAGCGTGCGCCCGGCCTGCCGCTGGCCAATCGGCGCGAGGCTCTGGTGCTGGCCTCGATCATCGAGAAGGAGACCGCTCTTCCGGCCGAGCGGGCCAAGGTGTCGGCGGTTTTCATCAACAGGCTTCGGCGCCGGATGAAGCTCGAAAGCGATCCGACGACGATTTATGGCCTGACCGGAGGCAAGGGGCCCCTCAATCGGGAACTCACGCGCGCCGATCTGCAATCGACCTCGCCTTACAATACGTATTATGTCGTCGGCCTGCCGCCGGGGCCGATCTGCAATCCAGGCCGTGCCTCAATTTTGGCGGCGACCAATCCGGCACGCGACCGTTCCCTCTACTTCGTCGCTGACGGGCAAGGCGGGCATGCTTTCGCCCTGACGCTGCCCGAGCACAACCGCAATGTCGCGCGCTGGCGTGAGATACAGCGCGAGCGCCTGGAACAGTCGCAGTCGCAGCCACCGACGCCGGGACAGCCGGTGTCGCCCGCCGCGCCGGCGTCGGTCCCCTCCCGGCAGTGAGCCATGCCGGCGATCTTCTTCCTGGGACTCATCGTGCTGGCGATCATGGCCTTCGGCGTTGCCTGGTTCCTTCGAGCCAGCCCTTCATCCATCGCCCGACTGCTGCGGCCCATCCTCGTCGTTCTGGGGGCTGTCGGCATCGGTGGTTTTCTAGTTTTCGGCATGAGGTTTCTGCCCAGCCTGATGCCGGAGCTTATGGGGTTGGCAGGTGTCGTGATCGCTGCCCTGATCGCCCGGGCAGTGCGTCGCCGGCCGTCGGGCGGTTTCAGTTCGCCGGGAACGGGCCAACGGACGGAGGTACGCACCGCATTTCTGCAGGCGTGGATCGACCACGGCACCGGCGACGTCGGGGGCGCGGTCCTATCGGGCCGCTTCGTCGGGCGCATCCTGGATTCCCTGGCGGACAACGAACTACTCGACCTGCATGCCGAATGCGCCGCCGATCCCGACTCGATCAAGGTCCTCGAGGCCTATCTCGATCGACGGCTCGGCGCGGACTGGCGTACCGCCCGTCGGCCGCCACCCTCCGGGTCGCGGACAGGGATGTCGCGCGACGAGGCGCTGGCTGTCCTGGGATTGGCCGAAGGCGCCACGTCGGACGAGATCCGGGCCGCCCATCGCCGCTTGATACAGCGCATGCATCCCGACGTCGGCGGCAGCGCCGACCTTGCGGCCCGAATCAATCAGGCCAAGGACGTCTTGCTGAGGGGATGACCTTGCCGTGACTTTGGCACCATGGCATCAACCGCAACCTTTCGCGTCGCGGCCCGGCGGCTCCTGTCAAACCGCCGGATTGCCCATACAATACGTAACCGCTGAACGAGGTCGATGAGCATGGCGCAGCGTGTCCGCAAAGCCATTTTGCCGGTCGCCGGACTGGGCACCCGCTTTCTGCCCGCCACCAAGGCGATGCCGAAGGAAATGCTGACCGTCGTCGACCGGCCGCTCATCCAGTACGCGGTCGAGGAATGCCTGCAAGCGGGGATCGACGAATTCGTGTTCGTCAGTGGCCGCAACAAGGTCGCCTTGGAAGATCACTTCGATCACGCCTACGAGCTCGAGATGACGCTGGAGCAGCGCAAGAAGGTGCCTGAGCTCGCCGAGACACAAGGTGCCACCATCAAGCCGGGCAATGCGATCTTCACGCGCCAGCAAAAGCCACTCGGCCTGGGCCATGCGGTGTGGTGCGCGCGCCACTGGATCGGTCGCGAGCCATTTGCAGTTCTGCTGCCAGACGAGCTCACGCTCGATAACCCGAGCTGCATTGGCCAACTGGCCCAGGCCCACGAGAAGACCGGCGGTAGCGTGGTCGCCGTCATGGACGTGCCGCGCGAGCAGACCAAGAGCTACGGCATTGCCGCGGTGAAGGCCGAAAAGGATGGGCTGGCCGAGATAACCGGCATGGTCGAGAAGCCCAAACCGGAGGAGGCGCCATCGACCCTGGCGCTGATCGGGCGTTACGTCTTGTTGCCCGAGGTATTCGACCATCTCGATCGCCACGAGACCGGTGCCGGTGGTGAAATCCAGCTGACCGACGCCATGGCGAAGATGATCGGCCGTTCGCCGTTCCACGCCCTGCGCTACGCCGGGCGCCGCTACGATTGCGGCAACCGTCTCGGTTTCCTCGAGGCCAACGTGGCCATCTCGCTCGGCCGGGCGGACACCAAGGCCGAGAGCCGTGTCTTGATCGAACGCTTGATGAAAGGCTGATCGCATGCGCATTGCCATGATCGGCTCTGGTTATGTCGGCCTCGTATCCGGCGCCTGCTTCGCGCAGTTCGGCCATGACGTGGTGTGTGTCGACAAGGACGCCAAAAAGATCGCCCGCCTGCTTGCGGGTGAGATGCCGATCTACGAGCCCGGACTCGACAAACTCGTCGCCGACAACGTACGCGCGGATCGCCTGACCTTCAGCACCGACCTCGACGAAGCGGTGGGTAACGCCGACGCGGTGTTCATCGCTGTAGGCACGCCGACCCGGCGCGGCGACGGCCATGCCGACCTGAGCTACGTCTATGCCGCCGCCGCTGAAATCGCGGGAGCCATCCGCAGCTACGTCGTGGTGGTGACCAAATCCACGGTGCCGGTCGGCACCGGCCGCGAAGTGGCGCGCATCATCCGGGAGGCGCAACCGGCAGCGGCGTTCGACGTTGCTTCCAATCCGGAATTCCTGCGTGAAGGCGCGGCCATCGAGGATTTCATGAAGCCCGATCGGGTGGTGATCGGTGTCGAGAGCCAGCGCGCGCGCGACGTGATGGCGGCTGTCTACCGGCCTCTCAATCTCATTCAGACGCCAATGGTGTTCACCAACATCGAGACGGCTGAGGTTACCAAGTACGCCGGCAACGCCTTCCTGGCCACCAAGATCACCTTCATCAACGAGATTGCCGACCTTTGCGAAAAAGTCGGCGCGGACGTGCACGACGTGGCGCGCGGCATCGGGTTGGATGGCCGCATCGGCCGCAAGTTTCTCCATCCCGGTCCGGGCTTCGGGGGGTCGTGTTTTCCCAAGGATACGTTGGCTCTGGCCTATACCGCGCGCGAAGTCGACGCACCGCAGACGATCGTGGAGCAAGTGATCGAGGTCAACAACGCGCGCAAGAAGCGGATGGCCCAGAAAGTCATCGACTTCTGCGGCGGCTCGGTGGCCGGGCTCACGATCGGCGTGCTCGGCGTCACCTTCAAGGCCAACACCGACGACATGCGCGACGCGCCCTCGCTCGACATCGTGCCGGCACTCCAGTCGGCCGGCGCGAATATCGTGGCGTTCGACCCGGAAGGGATGAAAGAGGCTGCCCACATGCTGCCCGGTGTCGTCTTTGCCAAGACCGCCTACGAAGCGGTGACGGGAGCCGACGTGATGGTGGTCATCACCGAATGGCACGAATTCCGTGGCCTCGATCCACGGCGGATCAAGGAGGCGATGCGTCAGCCGCGCATCGTCGATCTCCGCAATATCTTCAATCCTGAAGAGATGCGCGGCTTCGGCTTTGCCTACGAGGGGATCGGCCGTCCCCGGCCGCGTCCCTAGATATCAACCTCCTTTCGGAGTCATTGCATGAGCCAGACGGCGCACAAGTTTGATCCCACCATCCTGCGCGAGTACGACATTCGCGGAATCGTGGGCGGCACCGTGCATCCGGCAGACGCCCGCGCCATCGGCCGGACTCTCGGCACGCTCGTCCGCCGCAAGGGTGGCAAGCACGTGGCTCTGGGTTATGACGGCCGCCTCAGCTCGCCGGAACTCGCCGCAGCCTGCATAGAGGGCCTGACATCGGCCGGGATCGATGTAACGAACATCGGCCTTGCCGCGACGCCGATGCTTTACTTCGCCGTCTACCACCTCGACGCTGATGGCGGCATCATGATCACGGGCTCGCACAATCCGCCGGACTACAACGGCTTCAAGATGATGATGGGCAAGAAGTCGTTCTTCGGCGCCGACATCCAGACCTTGGGCGCGATGGCGGCGAAGGGGGATTGGGAGAGCGGGCAGGGTAAGGCCGAGAAGAAGGACATCCTGGCTGCCTACGCCGCGCGTCTGCTGAAGGACGTGAAGCCCGGCAAGAAACTCAAGGTCGCGTGGGACACGGGCAACGGTGCGGTCGGCGTGTCGATCCGCGCCGTCGTCGGCAAGCTGCCGGGCGAGCATTTCATCTTGAACGAGAAGGTCGACGGCACGTTTCCATCGCATCATCCCGATCCGACGGTGCCGAAAAACCTGGAGCAGCTGATTGGCGAGGTCGAGAAGCACGGCTGCGACCTCGGCATTGCTTTCGACGGCGACGGCGACCGGATCGGGGCGGTCGACGGCAAGGGGCGCATTCTGTGGGGCGATCAGCTTCTCGTGCTGTGGTCACGTGACGTTCTGAAGACCCATCCGGGAGCAACCATCATTGCCGACGTGAAGGCGAGCCAGGTGCTGTTCGACGAGATCGCCAAGGCGGGCGGCAAGCCCATGATGTTCAAGACCGGCCATTCGCTAATCAAGAGCAAGATGACCGAGGTTGGTGCACCGCTTGCCGGCGAGATGAGTGGGCACATCTTTTTTGCCGACACCTTCTACGGCTTTGACGACGCGCTCTATTGCGGACTGCGCCTGCTGAATATCGTGGCCAACAGTACCCAAAGCCTGGCTGACATGCGCGACGAGCTGCCCCAGCCGGTGAATACGCCGGAGCTGCGGTTCGATTGTCCCGATGCCGACAAGTTCAGGATCGTCGACGAGGTCAAGGCGCGCCTGTTGAAGGCGGGGGCGACGCTGTCGGATATCGACGGAGTGAGGGTCAGCACCAAGGATGGTTGGTGGCTGCTGCGCGCCTCGAACACCCAGCCCGTGCTGGTGGCGCGCTGCGAAGCGGCCGACGATACGGGCCTGGAGCGCCTCATGGCCGATCTCAAGGGGGCGTTGTCCGCAAGCGGTGTCAACCTGCCGGACGAGGCGTCCGCCGGGCATCACTGATGCGGTTCTTCTTCTACGGCACGTTACTCGACCGTGATGTCACCGCGCTGGTGCTGGGCCGACGCCTGCCACCCCGGGCGTTCGCGCCGGCAATCCTGCTGGGCCATGCGCGGAGGCGGGCCAAGGGCGCAAGCTATCCGGTCGTCGTTCCAGATCCGCGCGGCGAAGTCGCAGGAGCTGTCGTCGGTGGCTTGAGCTCCCGTGATGTAGCCTGCCTCTCTGCGTACGAAGGGCCGGGATATCGGATCGTCCCGCTACGGGTTCGATCACAGGGAACGCTGGTTACGGTCTCAGTGTTTGAGCCGCTGGTAAGCCGCCTCCAGCCGAGCGGCGATCTCTGGGAACTCGCGCTTTGGCAGCGTCGCCATAAACGTGCCTTCGTGGAGCGGCTACGGCGCGCCTTCAGCGCGCGCCCGGCGTATTCCAGGCGGTGATCTGCAGCGGCGAGCAGTAGATCTTCTGCTTTTCGAGGCGCTTACAGCCGTCGATCGCCTGCTCCTGGGAGAGATTGGTCAGCCGCGCGCGGTGGAAGACCTTGTTCGCCATCTGCACCTCGTCAATGGTCGCCGCGGCGGTCGAACGCATCGTGTTGGGCAGGGCGGAAGAGGCGCGCTCGAGGGCGAGCTGTGCCGATTGCGGTTCGGCGAACGAGCCGACCTGGATGACCCAGCTTCCGGCCGTCAGCGTTTCCGGTTCAATGGGCGCCGGAACGGCCGGCCCGGCGACCCGGGCCGCCGCGGCCTGAGGCGCGGCCGCGGGCGGAGAGGGCGGATCGACCTTGGCGACGCCAACGGTGCGGGTAGTTTCGGGGATGGCCGCGCCCGGCGCGAACTGGGCAGCGTTGTAACGGGCCGACGGCGGCTTGCGGATCGATGTCCAGGGCGAGATACCCATGGATTGGGCGCTGAGGAAGCCACGGTCCATCAGGTCGGCCATCTGGCGATCGCGACCGCTGGCGCTCTGGCCGCCCATCACGACGCCGATCAGGCGACGGTTGTCGCGCATGGCCGACATCACGAGATTGAAGCCCGATGCCGCCGTGTATCCGGTCTTCAGGCCGTCGGCGCCCTCATAGTTGCCGAGCATGCGATTGTGATTGTCGAGCGGGCGACCGCGGTAGGTGTAGCTCTGGATCGAGAACACCGCGTAGTAGTGCGGGAAGTCGCGGAGCAGGGCGTTGGCGAGGCGGGCGAGATCGCGCGCGGTCGTAACCTGCTCGCGGTTGGGCAGGCCGGAGGCATTGCGGAACACGGTCGAACTCATGCCGAGCTGGCGTGCCTTCTGCGTCATCATGCGGGCAAAGCTCGGCTCGTCGCCGCCCAGCGCCTCGGCGAGCACGACGGCGGCATCGTTTGCTGAACGCGTGACGAGCGCCATCGTCGCGTCGCGCACGTTGACCGAACCGCCTGGCGGCAGCCCCATTTTTGTCGGCGGCGCGTTCAGCGCAGCCAACGATACCGGCAACGAGTCACCCAGCGACAGTCGGCCGGAATCGAGGGCCGAGAAGGTGAGGTAGATCGTCATCAACTTGGTGAGGGACGCCGGATGGCGAAGTTCGTCGGCCTGGTCGGAAGAGATCTCACGGCCGCTGGTCGCATCGACGATCAGGTAGGCCGCCTTGCCGGAAACCGACGGATTGGGGACCCATGGCGAGGAGGGATTGGTCGCGATGGCCTTGGCGGCCGCACGTGCCTTGGAGGGCGGTACGGCACGCTTTGTCGAGGCTGACTGAGCATCGGCGTTCGACGGAGCGGCGACCGCAGCAACAACAAGAAGACCAACGGCAAGCCGGGACAGGCCGACCGCGATGCGCTCAAGGGGGGAAGTCATCGCTAGTTATGCCATTACTTATAAGTCAATATTCTTGTGCTCCACCAAGATGTTAGGAGCAATTCCTCTGACAATACTAAAGTCGGTGGGGTTATGCAACTTTCGCCCGCCGTGCTGCTGCCCTAGTTGGTTCGGAAACTGCTAAGAACGATACAGGGGGCCGCTATGAAGTGGATGGTCACGGTAACGATCGGTTTGGCGCTGCTCAGTGCCACCAGTGCCTCGGCACAGCGGCCAGACCGCAACGTCGAGCCGCCGATCGCGCGCAGCTACAATTGGTTTGCCTATGTCGGTGCCAACGATATTCGATCGGCCTGCCAGCCCGGCGGCCGAAACCGGGTCCGCCTGATCTACAACGCCCTCTACGAGGAGCAGGTCCGGACGTACGAGATCTTTCTGCAGCCGGACGGCACCGCGGGAATGGCAATCGGCGTGCTCGCTGATCAGGGCAATGTCGCCAATCTGACGATCGGCAGTGCCGCCGACGTACTCGGCCCGTGGAGTATGATACCAACCGTCTGAACCGATGACTCTTATGTGATTTGCGCTGGAGGTCGGGGCTCGATTCTTTGAAGCGACAGTGTCGTTGAGGAGGTCGGGATGTCGTTGGCGATCACGCG
>Ga0194051_1000947_pt1 | contig 15901 bp, 10 predicted proteins | sample SepL2320m_MetaG_FD_161275 | JGI IMG/M metagenome (GOLD analysis project Ga0194051, IMG submission 161275) | Anoxic zone freshwater microbial communities from boreal shield lake in IISD Experimental Lakes Area, Ontario, Canada - Sep2016-L239-20m | ecosystem: Environmental > Aquatic > Freshwater >... | reverse complement strand
GGCTGCCGCAGCTAAGCTGCCGGAGGCATCGCCGCCCGCCAATCGCTGCGGGCCGTCGGCTGCCAGCCAACCGATGGCCACCGGCATCGCTCCAGCCACCGCGCCGACGGCCGTATTAAGAGGAGACATTTTTTTCATCGGCGTGTACACGACGACATAGATCAGCCAAGTGGCAACGGCGGCGGCAGCGGGTTGCCAGCCGGAAGCGACCGTCACGATGGCAGCACCCGCCCCCAATAACGCCGCTGTCCAAGCTGTGGCCGATGCCACAGACATCCGGCCCGCCGCAATCGGTCGATGGACGGTGCGAGGCATCAGTCTGTCGGTGTCGCGTTCAAGAATTTGGTTGGCAATGCTGGAACTCGCAGCCACTAGCGCCGTCCCGATCAAGAGCCACGAAAGTGCTAGGCCATCGAATGAGCGGCCTGCCGTCAGCCACATCGCCGTAACGACTGTGGCCAGCACCATCAAAGCGATTCTGGGGCGGGTCAGCCGCGAGACATCAGCCGATATCGTCGCGAAAAGTGATAGCGAAGCCGGAGCAGCCGCTGAGAAAACAAGGCTTGTAGAGGGCATGCTCATGCAAAGGCCCTCTTGGTTTGGCGGTCGTGGCGACTGTCTCCTGCCAGCACACCGCTGACGATGGCAAGCACCACCGCCGCACCTAAAATGAGCATGCCAATCACAACATGAGAAGTGACCACTGCGGCCCCCCGAGTGCTGCGGGCTACGATCGCCTCGGTAGGCACCCAGGCAGCCGGCAGCCAGTCCGATGGCAGCCCCCAGTTGACGACCCACGTTCCGAAGCCAAGCAAAATCTGCGAGGCGACCAACACGACAATCAAGAGCGACCAGCGTCTGGCGGTCGAGCCGGCCCCGGACCAACTCAATCCAAAGGAAAAGAGAGATAAAGCCATGACGGCCGCCGCACCCAAAAGATGCAGGCCCACCAGCGAACGAAACGCAGTGGGATCGACCGTGGCATCCAGGTGCCGTAACTGCGCACCAGCCACAAGCTGCAGATAAGCGGCTACAACCAAACTCGCAGTCGTCCACGACATCGCCGCTGAAACTTTAGAACACGTCGCTGGCAATCGCGCCCGCGGCCCTGTCAGCGTCGCAATTGCAATCGCCACGGCAAAATAGAGGGGGCCCGTACACGCATGCACCTTGGCCACAGTGCGATCATCCAGCAGCACGCGGGCACCACCCAACAAGCCCTGCAAAACCACCAAGATAACGGCGGCAATCGCCAGCGACCTGATTGTCACATTCGATTCGCGGAGCCAAATCACTGTCACTAGGGCCAGCGTCAACAGGCCAACAATTGCTCCCAGAAGGCGGTGGCCGTGCTCCAGAAAAAGATCCCACGGACCCCAAAACCACTCACCAAGCGGATAGAGAAAGAGGTTGTGCCCAAATGTGCCGGGCCAATCTGGCACTGCCATGGCGGCGTCATACGTTGTCACTAGCGCCCCAAAGCAAAGCAGCACCGCCGTCACGCTCACCAGCAAGCAGGCCAATGCGTGCGTCCAACGACCAGAGAACGTCGCCGGGACCGGTTGGGCCAAAGCACTAACGTTCTGGGCCTGTGTCAGCGGGTTCGTTCCAAGTGGGGCAATGGATGGCGTCATCGTCGAAGGCAATCTGCACGGCCGCTCAGGACCGAAAATAACTAGTGGGAAGACGCCGCCAAAGCGGCAGCGGCATTGGGAGGATCTGTCTGCATGAGATGATCTTTACCCGTCTCCAGACCGGGCACCGAATATTCGTAGGGGCCACGGTAGACAATTGGCTGAAAGTCAAAATTGCCGTGGCCTGGCGGACTCGGCGCCGTCCATTCCAGACCGTTGGCATTCCAGGGATTGCGACCGGCAACCCGCCCAAAAAAGATGCTCCAAAAGAAATTGGTCGCAAAAATAATTTGTGAGGCCACCATCCCGATGGCGCACCACGTCATAAACGCGTTCAAGGGTTGTAGGTGGTGGAACGTCTCATAGTGGTACGCGTCGGCCAACCGACGAGGAAAGCCCACCGCCCCCAGGATGTGCATCGTGAAGAATGTACCGTTTAAGAAAATGAAGGTCAGAAAGAAATGCGCCTTCCCCCAGAACTCATTCATCGTTCTGCCAAACATTTTTGGAAACCAGAAGTAGATCGCAGCCCATACGCCCATCGCCGTACCGGCAAACAGAACGTAGTGGAAGTGAGCCACGATGAAGTAGGTGTCGTGGATAAAGATGTCGACGGGCGTGGCGGCCATAAAGATGCCCGACAGGCCACCGATAATAAACATTGAGACAAACGAAAGGGCAAATAGCATCGGAGTTGTAAACTGGATGCGACCGCCCCAGATCGTGCCCAGCCAATTAAATGTTTTCACCGCACTTGGCAGCGCGATCATCATCGTCGAGACCATAAATGTGATGCCCAGCGCCGGATTCATGCCCGAGATAAACATGTGATGGCCCCAGACAATGAATCCTAGGCCGGCGATGCCCGCGATCGAATAGACCATTGGCCGGTAGCCAAACAGAGGTTTTCTGGCGAAGCAGGTCATGATGTCGGAGACCATGCCCATCGCCGGCAAGATCATGATGTAGACAGCCGGATGGCTATAAAACCAAAAGAGGTGCTGCCAGAGCAGCGGCTGGCCGCCGCCGGTGGCGGTTATGGAATTGTTGACAATGTTACCTTCGGGAGAAAAAAAGCCCGTGCCGAGAGTGCGATCGGTGAGTTGCATGAACCCGGCCGCTGTCAGTACAGGCAACGCGAAGGCCTGCAAGAGAGCGGTGATGAACATCGCCCAGATTGTCATGGGCAGACGAAACATCGTCATGCCTGGAGCCCGCATCAGAATGATCGTTGTCATGTAGTTGACGCTACCAAGCATCGAAGAAATGCCGACCATCGTCAGACCGACGAGCCACAACGTCTGCCCCAAGCCGCTGCCCGGCGCGGCGGCTGTATTGGTGGAGAGCGTTGGATAGCTCGTCCAGCCGCTCGATGCCGCACCTCCTTCAACAAAAAAGCTGGCCGTAAAGGCGGCAAAGGCTGGCCACATAAACCAGTAACTGAGCATGTTGAGCGTCGGAAACGCCATGTCATCAGCACCGATCATCAGCGGAATTAAAAAATTACCAAATGCCCCCGCCAGAATGGGAATGATCACCAAGAAGATCATTACGGTCGCGTGCATTGTAAAAAGCATCGTGTAGAACTCGGGCGCCATCTGCCCTCCCTGCTGAGCAAAGAGCTTGCCGAGCACCGGCACATCTGACCACGGCCAAGCAATCTGCCAGCGCACGGCTAAGGCCAGCAGTCCGCCGATCAAAAACCAGATCAGGGTTGAAAATAAAAATTGTAGGCCAATCATCTTGTGATCTTTTGAAAAGACATAGGTCGAAACAAACTCGGCCACCGGACGCGGCTTGCGAATCGGCTGACGCAGAGGAGTTTCGTGCGACAGCGTGTCGTGGGAAATCACTGGGGATGCGGTGGCAATACTCATTGGGTGTCTCCGAAAAAAATCATCTGCTTTTTACAATCGTTGATCAGTCGGGCTTTTTTATCGCTGCAATGTCACTCTGGTTGTTGTCAGGCGATTTACTCGGCCTTCACGACAGACTCGGGCTGCGTTGCTTCCTGCTTGGCATACATCTCTTCGAGCCAGCGATCAAAGTCTGCCCGGGACTCAATCGTGATTTGACCCTTCATCTTATAGTGGCCCCAGCCGCAGAGTTCGGCGCAGACAATGTCAAACTGTCCGATTTCTGTCGCTTTAAACCAGACTGGGATTTTCATACCCGGCACGGCATCCTGTTTGATGCGAAGATTAGGCAGGAAAAAGCTGTGCAACACGTCCATGCTCTTGAGTTGCACGAGGATGTCCTCATCAACAGGCACATGCAATTCGTTGACAAGGAATAAATCGTCCGGGGTGCCGAGGATGCCGTCGCGGCCCGGATAGCGCAACCGCCATTCAAACTGCCGCCCGACGACCTCTACTGTCGGCGACATCGCCGGCCGACGCATCTTGACATCGGCCCATGTATTCATCTGGTAGATCGCTAAAAAAAGCAGGACCGCTGCTGGCAGAATCGTCCAGACAACCTCCAGCGTGTGACTACCTTGGATGTAGGTGGCCGGCCCTTTGGCCTTGGCGGCGTCGTACTTCCAAAGAAACCAAAACATCACGCCTTCAGTGACTACAAACACAGCCCCAGTCAGCCAAAGAATGAACATGAACAATCCGTCGATAGATTTGCCATGCTCCGAAACATCCTTGGGCAACCAGACGTCAAACGCCGGAGCAATTGCAAATGTCGCCACGCCGAGGATTGGCACGGCCAGAAAAAGCAGGCTCCAAACAACTCCCATCAAACGGCTGCGCACAGTACTGTTCCTTTATTGATTTGTTTTTTGTGTTTGCTATTGGGCTACAAACTGTCGCGGGCCACTAGCGGTCGATCGGCACCGAGTTCGCCGTCGAAATCGTAAGGCAACGAGCGAATGTAATTAACGATGTGCCAGATCTCTTCAGGGGGAACAGTGCCCTTGGCGGCCGGCATCGGCGCGCCGTTAATGCCGGCATGAATTCTATAATAAAGGTCCAGCGGTCGGCGGCCGCCACGGTAGATTCCCTGACGCAAGTTCCGCGGCGGGATCGTGCGAGGCTTGAGCGCATCTCCGTCGAGCACATGACCAAATTTTTCAAGCCAGGCTGTTTGAGCGCGATATTCGGCCAGTTCATCGGGGCTCATTGCGGCCGTGGAGGCTTCTTGGGCACGCTGCTCACCGCTCTTGAGCTCCTTATCGATTTCGACAATTGCTTTATTCCAATCGTCGTAGTCGTTGGCTTGACCGTCGCCCAAGCCGGTCACTCCGTGGCACTTCACGCAGTTGGCTTTGTCTCCGTAAAAAAGCGTTCGACCCTTTGCGATTGAATCGACCATGTCAATGTCGGCTGGCATTTGCGGCACAGGAATCTGTGCGTCGGCCGCTCCCTTCCACTTATCAACAACGACCGCGAGCGTTTCGTTGACGAGAAACTCACGCGTCTCAGGCAATTTCCCTGCCGCATCGTCGTCGAGCTCAAAGAAGGCCCGCATCAACGAGAGTTCTGTTTCGCCCCGAATACTTAAATACTGCAAGTATTCGATGAGAGCCTCAATCTGCACATTGCTCAACAGCGCAAACGACGGCATGGAGGTTCCAACGATGCCGTTGTGAAGAATGCGCTGCATGTCGGCATGCGTCGGCTTATCGGCCCGCTCGGTGCTTTTAAACTTAAAAATTCCCGGCCGGTAGTCCCGGGGGTAGGGATTAAGAAAGGCCGCTGTGGGGCCGAGACCGTCTCCTGTGATGCCATGGCAATGGGCGCAATGTTCGCGGTAGAGGCCATTTTTTCTGCCCACGATGTCGCTCCGCACCGGGCCAGCCGCCAACCTCAACTTAGCCTCGTCGAGACCTGTCTCGGCCAGAACGACAGGCTCGTCGGGCGTGCCGAACATGGCCAGTAAGACAGTCGAAACCTGTTCCTCCTGCTGAGGCGTGAGATGCTGCTTGGTGGCCTCCACCATGTTTAAGCGAAAGGCAGCAGGCGGCGTTGGACTACAGCCGACAGCAATTGCCATGAAAAAAGCCCCGCCAAATGCTCGGCAGAGCCAAGGCGAAGACTGAACCCCATCGCGGGCCAAATACAACAAGTTTTGCATCATGATAAACAGTGCGTGCTTCAAAAATAGACGGGTTGTGTGCGAGGCATGATTCGACACGATCTCAAGAGAGTCTAGGCGTGATCGAGCTATGACGTGGGATTGATTGAAATAGTGAGTGTGAGTGTTGTGCATGCATAGGTAGCCTCAATTGATCGCCGACACAGGCACTTCAATCGCGCCAATATCTTTGACCTCGTCCGCTGCGATTGTGACTTGAAACCGGCCCTTGGGCGTCCACTTGAGATCTTTGTTGTTGAGGCCTAGAGCGCCGCTGGGGCCGGCGGCTCGCTCGTGCCAGACTTGAAACTCAAGCATTTCACCGGCGGGCAGATCGGGAATCGTGAACGAGCCGTCGGTCGCGCTGACGGCCACATAGCCGTCCTTACGAAAGACTGCATAGGCTTTCATCCACGGATGAATGTTGCAGGTGACCATCGTCGGCAGGCCCGTCTCTGCATTCGGTTTGTAGAGTGTTCCCTGTCCTGCCGGAACCAACTGATTGAATGCTGAACCAGCAATGTTGGTGTTGTGACCGATGGGATCACTGTTGTGAACATCAATCGATTGCCCCACTCGCGCAGCCAGCACAGGCAAGAGAAATTCGCACTGCTTCTGATCAAAAACAACGGGGGTTTCAGGGGCAGCAGGTTCTTTCACTCGGGTTGTGTTTCGGGCAAAGACAACCACATTGGCCAAGCCCTTGGTCGATGCATCCACCAGCAGCGAACGGTCTAGTAGTTTGACGCCTGCTTTAGAGCAAATTTCCGTGTCTTTATCGACAGCCAGTGGCTTGGCGGCCGGGGGCGTTCCGGCAAACACAAACTGTCCTTTCAGCGAGCCCCATCCAGTGCCCGTTTTGACACTCACCTCCGCCGTGGCTTGGTTATGAGAAGTGCTGACAAGCGCGGCCCGCAGTTTTCCGGCCGCTACCGTATCGGCCTGAGCCGAGGCAACCCGGCTAGGCCCACAACCAGTAGTGGTAGTGGCAAAAAAAACCGCGCACACAATCCCTCCCAGAGCGACGCGAAACGGCGTGCTCAAGAGAAACGAATTACTTTTTGAAGAGGTTTGCATCGAGCACCATCTCCCCTAGATCGTTGTCGCCGGCGGCGACTTTGACTTTCTTGCGTCCCTTGGCAATTTTTTCAACTTTGCCTCCAATCTTGATCTCGCCGATGTAGCCAGCCTTCTCGTGCCAGAGTTGCAATTCTAGTTCGCCGGCTGGCAGATTCTTAATCTCAAAGCTGCCGTCGGCCTTGGAAATGGCCGCATAGGGATTGCCCCGCACCACCAGCCACGACTTCATCCACGGATGGATGTTGCAGGTGACTTGGGCAGGAATCGCCTCTTCGCTAGCAAACACCATCGCCGTCTCGCCATTGCTGGGAATGAGACTGTTGGATGGCGGATTTTTGAGCGTTGACACATTGCTGTTGTGGCCGACAGCGTCAGTATTCTTGATGATAAATTGCTGACCAGTTTGCACGAATGTCACATGTGGTTCAAAGCGACATCCTTGGTTGTCGAGCACAACTTTTTCAGCTTTGGCGGCGGCCGTCAGATCGGGATGAACTTTGACCTCTTTGTCTCGAACAAAGACAACAACATTTGCCACGCCCTTATCTGGGCCAACGACGAGTTCCTCCACAATGAGCTTGTGCTTGCCGCAGACTTCAATGTCTTTGTCGGCCTTGAGTTCTGCTGCGACTGGCGCGTCGCCGCCAAATGTAAACTTGCCTTTGATCGTGCCCCATTCATCGGCTGCGGCAGCATGGGCTACCGCGAAAATTACCGTCACCAACAGGCCGCGGGGCAGGCACGATAAAGCAACTTTATGCGTCATGGTTGTCTCCAAAAAATGTCAGGCATCGGACACACTGTCAATCTGCCAATCGCGACTTCCGCGAACGGCTTTTCCTAATTCAATAGTTATTTTAGCGACACGCCCACTGAACGGGAATCGGCAGGCCGGGGAGCTTTCGGGGACTGGCTTTGAGACTGGGATTTGGGCTGAGCGGGCGACTGACCTTGCGACTGACTTTGCGACTGAGTCGGAACCGCTGGGGCTGCCGGCTGCTGCTTAAGATAGGCCTCGAGCGAGAGGTTTTTCTTGGCAAACAGGTCGAAATGCATCAGCAGATCGGTGAGCGCGTCAACCTGCTGCTCACTTGAACCAGCATAAATATCCTGACTGACGGGCTTATCAAACGGGATGTTGACGGGCATTCCCGTATAGGGCAAAAATCGCTTGGGGTTAGCAATCCATCCATGCACATAGTCGGGCCGCAAACGCTCATGCACCCGCTCGAGCTGCGGCGCCAGCGCCTTAGGATTTCCCGGCGGGGCGTAGCTGCCAACCAAGTGGCACTTCACGCAGTAGTTATTGTTGGTGACAATTTTTAACGCGCCTTCCAGATGCCCGGGATGCGACTGCTCTGCTTGCGCCAGCGAACTCTCGTCCAGCCGCGGGTCATAGACATAGGTCGTCTCGGCTCCATCGACAGCTGCGAAGTAATCCACCAGTGCCGAGGCTTCGGTTGATTGCAAATTAAACTTCGGCATCCGCAGCACAGCCGAGGGGCGAATCGGATGGGGCGCTAACAGAAACTTGTGCAGCCAGCTCGACTGCACCTTTCGACCTTCGCCCACTAGAGGCGGCGGCAGCCAGCCCCAGGCATCGTCGGGTTTGACATTAGGATTGATCTCTTTTTCATCGGCGATCACTACCGGAAAGAGCAACTTTGCCAGTTCGCCGCCACGGGCCGGATAATGGTGGCCAGCTTGCAACGCGTCGTCTGGAACAACAAGATTTTGAGCTCCAACCGGCCTAGCCGCGCCGTCTACAAGAGCATCGTGCCAGAGCATGAACGGCCGATAAACAACCGATTCGGTATCTCCCTTTTCAATCGGCACACCATCCTCATCGACGAGTTGCGGTTGGCCTGTTTCGCCATCCATTACAGGCATTCCAATCAGCTTTGCCACACGCCGACCCTGCCGGTCTACTGTGAGCGACTTGGCAACTTCAGCCTGGCTAAAGTGCGGTGAGAGGAATGGATAATCGGCAACCGTGGGGGCTTCCCCCAGCGATTCGGGCTTATAGCGAATGTCCCAGCGATCCATCTGCAGCGTATGACAACCGCTGCAATTGTATTTCTCGGCCACGACCAGCCCGTCTAGCCGTGCCTCTTCGCGAGGCGAGGGCTTGTAAATAAATTGTGCCGCCGGCGGCGTCGCCACCAACCCCAGCACAAATGTCATGACAGCCTCTCGCTGATCCTTATCGAACGGAAATTGAGGCATTCGATACCGCTCGTTATACGTTTTATTTTCCGCTTTTTTGTAGTCATAGCTGCGGGGAGCACGAAGTTTTTGCCAGAGGAAGCCCTCCCGTTCGTGGGCCAGCATTTTTTCCAGAAAAAAGCCGGTGTCGGAATCGACCGACTCGGGCGTGACGTGCGGATGCTCGTCGTGCGAAACAGCCTTATACCCGAGCTCTGGAGCAATTGGCTCATCTTCCGGCGGCTCGATCGACGTCTTTCCACCGGCTACGGCCCTGTGACCATCCGCTACGGCCGTGTGATCATCCGCTACGGCCGAATCGTGCGAGCCTTGCCCATGCTCTGGCTGCGCAGAGTGGTGGCCGTGATGCTCGTGGCCGTGGTGGCCGTTCTCACCAGCCAACTGCTTTGTGACAAATTGTACGATCTGTTCAAAAGCGATCTTCGACGATTCCTTCCGGCCCCAGTCGGCCAAGGCCGCACCGGCAGCTTTTGATTCTTCAAATCCCGGAATGTGGTGGCACCCTGCGCAGGCCAGTTTGGCAATCGTTTTCTTTCCCACATAGTTGAGTAGCAGAGCATTGCGATCGCTGTCTGGTATGCCTGCGATTCCCAAGAAGATTCGCTCGTCGCCTAGAATGGCCGACTGATCTGCCCCCAGACCGTTGTTAAGGACCTCATCGGCACGCACCGCCGTAAAGCGATCCTTCAGATACATCAGGGCCAGTTCATTGGTGGCGGCGACTTCATCCGTGCTGAGCGTATCGGCCGGGGGTACGCCTATTGGCTGCCAATTTTCTGTTGAGCCCAGCAGGTAGGCGGTGGCATCGGCCGCCGGATCGCTGATTTTTCCGTCGGCGAGCGTTACGGGTTCTAAGAGCACATTAGGCATGATCGTACGAGGATGGTAGCGAGCTGGCTCACGCAACCAGCTATAAAGCCAGGCCTTGCCGTTGGAATTGGCCCCCAGCTTGGCACCGATCCGCGAAAGATTGGGGCCATGGGTGCTGACTGCCTCTGGGAAGTCAGCGTGCTGATGGCAGGCCAAGCAACCGCGCACCTGAACAACTTTTTTACCCCGCTCCTTGTCAACCGCTGCGGTGATACCGTCATAGGGCTGGATAAATTCAAATGGCTGACTGGCATTTACGAGATAGGTGATCATCGAACGAATTTCGATCGGCTCGTAGCGCTCTGATTCAATCAGCCCCTTTCCTGAGAGATGTTCCCAGAGACCAAAAAACCTCGGCATCTTTGTCGACGGCCGGAAGTCCTGTGGATTGCGAAGCCAAGCATAGAGCCACTCAAAGCCAACTTTACTGGCTACGTGATTGAGGCTGGGCCCGACTTTCGGCAGCGTGCCCGGAGTCTCTGGTTCTTTCAGCAGCGACGCCAATTGATGGGACCGGGGCGTGAGCTTACTCGAGGCATCGGCAGCGTCGCGTTCAATCGTTTCGCGAAGCCGTTCGCGGGCCTGCTTGCCGTCAGGACTCGACCGCACTTCCTCAACCCATCGCTGAACGGTCGGTCCAAGCGAGGTCAGGCCAGGATCGCTGGAGATGGCGGCGGCCACCTCGTGGTAATTGGGAGCCAATCGCATATCGGGTCCAACCCGCTTACCGGGTCCACTCCAGCCATTGATTTCGTGGCAGCCGTAGCAGCCATACTGCCGAATCAAATGGTAGCCCTCGACCAGCTTTGGCGCGGGCGGTTCTGGAAAACGCTCACTCGGCTCCAGATCGACCACCTGATGGTGGCACTGCAGACAACTCGATTCCTCAAACCGCTCTGGCTGCATCGGAAAGATCCAGTGGTGGTTATTGGACCAGCGATGCTCGTTGTGCCACTCATGCGCCTGCTTGGGAGTGTTTGGAGTGTGCGACGACCACTGAAAACTCGTGGCACTGCCCTGCCCCTGATGACAGATCGTGCAGCCAAACGATTGCATCGGATGGGGACTCGTTGAGCCGACAAATAAGTCAAGACGAGGATGCGTTGAGTAGGGTTGCGGTACGCCACGCCGCACAACAAGTTGCAGTGGTTGGCCCCACTGGGGCGTTTCTACAAGAGCCGTCAAGGCAACTTTTCTGGCAAACAGAGCACCTCCTCCAACATCGACGATCACATCACCAGCCATCAAACCCACCTCGGAGGCCGGAGACTCAGGCACAACAACGCTGATCGTCGGATCGTCTGCACGCAAGAGTCCTTGGGGGGCGAGATGGAATCCATAAAGTTTTTCTAGCTGTTGGTTACCATCTCCCTGAACAGCCTTCTCATCTGCCGCAGGCGCCGCGGGCGTCGGCAGGGAAATCGTCAGCGTTTCAGCCTCTGGATAGGCCGGGTCTAGCGGCCCGCCAGGCAGCGACTTTTCCATTCCCTTATGGCACGTTGTGCAGCGGTCGAAGCGAGCCACTTCCCGAAAATTGTTATTGAGAGTTAGGTTGGGCAACCAGATCTGATCAATTCGCAGCGGACTATTAAACGCGTCCAGAACCGGCAATTCTAGCAGCGACTTGCCGACATTGGGCGCACGGTCGGCGAGAGTCTTCGCCAAAAGCATTAATTTTTGGCGGTGATCGGCCAGTGTCTTTTCCGCCACATCCTCGCCGGCAGTCAACTGTCGGAGTGTTGATTCAAGAGTCTTACGATGGGTGTTGGCAGCTTGGTTTGCCAAGGTGGCTGACGTCACCTCAACCAGCTTTGCATCAGCTAAGGCCAACAGCGAGTCGAGTTTTTCCTGCGGCATATCAGCGGAGATAGCCAGTTCATAATCAGCGCGAAACTTTCCCAGTTCAGCCTTGCGGAGCTTAAGTTGACCGGCCAGCAAGTCTTCACGAAATTTCGCCCGCTTGGCAATGTCGCGAAAACGCTCGAGGAGATCGCCTCGCAGAGCAAGTCGCTCAAGCGCATCGGTTTGATTTTTTAGCACATCGATATCGAGTTGGGCTCGATCAGCAGCCTCCCGATCGGCAGGCACTGTCTGCACCTGCTGAAGAAAAGCTGCGGCCAACGCTGGATCCAGATCGGCGCGTCTGGCCTCGGCGAGCGCGGCAGCCAATTCCTTCGACTTGGCCTCATAAGTTCCCGAATTCTGCTCATCGATTCGCGCCGCAGCCGACCATGTCTCTAAAACACGAAACTCTCGCTGATATTTTTTCCAAGGCCGATTGTGATCGACCGCCAGCATCACCACTGTCGAGATCAATAACAAAATGGCTGTCACGCTGAAAACAACGTGCAGCACCTTTAAGTCGCGCCAGGTCTGTTCTGTGGCAGGCATGAATTCAAAACCTTCGTGAGTGCGTCAGAAGTTGAGTGAAATTTCAGGAATGCTGACGATGTACTTTAGATTGACCGTCCATCGCAGGATCATCTTGAGCGGCAGCGTAAGCATCAGCAGCATCAAGTTGCTCATCACCATGTAGCGAATAAATCCCATCTGAGCATAAAACTTGCGAAAGATGGTTACGGCCAACAGCGGTGGCAAAACCACCAAATAAATTCCCATGAGCACAAGGCCAGGGGCCTCTCGCAGCAAGATCGTGCCGGCCTGCACCAGACCGCTCGACCCGGCTGAAGCCACTGGCAGCGGCCGGTCAAGGAGCGTCACCCAAAACATTTGCGGCAGATCAAAATTATTGAGCACTTCGACTTTGTAGGGGCTCCAGTATTCAAAGGGACCGAAGAAGTTCCAATTGGGCCCACGAAGGAATGTGCCGAGAATGATCAGCGTGATCCAGAGTTCAAAGAATCCAAACTGGTAGACGAGGTAGCTAAACTTTCGCTCCTCAATCGAATAATAGCCATTGCCTTTTTTGTTAAAATCAAGATAGGGCAAAGCCATCAAACCAAAGACAACAAGGCTCGGTAGCACCACGCCGGCATACCATGGATCAAAGTAGACGAGCATCTCCTGTAGACCGAGAAAATACCACGGGGCCTTGGAGGGATTGGGGGTCTTCACGCTGGAAGCAGGCTCTTCCAGCGGCGCTTGCAAAAAGATCGCCCAGAGCAGCAAAAACGCCGACACGGCCACCATGCAAATCAATTCTGTGTAGACGAGATCTGGCCAGACGAGCACTTTTTCATCGGCCAACTTTTCCATGGGGGGCAGGCCCTGCTTGATCCGCTCGTCGTTGACAACGGCTTGGCTCGTGGCTAGCCAAGTAAAAAAAGCGAGTAAAAAAACCAGTCCTACGATCGGGACATTGTCGGCCTTCATGACAATTGATGAAAAGTTTTCGTCTGCCATCGACAGCCCCATCACCAAGAGCATGCCATTGAGAATCGTCCACGCCACCATGGGCTGAACAAAAAACTTGCGAAAAATAAACAACACCGTCAGCAGGGCGGTTGTGCCGAGCGTGTAAAGCACAGGCCCCGACAGCGTATTGACGAGTTTTCGCGCGCTCATCGGCAGGGATGGAACCAGTTCAGCCGTTCCAGCCAAAGCAAGGCTTGCCAAAACCAACATCACAACTGAAAACACAGACCACACCGCAGCCCAGCCCGGCTGCTTTGTCTTCTGCCAGAAAACAATCGCCGCAATGGCATTCATGATCGCTAGGCCCGTGTAATACAGACCCAGAAATCCAGCGACATCTTTGAGAAATAATCCGTTTGAATGCATGGGTTGTGATCTACAGCGGCCCGCTGATGCCGCCGTCCTTTCTGACTCTCCAGAAATGAATCGCCAACAGTAAGGCGGCCGCCAAAGGGATGGCGATGCAATGCAGCACATAAAATCGATTGAGCGTTTCCTCACCGACAAAGCGAGCCCCGAGCAAACCAAACCTCGCGTCAGAGCCGTCGGTGATCATGTCGATGCCGCCAATCGTGAGCAATTGCTGGCCCGGGCCCTCGTAGCCCAAGATTGGCGTAGCGCGAGCCATGTTGGAACCAACCGTGATGGCCCAGATCGCCAACTGATCCCAGGGCAACAGGTAGCCCGTAAACGAGAGTAGGAGTGTGAGCAGCAGGAGGATCACGCCGATCACCCAATTGAATTCGCGAGGCGGCTTATAACTGCCAGTGAGAAACACCCGGTACATGTGCAGCCAGGTTGTGATCACCATGGCGTGCGCACCCCAGCGGTGCAATTCCCGCAAAATTCCTAGGCTTGTCACATCGCGGAGGGCGAGAATGTCGTTATAGGCCCACTCCAGCGTGGGCCTGTAATAAAACATCAACAGCACGCCTGTCACCGTTTCCACCAGAAACAAAAAGAACGTCACACCGCCCATGCACCAGGTGAACGACAAGGCTATGCCCTGCTTTTTGATCGACACCGGATGGAGGTGGAGAAAGAAATTCGTCAACATCACCACGATTCGATTGCGCCGATCGAGCGGCATCGGGTGGCGGAAGATACTCTTCCAAATCTGAGAAGTGCGGATTATTTCGCCGATGGCCATAGAGAAACTAGGGGCTAAATTTGGTGGGTGTTTGGGTATCGGCTGTCACAAAACTCAGACAATCTTTATCTACCGTCTCACGCAGAAAGTCCTAACGGACCGTCTCAATCACTATCGAGGGACAATCAAACCGGGATATACGACTCAGCATCGGCCCACTGGCCGAGTTCTTCATGAAATGTTTTGCTCTTGTCGATTTCCAGTTGGCCGTCGTCTGCGAGGCGAACCGCATAGCGCTCCAGTGGGCGAGGGGCGGGCCCTTCAAAGTTGACGCCGTCTTTGTAAAATCCGCTACCATGGCAGGGACATTTAAACTTCTGCTCGGCTTCCAGCCAGTTGGGCGTGCAGCCCAGGTGCGTGCAGACCGTTTTCAAGGCATAGATCTGTTGCTGCCCTTGAAACTCGCTGTTGACGACCCAGACACCGAACTGAGCCACAAATTTTGTTTCGACTTTGCCCGAAGGGAATCCTTCTTTGGCCCCCACTTTAAATCGACTTGGGGGTTCAGCCAGCACGTTTGGAAACATAAAACGGGCGAATCCCAGTGTGAATAATCCGCCCGTGACCGAAAGCGCGGTAAAACCAATTGCCATAAAAGAACCGAGTGCGAGTTCGATAAAGCCGCGGCGATCTTCAACTCCCACTGCAGCCTTTTTGAGCTCTGACTTGATTGGACGGGTAGGCATTGGGGGAGCGACTCGTGCCACCGGCGAAGCCTTGGCTAGCATCGGGCGTGCAACCGGCCTTGACGGTGCATCGGCCTTACTGATGGGGCCCGGCTTTAAGCCAGCCCGCGCGGCTGACAAAATACTGGCCGAATCTCGAGGCTGTGCTGGCTTGGAGACTACGGTCTTAACGGCGGCAACTTTAGGGGTTGCTGGCTTGGCTGCGACCGCTTTTTCTACCACTGGTTTTTTAGCGGCCGCGGTTCCGTCAACGGCTGCCGCCGCTTTATTGGCTCTCGCAGCCGCCATAATATCGGCCACACTGGGACGGCCTCCAGTCCCGGCGGGTTTGGCAGTGATGGCCTTTGGTGGCTGGGCAACGACAGGCACTTCTGCAGCCGCCGACTCAGCGGGTTCCGGGGGAGCACTTTCTGCCACCAACACCGGGACAACTGCATCCGGTGCGACGCTCGATGCATCGGCCGTTTGAGCCCGCGCAGCTGCGAGCATTTCTGCAACTGACAATCTCTTCTTTTCAGCCATCGAATCGCCTCCGCGACTCCCTGATCCAGAACGTGTATTGAATGAAAAAAGCTATTAAAAAGCCAAAATCCTCTCAACAACAAAGTTTGTGAAGTTTTTCACAAACTCTCCCTCTAACTGTATCGACTCTGGCCATGCTGTCAACGCCGGCCCGTCGGTTGAATTCCGAAAATCTTGCCCTATTTTCCTAAACGGTAGCCCACCGGTTCTTTTCGGCCCAGATTTGCTCGCCGGGGCTTGCCTGAAAAAATCGTCGCCGCGTCAGTTGATCAAGG
>Ga0194051_1000946_pt1 | contig 15910 bp, 18 predicted proteins | sample SepL2320m_MetaG_FD_161275 | JGI IMG/M metagenome (GOLD analysis project Ga0194051, IMG submission 161275) | Anoxic zone freshwater microbial communities from boreal shield lake in IISD Experimental Lakes Area, Ontario, Canada - Sep2016-L239-20m | ecosystem: Environmental > Aquatic > Freshwater >... | reverse complement strand
GCCGTCGCAGATGGCCGGCAGCGCCGCCCCGGGGCCGCTGCTGATCGGCTGGATCATCACCGGCGTCGGAATGCTGATGCTGGCCTTCGTCTTTCAGACGCTGGCCCAACGCAAACCACAAGTCGACGGCGGTGTCTACGGATACGCCAAGGCCGGGTTCGGCAACTACATCGGCTTCACGTCGGCGTTCGGGTACTGGGTCTCGGCGTGGATGGGCAATGTCGCCTACCTGGTGCTGCTGTTCGCGACGCTCGGCAATTTCCTGCCCGCTTTTGAGGGCGGAACCACCAAGCTGGCGATTCTGTGTGCCTCCGTGCTGTTGTGGATCCTGCATGCCTTGACATTGCGTGGGACGCAGACGGCCGCCTTCGTCAATACGATTGTGACGATCGCCAAGGTGGTGCCGATCCTCACCTTCATCGCGATCGCGGCGGTGGGATTCAAGGCCGGCTTGTTCAGTGCCGACATCTGGGGCAAAGCCCTCTCGATCGACGGAGTGTCGCTCGGGGACACCCTGCATCAGATCAAGGCCATGATGCTGATCACCGTGTGGGTGTTCATCGGCATCGAGGGTGCGGCGGTGTATTCCAAGCGCGCGGCCAATCGTCGCGACGTCGGCCGTGCCACCGTGTTCGGCTTCCTCGGCGTGCTGGCTCTGCTGCTGCTGGTGAACTTTCTGTCCTACGGATTGATGGCTCAGGCCGACATCGCCGGCTTGCCCGACCCCTCAATGGCCGGTCTGTTGAAGCAGCAGGTCGGCGCCTGGGGCGCGACGTTCATCTCGATCGGTCTGATCGTGTCGCTGCTGGGGGCGCTGATCGCGTGGATCATGCTTTGTGCCGAGATCATGCAGGTGCCCGCGCTGGATCATGTGATGCCGGCGTTCCTGGCCAAGGAGAACAGCCACCATGCCCCGGCTGGGGCACTGTGGCTGACCAATGGCTGCATCCAGGCGATGCTGATCTGGACGCTGTTCAACGACAGCACCTACACCACCCTGGTCCTGCTGGCCACGTCGTTGATTCTGCTGCCGTACCTGTGGTCGGCGGCCTACCAGGTTCTGCTGGCTGTCCGCGGCGAGACCTACGACAACGGTGGGGGGCGTACCCGCGATCTGGTCATCGGCGGCATCGCCTTGATCTATGCCGTCTGGCTGGTCTATGCCGGCGGCGTCGAGTACCTGCTGACCGGCGCGCTGTTCTACTTCATCGGATCGGTGCTCTACATCTGGGCCCGCAAGGAGCGCAAGCTGCCGCTCTTCACCACTGCCGAGTGGGCGATTTTCGCCGTGGTCGCCCTTGCCGCGGTGTGGGCGATCATCGCGATCAAGAACGGCGATCTCACCGTCGGCTGACCCGAGGTTTCACGAACATCCGAAGTTCATCGAAGACAAGCACATTCAAGAAAGGGAGGGCCCCATGACGGACAAAGAACCCCGCGTCGGAGTGTGGTCGGAGATCGGCAAGCTGCGACGAGTCATGGTCTGCGCGCCCGGTTTGGCCCACGACCGGTTGACGCCTGACACCGCCGATGAACTGCTTTATGACGACGTGTTGTGGGTGCAGCAGGCCCGGCGGGACCATTTCGACTTCGTGGCCAAGATGGAGGACCGCGGCGTCGAGGTCCTGCAATTCGACAACCTGCTCGAAGACATCATGGGCAACCCCGAAGCCCGGTCCTGGGTGCTGGACCGCAAGATCACCCCCGACCAGGTGGGCATCGGGATCTCCAGGGAGGTGCGGCCGTGGCTCGATGAGATGTCGGCCAAGGATCTGGCCGAGTTGCTGATTGGCGGTATCCCCTTCCACGAGGTGCCCAAGGAGGTCGCCGGCCCGTTCACGACGGCGTTCGCCTCAAGCAGCAAGGCCGGTTTCGTCATCAAACCGCTGCCGAACACCCAGTTCATGCGGGACAACTCGTCGTGGATCTTCAACGGAGTCACGCTCAATCCGATGTTCTGGCCGGCGCGGCGGCAGGAGACGCTGCTGACCACCGGGGTGTACAAGTTCCATCCGGCGTTCGCCGGTGAGGAGTACGACGTCTGGCTCGGCGATCCCGATGGTGAGCCGCACGATTACGGCGCCGTTAGCCTCGAAGGTGGCGATGTCATGCCGATCGGCAAGGGCACCGTCCTGATCGGCATGGGGGAGCGCTCGTCGCGCCAGGCGATCTCCGAGGTGGCCCAGAACCTGTTCAAAGCCGGTGCGGCCGAACGGGTCATCATCGCCGTGCTGCCGCGCTCGCGGGCCGCCATGCACCTCGACACCGTCTTCACGTTCTGCAACACCGACGTGCTGACCGCCTTCGCACCGGTGATCGACCATGCCACGGCGATCACCCTGCGCCCGGATGAAAAGGCGCCGTCGGGCATGAGCGTGGAGGTGGAAACCAAGGGTCTGGTCGAGGTGGTCGGGGATGCCCTCGGGGTGACGTTCACCGTGGTGGAGACCGCCGGCGATGTCTACGGCATCCAGCGCGAGCAGTGGAACGACGCCAACAACGTCGTCGCCGTGGAACCCGGCGTCGTCGTGGGCTACGACCGCAACACGCTCACCAATACCGCGCTGCGCAAGGCCGGTATCGAGGTCATCACCATTGACGCCAGCGAACTCGGCCGCGGCCGCGGTGGCGGCCGATGCATGACCTGCCCGATCCTGCGCGATCCCGCCTACTGACCCGACCACGACTACTCCAAGGAGCGCACTTGCCATGGCTGTGAATCTGAAGAACCGTCATCTGCTGAGCCTGATGAACCACTCTGAGCGGGAGATCCTGTATCTGCTCGATCTGTCGCGGGATCTCAAGCGCGCCAAGTACTCCGGCGCGGTACGGCACAGTTTGGCCGGCAAGAACATCGCCCTGATCTTCGAGAAGACCTCCACCCGCACGCGCTGTGCGTTCGAGGTGGCGGCCTACGACGAGGGGGCACACGTCACCTACATCGACCCCAGCTCGTCACAGATCGGGCATAAGGAGTCGATGAAGGACACCGCCCGCGTGCTCGGCCGGATGTACGACGCCATCGAGTACCGCGGCGCGGGGCAGGAGATCGTCGAGGAATTGGCCAAGTACGCCGGCGTCCCGGTGTTCAACGGCCTGACCAACGAGTTCCACCCGACTCAGATGCTCGCGGACGTGCTCACCATGACTGAACACTGCGGCAAGCCCCTGCACGAGATCTCCTACGTGTTCGTCGGCGATGGCCGCAACAACATGGGCAACTCGCTGCTGATGATCGGCGCGAAGCTGGGCATGGACGTCCGCATCGCAGCCCCCAAGGAACTTCAGCCCACCAAGGAACACGTCAAGTTGTGCGAGGGGTTCGCCAAGGACTCCGGCGCACGGATCATGGTCACCGACGACGTGAAAAAGGCGGTCAAGGGTGTGGACTTCATCCACACCGACGTCTGGGTGTCGATGGGTGAGCCGATCGAGAGCTGGGGAGAGCGCATCAAGCTGCTGATGCCCTACCAGGTCAACGCGAAAATGGTTAAGGAGAGCGGCAATCCGCGGGTGCGCTTCATGCACTGCCTGCCGGCCTTCCACAACTCCCAGACCAAGGTCGGTAAGCAGATCGCCGAGCAGTACCCCGATATGAAGGACGGCATCGAGGTCACCGAGGACGTGTTCGAGAGCCCGATCAACATCTGCTTCGAACAGGCCGAGAACCGCATGCACACCATTAAGGCCGTTCTCGTGGCCTCACTGGCATGAGGATCGTCATCGCCCTGGGCGGCAACGCGCTGCTGCAGCGCGGTCAGCCCATGACCGCGGAGAACCAGCGGGCCAACATCAGGCTGGCGGCCGAGCGCATCGCCGCGATCGCACCGGGAAACCAACTCGTGATCGCACACGGCAACGGGCCCCAGGTCGGTCTACTGGCATTGCAGGACGCTGCATACGAGGCAGTGGACCCGTACCCGCTCGACGTGCTCGGTGCCGAGACCGAGGCGATGATCGGCTATGTCATCGAACAGGAGTTGGGCAACCTGCTGCCGGTCGAGCAGCCGTTCGCGACTCTGCTGACGATGATCGAGGTCGACCCGAAGGACCCGGCGTTCGGCAACCCGACCAAACCGATCGGGCCCATCTACGACAAAGCGACCGCAGAGAAACTCGCCGCCGACAAGGGATGGTCGATCGCCCCGGACGGCGAACACTTCCGCCGTGTGGTGCCCAGCCCTAAACCCCAGCGGATCTTCGAGATTCGGCCAATCCGCACGCTGGTCGACCAGGGCTGCATCGTGATCTGCGCCGGCGGGGGAGGGATTCCCACGATGTACGGCGCGGACGGCAAGCTCCGCGGTGTGGAGGCCGTCATCGACAAGGACCTGGCGGCCTCCCTGCTCGCTGAGGAACTCGACGCCGACCTGCTGGTGATCGCGACCGACGTCGACGGCGTCTACACCGGCTGGGGCACCCCAGAGCAGCAGAAACTGGGTGCGGTCACGGTTGACGAGGTGATCAGCATGAACCTGCCGGCCGGGTCGATGGGCCCGAAGGTCCGCGCGGCGTGCGAGTTCGCCGCCAAGACCGGTAACGAGGCCGTCATCGGCTCGCTGGCCGACATCGACAAGATCGTGCAGGGTTCGGCGGGAACGCGGGTCCGGGCTTAAGGCAGGGGAGTCAACGCCCACGCCACTCGGGCGGACGCTTGGCGCCCAGCGCTCGCATTCCTTCTGCAGCGTCCTCGGTGGCTGCGGCGACCTTGCGCATGACCTCGCCGAACCGCACGGCCTCGACCCACCCCATATCGGCGGTGCGCCACGCGACCTCCTTGGTGGCACGCGCAGCCAACGGAGCGGCGCCGGCCAGCACCCGCGCCCAATCCAGTGCAGCATCGTGTAACTGATTGGGCTCCACCAGCTTCCACACCAGCCCGGTCTCCTTGGCGCGCTCCGCGGTCATCGGTGCACCGGTCAGCAGCAGTTCCATCGCGTTGGCCCAGCCGATCCGATGAGGCAGCCGGATAGCGCCGACGATCGTGGGGATTCCGAGGGAAACCTCCGGATAGCGGAATACCGCCTCAGTGCTGGCAATCACGAAGTCGCAGAACAACACTCCAGTCAATCCGTAACCGATGCACGGACCGTGGACTGCGGCGATCGTTGGCTTGAACAGTTCCATACCGCTTTCGAAGGAGTTGATCGTGGGCTTCTCCCAGAAGGTCCCGCCGAAGGTACCGACCGCACCGTCGCTGTCCTTGAGATCAACTCCGGCGCAGAAGCAGTCACCGTTGGCCGTCAGGATGGCGACCCAGGCGTCCTCCTCGTCGCGGAACCGGTCCCAGGCCGCGTTGAGTTCCCGGCGCAGCGCACCGTTGATGGCATTGCGAGCCTCGGGGCGGTTCAACGTGATCGTGGCGATGTGGTCGTGCAGTTCGTAGTTGACCAGACTCATGTGCGCCATCCTTGTCCCGAGTGTGCCGTCTGTCCTGCGATACGTGCCGCCCAAGGGGCGGCACAACCCCGCCCGCGGGTTTAGCGTTGGAACATGACAGTTGCGAAGTGGGCGCTGACCGCCGGAGTTGGTGCCATGCTGGCGTTATCCGGAATGCCCGGCGTCGCTGCGGCGAAGCCGCCCCCGGCGCCACTCGATGCCTGGCCCGGATGCCCGCCGGACAATCCGAGCGGACCCTGCCGTTGGTGTCCTGGCGACCCTCCGGTACAGACCGGCAATCACGTCACCAACCCGGTGGTATGGGACGAAAACGTCTGTCACACCTACTGGTACGTCTATTTCGGCCAGGGCAACGTTGCGCAGAACATTTTCGAGGGGGAGACGCCTCCACCACCGCCGCCGCCGGGGCCACCGGCGATCATCGGCGACTATCAGGACTGTCTCCAGAAACTAGGCCCGCTGTCGTTGTTCTGCCCGAAGGCATGACAACGCGGTTCTAGCTGGCGCCGAGGATCTTGATCGCGAAGATCAAGGAATCTCCCGGCTCGATGCCGGCGCGGGGCTGTCCCTCGGGGTAGCCGTCCGCCGAGACCATGGCGACAGCGACGGTGGACCCGACCGTCTGACCGGCGATGGCCTTCTGGAAGCCGGGCACGACACCGGTGAGCGGGAAGTCGACCGGGGTGCCGCGTTCGAAGCTGCTGTCGAACACGTGTCCGTCACGCCCGTCAACACCCATGTAGCAGACCGACACACTGGCCGTCGGTGAGACGACGGGTCCGCTGCCGGCCGTAAGGGTGTGCACCTGGGTCTCGCCGACGCTGAAGGGTGCATCGACCTTCACCATCGGCGCCGTCGTATCCGTGGAACCGCTCACCGCCACGCTGCCGGTGGTGCCCTTCAGCGTCCATTCGGGGGTGCCCTGGCCGTCGGGTGCAGTCGTGGGGCACGTGCTGGCGGGGGCGGCAGCGGTGGTGGCGGACGGCGTGCTGGCCGATGAGGTGTCGGAATGGGAACCGCAGGCGGAGAGCGTCATCACCAAAGGCGCGGCACAGGTCAATAGAGCGAGCGAAACACGGGGGGAGTTCACGCCGCCACGCTACAGCCAGCAACGGCAAACGCTGCCGCAGCCGCGTGCGAAACGGACTCTGGAACTATGCACCGCCGGGGTACACCGCATGTCTACATTTCGTCTACACTTGGTCCATGGCAGCCGAAACGACAACCGTCCGAGTCCGCCGTCCCGATTCTGAGCGGCTCCAATCGCTGGCAAAAGCTCGCCAAACCGCCGTCATCGATGTCGTGCACGCGGCCATCGACGCCTTGGAACGACAGGAGTTCCTGCGGGGCCTTAACGGGGACTACCAGCGCCTGCGTAACGACCAAGCACTGTGGGAGAAGTACGTGGCCGAGCGTCACGAGTGGGACGCGCTGGCTTGATCTGGCGAGGGGAGGTCTACTACGTCGACCTGGGCCAACCAGTCGGACGCGAGCCGGCTTTCCATCGCCCTGCGGTGGTGGTGTCGGTCGACATCCTCAACAACGGACCGGGCGGCCTGGTGGTCGTCGTGCCGATCACGACCGCTAGTTATGGCCTGCGAAGCCATGTCGAACTTGAGCCAGAGGGCAGTGGACTGGACCGGATTTCTTTTGCTCGCTGCGACCAACTGCGAGTGGTCTCCGTCGAGCGACTGTCATCTCGCCAGGGACTCATTGGCCCAGAACGGATACAAGCCATCGATCAAGCGCTGCGCTTTGTGCTCGATCTGTGACGCCAGCCTCGCGCGGCTGCGGTGCGGAAGAAGTGGGCCGCTGGCGAACGCCCCGCGATGCGCTGGATCTACCTCCCTGCACGGCCCCATCGCCGGAACCACCGCGACCCAGCAAGCGCAGATCATCTCGACCCTGCCCGATCTGTCCACCGGTTACCACGATTCCTGGGTTACGCACCTGGAGAACCAGATCACCTTCGGTGTGGACGGTCAGACGCTGGGAACGCTCACCCCGGCTGATCTGGCCCCGGGGGAAACGTGGGTGTACAACCGGCCAGTGCACAACGACGCTGCCGTTCGACGGTGGCAAGGTAGAACGCCCACGCAAAGCTGAAGCTGGTGAACAGGCTGCAGACGAAGAACAGCCAGGGCCGTCGAATTCCTCGGCGATACCCGTCGACGATGGTAAACAGCGGCAGCAGAAGCACATTGCCGATGGTGTAGTCCGCACTGGCCGAACTAGACGCCGGGTTGTCATAACCCAGTTTGATGAACTCGGCCCAACTTCCCGGGCCGACAAAGGGATTCGTTGAGCCGGCACCGTACTCGACGACGTAGCGGTGGTTGAAGTACCAGCACAGCGGGATCGATACGATGCCGATGACGTAGAACAGCGCCTCCAGTCCGGATACCGCCGGTGTCGTCTTACCGAAGATGGCCGCGTTCGACCGTACAGTGAAAGCGACGACGAGAATGCCGAGTATTGCGTGGGTGATGAGCGATGTCATTTTCAGCGCCCCGCGTCCGCGAGTACCTGGTAACCGGCGTTGTATCCGGGGATGAAGGTGATACCCGGTCCGCCATGACAGCCCGCACCGCCTAGATAGAGGCCCACGATCGGTATCGGTTCATCCAGAAAACCCTTGGGGCCCGGCCGGTTCGGGCCCATCATTTCGGGTTGCAGCAAACCGTGGCAGTAGTCACCGTTGGGGGCGCCGAACATGGTGGCCATGTGGTAGGGCGCAAAGGTGATCCGGCGCAACACGATGTCACGGAAGTTCGGTGCGTACCTGCTGATCTTGTCGATGACTCTCTGCGCCATCTCGTTCTTCAAGCGTCCGTGCTCCTCGCGCGGCGCCTCGGTGGGGAATGCATAGGCGAACACGCTTGCGGTGTGCTTGCCGTCGGGCGCCAGGTCGGGGTCGTGCACCGAGGGGATCTGGATCGACAGGGCAGGGTTCTCCGGAACCTGACCCCAACGGCAGTTGTCCCACTGGCGTTGCTGTTCTTCGGCGGTGCCGAACATGCCTACCGACAACTGCATACCGGTTTCGTTGAGGTAGTCGTAAGGCTCGGAGTAACGGGGGAGGCCGTCCAGTGCAAAGTGGATCTGCAGAAATGCTGCCCGATGGTCACGTCCGCTGAGCCTGCCCACTAACGACGACGGAAGATGTTCGGCGCCAACGAGATCCAGCAGTGTGGTGTCCGGAGCCAGGTTGGACACCACGATCGGTGCGGTGATCGTCGAGCCGTCCCGCAGTTGAACTCCGGTAACCCGGCCCTCGTCGACGAGGATCTTGTCCACCTTGCTGCGGTAACGCACCTCGCCGGCAGCTTCGAGGTAGAGCGAGCGCAGATGCTCGGCGAGTACGCCGATACCGCCCTTGAGCTTGGACGTCATGGAACCGCCCTCTTCGGGAATCGCCATCGCGAACGCCAGACAGGTCGCGCTACCCGGCGTGTAGGGTCCGCGGTAGGTGGAGTTGACGGCCAGGAAGGCCAACATCCCGCGGATCACCGCGTGCTTGTCGCGGTCGGGGAGGAAGCGGTTGACCACGTCCATCGCCGAGCCGAACAGCATCTCGTGGATAGCGCGCCGTTCGTTCTCGTCGGCGGCGCAGGCATACATCTGGTCGAGCGTTTTGGGCGCCGAGAGCGCGTCGAATCGGCCCAGCGCCCTGCTCGGGCCGCGGCTCCAGTTGTACAGCTCGGCCATGCCCATCACGGCGTCCATCCCGTGCTTCTCATTGATGTGGGTCATCATCTGCATCGGATCGCGGTAGAACACCATCGCTTCCTCGCCGTGGTCGCCGAGGTTGACCGACATCACGTCGGCCTCGATGGTGGGCAGGCTGTCAAGGCCGAGCTCGGCGTTGATCTTCGGGGCGGTGGGGAAGCGGACCGACCCGGCGATCTCGAATCGGAATCCGTCGATCAGCTCGACGGTGGCCGACATGCCCCCGGTGTAGGTGTTGGCCTCCAGGCACAGCGTGCTCAGACCGGCGCGCTGCAGGACGACCGCCGCGGTGAGACCGTTGTGTCCGGCCCCGATGATGATGGCGTCATAATCGCTCATAGAGCGCAGCCTATGTCAGTAGTGACATAATTGCGTTAGTTATGACATTTACCAGCTACACTCCCTCGGCATGACGACCAACCGGCACGAACTGCGTCGCCGCGAGACCCGCGACACGCTCCGACGGGTGGCGCTGGACAGGTTCGCCCGCGACGGCTTCGCCAACGTCACGGTGGCCGAACTGGCCCAGGGGGCCGGCGTCACCCAGCGCACATTCTTCCGGCATTTCCCGACCAAGGAAGCAGTGCTGTTCGCCGATTACGAAACACATTTCGAGTGGTTCGCCGAGGCCCTGGCACGCCGCCCCCGGGAGGAGCCGTTGATCGACGCGGTCCTGGCGGCCATGGAGAGCTTCCCGCACGATGTTGAGGTGGTGCGCCAAGCCGCTCTGGTCCGGGGCATCCTGATCGGCGGCGACCGGGCTGCCGGCCATATCCGGCTGGTGCAGGCGTCCTTCGCGGCGGTTATCACTGATTTCGTTCGGGATCGTTACCGGGAGATCCCGGATGTCGATCTGGTGGCGGAGGTGGCGGGTGCGACGGTGGCCGCCGCGCTCATCGTGGCCGTCGAGACATGGGGCCGCAACAAGTGCGAGGGCGACCTCAGTGCGATCAGCGCACAGAGTCTCGAACTGTTGCGGGCCGGGTTGGCACCACTCAACTGAGCTGTATCAGCACGTCAGTGGGGGTGCCGCGGCGCGTGTCGGTTCGGCTCCATTACTGGTAACCCTGCATATTCGAAGTCGTCGTATTGCCCGTCCCAAGGTCAGGTCTCGCGGGATTGATGCAATCCCACGCGAGTCGGGCTGCGAGCCAGGGTGCTCACGAGAAGGGCGGGGTCGAAGGCGAGATCGGCCGCTTCCGTCGAACGCATCTGGTCCCGGTCCCTCGGGTCACCTCCCTGGCAGAACTCAACGACCTGATCGCCCGCGGTGACCGACGAGACGACGATCGGATGATCACCGGCCGATCGGTCACGATCGGGGCCGCGTTCGCTGCCGAAGCCTCGGCGCTGATCACACTGCCGGGCGAGGCGTTCGACCCGGCCCGGCTGCTGCAAGCGCGGGTCGACAACCGTGCCAGAGTGTCAGTGCGGCAATGCTTCTACTCGGCCACCACCCGACGCAAACGAAACGGCTAGCTGGGACCCCATTTGGTCGGCGGAGACTTCGCCGCCGCCACTACGAAGTCCTGACTTGCACTCCGCAAGCCAATTAGATAGCTTGTAAAACACAAGTTAACGGCCACCGGATGAGGACTCCACACATGACAGAACGGGTACTGCTGACCGGTATCACCGGGTACATCGGCGAGCACTGTGCGGCCGAGTTGCTGCGCGCGGGCTATGAGGTCGTCGGGGTGGTTCGCTACCCGTCCAAGGCCGATGCGACCCGCGCCGCGCTGGCCCGGGTCGCTCCGGTGGACCGGCTCAGCTTCAAGAAGGCGGATCTCCTCTCCGATGCAGGGTGGGCCGAGGCGATGTCGGGAGTGACGTACGTGATGCACGTCGCCTCGCCGTTCGTGTTGGCCGAACCCCGGGATGAGAACGAGCTGATCGCGCCGGCGGTAGAGGGGACCAAGCGGGTGGTGGCCGCCGCGCAGCGCGCCGGTGTTCGGCGGCTGGTGCTGACGTCGTCGACGTTCGCTGTCATCGCGGGAAAGCCCAGTGGACGTTATGGGCCGGATGCCTGGTCTGACACCACCGCCAACATCGGCGCCTACGCCCGGAGCAAGACGCTGGCCGAGCGCGCTGCGTGGGACGCCGTCGGCGCCGGCGGGATGGAGTTGACGGTGATTAACCCGGGTGCGGTATTCGGACCGTCATTGGGGGCCCACATGGACGGCCAGAGCGTGGCGATGATGACCAGCATGATCGGCGGCAAGATGCCGATGATCCCCGACCTGAGCATGGGCATGGTCGACGTCCGTGATGTCGCACGCCTGCACGTCGCTGCGTTGACCGCTGAGGACGCCGCCGGGAAGCGGTTCATCGCCGCCGGAGCCGAACCGGTGTCGATGTCGACGCTGGCCGGCATCCTGCGCAACGCGGGTTACCGAAAAGCACCCTCCCGCAAGGCCCCGACCGCCCTGTTGAAGGTCATGGGCGTGTTCGACCGCGAGGTCAAGGGGATGCTACCGATGATCGGCCAGAAGGCATCCTTCGACAACAACGCCACCATCAGTGTGCTCGGCTGGGACCCGACGCCCATCGAGACCTCGGTGCGCGACATGGCGGCAGCGATCGCAGCACCCGAGGCGATCGCGGTGTAGTCAGATAGATGATGGCGTCATGACATCTGACACCGAGCGCACCGAGTGGCGCTCATGCTGCCCGATCAGTTCCGCGCTCGACGTCCTCGGCGACAAATGGTCGCTGCTGATCATCCGGGATCTGATCGTGCACCGAACGCGGACGTTCTCACAGTTCCTCGACTCACCCGAGCACATCTCGACCAACATCCTGGCGGCGAGGCTGAAACTCCTCTCCGAGCTCAAACTCATCCAACGAACCGACCCGAACGCCTCCGCCCGCAACAACGCCTTCGCCCTCACCGACAGCGGTGCCGCGTTGCGACCCATCATCGAAGCCCTCGCCGACTGGTCCTACACCCACCTCAGGGAATTCCATGACGGCATCGCCCCCATCAACTAGCGGTGTAGGGCTCCACCACAGAAACACTGAAACAGAAAGCGAACCAACATGACTGAGGACACAACACCTGCCTACGCGATGGTGCAGATCACGATCAACGACCCCGCTGAGTTCAACGAACGGTACGCCCAGTACGTCTTCCCCATCCTGGACAAGTTCGGTGCACAGATGATCGCGGGATCACCCACTCCGCAGACAAAGGAAGGCGACTTCGACGGAAACTGGGCAGCCGTCCTCCGCTTTCCGAACATGCAGGTCGCCGAAGACTGGTACCACTCCCCGGAGTACCTGCCCTACAAAGACCTCCGGATCAACGAACTGACCAGCCGCAACAGCCTGGTTTTCGTCCGCGGCTTCGATCCCACCGCCGCAGGCTGACACGCCGCCGGCACGGCGGAACTGCAGGATGGCGCCAAAATTCGCGACGACAACTGGGGCCACTCACTTGACGAGACGCAGTCGGGCATTCCGCATTGCGCGGCGGCTGCGGCGAGGAACGAACGGCCAGACGTATGCCCCGTGCTTCTGGCCTGGCTCATCCATTGCGCGCGTCCAACATCAGGTCAACCTATCCGGTCCCGCTGACCCGGTACTTCGCCCATGGTTGGGAGGCCAGGGCAGCATGCCGATGTACCACTTGGTCGCTGTATCCGAGCATCTCCGCTACGACCGGAGCGGGTACCTCGCTGACGAGCTCCTGCAGGGCAGTGTTGCGGGCACCGAGCAGGTCGATGCCGAGCCGGCGAAGCCGATCCATCACGGTGTTGGGGTGTAGATGCTCGCCGGGCCTGTATCCCGGGAATAGCCAGGGGTTGTCAGCCCCACTGGTACGGAGATTTGGTCGGCTATTGATGTGGCTTCTGAGCATCGCTGCGAAGGGCTCAGGTACCGGCGAAGGTGTCACGCCCAAGGCAAGCGAGAGTCCATCGGGGGCGACGATCACCTTGGTCATCGGGAGTGCTGCGACCCTGACGAGCGGCTGGGCATAGAGCAGCAGTAGCGTTGCTGCAACACGGTAGGGCAGTGATTCACCTTCGCCGGTCAGTAGCTCTCGAATCCACGCCAGCCGCTGGTCTTGCGTAAGGCTTCTGACGGTCTTGGCTTCTCGAAAGCCAAGGGTGACGGATCGGTTGATCCGCATCTTCTTGCACCAGACGAAGAAATTCCGGATGAGGTGCCGGGTTGTCGGGCCGGTCGCGATCCATTGATCCACGTCTTGCTGGGTGCAGTTGGCGATCGTTCGGCCGTGCTCAGCCCGGAGCCAGTGAAGGAACTTCAGCGATTCGGTGATGTCTTGTTTGGAGGCGTGTACCGGTCCGCGCGTCGGCCGGCCTTCCCGTGATAGCTCGTTGACGCGTCGCAGATGATGCCAGGTCGCGAATTGCTTGATGGGTTGGCTGATTTCGGGATCTGATACGGAAGCGAGCTTGTCGTCAATCCACTTTTCAAAGTAGGCGACGTATTTGTCGCGGCTGGGCAGTACCTCGTGGTGCTGCAGGATTGCGCGTAGGTGCTCGACGTGCCGGCCCTGGGGCTCGAACTGGTCCAGGCCTTCGTGGGTGAGAGGGGTGGTTCCATCGCCCAGTGAGCGCAGGAGTTGCTGAACTTTCTCCGATCGCTTCCACGTGATGATGCTCTCGGCACGGTCTGCAGTGCAGAGTGCTGCGATGAGTTGGGAGAAGCCTTCAGGGGAGTCGTGGCCTACGAATGCACTTGTGAGGTCGTTGAGGAGGCAGCAGCGAGCGCACACGTCTCGACGGTAAAGTCGGCGTTCTTCGTTACAGGATGCGCAATGGAAGCTCTGACGTATACGCGCACAATCGCGGCATACCGGTTGATCGCCGATGTCGAGCCGTCCGGGGAGCAGCCGGTGGATTCCGCAGCTCGGGCAGTCGCCGTAGAGGCTCGTTGCCTCGTAGTAGCAGGAGTTGCAGATCTTCCCGTCTGGCCAGGTCGCCGCGCTCTTTCGAATCGTTCGCCGGCAGCGGGCGCAGTCCATGGTGCCGTCCGCGACCTTGGGTCTTCCTCGAACGGTGTTGCGGCGTTGCGGCTCAATCGTCATCACTGATCACCCGGGCACGTTTCGGGCGGATGGCCTTGTTGAGTTCAACGACGTTCTCACGGCCGGCGCTTGCGGCTTTCTTGCGAGCGTCAGCGGCGGTGACCGTGACGAGGTCTTCTGGACCGCACCCGAAGATGTCACAAAGGGCAGCAATGAGTTTCAAAGAGACCCGTTCGGGGCGCTGGTGGACCAACCGGTAGACCTGGGGGCGTGACAGCATGATGCCGCGTTCATTGAGCCGCGGGATGAGGTCGGTGCTGTTGTGCATGTGATGGCTCGCCATCAGCTCGGCGAGGCGCCACTGGTAGTCGACGTCGCGCTTCATGCGGTCCCACCGTCTTGCGTCTTGCCAAGCGCAGCGGCGATGGTGGCATCGAGGGCGTTGCGCAATGTCCTGGTGCGGTAGTCGCTGCTGACGCAGGTATAGATCGCTGTGGTCGAGGCGTGCTCATGGCCCATTTGGTTTTGAACGAACATCGCGTCCCAGCCCGCTTCGAGAAGATGGGTCGCGTAGGAACGCCGCAGGGAGTGCAGGTCGAGGCCGGGCGAGAGATCGAGTTCATCGCAGTACCTGCGAAACCGTCTGAGGAGCGTCGTTCCTGAGACCAGGTTGCCGCGTTCGCTGGGGAACAGATCCAGTCCGTCGTCCATGTGGGGTTGGCCATTCTCCAGCCAGTCGGTCAGGATCTCTGGGGTCCAATCGAAGACTGTCAGTACGCTGCGGCGCTTCGGGGGAGAACCCTTCTTGGCCTTGCCGTACCGGACATGCACGAGCCCGAAATTCCCGAACTCCTTGGCGTGCGGGTTCCGCGCAAAGTCGACAGTCTGGAGGTGGCTCAGTTCGTTGAACCGCAGACCGTAGGAGTACGCGATCTTGAACATGACTGCGTCGCGGTACGCCGGCAACCAGCCCTTCCTGTTCGATGCCGCGATCGCCGATACCTGGTCGTCGGCGTGGTCGAAGAAGTCTTGGAGCTCCTGCTTGGTGAAGGCACGCTTCTCAGGCCGGGCTTCGTTGTCCTGGGTGTGTTTAGCCGTGTTCCAGTCGAAGAACACTTGGGAGGGATGGGAACCGAAAAGGGCTTCACAGACGCGGTCCCAGCCATAGTCCGGATTGCTGACATACGAGCAGAACTGCCGAAGCCCCACTTGATAGGCGCGGATGGAGGATTGGGAGAGCTGGTGAATCGACCGAAGGTCACCGAAAAACTCCTCAACCATCCCGACCGTCCAGGTCCACGGGTACTCGTTGCAGTATTCGATGAAACGCCGGACCTGCTTGACCCGTGAGTCGATGGTCTCGAACTGCAGATTGCGGCTGAGTTGCTGATTGCGCCAACCCTGAAGCATCTCCGCGACGGTCTGTTCCTCGGGGTGGAGGGGCTTGACGGAGTCGATGAGATAAGCGCGTCCGACGTCGTCGACAGCCACGCGAAACTCCCTTCCGGGCGCTATCACTAGATGAATCAATGATTCATCTAGTGAATCATCTCGTCAAGCGTGCAGGTCAGCGTGTCGACCGAGAACCGATGAGCGACTCACAGAAACGCCCCGCCGCGCGTGACGAGATAGGACAGCCGACATCAAAACCTCCCTGACCAGGCAGTACAACGCAGCCGGCGAGTCCGCCGGCGAGGGCGGACCGATGATTCATCTGTTGCAATATGCAGTAGTTAACTTGACATAATGTGGCTTATCGGCAAAACATTGAACTGGGCGGATCAGACG
>Ga0194051_1000945_pt1 | contig 15918 bp, 9 predicted proteins | sample SepL2320m_MetaG_FD_161275 | JGI IMG/M metagenome (GOLD analysis project Ga0194051, IMG submission 161275) | Anoxic zone freshwater microbial communities from boreal shield lake in IISD Experimental Lakes Area, Ontario, Canada - Sep2016-L239-20m | ecosystem: Environmental > Aquatic > Freshwater >... | reverse complement strand
ACCTACGGGGAAGCGGCCGCAGTGCTGAAGGAATTCGGCGCCGTCGACGCGATCGCCTTCGACGGCGGGGGCTCGGCGACGATGGTGATGGCCGACGGCAAGACCGGCCAGCCGCGGGTGCTCAACCGCCCCTCCGACGGCCAAGAACGCCCCGTGGGCAACAACCTCGCGATCATCATCGACTCAATGGTGGCTCAGCCAGAAGGAGGGCATTCCATGCCACGCGGAAAGAAGGAACAGCCCGGTATCGATATTCACAGCCTCTGAAAGGCTCCGCCTGCTGACTGGTCTCGGGGAAGGTCTGCGTTGAGCGTGAAAACCTGCTCGTGCAGCGGGGGGCGTTGCAGCCGCCAACAGCCCGACGTGCCGTGAATGGCCTCAACCTGCAACCACTCGGCAGTTCGTCAAACGTCCAACGCTTGCGGAAGTGCCGTTGACCGGGCTATCCTTATTTCCACTTTTTCCTGATGCCTATTTTGGGGGTCAATTTTAAATGTACACATGCCTCCGCGATCTTGCTGTCATCGAATCCAGCAGAGCCATAGAATGTGTCGCTTCTATCCTCTTGGCCCTTTTCCCACAGGAGTTACCCAACCGTGCGATCTCCATTTAGGCTTAGGCTTTTTGCCAAAACCCTGACCTACGGCATGCTGCATGCTGTCGTTGCTTTTTCCGTCGTTTTTGCGTTCACAGGCAGTTTCGCCGTGGCTCTAGGGGTCGGGCTCATTGAGCCGATCGTCCAAACCACGTTCTACTTCTTCCACGAGTTGGCGTGGCGGGAAAACGTCGCTGTTGCCTGATGCTACTGGAGTTGAGTGATTGGTTCTGCCACTGCTGTTCGTATCCAAACAATCGCTCGGGAACAGATTTCCGAGCGATTGTTTTTTTATTTCATTACGGATCACGTTCGTTTCCCACAAACACACAGCCCACAAGAATACCGAAGGCGACAATAAGCATGCCGACTGACCTGCCCCCCTTAGAGCGGCACCACCTCCAGAGAGAGGATCTGGGGGGGTATTCACAATGAAGTGGGGCGGGTCATGACTGCTCACCAAATGCACGGGGCTGGTCGCTATAGAGGGCAAAATCCTAACTTAAGAACTCGCGTCATTTATGGGGGCAGGTCAAGCAGGCCCAGGCCATGTGAGAGATGAAGCTTGGAGAACTGTTCCATTGCCGTCTGGCATTCCGCCTCAGACGGCCACACGACCTCGAGGCCATCGACAAGCGCGAGAGCCTTCTCAACCTCGCCTGCGTTGCGGGCGTCCTGCACGAGCTCCATCACCACGAAGCCCGGGATACCGAAGTCGGGATCCGTCGCGAACCAATCCGCTGCTGCGCTGAAGCCACGCTGAACGTCGATCAGCACATCCGTGTCGATGAGATCCATGGGCTCGACTTTTAGCCGGCCGTGCGGCGTTGCGCTGCCTCACGGAGACGGCGGGAGTGGGCCTCGGGATCGGTGATGTCGGTCCGGTAGCCAATCAGCCCGAGCTCCTTCCATCGCTGCACGAGTTCAGGGCCGGTGAGCCGGCGCTTCGATCCATGCGAGCCAGTTGCGGCGGTGCCTTCGGCAAGCCGGCCGGCCACGTAGTCGGAAACGGTTATGCCCGCCTTGGCCGCCTCGGCGGCAATGGCCTTCTCGACTTCGGCAGGGAGGTGAACGACGATGCTCATGGTGAGTGGGTCCGTCTCCGGTTTAGCTGCACGGCTATTGTCCGCAGTCCGCAAGCGATGGAGCAAAGTATACGCCCGTACATTCCAGCGTCAAGCCTTTGATCGGGAATTCCGCGGCTGCCGCCCGCCCCGTACCAAGGTTGTTCCCTCGCTCTGGTAGGCCTTTTTTCCATGCTAGGCCCACGCACCAATGCCGCCTTCTACGCCGCGCCCGTGAGCGAGTTCCTCGCCGCGAGCGACGAGGAGGCCTACGCGTTGCTTGTCGCGCCCTGGTGCGTCATTCCGATCCAGTTCAACGTGAACGCGAAGAAGTTCGATCGACTTGACTACGAACAGGCTTGGGATTACGGCCTCGACCTAAAGAACTTCCACGCCCCGAGCCACGCCGCCCCGATCTTTCCAATCCTCTGTGCCACGGAGGCCCGCGACAGTGACCTGCCCCCCTTAAACGGAACCACTTCCAGAGAGATAATCTGGTGGTGTTGACGCTGCCCCCAACTTGGTACCAGCCGGGTTGTTAGCCATGCAGGGCTGTGACGCTGCCCCCAACTTGGTACCAGTCGGGTTGTTAGCCATGCAGGGCTGGTAGCTGGGCATGCCCAGCTACCAGCCGCGCGAATTCCAACGGCGTCTGGTTGCCCAGAGCACCATGCGGACCAACGCGATTGTAATCATCCCTCCAAGCTTCTGTCACGGCCTGTGCTTCATCGAGCGATAGGAACCAGTGCTGGTTCAAACACTCGTCGCGAAGCCGACCATTGAACGACTCAATGAACGCATTATCCGTTGGCTTTCCTGGCCTGCTGAAGTCGAGCTTCACGCCGCTCGAGTACGCCCACATATCCAAGCTCCTCGAAATGAACTTCGGTCCGTTGTCGACTCGAATCGTTTGTGCCTTGCCACGCTGTGAAGACACCCCCTCCAAAACCCGCACAACATCGTCTCCAGTCAATCGCTGACCGACCCCAGATGGCCAGGCTCTCACGGCTATGGTTATCGACTCACTCCAGCAACCGGAATCGCTGCCCGTCGACGTGGCTTTTTTCGCCTGATTCCAAGGCCTTCGTCGCAGTACAGCCGGTACACAAGCTTCTTGTTCACGAGCCATCCTTCCCAACGCAGAAGCACCCAGAGCCGCGGATATCCGAATTGCACCCGACAGGCTCGACGTTCGGCTTTCTCGGTACGCCACCTGCACCTCCCGCACCAGAACACGCTGCACCGCGGGCCTCAAAGTTTTTTTTAAGAGCACGTCCTGCAGCATCTTCTTGTCCAGGCTCAGGTCGGCGACCAACTGCTTGAGCTTTTTTGTTCTCCTCCTCGAGGATCCGAAGCCGTCGCAGCTCGCCGATCCCGAGCCCTGCGAACCGCTTCTTCCATCGATAGAACGTCTGTTGGCTGATTCCGAGCTTGCGAATGATCTCAGCCACCGAAGTGCCCGACTCAGCCTGCCGAGAGCACAAACGCAATCTGCTCTTCACTGAAATGCTTCTTTTCCATCCAAAAAACCCACCCTTTCTGGTGATGTCAAAAGTAAAAACCCTAACATCCCGGCTGGATCAATACATGGGGAGAACGTCAGGGTCGCTCCCGGCTGATCGCCGCGCGGATCATCCGAGGCATGCGGGGCATGCGGGGCATGCGGATCATGAAGCCCCTGCCGCGGCCTTCGCCCGTTGCCCGAACGACGAGGCCGACGGCGCTTCCTCGATCAACTTGAGCAGCTGGTCGATCATGCCGTCGGCGTCGATGCCTTCCGCCTGCGCGGTGAAATTCGTGTAGATGCGATGCCGCAAGACCGCGCGGGTGACGGCCCGCACGTCTTCCGTGGTCGCCTGCGGATTGCCCCGCAAAAGCGCCCGGCTCTTCGCGCCCAAGGCCAGATACTGCCCGGCCCGCGGACCGGCACCCCAGGCGAGATACTTCCGGGTGATGTCCGGCGAGGTCTCTTTGTTGGGATGCGTCGCCGACACGAGCCGCACGATGTATTCGAGCACGTGATCGCTGATTGGCACCTGCCGCACCGCCTTGCGGAGCGTGAGCACGTCGTCACCGGTCAGCACCGATTCCGGAGTTTCCAATTCCCCCGCCGTCGTGTTCTTGATGATCGTCTTGAGCTCCACGTCCGACGGGTAATCGACGTAGAGGTTGAACATGAACCGGTCGAGCTGGGCCTCCGGCAGCGGGTAGGTGCCCTCCTGCTCGATGGGATTCTGCGTCGCCATCACCATGAAGGGCTCGTCGAGTTTGTAGGTCTTCTTGCCGACCGTGATGCTCTTCTCCTGCATCGCCTCCAGGAGCGCCGCCTGCGTCTTGGGGGGCGTGCGGTTGATCTCGTCGGCCAGGAGCAGGTTCGTGAACACCGGTCCCTGCACGAAAACAAACTGCTTCTTGCCGGTCGAATGATCCTCCTCGAGGATCTCCGTGCCGGTGATGTCGCTGGGCATCATGTCGGGGGTGAACTGGATCCGCTTGAAGTGCATCGAGAGCGTCTTGGCCAGCGTGCTCACGAGCAGCGTCTTCGCGAGGCCGGGCACGCCGACGAGCAAGACGTGGCCGCCGGCGCACATGGCGATGAAGACCTGATCGATCAGGTCTTCCTGACCGACGATGACCTTGCGAAGTTCGCCGAGCACGCGTTCACGGGAATTACGGGCGTGATCGATCGCCTGTTGGGCATTGGGAGCGTTCATGGGGAGGGAATCCGTGGGGTTGGAGTTGGAAAAACCTAAAAAACGTGAAGAATCGGCGAACGAAAAATCAGGGAACGACGGCGTTGAATTGCAATTCCAGCCAGGGTGGATGATCACCCGGGCGGGAGGGAGTTTCGGGCGTGGCCGGCTCGAAGCGAACCGCTCCCGAGCCACCGCGGCCGGGATCCTTCCAGACGAAGCCGCCGGGATAGTCGCGGGAATGGCCGTCCACGAGTTTGCCGGGATGCCGGCCCGCTGCGAGCGTGGGCAATCGGGCGGCGAAGACGAAGGTCTGCCCCAGCTGCGGGTCGCACCGCACGCCGCCGCGGGGCGCGAGCGGCAGTGGGATTTCGTCGATCTCGAGCGTGATCCGCTTCGCCAGCGTCTGCGACTTGGCGGCCAGAAAGGCATCCCGCTCCCCGTCGGCGATGGTGCCATTGCCGTCGGCGTCCATCGCCTTGAATTCCATGAGCGCGGCCCGCTCGGTGGGCAGCAGGCGATAGGTGAGCAATACCTGCCCATCCTCGGCGAACAGCTGCAACTCCCGATCGACGTGGTCGATGGGCGATTCGTGGCCGCGGCCGGGCGTCGGACATAAGGCCGAAACCAATGCCAAGGCGATGAGCGATGAAGGGCGTGGCGGTTTCATGGAACGGCAGTGGGTGTGGTAACCGCGTTCGTCGCCTCGTTCAAGGCGGCCGGCAGTTGCCAGATATCGAGACCGGAATCGAGCAGGACGGTGATGAACGGGGATTGCCGGATGGCCGCCAGTTCCGCGGCGTATTTGGCAGGGTGCGCGGCTCCGGCCGCCCGCACTGCGGCCTCGAGGACGGCGAAATCACCCGAACGCAAGCCGGTGGCGATCGGCGGCGCATCGAGTTTGATCTGGGCCAGCGCCCGCAACACCGCGACTTGCGTGGCCGGGGTCGCCGCGTCATACCGCCGAACGACTTCCACCTCCGCGGCCTTCTCGCCCTGCCGCAACCGGGCGAGGTCGATGAAGAGCCGGGCCTGCTCGAGCGGCTCGGGAATCAACAGGTTGGTAGCCAATTCCGGAAAATACTTGGGCGTGTCGGCGCTCAGCCGGCGCAGCGAATCCCGCGGCCACGTGTCGGCGTAATTGCCCAAGGCCCAGATCGCCTGGGCGCGAACCGCCACCGGCGCCGTCACGTCCTCCGCGAGGCCGCCGAGAAACCGCGATGCACCGGGCAGATTCCGTTGACTCGCGATCCGGCAGAGCAGATCCGCCTCGAGCGGCTCGGCAGCACTCGCCAGCAGGTCGGCCATCACCCGGGCAGTCCCCTCTCCGGGGATGCGATTGATCGCCAGGATCGACTTCATCCGCACGGCCGGGTTTTTCTCCCGCTTCAGCCAGCCGAGCAGGTGGCCGAGCGATTCCGAATCACCGACCGCACCGACGGCATCGATCAGTTGCGGGCTGGGATCGGGCTGCTCCGCGAGCAATGCCTTGATGGCCGGCAGAAGGGAGGCATTGGGATGGACCGCGGCGGCGTCGAGGGCGGCCCCGAGAACTCCGCCGGTGGCTTTTTCGAGCGACTCTTGAATCATGACCTGCCGGTCGGGCCAGCGAGTGTTGGCAACCGCAAGGAGAATCGATCGCTGGACCTCGGCATCGGGGGAGCGACGAAACAGTTCCAGCATCGCCCGCGACACCTCCTTCGACTCCGGCCAGGCCTCGGCGGCTGCGGCAAGTTTGGCAAGCACCGGCGATGACTGCTCGTCACGAACCCGCGCGACCCATGCCGCCAGTATTCTCGACCGCACCTCGATCGGCAGCGTCGGGCTCCCCGGCTTGCCCGCGGCCGCGATGCGGCCCAGCGACGTCGCCGCCGCCTGCCGCAGATCCTCGTCAGGCGACGCGAGCATCTGGATCACCCAATCGCCCGCCACCACGACACGGGCGTCGCCGACGAGCTTGAGCAAGGCCGCCGCCGTGGGCGGATCGGCGGCGACCGCCGAATTCTCGGCAAGGGCGGCGACCACCCCGCAAAACTCCTCGGCATGCTGACGTTCGTTTCCCGCTCGCAGCCACCAGCCGACGGCCGGAAACATCAGCCGCAGTTTCGCAAGATCGGGACTGGCGGCGGCGGCCTGCGACTTGAGCCAGTCGAGCGTCGGCAGAGGCGCACTTTGCACGACAGCCTCGGGAAGCGATCGTGGCCAGTTCTTCCAGGCGAGGCCAGTTGCCAGCGGCTGCTGGGCAGCGGCCGCCGCCGGGGAGTAAAAGAGCTCGAATGCCGCAGGATCGTAGATCCGCAGGATTTCGGGATGCATCCGGCGGCACTTCGCCGCAGCCGCAATGACGTCGAAGAGCATCTCCGCTTGGGCGGGCGGCTTGGCCTCGTCGAGAAACCCGGCGGCAGCCAGGGCGGCGGCGATGCCGGATGTTCGCAGGGCATCGACCGTCGCCGACGACGCGCTTCCCGTCTCCTGATCCGCCAGGAGCCGCCGGACCGCGGCGGCGGCGGCCGTCTTCTCCGCCGACGCGCATTGATACACCGGCCAGTCGGGCTGCGTCTTGTGGAACCAGTCCGGCTTCCGCTTGGGGCCGGAATGGTGATACCGCTCCGGGAGATCGCCGTCCTGCAAGACCGCCAGCAGGCTCACGCTCTGCCCCTCGAGGTTCCACGGGCCGGCAACCGGCTTGCCGTTCTCCTGCCGCCCGGTTTCCGCGGTTCTCGGAATGCCGAGCGGCCGCCACGGGATGCGGATCTCGGCTGTGTAGCCGGTGTCGATGTCGCTGGCATCGTTGACGGTGGACGGCTGCCCGTCGGCCTTTGGCTTGAGCTTCACCGCGTGGGCAACGGTGTGCGGCGGATCGTCCCGCAGCCATTCCCCGTCGTTGAAGATGATGCCGTACGTGGCCAGCGACCCCTTGGCGACGGGCCACTCTGGGGCCGGCACGATGCAGAAGACGTCATTGAACTGATTGAGGGCGTTGTGGTGGATTTCCCACATGAAATGCTCGTCGCCGAACGAGATGAAGAATTCCACCACGTCGACCTTGGCCTCGGGGTCGAAAATCGACGCCCCGTCGCGCTGGTTTCCTGCGGGGCCCTCGGCGCGGCCGTTTCCGCGGGCGATGAGATTCGTGTCGAAGGTCTCGTAGCCGATGCAGAGATAGTCGCCGTCCCAAGCATACTTGGCAACCATTCTTTTCTCGTCCGACTTCTGTCCCGGCTTGCTACCGAGGGAATCGACCTCGACCGGCTCAGCCTTTTGCCACACCGGTTCGTCGAGCACGCCGTCGACGACGATCGGCTCCGCAGTTTCCCGAATCCGCTCCGCGGCGGGCAGCCGCCCGGCGCCGCAGACGACGAGGCCCAGCAGAATGAAGATTGTCTGATGGTTCATCGTTTCAGCTCCGGTTCCACCCAGTTGGCGGCATCGAATTTGTTGCCGTCGTTGGCATCCGTCACGACCAGCCGCAGCCGATTGACTCCGGTCACGTCCAGATCGAGGCCCCGCGGCCCGTCAAGCCCCGACATCAGCGGCGATGCCCAGAGCTTTTTTCCGTCGCCATACACCTCGAACGTCACCGATCCGCGGCCCTCGGTCACGGCATCCACGCCGACCTTACTCGTGAACCGCCTGAACTGGCCGTTCAGCGGAATCTCCTGCAGGCTGCGGGCGTAGGCGCCGATGCCGTTGGTGAAGGCTTCCCGATCGATCTTCAACGGCCCGCCGACGATGTTGCGGGCATACCGTGGCGTGCCGACATTCTGATCGGCGTGCACCGCCCCCACGGCCGAGAGCGGGAAGTTGTCGCCACGCCATTCAAACGCGGTCCAGGTGGTGGTGTTCGCCGGCGTGGAGTAGCGAATCGCGACCTCGGCCTCCGGCCTGCCGCCGAGCGCCTGGGAGTCGATGACGAAGATCGATTCACGCAAGCCCCCCGACAGCTCCTTCTCCGAGCGGCGCAGGTCCCACGTGCCGACCGGACTGCCGTTGACGACGACCTCCGCCGCCTGGCCGGTGTCGTCGAGCAGGAATTGTTTTTTCAAGACGAGCCCGCTCCCCGCGGGCACCGCGACGGCGAACGCCTCGGAGCCGCCCGGCTTGAACACGACGCCGGGAACTTCCCGCGGCTCTCCCGTCACGGTGCGGCCTGCGATCGTCAGCGGCTGGCCGCCCGCCTGCCGGTACTTCTGGCGGCCCCCATGGTCCGGCCGGAAGGCGGCGAGCACCTGCTGCGGCCAGGTCGACTCCACGGCGTCACGCACCCACAACAGCGCAAGTGCTGTCGCCAGCGGCTCGGCGCCGGCCCCAACGGCGAAGCGGCACGGTACCTTCCCGATCGAATACCAGCCGTCCTGTTCGGGTACCGGGGCGCCGAACAGATCGCGGGCCTCCGTGACCGTCGCGCCGGTTCCCGCGAACGAGAGCTGCCCCGCGTCATCGTTACGCCAGACGATAACGTGCGCCACATTGCCGCCGCCTTGCAGCACCGCCCGCGTGCGGCCGGGGATGATATCGGCCACCTCGAACCGCTCGGCCACCGGGGCTTTGGCCAGCCATTGTCGCACCTGCGCCAAGCCCCAGTAGGCGGGCTTAAACTGATAGGCCGGCAGCATCTCCACCAGCGGGGGAACCACCAGCGTGCGCCGATAGGCGAGGCCGAGCCCGACCCGCGTGAAGTCTTCGTTGCGCAACTCGATCACGGAGCGAATATCGGGCGCATCCAAAAGCAGCGCCGCCCTGGCGAGATACGCGGCCTGATCGAAGGCGTTGAGACCAGCGGGATCCTTTTCGACCGCCCAATCGAGATCGGTGAAGAGAATTGACCGCGGCTGCTTCGTGCCCGGGGGATTGAGCACCGCCCGCAGGTCGCGGGCATAGGCGACCACACCCGCGTCTTCCGGAGAAAGCCGGCCCACATCGAGACGGACGTTCGCCCCGGTGAGGCATTCCAAGCCGCCAGCCTTCCCTAATTCGTACAGGTAGGGAATGGCTGTCTCGCGGCCGAGCCCGCTGAGATAGAGGGGCTTGTCAGCGGCGTACGTGCGCCGCCATGTGTCGGTCACGCGCAGGAACGGCAGCAGTTTGTCCGGCGGGAAGGCCAGCGGGCCGCTGCTGTCGGGCCCATCCCAGAGCATCCAGCCGCTGACGGAATCGGCCGCACCCCGCATCACTTCGTGGACGAAGTTGTCCCAATCGTCCAGCCGCTCCGGAAGCATGAAGGTGCTCACCGCATGCCCCCGATCGCGCAAGGGGCGGACAAGCGTGCCTGCCTTGACCTGCTCCAGGCCGCCTTGGGCCGCCCAGAAGGCGGAGTAGCCGAGCAGAAGAAAAGGCTCGCCGCCCCCGGCGGTCACTCGGTTGGCCCGCATCTTGATGGTGTCTACCTGCAGGTTGCCGGGATGGTGTTCGACCCAGTCCCAGTCCTCGTCCACAACGTTGAACGTCGCCCCCACGGGCTTGCGCAGCCGCCATTCGTCGGCGATCAGCCCGATCCACTGCGGCCCCAGTACGGCGGCGGGATCGGCGGCGAGGAGATCCTCATCGACCGTGGCAAGTGGCTCGGATGCGCCGGCGGCGTGGACCTCCACCCTGACCCGATAAAACCCTGGCGGAAAATCCTTCGCGATCTGGATCGCTTCACGGGCGCCCGCGGCGAGGTCGATCTCTCGGTCGATGCCGGCGATGCGATCGCCGCGCCAGTCGAACAGGCCTCCGGTGACAGCGACTCTGCGGGTCTGCTCGAGGCCGAGATTCGAGAGCATCACGGTCAGTGGCGATCCCGGCGGCAGCACGTTCGATTCGCTCGATCGGTCGAGGACCAGCGCGATGCGTTGCTCCGGCGGAAGCTGCGTGCGGATGGCGAGATCGTCGATGAAGACCCGGCCGGAGTCGGTCGTCGCGGTACGGGCATCCACGGCGAGGTGAACGCCGAGCGGGTAATTCGGTGTGAAGGGAAGTGGCTTCCCACCGCCGGACCAGCCCGGAGCCGGCGGAGGCAGCGTGAAGCGGACCTCGCGCCAGCCCTTCCAGTCCACGCGGACGGCGTTTTGGAATTCGCCCTCTGTGCGTGGGAGGAACCAGTTGTTGGGCGGTCCATTCGTGATGCCCGTGCGATCGCCGACGAGCGGATACACCAACACGCCTGATTCGTCGCCATGCACCCAGACGGACAGATCGATCGGAATGCCCGGCAGCGGGGGATCGATCGATACCAGTCGCTGCGCGAGCCCGGGCTTGCTCCACTGGATGGCCAGCGAGCGGCCGCCGCCGTGCGCCTGCTCGGCCGACGTGCGGGCCGCGGGTGCGCCGTCGGCAGGACCCTTGTCGATGTCTTTCGGGCCGAGATAGCCGCGATCCGCCTCGAAATCGGCGACGACCATCTGGCTATCGGCCCGAGTGAGCACGATTTCCCGCGTGGTGGTGACCGAGCCGTCGGCCTGATCAAACGCAGTGACCTGCAGGGTAAACGGCGCGAGCCTGCCGGCCGCCGCCGGGGCCAGGCCAGAGAGCGCGAGTGGAATTGACTTCGCCTCGCCGATCGCCAGATCCAGATCGGCCTGCCCGCTCCCGATCGCCTGGCCGGCACGATCGAGCAGAGTCCACTGCGCCCTCGTCTTGCGGGGGGCGACGAGCGACGAGTTTTGAATGGTGGCCGTGGCATTCGCGTCCGGCCGCCAACCGTGGGTGGGATCGTCGGAGGCGACATGCACGGCGAGCGAGTCGGCCAGCGGCAGCTGCGTGGAGACTAGGATCGGACCGATCTGGACCGATCCCTTTTTATTTGGCTCGGCCGCTTCGATCCTCAGGGCGGTGAGCTCGATCGGGAAATCGATCTCCAGGGTGGATCCGCGCGGCGTGTTCGCTCCGAGGCCGCGGCCGGGAAGGAACACCTCGAAATAACGCCAGTCGGTGAAGTCGAGCGTCGCGATTTCGCGTTCGCCCTGCTGCGTTCGATTCGGCCCGCCCCCCATCGCGTTGCCGCCGTCGGTGAAGTCGAGAAAGAGGGCGAACAATCGCGAATTGCTGCCGTCGCCCTTCACCCAGAAGCCGGCGCGGTAGGCGTTGCCGGGCAGGTGGCGCCGGCCGCCGTTGTAGGCGACCGCGTCGCCGGCGTACTCGATCTGGAGCGCATAAGCCCCCGGCGGCTTGCCGTTCTCCGGCTGCACGGCGACCCGGGCGATCCGCGCCTCGGTCTGTACCAGGGGACTGGCCCGCTGCGCCTCGCCGTGCGTCCAGCCAAACCAGCCGCCGAGGTTGCCGCGGGGCGATATCGGGCTGCCGGCGGTGAACCAGCGGGCGGCCGCGTCGCCCATGTCGTCGAAGAGGTAGCGGCTGTTTCCCATCACCAGTCGGACATCGATGCGGGCGGTAAGGTCGGGCAATTCGGGGGACATGACGTCGCCGGTGATCCTGAAGGGGGGCAGGAAGGCCGCGAGATTCTCGGGGGCGAGATCCCAGCGAAACTCCTGCTGTTCATTGGCGGCGAGTTGGCCCGTGAACTCCCGTGTGGCCACCGTGTTGTCGTTGCGATCAGTCACTTGGACCCGCGCCCGCACACTGGCCGGCGCCTTGGTGAAGTTGCGGGCATCGAGGAAGAGCTCCATCGGGACACCAAACTCGCGCACGTCCGCACCGATCCATCCCACCGCCACCTGCGCGTTCGGCGGGGCCGCGGCAGGAAAGAGCCGCAGCTCATCCAGGCCGATGGTCCCCGACAGTTTCGGCTCCTTGGCGGCGGCGTGAACCCGAATCCACTGAAGCCAGCTCACGCTGCCAGCCGCGGCGGCGGGCACGTTGAACTCGACCTCCCTCCAGCCGTCGAAATCGAGCTTCAACCGCGGCAGATTGAATTCGCGCTGGACCGCGAGAGTCTGGCGGCCGTCCGGCGTCGTCTGCAGCCTGCCCTCGCGGAGGGCCAGTTCCAGCTCGTTGCCGGAGGCGTCTCCCTTGACCCACAGCTTGAGTGTTCCCGGGCCGGCGAAGGTCCGCCGATCGCCGCCGCAGTCGAGCGCGGCGACGCGGGCTTTTGGGTCGATCGCGTAGTGCAGCCGCGCCGCGGCCAGGCCGACCTTCGGATCGGCCGCGTCGGTCTCGGCACGGATGCCGTTGCCTGCCGGGAGCACCGCAGTGAAGTTCTCGACGAGCTGATGCGGCTGCGCGACTGCGGAGCTGGCCAGGGCGACTAGCAAGAGCGACGCACGGACGAGCCACGAGAGGAGCATGCGAGTTGAGCGATTCATTTGGGAGATTCGACAGCGGTTGTGGGGGCTTCCGGAACTAGGATGACGACCTTGTTTTCGACCTCCATGTACGTGCGGGGCGGCCAGCGAAAATCCGTCCACGCATACCCGACGTTCAGGAACAGCTGGTCCCGCCATTTGGCGACGCTGAGCACCTTCTGGTCGAGCGTCGGCCCCTCAAACCGCGGGTCGGCCAAGCCGTCGACCTGTGTCACGATCCGCAGCCCAGTCTCGGTGGGCACGAGCAGCTGGGTCTGCGTGGCGATCGGCTGGCCGCTGACACCCGCGGCGAGATCCTGTTTCCACTGGATCGCTCCATCCGGCCTGACAAAGGCGATGGTGCCGCTGTCATTGGCGAAGGCGATGCCGCTCGGAGTCACCACGGGACACGTCGAGACGCGGCCGCCAAGGGGCAGTTGCCAGAGTTCGCGACCGGAGGCGAGATCGAAGGCCCGCAGAACGCCGCTCTCGTCCCCGAGGTAGACGCGGCCGTCGTGGATGGCCGGCGTCGCGCGGGTGAGGGGGGCGATCGGAGCCTTCCAGCCGAGACGGCCGCTTTCGGCATCGAGCGCATAGAGGAAGCCATCCCACGACGGGCAGACCACTCTGCCGGAGGCGATGGCCGGCGTCCCGCGGATCTTGTCGCCGGTGGCGAATTCCCAGATCAGAATCCCACTGTCGACGTCCACTTTGTAGAGCTTGCCGTCGTCGGAGCCGAAGAACACGTCGTCCCCCTGCGGCACGGGCGAAGAGTAGACGCGGCCGCCCGTCGGAAACGACCAGAGGGGCGTGCCATTGTCGGCGATCGCATGCAGTTTGTAATCGGCCGATCCCACGAGCAGCCGGCCCGCATACCGGGCGGGCGTGGTCGTCGGCGTGACGGAGGCAAGCAGCCATTGCGGCCCGGCCTCGAGCTGCCGGGGGCTGCCCGGCTTGGCCTTTGGATCCGGCTTCGGGGCTTTCACAGAACGGACCGCCCCGGCGGGATCGCTGACGCTGAAGACGCCATCCACCACGGTGACGCCCGACGCGAACGGCGGGAATCGCTGTGGCCGGAAGTCGAACGGGCTGATCCATTTTCCGGTCGCGTCCGCCGGCAATGCCGCGGGCACGTGCGCCACAGTTCCCATCAGCATCGGCACGGCATCCGGATCGTCCGGCGGCAGCTTTTTGGATCCGCCGCCGTCGAGCGGCCCATAGAGCTCGATTTCGGTGAGCGAATCGGTGTGCGCCTCGTAGAAGCTCGGGATGATCTTGAGGGCGTCGGTGAAGATCGGCTGCGGGAAATGCACGACGATGAACCGGCGGGCATTGCGGCGCACCAGCGCAACGTCCCCGGGGGTCTTCTTCTTTAGGTCATTCGCGAGCACGCTGATCATCGGATAGACCTTCTCCGGCGTGGCATTGTTCAAATAGAGCACCAGGTGCGAGACGTAGCTTGGCTTCGTGAGCGTGACGGCGAACGCCATCGGATCGGGGGCGTTGGTCCAACTGCTGCCGACGTCGTCGATCCGGCCGTTGTGGAGAAACGCCTGCTCCTGGGTATAGATCATCGCGGTCGAGGTGATACCCTGGGCAAAGGCGGAGACGTTGTTGCGGCTCATCAGCCGTTGCCGCAGCGCCAGCGGAATCTTTTCAAACTGCACGCGAATGTCCTCGACGAACGTGGGCTCAACGGCGCTGAGCTCGTCGTTGGCGAGCAGGTTGGCCGATGGAAACCGCACCGCCCGCAGGCTGACCGAATCGACGGCCACCCGACCGCCGACCGCCTCGAATCCCACGTCGAGCGACCCGGTGTCCTTCGCCGTCTTGATCGCCACGCGGCCGAACGTCCAGTCGCCCACCCGCCCACGGAACTGCGAGACTGTGAAGGTCTGCCGGCCGCCGTCGAGCAGGGCCCCGGCGACCAGTTGGCTGCGGGAATCGTCGAGCCGGTACCAGAATTCGAGCAGGTAGGTCGCCGCGGGAATCACCCGTGCCGTCGGCCGCTGCGTGACCAACTGGCCGGGATCGAGCTGGAGCGCGGCCTTGCCCTCCCGGGCCGGCCCGCCGACCGCGACTCGGCCGCGAACCGCTTGCCAGCCCTCGGCGGATTCAAACGGACCGTTTTGCAACTGCTCCACTCCCATTCGCAGGACGTCCCGGTAGTCTTCGGGGCCGTCCCTGCCATCGGGATAAAACCCCGCGGAACTGTCAGCATCCCGATACCGAGCCGCGGCGATGGCGGCGGGATAGTTTTCGCCCGTGAGGTTGTGGTGGTCGCGAACCCGCGTCTGCCAGACCGCCTTGCCGGACGCATCGACGACTGCCACGGCGCCGTTCTTCGCCCCGGCGACAAGCCCGTCGCCGAACGGCTGGAGCAGAGCGGCGAAGGGCATCTGGAAATCCCACAGCGTCTTGCCGCTGGCCAGATCGATGCAGCGGATCAGTCCGTCGCGATCGCATCGATAGAACCGGCCTTGATCCGCCCCCAGCCTGTCGCGGGCCGGAAGCCAGATGTGGTCTGCGGCGAGCTGCCAGAGAACTTTCCCGGCGGCGTCGCGCCGCTCGACCGCGGTGGGCGATGCGATCAGCCGCCCGCCAGCTGCAAGCGGTGTTCCGACATCGGCCAGATAGGGGCCGAGCGTGTTGTCGTCCCGCAGTTCCGCCGCCATTCCCTGGTACAGCACGCGGGGGCGGGGGGCGGTCTTCGGCCAGTCGACGCTCCAGTTTCCGGGGGCCATCTCGTTGCCGGGATCCTCCTCGTTGACCGACAGCGTCGCCCCCGTTTTCGCATCCAAGACCCTCACCACATGGGCCCAGAGATTCTCCTTGGTTCCGGGTATCTTGCCCGGGGTCGATCCGATGATCGCTTCCTCGCTCGCGGCGAGCCGCGTGCCGTCGGGACTGAATGCAAAATGTCCGACGCGAAGATTGTTGCCAAACTTTGCGGCATCGCTGTTCTGGTCGGCCTCCTTGGGATAGGCCGCGATCGCCTCCGCCCGGTCGAAAAACCACATCTTGTTGCCGTCGAAATCGACTGCCATCAGCCCCGTCAATCCTCGAATCAGAATCTGCCGCAGAGGCTCGTTCACCTCGATCTGCAGCGTCGTGTCCTGCGCGGCCTCGAGATTCGGCAGGCCGTAGCTCTCGTGAAACCGGGGCCGCTCGGTGGGGTCGAATCGCTTGACAACTGAACCGTCTGCTCCATTCATCAAAAAGAAGAAGAACCCGCGGCCCGTCGCGGCGGCGACCTTCCTGCCGCCGTCGATCCAGCGGGCGAAGTAGACATGATACTCCGGCAGAAACTGCTTCCAGAGCAGCGTTCCCTCCCGCGAAAAGCA
>Ga0194051_1000944_pt1 | contig 15928 bp, 14 predicted proteins | sample SepL2320m_MetaG_FD_161275 | JGI IMG/M metagenome (GOLD analysis project Ga0194051, IMG submission 161275) | Anoxic zone freshwater microbial communities from boreal shield lake in IISD Experimental Lakes Area, Ontario, Canada - Sep2016-L239-20m | ecosystem: Environmental > Aquatic > Freshwater >... | reverse complement strand
GGCTGGCACGACAGAGCGCTCGGCCGGAACGACGCGACCGTTGGGTACCTGCTCCTCCAGCCATCGCAGAGTCTCGTCTCGCGCCCCGGCGGCTATGAGGTCGCAGCGATTGAGGATCACCAGGTCGGCGGCGGCGAGCTGGCGTGTGATCGTGTCGCCGAGATAGGCATCGGCGGCTTGGCGGCGCACCGTCTCGGCGTCGGCCAGCACCACGATGCCGTCGAGCGCATAGGCCTCGAGCAGGCCGACGGCGCTCGCCACCATGCCCGGCAGCGCCACGCCGCTGGTCTCGATCAGCACGCGGTCGATCCCGGGCCGCCGTTGCGGCAGCTCGAGCAGCGCCTCCATCAGGTCGCTGCCGTAGCTGCAGCAGATGCAGCCGCCGGAAATCTCCAGCGTGTCGCCGTCGCTGCCGACGATGAGGTCGCGGTCGATCGGCAACGCGCCGAAGTCGTTCACGAGCACGCCGATGCGGAGCCCATCGGCGTTGCGCAACAGATGATTGACCAGGGTCGTCTTGCCGGCGCCAAGAAAGCCGCCGATGACCGTTACAGGTATCGTCGCACTCACACCTCTGCGGCGGGGAAGATGCGGCCGCTCTGCACCGTGCCCCAGATGCGCACGTCCTTCAGGCGCTCGGCGCCGATCTCCAGCGGATCGTCTTCCAGCACCGCGAAGTCGGCGCGCTTGCCCACTTCGATCGAGCCCAGCTCGCCGTCGAGCCTGAGCGTGTAGGCCGCCCCCAGCGTGATCGTGCGCAGCGCGTCGGCGACGCCGATGCGCTCCTCGGTGCCCAGCGTGCGGCCCGTCGCCGTCTGTCGGTTGACCGCGCACCAGGCGGTGAACAGCGGGCCGAGTGGCGTCACCGGCGCATCGGAATGGATGGCCATCGGTACGCCGACGCTGAGCGCGGTGGCGCAGGCATTCATGCGCATCGCCCGCTCCGGCCCGACTGTCGTGGCGTAATGCTGGTCGCCCCAGTAGAAATGATGGTTGGGGAACAGGTTCACGCACATGCCCAGCGCCTTCATGCGGCGGAACTGCGCGGCATCTGCCAGCTGGCAGTGCTGCAGCGTGAACCGATGGTCGCGGGCGGGCTCGTCCCGCAATGCCTGCTCGAGGCAGTCGAGCGCCATCTCGGTCGCCTGGTCGCCGTTGGTGTGGCTGTGCACCAGGATGCCCTGCTCGAGTGCCAGGTGATAGAGTTCGCGGATCTGCCCAAGCGTCGTGTACCACAGGCCGTTGGGCGCGCCGTTGTAGTAGCCCGGCCAGCGTAGCCGCGCCGAGAAGCCCTGGATCGAGCCGTCGACGAACAACTTTATCGCACCCAGGCGCAGCATCTCGGTCGCGTGGCCGCGCAGATCGACCACATGGTCCACCGCCTGCTGCGGCGTGACGCCCTGGAATCGGCGGAACGACATGATGCGCACCGGAAACGTCGCCTCGCCGGTGACGCGCTTCATCATGGCGACCGCGTCGGCCGGCAGCAGGTTGGCGAGATCGGTCGCCGTGGTGACGCCCTGGCGCACGCAGAGGCGCGCGAACTGCCGCAGGCCGGGTTCGTCGTTGGCCAGCACCTCGCGGTCGAAGCCGATGTGCTTGCCGGCCAGCGTCATGGCGTCGGGGCCCTTCAGCTCGCCGGTCGGCAGGCCGTCGGCGCCCAAGGGGACGCCGGGATGATTGACGCGCGGACGCAGCAGCGCCGCCAGCTCGAGCGCGCGGCTGTTGACGTTGAAGATGTGGCCGCTCGCATGCATGACGCCGACAGGCCGCGTCGTCGACACACGGTCGAGATCCTGGCGCGTCACGCGCCGCTCACCGTAGTAGATCGGATCGAGGCCCCAGCCCGACAGCGGCTCCGCCCCCGCACTACCGCCCGCGCCCAGCTTCGCATTGGCCGCCTGCAGCCGCGCCACGACCTCCTCGACCGAGCCGGCGCCCGGCCAGACCTTGCCGTCGGGGTCCATGCGGTCGAAGCGGCCGAGATAGAGATAGCGCCAGAAGGTGCCTTCGCTCACGTGGCTGTGGCCCTCGACCAAGCCCGGCATCAGCACCTTGTCGGCAAACCGGTCGTCGAGCGTATGCGGGCCCCAGCCAACGAGTTCATCGAGCGGCCCGACACCGAGAATACGCCCATCGCGCACCGCGACATGCGTGGCTTCGGGCCGGCTGGGATTCATCGTCAGGATGCGGCGGGCACTGAAAATTGTCGTCACATCCACCTGCACACTTCATTTGCCCCGCGTCGCGCGCACCCTAACGAGCCACGCGCGACAGGCCAACGCTTTTGCCCGACCTCAGCCCTTCTCGACCGCGCCGCCCGCGTCGACCCAGCCCTTGAAGCCACCGAGATTGCGCACGTTGGCGTAGCCCATGTCCTTCAACGTCTTGGCCACCAGCGCCGAGCGGCCGCCGGAAGCGCAGTAGGCCACCACCGTCTTCGAAGGATCGAAGTTCTTGTCGAAGGCGACCGAGGCCGGGTCGGCGCGGAACTCGATGAGGCCGCGCGGGATGGCGATGGCGCCCGGCACCTTGCCCGAGGCCGCGACCTCGGCCGGCTCGCGCACGTCGAGGAACAGCACGTCGGCACGGCCGACCAGCTTCTTCGCCTCGTCGGGGCTGATGCGCGGCACCGCGGCATCGGCTTCCGCCAGCATCGTCTGGACCGTCTTCATGATTTCCTCCTGAGAGACAACTTTGGATGGAGACTAGCGCCCCGCCATCGGCGCGAGAAGGCCTCGGCGCATGAGTTCGACCATCAGCAGGTCGGCCACCACGCGGTTGCCCTCAGCCGAATGATGGTCGGTGCGGTAGAGCGCGTCGAGGCCGCGGGCCTCGATCACGGGCTTCATCGCCTCGGCGAGATCGAACGGAACGAGCCCCGCGTCGGCGGCACAACCCAGCACTTTGCGCACGGTGGGAGCGACCATCGTTTCGCGATCGGCGTAGCCCCGCCAGTAGCCGCGGCCGTATTGCGCCATGACCACGACCGGTGCGCCAAGCGTCGTGAGCTTCGGCATCAGCAGGCAGGCGATCGCCACGCCGGTGCCGGCCGGCACGGCCTGGACTTCGTCGAAGTACCAGCCCTTGAAGATGCCGAGCCGCTTGGCGACCTCGTCGGCCAGCGCCGACCAACCCAGCAGGCGCGCGGCGATCGGCAAGGGCACCGGCGTCCCGGGCTGTCCCGGCACCGGCACGTTGCGCAGGTCCACGCGGCGGCCAACGCCCTCACCGGTCACGGCGAAATACGGCTTCGCCCGACTCCAGGAGACGCTGAGTTCGCTGCGGCGGATATCGTCGGGCGTAAAGCTCACCACGATGACGAGCGGCTTCACCAATCGGGCGAATCTTTCGGTGCTGAGCACCGTCTGGTCGAACGAGTAGCCGCTGACGCCGCCATTCAGTACTTTGCGCCCGGTCAGCTCCTGCAGATAGGCCGGCCAGGCCGCGCCGTCGGGCACCTCGTCGCCCTTGGTGAAGGACGCCCCGCTGGCGAGGATGGGCGGCAGGGCGAGAGCAGATGTCGCCGGCGCGCGGCGAAAACCATCGGCGTCGCTGTTGTAGGGCGGCGAAACGCAGTTGCCCGGCGCCTTCCAGCCGAGTGCGGCGTCATAGGCATAGATGCAGGGGCCGACGTCTTCCTCGGGGATGCCCATCCGCTCGCGGGCGTAGTTCGGCCAGTGCACCAGCGCCTCGGGACCCGCGCGCAGCAGGCGGCATCCGATTTCGAGCGCCACCAGCGAAAACAGCACCGAGCCCACGATCAGGACGATGCGCGCCGCCAATCCAGTCGTTCCTCGACGATCTTCCTTGTCGAACTCTTTCTCCACACCGCTAGTTTAGCAACGGCCCTTCAGGCGAGGAAACCGCCATCGACCACCAGCGGGCTGCCGATCATGGCCGAGGCCGCATCGGAGCAGAGAAACAGCACGGCATTCGCCACTTCCTTGGACGCTGCGATCTTTCCGCGCGGAGTCATGCCCGTAATCGCGGCGGCAAACTTCGGATCGGCCTGCATCCACTCGGCGATGGGTGGCGTCTCGACCCAGCCCGGGCAGACCGCAGTGATGCGCACGCCGCTCGACGCATACTGCCGCGCGGCGCTGTTGGTGAGGCCCAGCACGCCGTGCTTGGCCGCGGCATAGGCGCCGCCGCCCGGGATCGAATGGCCGCGCTGGCCGTAGATCGACGACATGTTGACGATGACACCGCGCTTGGCCGCCAACATCACCGGCAACTGGTGGCGCATGCACAGGAACACCGAAGTGAGATAGCCGTCGATCGTCCGCCGCCAGCTCTCCTCGCTCATGTCGCCGATCAGCGCGATGTCCTCGCCGCCGATCGCGCCGCCGTTGTTGAAGGCATAGTCGAGCCGGCCATGGCGTTCGACGATGGCCGCGATCAGCCGCTCGACCGACTTGCCGTCCGACGTGTCGCCGCCGATCCACGACACCTGCTCTTCCTTGGCGAAGGTCTTCAGCGCCTCCTGGGCGCGCGCCTCGTTGCGGCTGCTCACCACGACGGTGGCGCCCTCGCGCGCAAAACCCTGCGCGGTCGCGAGGCCGATGCCGCTGGTGCCGCCGGTCACGAGCGCCACCTTGCCGCGCATCTCGGGGTAGCGGCGGACGGGCTGGTTGGTATCGGTCACGGTCTGTCTCCTTCGCCACCGTCGACTGTCGCGGCCTCTTACGCAGGAGGCAAGACGAGTGGATCAGTTGTGCAGGAGGCAGGCCACGACCGGCCGAGGGCTAAGTCGTCGAGGCGGGGCGGACCCAGAGGTAGATTCTCTCGCCGGGGAGAATCGACCCGCTGGCCGTCTTCTCGCGATCGACTCCGGTGCAATGCCAGTGCTTGCCGTCGATGATGACGGTCCGGTTGACCAGGCCGGTGCCATTGGCAGGCCGCATCCGGTCGCACTTCACCACGGCGATCCGGAGACCGCCAGAAGTGGCCCAGCCAATATTCGAGAATGTCGGAGTATCCCCGCCGAAGTTCATGTCTTCCGCCCCCCGCGGAAACACGCTCATGTACCGTACGAGTATTACTCTAATGAGAATCTACCTCGTCAGGGAAGGTGGAGACTGCAAATTTGAGTCGAATCTTTAAACTTCGCAGACTCACTGATGCAGACCGACTGATAACGAGGGTTATTATTCAATGAAAACGCGCATATGTTTGCATCGAGGGAGCAAGTACTGATGCATGACAAGGTCGACGTGCTGATCATCGGGTCCGGCGCATCGGGGGCCGCGGCGGCCTACAGCCTCGCGGACACCAAGATGCGGATCCTCTGCCTGGAGCAGGGCGACTGGGTAAAACCCACGGACTATCCGACGAATGGCCGGGACTGGGAGGCGCGCCTGTTCAGCGACTTCGCCATCAACCCCAACCGCCGCGCCCGCGAGACCGACTACCCGATCAACAACGGCACCTCGCCGGTCCAGGTCGTGAACTTCAACGGCGTCGGCGGCAGCACCATCATGTACACGGCGCACTATCCGCGCCTGCACCCCAGCGACTTCCGCGTGAAGACGCTGGACGGCGTGGCCGACGACTGGCCCGTCGATTACGAAACCCTGGAACCCTTCTTCGCCGAGAACGACCGCATGATGGGCGTCTCGGGCCTGGCGGGCGATCCCGCCTATCCGCTGCACCACCCACCCATGCCGCCGCTGCCGCTCGGCAAGACCGGCCAGGCCTTCGGCCGCGCGCTGAACGGCCTGGGCTGGCACTGGTGGCCCTCGGACTCCGCCATCGCCACCACCGAGTACGACGGCCGCGCCGCCTGCATCAACCTGGGCCACTGCACGCCGGGCTGCGCCCAGGGCGCCAAGGCCAGCACCGACATCACCTACTGGCCGGCCGCGATCCGCGCCGGTGTGGAACTCCGCACCCGCGCCCGCGTCCGCGAGATCACCGTCGACACCGACGGCATGGCGACCGGTGCGATCTACTACGATGCCGAGGGCAAGGAACATTTCCAGCCGGCCGAGATGGTGATCGTGGCCTGCAACGGCATCGGCACGCCGCGCCTCATGCTCAACTCCGTATCGGCCAAATTCCCCAACGGCATCGCCAACTCGAGCGGCCTTTTGGGCAAGAACCTGATGTTCCATCCCTTCGCGCTCACCTATGGCTACCTCGAGGAGGAGTTGGACGGCAACAAGGGCCCGCCGCTCAACCTCTGGAGCCAGGAATTCTACGAGACCGACCGCAGCCGCGGCTTCGTGCGCGGCTACACGCTGCAGCTCCACCGCGGCACCGGCTCGATCGTCGAGGCGATCACCAGCACCAACGCCGGCCGCCTGCCGTGGGGCGAGGACCATCACAAGGTCTATCGCCGGCTGCTGGGCCACCGCCTCGGCATGTCGGTCATCACCGAGGACCTGCCCGAGGAGCACAACCGCGTGACCCTCGACCCCGTGATGAAGGACAGCAACGGCATCCCCGCGCCGCGCATCCACTACACGATGAGCGAGAACACGAAAAAGATGATGGACCACGGCGTCGCCCGCTCGAAGGACATCCTGGCGGCGGCCGGCGCCACCGACATCGGCGTTGAAGCGCCGATCCTGAACGGCGGCTGGCATCTCATGGGCACCGCCCGCATGGGCACCGACCCCGAGCGCTCCGTCGTGAACGAATGGGGCCGCTGCCACGACGTGAAGAACCTGTTCATCGTCGACGGCAGCATCTGGGTGACGTCCGGCGGCGTGAACCCCACCTCGACCATCCAGGCCCTCGCCCTCTACATCGCCGACAGCATCAAGAAGCACCTGGCCGAAGGAACGCTGTTCGAATGAGTGTCATCGGAGCGCGCCACTCCAGTGGCGCTCATCTTCTTCGTCATGATGGTAACGACTGCGGGCCTCCGGCCCGCGGCATAACCATGAGCGCCGATCGAACCAGTTGTCATCCCGAGGCCAAAGGCCGAGGGATCTTTACAGATCAGGAAAGATCCCTCGCGGAGCCTGCCCTGAGCGAAGCCGAAGGGCTCGGGATGACACCGAGTCTTTCCGTCGTCTCGACCGGAGCCCGAAGGGCTCCCCATCCCCGTCGTCCCGAGCGGAGCGCCGAAGGCGCGCAGTCGAGGGACCTTCTCTCCACGATCAGCCGTCAACCTGTTGAAGCGAGGTCTCTCCACTACGCGCTACGCGCTCCGGTCGAGACGACGGATAGAGGTAACTGACATGACCACCCCCACCCTCACCCTCACCGCCGCCGAAGCCCGCGACCTGCGCGCACTGGCCGGCGTGATGATCCCCGCCAGCGCCGCCTACAACGTCCCCGGCGCCGACGACGATCTGATCTTCGCCGACATCCTGAAGAGCCTCGAACGCGACACCGCCGACGCGCGCACCGCCCTCGCGCATCTGGCGAAGCTCGCTGGCGGCGCCTTCGCGGACCTCGCGCCCGACCGCCGCCGCGACGTGGCCGTCCCCTTCAAGCAGAAAGGCGGCGCGCCGCTGTTCGCGCTCAACCGCGTGGTGCTGCTCTGCTACTACCGCGACGACCGCGTGATGCGTTCGCTCGGCCAGGAACCACGCTCGCCGTTCCCGAAGGGGCATGTTGTCGAGCAGGGAGATTGGTCGTTGCTCGATCCGGTGAAGAAGCGAGCGCCGATGTGGCGGCGCCCTTCCTAGGAAGGCGCGCAGACGGCGTCTGCATGCTAAAGCATTTTGCTTGATATTTCTGAAGCAAGATGGCATAAGAGCCCATGTGGTCCGTCACCTACACCGCTGATGCGCTGAAGGCGCTGATGCGCATGGATTGCACGACGGCCAAGCGCATACGGGCCAAGGTTCTGGCACTGGCCGACGATCCGAGGGCGCCGAACAACAACGTCAAGAAGTTGACCGGCATCGAAGGATACCGCCTGAGGATCGGCGACTGGCGCGTCATATACACACTGAAACACGAGGCCCTGACGGTCGTCGTGATCAGGGTGGGGCACCGGAGAGAGATCTACGAATGAGCAGACAGATCATCACCCAAGGCGGCAAGCCCGCCTTCGTCGTCATCCCCATCGAGGAGTGGCGGCGTATCGAGGCGACGCTGGAGGACCGCGCCGACGGCGCGGCCGTGCGGGCCTTCCTGAAGTCTCCGACCGAGACTTTCCCCGATTCAGTCGTGGCCGCCATTCTGGACGGCACGCCGCCGCTCAAGGCGTTGCGCGAACACCGTGGCCTCACCCAGGCCGGGCTCGCGAAGGCCTGCGCCACCAGCGCCGTCTATATTTCCCAGATCGAACGCGGCACGCGACGGGCCGGTCGCAAGCTCTCGGCAAAGCTTGGCAAGGCCTTGGGCGTCGAAGCGGGGCTGTTGCAGGACGATTAGCGCAGGGATTTGGTGACATACCAAGGTCCGCCGACATCCTGAAGAACCTCGAATGCGTCATCCGCCTTGTTGGGCTCAGGGCAGCAAGGGCCTAGGGTTTGGAATGACAGATGTCCTTGCGTTCCCCTTCGTGACCGGGCTTTCCGTAGTTCTCGTTGGGTTCGCATTCGACTTCGAATTTTGGCTGCTCTGCGATCGGCGGCGGCGGTGATGACCCAAGAGAACTTCCAGGTGGTAGAGCAGTAACTCCCCCTCCGATTGCACCGCCCGGCGGAAGGCCGCCGAGACCGCCCGGCAGATGCGGGCCCGCCCCACCAGGAGTGGTCTTAATTTGAGCGGGGGCGGTCATGGGCAACAGGGTTGATGCAACTGTAAGTGCCGCACATAGGATCAAGGCTCGCATGAGCTGGCTCCCCGGTAGATATCGATAGCCTGCGCCCTATTGTTGTGAAAATCCACCTCTTACAATGCCCGATTGTAGAACGAAGCGCCGCTCAGCGCGCTCAACCGTGTGGTGCTGCTCTGCTACTATCGCGACGACCGCGTGATGCGCTCGCTGGGCCAGGAACCGCGCTCGCCGTTCCCGAAGGGGCATGTCGTCGAGCAGGGGGATTGGCCGCTACTCGATCCGGTGCGCAAGCGGACGCCGATGTGGCGAAGGGTATAGAAAACTACCGATCGTTGGAAATGTTAGAAGCCCATACCCCTCGCTATTTTCTGCTCTTGTGTTGGCGATGTTCTCTCTCGACGAGGAGACCTCTTGCTCACCTACCTTCCCCCCGCCGACATCATCGCCCACCCCGGCCTCCGCATCGTCCTCGTGCGCGGCGTGCCCAGTCCGTGGTCGCAGGCGGCCAAGGCGATCTTCGAGCTGAAGGGTCTCCCCTATGTCGCCGCCCCGCTGGAAGTGGCCGGTGCGAACGCGGAGATCGCGGCCTGGTCGGGCCAGAACAGCGCGCCCGTCGTCGCCTGGCAGGGCGAGCCGCCGCTCAACCGCTGGCTCGATATCCTGCTGCTGGCCGAGCGGCTGGCGCCGGCGCCCGCGCTGCTGCCGGCCGATCCTCTGCAGCGCGCGCTTGCGATAGGCCTCGGCCACGAGATGCTGGGCGCGCGCGGAATCGCCTGGAACCGGCGGCTGCAGATGTTTGCGGGCGCGGCCGCCAGCGGCAACGCGGGAAGACTGGCGCCGCTGATCGACAAGTACGGCTTCGATGCGTCCGAGGCAGCCGAAGCGGGTGCGCGGATCGCGGCCACGCTGCGGGCGCTGGCGGCGCAGCTCGCCGCGCAGGAGGCGCGCGGCGTGCCGTGGTTCGTGGGCGAGTCTTTAAGCGCCGTCGACGTCTGGTGGGTGGCGACGGCCAACATCCTGGCGCCGTTGCCGGCGGCGCAGTGCCCGATGCGCGAGGCCTCGCGGGCGGGGTTCACGGCGGCGGACCCGCTGGTCGTGGCGGCGCTCGATCCGGCGCTGCTCGCACATCGGGATCGGGTTTTTAGGGCGCACTTCCGCGATCCGATGGAGTTTTAGAGGCGGGCGCCTCCTCACGATCATGCTCCTGCACAAAATGCCGACTCGCGATCCTCCTCAACTTATCTCGATGTCTGCTGTTGAGGGCATCTCGGACAAGATTTGCTCACCTTGAGTTCTTCCGAGTCTGACCCAAACCGGACATGGCTGCATAATCGCGTCGGTGCTCAGACCACTGCGGCGATGGCCTCGATCTCGACCTTCACGTCGGGACGGAACAGGCCCGCCACGTAGATCCAGCTCATGGCCGGCAGTCCGTGCGGGAAGGCATTCTTGATGGCAGCACCGATACGCGGCCCGTCGGTGGGCTTTTCCACCAGAAAGCATGTCACGCGTGCAATGTCGGCAGCGGTCCCGCCTTCAGAGGCGACGATGGCATTGACGTTGGCCAAGGCCTGCTCGAACTGGGCTTCCAAACTCTCGACGAAGCTGCCGTCGAGCCGGTTGCCCACTTGGCCGGCAAGAACGAGCAGTCGTCGCCCCGGCGGCACGATCGCGAGGTTGCTGTAGGCGGCGATCGACTTGGCGACGGTCTGCGGGTTGACGAATTTCAAGCTCATGTCGTGCCCTTCCCTCCACTGAAGAATGTATCGACTATTCAATCACCTCGTCGGCGCGTGCGAAGAGGGAGGGAGGAATGGTGAGCCCGATCGCCCTCGCAGTCTTCATGTTGATGGTCAACTCGAAGGTGATGGGCTGTTCAACCGGAAGACTGCCCGGCTTGGCGCCTTTCAGGATCTTGTCGATATACCCCGCTACCCGGCGATACTGCTCCACCGGGCTTCCCAGGTAGGACAGCAGTCCGCCCGCAAGAGTGAACGCATTGGACGCAGAGGCCGATGGCAGGCGATGGCGCAGCGCCAACTCGGCCACGCGGTCGATCGGCAGGGTGGGCTGGACGATAATGGCACCCGTTCCATTCCTGCCGAGTTCTGCGAACGCAGCCTCGAGCGCATCGGGACCGGCAATCATCACCGCATCGATGTCCAGTCCGAGGGTCCGGCCCGTCCTCGCGACGTGCTCGCGAATGAGGGTGTGGAAGGGATCGGCGCTGTTGAGCAGCAGGGCCATGCGCTTCACGGCGGGGAGCAACTCATGGACAAGCTCGACGCTCTTGGCCGAAAGCTCTGCCGAGGCATTGGAATAGCCGGTGATATTGCCGCCCGGCCGGGCGAGGCTGGCGATCAGGCCTGATGCGACGGGATCGCCGGCAGCGGCCATCACAATCGGAATTTCGCGGGTCGCCTGCGCCACGACCGTGATGACCGGGGTCTGCCATCCCACGATGATGTCGACCTTCTGCCGTACGAGTTGGGCCGCCAGCCCCGGCAAGGCATCGACGTTGCCCTCGGCCGAGAGCACCTCGATGGCGATGGTTCTGCCGTCGACGTAGCCGAGCCCTCGTAGTGCTTCCCGGAACAATTCCAGGAAACGCGCGGGATCGGGCTTGCCCGCGACCAGCACGCCAATCCTCGGAACACGTGCCGATTGCGCTCCCACCGCGCCCGGCCAAACAGCTACAGCGGTCATCGAGGCGAAGAGGGTGCGTCGGTTCATTTCAGGAACCTATCATGCGCGCCGACCGACTCGATAGCAGCGCGCTCCATGATGCCGTTTGTCTGGATGAATGCCGCTTCCGGCACAAAGCCGACATTCCTCGGGCTTGAGGGCATGTCTGCATTCGAGGCCAAAGCGGAGATCAACCGACGGTGAGCCGACGTCTGGAAATGACCCAAAGCGGACTTCGCCTTCGGTCCCTGACGCCTGGTGCGGTTCACTAACGGCCCCGTCCTTCCCGCTCACGGCGATCTAGATAGTCGATGCCGGCAACTTGTACAGTGTCACCCATCTTCGTGATCCCTTCCTTGCATGCGGTCTCGCGGACCGTGCAGCCGTGCGGGTTTTGCGAAGAGGCGACGCGGGCTCCTTGCTCCGCATCGGTGTCCCTGGGGCTTCCGAGTTACTCTACGGGCTCCGCGCCGCCGACGCGGAAGGGGTTGCAACCTCCTTCCGCGTCCCGCCTATTCCGGCGGTTTTCCTTCGACCTGGCAAACATGCAAGGTTACTCCGCCCGACCACGCTTCGCGGGTCCCCTCCCTCTCCCCCCACTCAGGCGCATGTGAATGCGCCGGCGTGGGCGGAGAAGGCGTCTATGCGATAGGCGGAGAGGGCGTCCAGGACGGTTCACCTCAACTTCGCAGCAATGCCTTTCCGGCGCGCGGAAGTTGAGGGTGGTTTCCAATGGCGGCGCGCAGCGCCCGCACGGATGATCCTCTGAACGGAGGAAACACCAATGACAATTCAGCGTCGCACGCTTCTCATCGCAGGTCTCGGAACCGCGGCACTCGCCAGCCACGCACAGGCGCAGGCATTCCCCACGAAGCAGATCCGCTTCATCGTGCCGTTCGCGGCCGGTGGCAATGCCGATACGACGGCGCGAATCACGGCCGAAGGCATGACGCGCAAGCTCGGCCAGACCGTGCTGGTCGACAACCGGCCCGGCGCCGGCGGCGTGGTGGGCCAGGAGCTGGTGCTGCAGGCGCCGGCCGACGGCTACACAATGGTGATCACGGCCTACGGCACGCTCTTCGTCTCGGCGCTGATGGCGGGCAAGCCCTCGATGGTGCCGGCCTTCGCGCCGGTGTCGATGCTGAGCACGGTGCCGATGGTCGTGGTCGTGCCGGCCACCAGCAAGTTCAAGGACTGGCAGTCGTTCGTGGCCGCCGCCAAGGAGAAGCCCGGCACGCTCAGCCTCGGCCATGCCGGCAACGGCACGCCCAACCACACCGACATCCTGCGCATCCAGGAGAACGACAAGGTGAGCTTCAGCATCGTGCCCTATCGCGGCTCCGGCGTCGGGCTGAACGACGTGCTGGCGAGCCAGATCGACGGCTATGTCGACCAGCTCTCGAGCTCGCTGCCGCACCTGAAGGCGGGCAAGCTCCGGGCGCTCTGCGTGATCGGCGAGAAGCGCGTGCCCGAGCTGCCCGACGTGCCGACCATCGCCGAGGCCGGCGGCACGGCCTTCGACGGCGGCACGACGCTGGGCGTGTTCGTGCGCGCCGGCACGCCACAGCCGATCATCGAGACGCTGAACAAGGCGGTCGTGGCCGCGCTCAGCGACCAGGACCTCGCCCAGAAACTGAAGGACCTCGGCGCCACCGTGCGGCCGTCTACGCCGGAAGCGTTCGCCGCCTTCCTCAAGACCGAGGACACCGGCATCGGCGACCTCGCGAAGAAGGGCCTGCTGAAGCCGGAGTAGAATTCTGCTCCCCCTAAGGCGCTGTAAACAGCGCGCCTGATAGGTTTTAGGCCCCTGAAGCTGCCGCGTTTTGGGCCGCAACCAAATAGCTTGTTCAAGGGAGGAATCTTCTCTTCATGGCCACCGTCAGCTTTGAGAATCTTGTCGGTACGAATTCGGGGGAAACGCTTACTGCAGTCGTGCGCAATCCCAGCACAGGCGTCTATTTCATCCAAAACTCGGTAACGGGTCTCGGCGGAGACGACGTACTCAACGCTCTCAGCAACGATCGTGTGGTCATCGAAGGTACGACCTATTCATTCAACAACTTCCTCAGCGGTGGCGACGGCGGCGACACGCTGAAGGGCGGCGGCGGCGTCGACTATTTGTCCGGCGATGTCGGCAACGACACGCTCAACGGCGGCGCCGGGGACGACAGCATATTGGGTGGCGACGGCAATGACATCCTGCATGGCGACGACGGCAACGATTATCTGGCGGGCGACGGGGGGGCAGACCAGTATTTCGGCGACAACGGCGACGACACGCTCGTTGCATCGACGGGTGCCACAGTCCTCGACGGCGGGTCCGGGACCGACACGCTGGTCGGCAATGGTCTGCTCAACACCGCGACCATCACGGGCGTCGAGATTCTGATGGTCAACAGAAACGTCACCCTGACGGCGGCGCAGATCAACGCCTTCGCGACCCTCCAGTCGGACGGGATCGGCCCGGGCAACAGCTACGCGGTGACGATGGCGACGGCGGGAAGCATCGGCGGCAACTTTTTGGTCCAGGCCAACACAGTGGTCACGGTGGCTGGCTCGACCGGCGCCGACACCATCAACCTGGCGCTGCTGACATCGACCCTGTACCTGTCGGCCGGCGACAATTTCGGCGGCAACGTCCTGACCGGCGGCTCCGGCCACGATGAAATCATTGCCGGCAACGGCGGCGACACGCTGAACGGCGGCGGTGGCGACGACTTCCTGAAGGGTGGCGACGGCGGCGACACGCTGAACGGCGGCGGCGGCGTCGACAGCATGGCGGGCGGTGCCGGCAACGACATCCTGCATGGCAACGACGGCACCGATTATCTGCGGGGCGACGAAGGGGCGGACCAGTACTTCGGCGACAACGGCGACGACACGCTCGATGCATCGACGGGTGCCACAGTCCTCGACGGCGGGTCCGGGACCGACACGCTGATCGGCAATGGTCTGCTCAACACCGCGACCATCACGGACGTCGAGATTCTGATGGTTCACCAAAACGTCACCCTGACGGCGGCGCAGATCAACGCCTTCGCGACCGTCCAGTCGGAAGGGATCGGCCCGGGCTGGAGCTACGCGGTGACAATGGCGACGGCGGGAAGCATCGGCGGCAACTTTTTGGTCCAGGCCAACACAGGGGTCACGGTGACTGGCTCGACCGGCGCCGACACCATCAACCTGGCGCTGCTGACATCGAACCTGTCCCTGTCGGCCGGTGACAATCTCGGCGGCAATGTGCTGACCGGCGGCTCCGGCAACGATTTCCTCGGTGCCGGCAACGGCGGCGATATGCTGATCGGCGGCCTTGGCGCCGATTCGCTGTCCGGCGGCGCTAGCGCCGACTACCTGCTGATCGACGCCGCCGATACCAGCATCCATGGCGGCGGGGGCTTCGATTCGGCATTCGTGCAGACCAGTGCGGCGGTGACGATGAACATGGGAACGGCGTCGATCGAATGGGTGCAGGGCAACGCCGGCAACGATATCTTCAACGCCGCGACCCAGACCCGCGCCGTCTATATCTACGGGCAGGGCGGCGACGACAGGCTCACCGGCTCGGCCTTCGGCGACTATATCGATGGCGGTGACGGCACCGACAGGCTGGAAGGCGGCCACGGCGCCGACATCCTGCTGGGCAATGGCGGCTCCGACATCCTGCTGGGCGAGGAAGGCGACGATTCCCTGATCGAACTCGGCGGCGACAGCTTCATCAACGGCGGCGCCGGCTTCGATTCGCTGTTCGTGTGGTCCGACACCGGCGTGACACTCAACCTCTCGATCACCTCGATCGAATGGGTGCAGGGCTCCGTCCTTGGCGATGACAATCTCGACGGCGCGGTAATTTCCGTGAACACCTTCCTCTACGGTTGGGGTGGGAACGACGTGCTGGTCGGCGGCTTGGGCGATGACTACATCGACGGCGGCACCGGCGACGACGTTCTGACCGGCGGCGCCGGCCACGACACTCTGATCGGTGAGTCGGGCTTCGACCGTTACGTCTATACCGCCACCGCATGGGGTTCCGACACGATCCAGTCCTTCGATCCCAACGGCGAGAAGCTGGATTTCACGGCGGTCGCGGCGATCGACTCGTTCTCTGACTTCACGGCCTACGAATGGGATCCCGGCAACTTGGGCTACAACTCGACGACGCTGTTCTACACGAGCGGCGGCACGACTAGCGCGATCACCCTGATCGGCGTCCAGACGGCGAGCCTCTCCGACGCGGACTTCCTGTTCGCGTAGGTGGCTGACCTCTCCGTCGGCGTAAGACGCCGCCACCTCCCCAATTGAATGGGGAGGAAAGATAGGGGATTGACTCCTATCTTTCCTCTGCTATATTCCTATCATGGATTCCCAGAACACCAGAAATCTGCGCTTTTTCGATAGGACGGCAGGAGGCTTTTGGCGGACGATAGGCGGACTATTATACCAACCGTCTGAACCGATGACTCTTATGTGATTTGCGCTGGAGGTCGGGGCTCGATTCTTTGAAGCGACAGTGTCGTTGAGGAGGTCGGGATGTCGTTGGCGATCACGCGGAGGGATTTA
>Ga0194051_1000943_pt1 | contig 15957 bp, 17 predicted proteins | sample SepL2320m_MetaG_FD_161275 | JGI IMG/M metagenome (GOLD analysis project Ga0194051, IMG submission 161275) | Anoxic zone freshwater microbial communities from boreal shield lake in IISD Experimental Lakes Area, Ontario, Canada - Sep2016-L239-20m | ecosystem: Environmental > Aquatic > Freshwater >... | reverse complement strand
CCCGCCCCTGAACATGCGCTGGTTGAGGTCGGTGAACAGGTTGGCCGCGATCAGGGTTGTTGCCAGCAGGACCGCCAGGACGACGGCCAGCGCGCGCATACGCTGCAGCTCGCTGCGCAGGATCTCGCGCCGGAGCGCGTCGTCGTAGGAGTTGTGGGCGGGATCGTGTGCGGCCTTTGCCATCATGGTCGGCACGCTAGCCAGCCGGCGCGGGCTCCACAACGGTGGGCGGGAATGCTAGGAACGGGTCATGCCGCTGAAGGAGATCGTCCGCGAACTGCAAGGCAAGGCCGCCAACTTGGCGCTCCGCATGCCGATCGCGTGGGTCAATATCCTGGCCGGGCCGCCGGCCGCCGTCGACGGCCGCACCCTGGACGGCCGCACGCAGTGGTTCCTGCAGCTCCTGGCCCGCAGCGGCCAGCAGCCCCTGCACAAGCTCAGCATCGCCGAGGCCCGCGAGGATTTCGACGCCTTCATGCTGTTGCTGGGCGGCCGGCCGGCCCCCGTCGGCGAGATCGTCGACCGGACCATGCCGGGCCCCGCCGGACCGATGCGCATCCGCATCTATCGCCCCGCCGGCACGGTCGCGCGGCTGTTGCCCACGATCCTCTATTTCCATGGTGGCGGCTGGGTGATCGGCAGCCTCGAAGGCTACGACCTCGCCTGCCGCTATTTCTGCGCCCGCTCGGGCTGCGCCATCGTCTCGGTCGACTACCGGCTGGCGCCCGAACACAAGTTTCCCGCCGCCATCGACGATGGCATTGCCGCCTATCGCTGGCTGGCGAGCGAGGCGACCGGGCTCGGCCTCGATGCCGGCCGCATCGTGCTGGCAGGCGATTCCGCCGGCGGCGCCATCGCCGCCGCGGCGGCGCAGGAGCTGCGCGGCGAGCCGCGGCCGCCCTGCCTGCAATGGCTGATCTACCCCGCCACCGATCTCGCCGGCGACACCGCCTCGCAGCGAAGCTGCCGCGACGGCTTCCTGCTGACGCATGCGGACATGGAGTGGTTTCGCGGCCACTACCTCAATACGCCCGCCGAGATCGACGATCCGCGCGCCTCGCCATTGCGCGCGACCGACCTTACGGGTGTGGCGCCGGCCCTGGTGTTCACGGCGGGTTTCGATCCGCTGCGCGACGAGGGCGAGGCCTACGCCAGGCGCCTCGGCGCTGCGGGCGTCAAGACCATCCATCGCGAGTTCGAGACGCTGATCCACGGCTTCATCGGCATGCGCGGCGCCATCCAAGCGGCGGCGCGGGCAACGGACGACATGGTGGCCGGACTGCGCCACGAACTGGCGCAACTTGGACGATGAGACGGGAACACCTGACATGAGCGACGACGCCCCCCCTGACCTTGCTGCCATCGACCTGCGCGGCGAACGCTCGGGCCGGCGCGAGCAGAACAAGGCGGAGAATCGCACCGCGCTCCTCAAGGCGGCGCGCGCGGTGTTCGCCGAAATGGGATCGGGTGCGGCCAGCGTGCGCGACATCGTGCGCCGCACCGACCTCGCCTCGGGCACCTTCTACAACTACTTCAAGGACAAGGACGAGATCTTCGAGGCCGTGGTCGGCGAGCTGACGGGTGAGCTGCTGAAGCGCCACCGCCTGGGCCGCGGCCAGGCTCAGAGCGCCGAGGAGTTCTTCCGCAAGCACTACGCGGTCTATTTCGACTTCATCGTCGAGGACCCCGAACTGCTGGCCATGGCACAGAAGAATTTCACCGCCATCCGCACGCTGCTCGACAAGCCCGACGTGCGGGCGCTGGCACTGGCGCTAAACGAGGACATCCGCGCCGCCATCGCCCGGGGCGTGCTGCCCAACGTCGACGTCTCCTATCTCGCGGCCTCGCTGGCCGGCGTCGCCTTCGAAGTCTCGGTGGTCATGGTGGCGCGCGATCCGGTCGATCCCGCCGGCGCCACGGAATTCGCGACACGGCTGATGCTGGGCGGCCTGCCTCACGTGCCGCGGCGGTCTCCCGCCTGACGGTCATGGCGTGCGAAAGATCGGCTTGAAGGTGGCGGCGTCTTCCCAGGTGATCGCCGGACGATCGCCCGAATCCCACTGCTTCCACGCCATGTTCTCGACCAGCCGGAAGGGCGCGCGCATCGCCTCGAGGCTGGCGTCGAGGCCGGCAAGATCGGCCGCCTCGTAGATCGCATGATGCCGTGCGGGGTCGCGCCGCACGCTGCTGTACCGCCGGCATGCCGCCCATGACGGGACATCGGCCACATTCTTGGGCAGGTAATCCTGCTCGTACCAGTCGTTGAACCGCTGCTCCTGTCCGGCCGCCAGTTCGATGCTCACCATGAAGAAGGGCCGGCCGGCGAAGTTGCCGTCGATCGGCTTGCGTGGATGAGCCCATCGCTCGACATAGAGGCAGGGCGGCTCGACGTCGAGCATCGCCAGCGCCTGCCACTTCTTCAGCTCGGCATCGGAGCGGCGGCCGATCGCATCGACCGCCTGTTCGGCAGTCTGCTGGGTCTCGCACTCGAAGATCGTGAAGAACTGCTTGCGGTAGTACTTCAGCGATCCCGCGACATGATGCTCCTGGTAGCGCCATGCCGACCTGAGCGCGGGAACATCGCGCATCAGGCCCGGGAGATAGCGGTGGTTATAGTATTCGCTGAACGGCGCTTCCTGCTCCACATCGAGCCGGAAAGACGCCACGACGAGCGGCCGCCCCACCATGCGAGCCGCCCGGCAGCCTAGGCGCCCTTCGCGATCGGGTTGCGCAGCACGCCGATCTTCTCGATCTCGATTTCGCAGACGTCGCCCGGCTTCAACCAGTTCGGCGGCTTGCGCGCCATGGCCACGCCCGACGGCGTACCGGTGATGATGACGTCGCCCGGATCGAGCGTCATGACCTTGCTCAACTCGTGGATCAGGGTCGGCACGTCGAAGATCAGGTCGTCGGTGCTGCTGTCCTGCATGACCTCGCCGTTGACACGGGTCATGATGCGCAGCGGCGCGCCGCCCTTGGGCAGTTCGTCGGGCGTCACGATGTCGGGGCCGAAGCCGCCGGTGGCATCGAAGTTCTTGCCCAGCGTGAACTGGCCGCCCGACTTGCGCTGCCAGTCGCGGATCGAGCCGTCGTTGAAGCAAGCATAGCCACCGATCACAGAGAGCGCCTTCGACTTCGCCACATTACGGCACTTCTTGGCGATGACGACGGCGAGCTCGGCCTCCCAGTCATACTGGTCGGAGTGGCTCGTCGACAGCATCTTGCCGTTGTGCGGCACCAGCGTGTTGTTGAAGCGCGTGAACACCACCGGATAGGTCGGGATCGGGCTGCCGGTCTCCTCGGCGTGCTTGCGGTAGTTGAGGCCGATGCAGAGGATCTTGCCCGGGCTGGGAATCGGCGTCAGGTACTTCGCCGATTTCTCCGACACCGTGGCGCCAGCCTTGGGCTTGGCGCAGGCCTTGGCGACGGCCGCCTGGACCGCCTTGCCGCCGGCCAGGATCTCGACCACGGACTTCGGCCCGCGCGGCATCTGCTTGCTGAGATCGACGATCTTGCCATCGCCCATCTTGACGCCGACCGCGGCCTTGCCGCCGCTCATGATTGTGCAAAGACGCATAGTGTTTCCCCCCTTGGAATTTCGCCCGAATTACGGCCGGTGCGTAAATTCCTCCCTCCAGCACGAGTGGTCAAGCTTTGCTAGAATGCAGCATGCGTTTCCCCTTCCTTGCCCCGTTTCTCCTGGCCTCGATCGTCGTTGCTGCTCCCGCATCGGCTCAGCTGCTGGTCCCCCTCACTACGCCGGATGGCCGTGTCGCCTGCACCCAGGGCATGACCGGCATCGGCCGCCCGGCCTCGTGGCAGGCGCTGGCCGATCCCGAGGGGCCGAGCGGCTGGGTGCTGACCGAGACTGCCGCCGACCCCACCGACTCGCGCTTCCCCCTCTGCATCAACGAGCAGGCGGTGCTGCGCGATTTCGATGCCACGCTGCGCTTCAAGCCTGTCTCGGGCGTCCGCGAGCGCGTCGCCGGCTTCATCTTCCGGGCCCAGAGCGCCAACGACTATTACGTCGTCCGGGTGAGCGCGCTCGACAACTCGGTGCGGCTCTACCGCATGGAAAAGGGCAAGCGGCGGGGGATCGGCGGCAAGGAGGTCCCGGTCGAGAGCGGCAAATGGCACTCGCTGCGGGTAATCGCGGTCGCCGACCGCTTCGAGGTGATGCTGGATGGCACCTCCCTGTTCAGCGCCACCGATCGGACATTGCCCCAGGCCGGTCCCATGGGTGTCTGGAGCCAGGCCGACAGCGTCACCTACTACGGCTCGCTGCTGGTCAGCCCGACGTCGCGCTGACTTTGCCCTGGACCGTTTCCGGAGACGACGCATGACTCGTAGAGCCACCTGCTGCTGCGGCAACTGCACGATCGACGTCGACGGCGAGCCCGCGTTCAACGCCGCATGTCACTGCCGCAACTGCAAGAAGCGAACCGGAAGCGCGTTCGGCTGGTCGACCTACTTCGCCGACAGCCAGGTCGGAAGCAGGCCGGCCGACGTCAGCGTCTAAGAAGTAGGCGGGTCGAACCCGCAACAAAGATGGTTCTGCAGGAAATGCGGATCAACGCTTTTCTGGAAGGCCGCCGCCCTGCCTGGTCATACCGGCATCGCCGGCGGCTGCTTTGCCGACAACCCTCTCGAAGCGCCGTCCGCCACGGTGTCGAACGACGGCCGATGCGGCTGGGTCGGCCTGCCCGCGGCGTGGCGAAGGTCGTTCTAGGTCGAATTATCCGCGCCGTGCGTCCAGGAGGGCGCGGGCCAGTTCGACGAAGCCGGCGCCCGAGCGCGCCGCCGTCACCCAGCGCGGCTGATGCTCCAGTCGGCCGGTGAAGTCGCCCACGTTGGCCATGCCGACGGCATTGGGGAAGTAGCCGAACATGGGCGAATCGTTGGGCGAGTCGCCCGCGAACACGTAAGGCTCGCGCTCGGTATCGAGATCGACGCCGAACAGCTCGCGCATCATCAGCCGGCTGGTCGTGAGCTTGTCGTAGTCGCCGAACCAGCCATTGACGTGGATCGAACTCACCTTGGCGTGCGCGCCCTGGCGCTCGAAAATCGCCACGATGCGCTGGATATCGGCCGGCGCCAGCGGCGGCACGTCCTCGCGGAAATCGACGGCGAGGTCGGCCGCGCGATAGGGCTGGTCCGAGGCGATGCCGGCGCCCGGCACTTCGCGCAACACCTGGGCGCGGATCAGGTCCAGCCGGCGGCGACCCTCTTCCCGCTCGGCCTCCGACTGGATGAAGCGGGTGCGGAGTTTTCCCTCGGTCCGGCCCTCGGTCCGGTCATGCCACATCCAGAAGGCGCCGTTCTCGCCCACCACGGCATCGACCGGCCAGAATCGGGCGATATGGTCGCACCAGCCGGCCGGCCGGCCGGTGACCGGCACCACCAGAAAACCCGCCTTCTTCAGCGCCTCCAGGGCGCCATAGGCGTCGGCGGTGAGGCTGCCCTCGGTCGACACGGTTTCGTCGATATCGGTCAGCACGCCTTTGACGGCAGCCAGTGTGGTACGGGGGCAATTCGCGAGCGGGGTCATCATGGCAGGTCACTTCTTAACATAGCGTCGGACGCGCTTCGGGTCTAAAAGCCCACACATGATCCCTTGTTATTTGCCGCCACGATGCATCTCGAATCGCTCACCGCAATAAGTCCCGTCGATGGCCGCTATCGGGCGACCACCGCAGCACTTGCGGACTATTTCAGCGAGTACGCGCTCATAAAAATGCGCCTTGCCGTCGAGTGCGCCTATCTCGCGGCCCTTTCCCGGACAGCCGGCGTCGGGATACGCCCGCTTTCAGCCGACGAAACGACGATGCTTCGGGCGCTGCCGAGTATCTCGGTCGAAGAGGCACGCCTCGTCAGAAAGATCGAGCGCGAGGGCCACGGCGATATTCCGGCGACGAACCACGATGTGAAGGCCGTCGAATATTTCATCAAGCTCAAGCTCAAGGACACGAGCCTTGCCGACGTGCTCGAGTGGGTGCACTTCGCCCTCACCTCGGAGGATGTGAACAGCACTGCTCACGCGCTTGCCCTGCGCGGCGCACTCGAAGGGGTCATGCTGCCCGCACTCCAGAAGGTGCAAAGCGCGATCGCCGATCTCGCCTCCGCGCATGCCGACACCGCCATGCTCGCACGCACCCACGGCCAGAGCGCCACTCCCACGACTTTCGGCAAGGAGATGAACGTCTTCGCGACTCGCCTCGAAAGGCAGATCGCGCCCCTCAGGAGTCGCCCCGTCCTCATGAAGTGGGGTGGGCCATCCGGCAACTACAACGCCCAGATGGTCGCCCTTCCGCAAATCGATTGGCTTGCCTTCGCGCACACCTTCGCGGAAGGGCTGAATGCGGATGACGCGAACAGGGGACGACTCGTCCGCCTCGCGTTGAACGAGGTGACGACCCAGATAGAGCCGCATGACACCTACGCGGAGATGTTCGACAATCTCCGCCGCATCAATACGATCCTCCTCGATCTGTCGCAGGATATGTGGCGGTACATCTCGGACGGGTGGGTCACGCAGAAGCCGAAAGAAGGCGAGATCGGCTCGTCGGCCATGCCACACAAGGTGAATCCGATAGATTTCGAGAATGCCGAAGGAAATTTCGGCGTCGCCAATGCGCTTTTCGAACATCTCTCGAGAAAGATGCCGGTCTCACGCCTGCAGCGCGATCTCTCGGACTCCACCGTGGCGCGCACTTTTGGCACCGCATTCGGGCATTCCCTGGTCGCCTATCACGCGCTCATGCGCGGCTTCGGCAAGATAAGCGTAAACGAACCAGCACTTCGCGACGCACTCAAGGCACATCCGGAGGTCCTCGCCGAAGCGATACAGACGGCCCTCCGCGTCGCCGATGTCGAGATGCCGTATGAGAAACTGAAAGCCCTCACGCGCGGCAAGCAGGTCACGCTCGAGGATCTCGCCACCTTCATCGACGGCCTCGATATCAGTCCGGAGATGAAGTCACGGCTCAGGAACCTTCGCCCCGAAACCTACACAGGCCTCGCCGGCGTACTCGCCAAGAAATAGAGGGCGGGTGAAATACCCGCCCTGCTCGGCAGGGCTGACGCCGTGGAGAGGGACGCCTAGTGCGTCTCCGTCATGACCTGCTTCTTGGCGTCTTCGACCAGCCGCTCCGACTGCTTGCGGATGGTGTGCTCCTCGGTCGGCTTGCCGGCCGCCGCGAGGTCCTTGACCAGCTTGGCCATGACATCGGAATCGCCCGGCTTCTCGAAATCCGACATGACGACGTCCTTGGCATAGGCCTCGGCGTCCGCCCCGGTCTTGCCCATCAGGCCGGCGGCCCAGAGCCCCAGAAGCTTGTTCCTGCGGGCATTGACCTTGAACTGGATTTCCTGGTCGTGCTCGAACTTCTGCTCAAAGGCTCTTTCGCGTTCGTTGAACGTGGTCATGGCCGCTCCGGGTTGGGCTTGTCGCGTCGGTATATAGCGACGCCAACGCGGTCTTTCCACCCCGCGTTGGCAGTGCCAAAGTCCCGCGCCCCGCGGAGGAATCGACGACATGTCGCTGGAAAAACTAAAAGACTGGATCGGCCGGACCCAGACCATGGAGGATCTCGCGGCCCCGTTTCCCGTGCGGGCGCTGGCTGCCACCTTCGACGAGAGCGATCCCGACCCGAAAAACGGCGATGCCCTGCCCCCGCTCTGGCACTGGCTCTATTTCCTCGATACCGCGCCGCAATCCAAGATCGGCGGCGACGGCCATGCGGAACGCGGCGATTTCCTGCCGCCGGTACCGCTGCCCCGGCGCATGTGGGCGGGCAGCCGCTTCGCCTTCGACGTCGAGCCGGTGCGTGTCGGCGATACGATCACGCGCACCTCGCGCATCAAGTCGGTCGAGCCCAAGATCGGGTCGACCGGCAGCATGGTGTTCGTCACCGTCCAGCACACGATATCGGGGCCGCGCGGCCCGTCTTTCGTCGAGGAGCACGACATCGTCTATCGCGAAGCGGCGAAGCCCGGCGAAAAGCCCAAAGACCCGAGGCCGGCGCCGACCGATGCCACCTGGACCAGGACCATCGTTCCCGATCCCGTGCTGCTGTTCCGCTTCTCAGCACTCACCTTCAACGGCCATCGTATCCATTACGACCAGCCCTACGTCACCGGGGTGGAAGGCTACCCCGCGCTGATTGTGCACGGGCCACTGCTGGGCATGCTGCAGATCGAGTTGGCGCGCCGGACTCACCCGGATAAGGTCGTCAGGAGTTTCGAGTTCCGGGCGCTCTCGCCGGTGTTTTCGGGTCCTGCCTTCTCGGTGCAGGCCCGCGGCGAAGCCGACGGCTCGGTAACGACCTGGATCGCCGACCCCAGAGGCGGCCTGGCACAGCAGGGAAAGGCGACGTTCCAATGACCAAGCATCTCCACCATCGCGGCTGCGGCTGCCTGCAGGCACTCTCCCGCCGCGGTGTCTTGGGTTTAGGCTTGGGCCTCGGCGCCGCCGTCGCATCGACCGCCCTGCCGGCGCTGGCCGTCGACGACGGCTACGAGGCGATGCTGATGAAATGCATCGACCCGCGCTTCACCACCGACACCTGGAAATACATGACCGGCCGCGGCTGGCAGAACAACTACAGCCAGTTCAACATCGCCGGTGGCCCGATCGCGGCAGTGGCGCCCGTCTTCCAGGAGTGGCGCGCCGCCTGGGAGGCCAACCTCGACATCTCCGTGCAGCTTCACAACGTGAAGCGCCTGATCGGTATGACGCATCGCGATTGCGGTGCCGCCGCCGTCGCCTACGGCGACCGCATCAAGACCGACAAGGCCTACGAAACCGAGATGCTCAGCCAGGCGCTGCGCGGCTTCCGCGACCAGGCGAAAAAGCGCCAACCCCAGCTCATCATCGAGCTCGGAATCATGGACCTGAGCGGCGCCGTCGAGCCTGTTACCTGACGCAGAGTTGACGGAACCATCGTTCGTGGCCAACTCGTCCCTCCCCGCCCCGCGACTTGCCGGCGCTGCTCTGGAGCGCCAGCTTGCCCTGCAGCGCTCGCGGCGGCCGGCCAACCCACTGCTCTCGCTCGTGATCCCGGTGTTCGACGAGGAAGACTCGATCGACCTGTTCATCGACACCGTCGTGCCGCTGCTGGAGCGCGACCGGCTGCGCTACGAGCTCGTGTTCGTGAACGACGGCTCACAGGACGACACCCTCTCTCGCCTCATCAGCCGAAGTGCCACTGACCGTCATATCAGGATCGTCAATCTGTCGCGCAACTTCGGCAAGGAGGCCGCCCTCACGGCCGGTATCGACCATGCCAAGGGCGATGTCCTCATTCCGATGGACATCGACCTGCAGGATCCGCCCGATCTGGTCGCGCCGTTCATGGAGCGCTGGCGCGAGGGCTACGACATCGTCTACGGCGTGCGCACGGCGCGGCTCACCGACACTGTCGCCAAGCGCATGTCGGCCGGCTGGTTCTATTGGGCGTTCAATGCAATGTCGCCGGTGCGCATCCCGCACAACGTCGGCGATTTCCGCCTGGTCGACCGGCGCGCGGCCGAAGTGCTGCGCCAGCTTCCCGAGCGCAACCGCTTCATGAAGGGGCTGTTCGCCTGGGTCGGCTTCAACTCGATCGGCGTGCCCTACGAACGACCGGAGCGCGCCGCCGGCACCACCAAGTTCAACTACTGGCGGCTGTGGAACTTCGCGCTGGACGGCGTGGTGAGCTTCTCGACCGCGCCGCTGCGAGCCTGGTTCTATGTCGGCGTGGTGATCGCGGCCATCGCCGTATTCTACGCCATCTTCATCATCACCCGCGTGCTGATCCTGGGCATCGACACGCCGGGCTACGCCTCGCTGCTGATTGCCGTGTTGCTGATGGGCGCCATCCAGCTCCTGTCGCTCGGCATCATCGGCGAGTACCTCGGACGGCTGTTCCTCGAGGTCAAGGGACGGCCGATCTACATCGTCGAGGGGGTCTACGAGGACGGGGCCGACGCGCCGCCCAAGGCCTGACGGCGAGCGATGGATCTCAAGGAAGAGGACATCCTCGGCGCCGATATCGGAAGGCACTGGTATTACCGTTCAAAGGCGGCGGCACTCCGCCGCGCCGTGGCCGGGCTGCGGCCGAGACACCTGCTCGACGTCGGTGCGGGTTCGGGCTTCTTCTCGCGCCACCTGCTGGTCGCGACATCGGCCGAAAGCGCGCTCTGCGTCGATACCGGCTACGCCCGTGACCGCGACGACAGCGTCGCCGGCAAGACGGTGCGCTATCGCCGCGACACCGGCCCGACCGACTGCGACCTCGTGCTGATGATGGACGTGCTGGAGCATGTCGACGACGACCGCGGCCTCACCCGCCACTACGCTTCGAAAGTGCCGTCGGGCGCGCATTTCCTGGTGACGGTGCCGGCCTTCGCCTTCCTGTGGAGCGGCCACGACGTTTTCCTCGAGCACAAGCGGCGCTACCGCCTCCTCGAGATCGAGGCCACGCTCCGCGAGTCGGGCCTCGAGATCGTGCGCGGCGCCTATTTCTTCGGGCTGGTGTTTCCGCTGGCGGCGGCGGTGCGGCTGGCCCGCCGCGGCGAGAGCGTGCGCAGCAGCCTCAAGAAGCACGGCGCCTTCACCAACGGCGTCCTCGCGGCAATCTGCGCCGCGGAGCTGCCGCTGTTCCCGTACAATCGTCTCGCCGGCCTGTCGGCCTTCGTGCTGGCAAGGAAGCCTTAGTCTCCCGGACCGCGGGCCTCCAGGCCCGCCTCAGGTTCATGAGCGGGCCTAGAGGCCCGCGGTCCACATGACTATGACGCCGCGACCGCCACGTCCTTGCTGCCGATGCGCTTCCGCTTGGCGTTGATCTCACGCAGCACCACCAGCATCTCGTCGGCCACGATGTCGCCCGGGATGCCGTCGCCCTCGGCCTCGAGCTCCTTCATGTCGACCCACACCGCATAGAGCGGCGCGGTGCGCGAGGTGATGATGCCGGCGTGCAGCAGGGTCTTGATCAGCACGCGGAAGATGTTGGTGCTTTCCTTCAGATTGGCGCGGCGGTCCTCATCGGTGAAGACCTCCTTCATGGCGTCGCGCACCCACTGCCACTCGAGCCCGTACTTGGCGTAGATCACCTGCTTCTGCTCGGCGTTGATCAGGTTGAACAGCAGCATCTGGAAGAGCTGCGCCGACCAGTCCTCGACCTTCTTGTGCTCGTCCGCGCTCAGGTGCTTGATCGTCTTGGACGCCCAGATGCGGCCGAAGCGATGGTGGAACGCCTCGTCGCTCATGACGAGTTGCACCAGCCGGCGCAGCACGGGATCGTTGGTCTTGGCATTGAGCGTCGCGAACGAGCCCATGGCGATGCCCTCGATCAGCATCTGCATGCCGACGATCTTCTTGTAGACCTCCTCGGTCGTCACCAGATCGGTGAGCACGGTGGAGATCGTCTTGCCGACTGGCAGGGGGTCGCCCCAGCGCTTGGCGATGTAGCGGGTGAAACCGGCGACGTGGCGGGCCTCCTCGCGCGCCTGGTTGGCGGCGTATTCCTGGGCGCCCGGATCGAGCAGGATGTGGCACAGGCTGGCCGAGAGCGAGAGCGCACCCTGTTCGCCATGCAGCAGGTTGGAGGCCGACCAGTGGGTGACGTCGTTGGCGAGGCCGATCTTCTGCTGGTCGTCGAGGCGGTCAGCCACCGCGCTTCGGAGCTCGACGATCGTGTCCAGGGGCATGATCGGCGTGCGGGACATGTCGAAGGGCAGGTCGTAGTCGATGTAGTTCTTGTCGAGCGGGTCCCAGAAATGGTCGTGGGTGGCCGAAATGATGCCATCGAAGGCATCGGTCCGGCGGCCATACCGTGGTACTTCCAGCATCGCCGGGAAGTCCTCGCGCGCGACGGTGTCGTAGGCCTTGTCGTACGTGATCTGCTGGGCCATCGCAGTACCTCCAAAGGAAGCGTCAATATGACGGGTGCGTCACCTTTTTCAATGGATTTTTCCCCAGTACCGGCGCATGGGACTTCCGCCATATTCCGGCCGCCAACCTTGCCGCCGATCGGCGGGCGATCTGCATCGCCCGCGCAGGAGTAAAGTATGTCCCGCCGCCGCCGCATCTACGAGGGCAAGGCCAAGACCTTGTTCGAGGGGCCCGAGCCCGGGACGATCGTCCAGTACTTCAAGGACGACGCCACCGCGTTCAACAACCAGAAGAAGGGCACGATCACCGGCAAGGGGGTGATCAACAACCGCATCTCCGAGTTCCTGATGACCAAGCTCGGCGAGATCGGCGTACCCACCCATTTCATTCGCCGCCTCAACATGCGCGAGCAGCTCATCCGCCAAGTCGAGATCATCCCGCTCGAGATCGTGGTGCGCAATGTCGCCGCAGGCTCGTTCGCCAAGCGCTTCGGCGTCGAGGAAGGCACCCAGTTGCCACGGTCGATCATGGAGTTCTTCCACAAGAACGACGCGCTGGGTGACCCGATGGTGACCGAGGAGCACATCACGGCGTTCGGCTGGGCGACGCCGCAGGACCTCGACGACATCGTGGCGCTGACGCTCCGCGTCAACGACTTCCTGTTCGGCCTGTTCCTCGGCTGCGGCATCAAGCTGATCGACTTCAAGGTCGAGTTCGGCCGCCTCTACGAGGACGACATGGTCCGCATCGTGCTTGCCGATGAGATCAGTCCCGACTCGTGCCGGCTATGGGATCTGCGCACCAACGAGAAGATGGACAAGGACCGCTTCCGCCGCGACCTCGGCAAGGTCGAGGAAGCCTACCAGGAGGTGGCGCGGCGGCTTGGAATTCTGATCGACCAGGGCCCGGGCGACGTGCGCGGCCCCACCACGCTGCAATAAGAGGCGAAATTGAAAGCCAGAGTTCACGTGACGCTGAAGAACGGCGTGCTCGATCCCCAGGGCAAGGCCATCGGACATTCGCTCAACCGGCTGGGCTTCCCCGAAGTGGGCGACGTGCGGCAGGGCAAGTACATCGAGCTCGAGCTTGCCGAGACCGACACGGCCAAGGCCAAGGCGCGGCTCGAAGACATGTGCAAGAAGCTGCTGGCCAACACGGTGATCGAAAACTACTCGATCGAACTGGTGGGCTGATGACACCGAACAACCTCATCCTGAGGAGCGGTCCGCAGGACCGCGTCTCGAAGGATGGGAACGAGCACCGAGTTTGTAGCCTATCCTTCGAGACACGCGCTGCGTGCGCTCCTCAGGATGAGGTCCTTGCGGGCAGGGACAGACGGAGATGAAAGCAGCAGTACTGGTCTTCCCCGGCTCCAATCGCGAAGGTGACGTGGCGCAGGCGATCGAGCTGGTGACGGGCCGCAGGCCCACGATGGTCTGGCACGGCGACGGCGACTTCGAGAAGGTCGACCTGATCGTGGTGCCGGGCGGCTTCTCGTACGGCGACTATCTACGCTGCGGCGCGATGGCGGCACAGTCGCCGGTGATGGCCGAAGTGAAGAAGCGCGCCGCGCAGGGCGTGCCGGTGCTGGGCATCTGCAACGGCTTCCAGATCGTGACCGAGGCGGGCCTGCTGCCGGGCACGCTGATGCGCAACTCGCATCTCAAGTTCGTCTGCGCCGACGTGCATCTCAAGGTCGAGACCAGCCAGAGCCTGTTCACCAACCGCTACCAGGCGGGCCAGGTGATCAAGGTTCCGGTGGCCCATGCCGAAGGCAACTATTTCGCCGACGCCGAGACGATGAAGAAACTCGAGGACCGCGGACAGATCGCCTTTCGCTACTGCTCGCCCGAGGGCGCGGTCGACGGCAGCGGTAATCCCAACGGTTCGAGCAGCAACATCGCGGGCGTGTTCAACGAGACCAAGACGGTGCTGGGCCTGATGCCGCATCCGGAGAACGCCGTGGAGCCGATGTTCGGCGGCACCGACGGCAAGGGATTGTTCGAGGGCATGGTCGAGGCCCTTTCATGAGAGACGCACCCATGAGAGATGCCCCCATGAGAGACGCATCGTGACGATTGCCCAAGAGAAGAACCCGCCGGTCAAGCTGCCCAACGAACCCACGATCACCCCGCAGGTCGTGGCCGAGCACGGCCTTGCCCCCGATGAGTACGAGCGCCTGCTGAAGATCATGGGGCGCACGCCTACCATGGTCGAACTCGGCATCTTTTCGGCGATGTGGAGCGAGCACTGCTCCTACAAATCCTCGAAGGTGTGGCTGAAGAAGCTGCCGACCAGCGCGCCGTGGGTCATCCAGGGGCCGGGCGAGAATGCCGGCGTCATCGACATCGGCGACGGCCAGGCCGCCATCTTCAAGATGGAGAGCCACAATCATCCCTCCTACATCGAGCCTTATCAAGGTGCCGCGACTGGCGTGGGCGGCATCCTGCGCGACGTCTTCACCATGGGCGCGCGGCCCGTGGCGAACCTCAATGCGCTGCGCTTCGGCGACCCCTCGCATCCCAAGACCCGGCATCTCGTATCGGGCGTGGTGGCGGGCATCGGCGGTTACGGCAACTGCATGGGCATTCCCACCGTCGGCGGTGAGACCAACTTCCATGCCGCCTACAACGGCAACATCCTGGTCAACGCCATGACCGTGGGCATCGCGCCGACCGACAAGATTTTCTACGCGGCGGCCGCCGGCGTCGGCAATCCGATGGTCTATGTCGGCTCCAAGACCGGCCGCGACGGTATCCACGGCGCCACCATGTCCTCGACCGAATTCAACGAGGACAGCGAGAGCAAGCGGCCGACCGTGCAGGTCGGCGATCCGTTCGTCGAGAAGCTGCTGCTCGAGGCTTGCCTCGAACTGATGGCGACCGATGCCATCATTGCCATCCAGGACATGGGCGCAGCGGGCCTCACCTCCTCCTCGTTCGAGATGGCGGCCAAGGGCGGCCTCGGCCTGGAGATGGCGCTCGACAAGGTGCCGATGCGCGAGACCGGCATGAATCCCTACGAGCTCATGCTCTCCGAAAGCCAGGAGCGCATGCTGATCGTGCTGAAGCCCGGCCGCGAGGACGAGGCGCGCAAGATCTTCGAGAAGTGGGAACTCGACTTCGCCGTCATCGGCCATCTCACCGATACCGAGCGCATGGTGCTCTCGTGGCACGGCGAGATCGTGGGCAACATCCCGATCCCGCCGCTGGTGACGGAAGCACCGATGTACGAGCGGCCGTGGACGCTGACGCCGCTACCACCGGTGCTCGACACGGCCAAGGTGCCGGCGCCGCAGGACTATAAGGCCTCGCTACTCGCGCTGATGGGCTGCCCCGACCTCGCCAGCAAGGCGTGGATCTGGCACCAGTACGATCACCTGATCATGGGCAATACCGCGATCCGGCCGCAGGACGGCGATGCCGCTCTCGTGCGCGTGCCGCAAAGCACCAAGGCTTTGAGCCACAAGGGGCTCGCCATGACCTCGGATTGCACGCCGCGCTATGTCCAGGCCCATCCCGAGACCGGTGGCCGCCAGGCCGTGGCCGAGGCGTGGCGCAACATCACGGCGACCGGCGCGCTTCCCCTCGCCGTCACCGACAACATGAATTTCGGCAATCCGCAGAAGCCCGAGATCATGGGGCAATTTGCGGGTGCCATCATGGGCATGGCCGAGGCCTGCAAGGTGCTCGACTTCCCCGTCGTGTCGGGCAACGTCTCGCTCTACAACGAGACCGAGGGCCGGCCGATCCTGCCGACGCCGACGATCGGCGCCGTCGGCGTCATCGACGACATCTCCAAGGCGGTCGGCTCGCGGTTGCGCACGGCGGGCCAGGCCCTGGTGCTGATCGGCGCCACAGAGGGCTGGCTCGGACAATCGCTCTACCTGCGTGAGCTCTGCGGCCGCGAAGAAGGCGCGCCGCCGCCGGTCGACCTCGCCGTCGAGCGCCGCAACGGCGATTTCGTGCGCGGCGAGATCGTGGGTGGCCGCGTCGCCGCCTGCCACGACCTTTCCGATGGCGGATTGCTGGTGGCCCTGGCCGAGATGTGCCTGGCCGGCGGCACCGGCGCCACGATGAAGCTGC
>Ga0194051_1000940_pt1 | contig 16044 bp, 4 predicted proteins | sample SepL2320m_MetaG_FD_161275 | JGI IMG/M metagenome (GOLD analysis project Ga0194051, IMG submission 161275) | Anoxic zone freshwater microbial communities from boreal shield lake in IISD Experimental Lakes Area, Ontario, Canada - Sep2016-L239-20m | ecosystem: Environmental > Aquatic > Freshwater >... | reverse complement strand
CTATTTTGGTGATCCCTCAGAGATGACCTACGAGCAGTTCCTGGTTCGCTTTGTGCAGCTCACTGCTCGTGGGCGCCAGGGCCGGTATGAGGACGGCCGCTGGCTAGACCCTTCACATCGCGAACGCTTTGTTGCTTTGCTTCAACGCGCAGAGGCTCGTTTAGATCCCCGTGAGTCGGGGCGGATTCCGACCCGATTTTCAGACTCAAGCTCGGTGGATGATCCCTCTGTCGCGATTGCTAGATTGCTATCCGATTACCCGCTCTTGGGGCAGACGCAGTTACACCCAGCGGATCCTGGCTATTTCTTGTTTATTTGCAAGCAGCCCGGCAAGCCGGTGCCGTTTGTGCCGGTGATAGATGCAGATGTTCGCCGTTGGTATCAATCCGACTCGCTCTGGCAGGCACAGCACCCCGACTTTGATGCCGATTCGGTTCTCGTGATTCCCGGGCCAGCCGCAGTAGGCGGAATCGCTGTCATTGATGAGCCCATCGCAGAAATTCTTGGTGGGTTTGAAGCGCATGTGATTGATCATTTGACTGCACTGGGCCAACTTGCTGAACCCGTTGACCGCTTGCTCCGCCGGGGTAGTACCGCAGAGCTGACAGGCCCTGCAGCGGCACTACTTGAAGCCAAAACGGTGCTGATGGATGGCCGAATCCTGCCCAACCCAGTACACGCCTTCGGTACGGTCGAGGACTGGAGTTTTTCAACCGAGGCCGACGGTCGGATCATTCAAGCAACTTGCGTGCTGAGTAGCTTGGAACATGTTGTCTTGCATGTTGGAGAGCGCGAGTCTGCAGATGCTCAGACCGTTACGCTGACGCTGTCTTTCCCAGCACTTGCTGGCTATGGCGAGCGGGTCCCTGACCACATGTCGGTGCACTTACCTAGCGCAGAACTTCCGCAGCAGCCAGTGGCTGACGCTCAGGACTCAGTTGAACTCCGGTTCGAGCATCGGAGCCATAACGGTGTGGATGTGTTGCAGTTGGATTCAGCGGCACGGGTAGAAGCACTCGATGAGTTGCTGCGCAAAGTTCTGATTCGGACCGACATCCCCGTGGTGGCACTCGGTTCAGAGATAACTCTCGAGGTGTCCTCAGACCTGCGTCGTCGCGCCGCATATGCACGACTTGTGCAGGCCGAAACGGCAGGAGAACTGCCTGATGCATGGCTTGCAGTGGTGTGGCCTGCAGTTTTTGCAACGCTCGGGGCACCCGAAATTGTTGGGAGTTTGCTAGATCTCGTGCATCTTGAACATCAGGTCAGCATTCTTGGAGACCTGTCCGAAATTCGCGCGCTTGATGGTGATCTCACGGTTCGCGCACGGGTCTGTGAGATTTCTGATCATGAGCTAGGTACTCGGGTGGATACGGTTGCCGAGGTTCGACGTGGTGCCGTAGCGGGCTCGCCCGCTGGCAGTGATGAGCCCGTGCTCTTGCGAATTTCCGGTGGATTCTTGTTGCGCGGTGTTCGTGAGCTGGCTCATCTGAATGCCTCGTTCGCTGCCAAAGTTGAATCAGGCTCGCTGACGTCTCCTGAGATTCACGACACGCCGCGCCGAACACTTGGCAGTTTAGAAATCTGCGCGCCGATCAGCATGGAAAGTTTTGCTGCTCTCTCGGGAGATCACAATCCGTTACATCGTTCGCGAGCAATTGCGCTTCTTGCTGGCCTTGATGGGCCAATTGTTCACGGCGCCTGGACCTCGGCAATTGCTCAACGTGCAGCGATCGAGTTTGGCTGCAACGGAGACAGCGAGCGACTGGTTCAGTTCCACGCAAAGTTCATTGCCCCCGTGATGCCCGGAGAAGCAGTCAAAGCCACGCTGACAAGAACTGCACTGCGCGCAGGGCGCACGATCGTTGAGATCAACGTGGTTGTACAGAGAGAAGGCGGCCACGTGCCGGCGCTGATTGCGACTGCAGAATTGTTGCCGCCGCCCACTGCGTATGTCTTCCCTGGTCAGGGCATTCAACAGCCTGGTATGGGAATGGATGGCTATGAGCGTTCAGCGGCAGCGCGACACGTGTGGGACCGCGCCGACCTCTTTACGCGCGAACAGCTTGGGTTCTCAATTCTCGCAATTGTGCGAGAGAACCCCAGCATTATTAGCGCCGACGGCGAGTTACATCGTCATCCGCAAGGCGTGCTGAACCTGACGCAGTTCACCCAGGTTGCCTTGGCTGCACTCGCTGCAGCGCAGGTGGCTGAACTGCGCGAACGGGGAGTGTTTGACGAACGGGCAGTCGTTGCTGGTCACTCCGTTGGGGAGTACAACGCTCTTGCCGCTCTGGGCCAGGTCCTGAGCCTCGAGAGCGTGGTGGAGTTGGTATTTCGGCGTGGCCAGGCCATGCATCAGTTAGTGCCGCGAGATGCCGATGGCAACTCGCAGTTCCGCCTTGGAGTGATTCGCCCACATTTGTTAGCGATGAACCATCAACAGATTGAGGCGCTCGTCGTTCGGGTGCGCGAACAGGTCAACTCGACACTTGAAATCGTCAACTTCAACATGCGTGACAAGCAGTACGCGGTGACAGGAACCGGGACTGCGCTAGATGCGCTCGATCAAGAACTGCTCGCCGTTGCGCCCTCAGGGTCTCGGCCAGCGTTCGTGTACGTCCCGGGCATTGACGTGCCGTTCCACTCAAGTGCTTTGGTAGATGGAGTCGGTGAGTTCCGCAAACACCTAGCTCGCTGCTTACCTGAACGAATTGACCCGGCAGCGCTTGTGGGACGCTATGTGCCCAACTTGGTTCCCGAGGTGTTCAGTCTTGAGCGTCGGTATGTGAAACAGGTGAGCGATTACGTCGACTCGGCAGTACTGAAGAAGATTTTGACTGAGTGGCACGTGTGGAGCGCTGACTCTGGGTTGCTCTGTCGCGAGTTGTTGATAGAACTTTTGGCCTGGCAGTTCGCCTCTCCGGTGAGATGGATCGAAACTCAAGACCTGCTCTTCACCGAGCAGTCTGCGGGAGGTCTCGGTTGCGAGCGTGTTATCGAAGTCGGACTTGGGGTTGCTCCGACGTTAACAAATCTGGCAAAAGGAACTCTTGCCCTAGATGACAGAACGTTTGGCCGAGTCAGCGTTCAAAACATCGAGACTGATTCCATAAAGGTGTTCGCCACCGATGAAGAAACTGAAGCTGATTCTGAGTCGGAACTCCTTGACTCTAAGTCGACAGAACTTCCTGCACCCGAGACAGTGCCTGTTGTGACCGTGCCTGTTGTGGCAGGGCCTGTTGTGGATTCTGCGGTGGATGCAGCCGAGGCGATGCGCCATTTGATCGCCCACCTGTGCAAAATCCGAATTGATCAGCTCTCGGCTACAGAATCAATTGATGACCTCGTCGATGGGGTCTCTTCGCGCCGAAATCAGATACTGATGGACCTTGGAGCAGAGTTCACGATCTCTGGAGTGGATGGTGCTCGGGAGTTGCCCTTGGCTCAACTCGCTTCTGAGTTGGCGACGCGATCAAAACGCTACTCATTTCCCGGAGCAGTATTACGTGAGGTTCGTGAGTCGGCGCTCGCACCCGTGCTGGGACCCCGCCGTATAAAGACCCGCGATGTGACTGCCCGAGTAACTGATTTTTGGGCTTTGGGCACTGGCTGGGCTGAGCGAGTCCTCATGATCTTGGCAGCTGACTCTCGAGAGGGTGACTCAGGCCGTGGCGGAGCCTTGGGTCGGCTGCACCCCATGCCTACCTCGGGTGCGAACCTCATTGATGCAGCGGTTCAGCTAGCCGCCGATGATGCAGGGCTCGTGCTGAGTCCTCCTGGAGTAACTGCCGCCGCAGGCGAAGCAGTAGATGCAGCAGCAGTAACGGCACTCGAACAGCGCATTGCCGGTCCGGATGGTTTGCTTGCAGATGCCGCCCGCGAGATGTTGCGGCGAGTTTCTGGGCCCGAGGAGTCGGTCGGGGAAGATGACACTTCGGTTGTGGATCGCTTGACGCTGCTTGAAACCGAGCACGGTGAGCGTCGAGCAGCGGCAGTTGCTCCTGCTTTTGATGCGCGGCGACATGTGGTGTTTCGGTCATGGTGGGGCATGGCGCGTCATGACATTGTTGCTTTGCACCATGCCGGGTTACGGGCTGAACAAGATGCTGAGCTGCATAGCGAGCTTGATGCTGAGGCCGGTCGGTTGGCGCGCTATCAGGTTGACCCCGGTGTGCAAGCCTCGGCTCGGTGGTTTGCCACTCGAGCGGCAGCGCGAGGCGATGTGATCGCTGAAGCACGCTTTCTAAAGATTCTCGGCGGAGAACCTTGGGTTGTTCCGGTACCTGCTCAACGACCTGTCCTCGCAACAGACCTCTCTGCTGAGCAGTTTGTTGGCGGAGCGGAAGAGACTGCTGCTGATGAAAGTCGAATTGATGAGTTCATCGCCGAGCAGCGGATTCTGCCGAGCATGTGGGCTGAGACCTTTGCCGACCAACTTGACCTGCTACGCGGTGTGAGCAGAACTTCGGCAGCGAATGCATTCTCCACCGAAACTGCTTTGATTACAGGAGCATCTCCAGGATCGATTGCGGTTGAAGTTGTGAGCCGCTTATTGGCTGGCGGAGCCAAGGTGATTTGTACCACCACTCATGCAACTCCAGAGCGCCTGGGGTTCTATCGAGAGTTGTATAACACCTGTGCAGCCCCCGGGGCAGAACTTCATGTGATACCTGCGAACATGGCCTCCTTTGCAGATATTGACGAACTAGTCGACTGGTTGCTCGCGCCCGTTATCGATCGCTCTGGCGGATTTGCTCGAACAGTGAAGGATCCGCTTCACCCCACGATGGTGCTTCCCTTTGCTGCTGGACCCGTCCTTGGTGATCTGCCTGATGCGGGTCCCGCTTCTGAGGTATCAATGAGGGTGCTTCTGTGGGGAGTAGAGCGCCTAGTGGGAAGACTCACTGAAGCAACTCAACGAAGCGGAACTGGTCAACGGCGAATCAAGTTGGTTCTTCCGTTCTCGCCAAATCATGGCGACTTTGGCGGGGACGGTGCCTACGGCGAGGCGAAAGCAGCGCTCGAGGTTTTGAGTGAGAAGTGGATTTCTGAACAGGCTCGTTGGGGTCATCAGATCGACCTTGTTACCGTAAAGATTGGCTGGGTTCGGGGCACTGGACTCATGGAGAACAATGGTGGTCTTGGCGCTCTTATCGAAAGAGATCTAGGTGTTCGGACCTTCTCCTCAGCCGAGATGGGTTGGATGATTGCTGCGTTGTGCTCGCCGGAAGTTACTGCAGTTGCACAGCAAAATCGGCAGGCGGAACCAGTTGAAATCACTGCAGACTTCACCGGCGGATTAGCAGATATCGGGGGTCTGCGTGCAGCCCTCGCACCGCTCGTTGCAGAGCTTGAGTCTCAAGTTGCTCACCTCGTGAGAACCCCTTCGATTCAAGATGCCGATGAATCAATTCCGGCACTGCTTTCAGCAGTTGGATTGAGTGACAGCCAAGCCAGTGGCTCAGTGGGATCGGTACCGCGAGAATTGCTCAGGCCGACCTGCTCGCTGCATGACATGGTGGTGGTTCTGGGAGCAGGCGAGGTGGGTCCTTGGGGGTCGAGCGTGACCAGGTTTGACCTAGAAGTTGAGGCTGACCTTGCCGATGGATCAATCGCCGAGTTGGCGTGGACCTGCGGTTTGATCCGCTGGGAGAGTGACCTTGATGGCGGTTCTTGGGTTGATGCAGCAACCGATGAGGCCGTTGCAGAGTCTGTCCTAGCCGAGCAGTACCGCGAGCAGGTTCTGGCCTTGTGTGGAATCCGAACCTATGAGGTTGATGGCCCACTCAACCCGGACGGAGTGCCGTTGCTCGTAGAGGTCTTCTTGGAACGAGACGTCGTGATCACCGCTGCCGATGAAACCGATGCGCGTGCCTTTGCGGCTGCAGATCCGGAGAACACCTCGGTGCTGCTCACTGCAGAAGGTGACTGGCAAGTTGTTCGCAGAGCCGGAAGCGCGATTCGTGTGCCGCGTCGAGCCAAGCTGAGCAGGCGGGTTGGTGCACAGATTCCCTCCGGGTTTGATCCGATGCGATGGGGGATTCCAGCCGAGATGGCGGCTTCAGTTGACCGCTTATCGCTCTGGAATCTGGTCGCCACCGTTGAAGCATTTCTTGATGCGGGAATTGAACCCGAGGAACTGATGGCTCGCGTCCATCCTGCTCGCGTCGGCAATACCCAGGGATCAGGAATGGGTGGGATGTCTTCAGTGCAAACTTTGTACCGAGATTCAGTCCTTGGAGGGGACCACGCGAACGACATTTTGCAAGAAGGGCTGTCCAATGTTGTAGCCGCCTATGTCATGCAGAGTTATGTGGGCGGATACGGACCGATGGTGCATCCAGTGGCTGCGTGCGCAACTGCGGCAGTCTCGGTCGAAGATGCCGTAGACAAAATCCGCGCGGGCAAAGCAGATGTGATTGTGGCCGGTGGCTGGGATGACCTACAGCTTGAGGGGGTGCTTGGATTCTCAACGATGTCGGCCACTGCTGCTAGTGACCATATGGAGGCTGCGGGGTTTGAACCGCGGCAATACTCGAGAGCGAATGATGTGCGCCGGGCAGGGTTTGTAGAGGCTCAGGGTGGCGGAACCGTGCTGCTAGCGCGGGGTTCGGTTGCAGCAGATCTTGGTCTTCCGGTTCGCGCCGTGGTGGTGTACGCAAGCAGCTTTGCCGATGGTATTCACACATCCATTCCAGCGCCTGGCCTCGGTGCGTTGTCTTGCGTGCTCGGTGCTGAGAACTCGCCGTTGGCTCAAGCCCTCACCAAGCATGGGCTCACCGCAGATGATCTCGCCGTGGTATCCAAACATGACACCTCTACCGGAGCGAATGACCCCAATGAGAGCGAGTTGCATCAGCGGATCGCAACCGCCCTCGGCCGCACACCGGGAAATCCGCTACTCGTTGTATCTCAAAAGACGGTGACGGGTCATGCCAAGGGTGGCTCGGCTGCATGGCAGATGATTGGTCTGATGCAGGTGCTTGAGTCGGGAGAAATCCCGGGTAATCGAAATTTGGAGTGCCTTGATGAATCACATCGTGATCATCAGTTTTTGGCCTACGGGCATCGGTCAATCTTGGCAGGCGAACCGCTCAAAGCCGGCCTTCTGAGCAGCCTTGGGTTTGGGCACGTGTCGGCCGTGTTGTGCCTTGGTAGCGCTGAAGTTTTCACTGCTGCTTTGATCGCCGAGTCCGGTGAGCAGGTCGCGGCTAGCTATCAGAGTCTTGCCGCATCTCGTCAACGAGTTGGAAAGCAACGACGACTCGAAAACCGCTACGGGGTTCGTCCCGGATATTCCAAACGAGTGGAGAGGCGTCTTCGGGGGGCAGAGAACTCTGCGCAGCAGCGCTTGGAAGAGGTCATGCTCTTGACTGATCCAAGTGTGCGCCTAGGCGCCGACGGGCTGTACGCGGCAAACCTAGATTTGGGTTCAGAATGAGCGTGATTGGCATGGGAATCGACCTTGTCGATGTTCCAACATTCTCTGAGCAACTTGACGTGGCGGGGTCCACATTCCTGCAGCAGGCCTTTACAGCGGGCGAGCGGGCCGAGGTGGGTTCCACTGAACCCTCACGTTCGCGGCGCCTAGCGGCGAGGTACGCCGCGAAAGAAGCCTTTATTAAGGCTTGGTCGGCGAGCAGGTTCGACGCGGAACCGAGCCTTACTTCTTGGCAACTCTGTGAAATTGAAGTGGTCAACGATGCTTATGGTCGACCTGCGTTGCGGCTCTCTGGAGAGGTTGAGCGCGCTGTATGTGCTCAGCTGGGGGATCGATGGGTTGCGCATGTTTCCCTCACTCATGATGGACCGAGTGCAGCAGCGGTTGTGGTACTCGAACTCCTGCCAGCGAAGAAAAACACATGAGCTTCACACGGGTAGCCGTTCTGAATCGTGGTGACGCTGCTTTGCGTTTTTTGCGAACGGCCCGCGAACTTGCCGAGGGTGAAGGCCCGGTACTGCAAGTGGTTGCAGTCTTCACCGATCCTGATGCCAATGCGCCTTTTGTGCGTCTTGCAGATGATGCAATCTCGTTGGGTGCTGCCCTGCAGAGCACTGCTGCCGGAAGCCTTGCGCCTGCATACTGCATGCATGATCTTGTGATCGACAAGTTGCTCGATGCCAAAATCGAGGCGGTCTGGCCGGGCTGGGGCTTTGTCTCTGAGGATGATCTGTTTGTAGATCGGCTGACCGAGGCGGGGATTGCATTTATTGGTCCTCCGGCCGCAGCCATGCGCCGCCTTGGCGAGAAGGTGCAAGCGAAACATCTCGCCGCGCAATGCGGCGTGCCGTTGGCGCCGTGGGTGGCTCTTGATCTGAGTGCTGATCCAAAGAGTTGGGTTGAAGCGGTGCAGGTTGTTGGATTGCCCGTCATGATCAAAGCTGCCAATGGAGGCGGTGGGCGCGGGATCCGGCGGGTGGATTCTCTTGAGCAGGTCATGACGGCCGTGCAGTCTGTGCGCGCCGAGGCCGAAGCGGCCTTTGGCCCTGGCGCAGTTTTTGCCGAGCAGTGCATTCAGTCAGCTCGCCACGTTGAGGTGCAATTCCTTGTTGGCGCTGATGGCACCGCAGATACGTTTGGCATCCGAGATTGCTCGATCCAACGTCGACATCAAAAGCTCATAGAAGAAACCCCTTCGCCAGTTCTGTCGGCTGTAGAGGAGGATCGCTTAACTGCTTCCACTGCTCGCCTTGCAGAGGCCGCAGGCTATCGAGGCGTCGGCACGGCAGAGTTTCTCTTTGACCCGGTCAGCAGGCTCACGACTTTTTGTGAGGTCAACGCCCGGCTCCAGGTAGAGCACACGGTCACCGAGATGGTGTGGGGAGTTGACTTGGTTCGCGCTCAAATCCAAATTGCGCTCGGGTCGGCCCATGAACGCTCAGCAGGGCCTCAGGGATGGGCTATCGAAGCGCGTGTTGTTGCCGAGGACGCCGAGCGCGGTTTTGCTCCAGCACCTGGCCGAGTGCTCGTGCATCGACCAGCGGCAGGACCAAATGTGCGCGTTGATGCTGGAATTCGTGCTGGCTCAGATATTCCTGTTGAGTTCGATTCCATGATTGCCAAAGTTTTGGCTTGGGGCCCGACCCGAGATCGAGCCTTTGCAACGTTGACTCGAGCGGTACGCGAGTATGAGGTGTTGATTGAGGACGGGGCAACCAACCGTGGCGTTCTCTTGGATCTGCTCGGTAGACCCGAGGTAAGAAATGCCACGGCTACTACTACGTGGTTGGAGTCAGTTGATGACCTTGGCGTTGAGGGTCGCCAAGCGGGAACGGTGGTGGCGTTAGCCGTTGCTGCCATCGAGTTAGCTCGACAGGATCGCAGTTTGCGAATTGCGCAGTTCTTTATCAATGCGCGTTCCGGTGTGCCGGCAGCTGATGGCATGGCAACGAGACCAGTCGAAGTTGAACTCAGTCTGCGTGACGCTTCGGTTGTACTCGCTGTTTGTCATATGGGGGGAACTCGTTGGCTGGTCGGCCCACGAGGACAGCAGATCCAGATTCTGTTGGAGCAGCTAGATGCAACTGCAGCAGTGGTGCATCTTGGTGGGCAGACACTGCGGGTTCTCGTCCACCGCGGTAGCAGCGGCGTGAATGTTGATGTTGATGGCACGCTGCATCGGGTGCAAGAGACAGAAATGGGAATGGTGCGCGCCGCCGGACCCGCGTTAGTGGTCGAGATTTCGGTGCAGGTTGGAGATCACGTCACAGCCGGCCAGCGCATCGGCACCTTGGAGTCCATGAAAACCGAGGCTCCGCTCCTAGCGGAAGTAGCGGGCGAGGTTGAGCGGATTTTGGTACCAGCGGGGACTCAAGTGATTGCGGGTGAGTCAATCTTGGTGCTGCGGCCGACCCTGAGGGACTTGGGATCCGATGGGAGCGCGCTTGGCTTGCCGAACACGACTGACAGTGCGGTCTCAACCGCACCTTGGCCGGCGAATGATCAGTCAGAAGTTGAACGAGTTGAGGCTGTCATTGACGCCGTCCTCCTTGGTTTTGAGGCTGACGCAAAAGAGGTTGCAGATGTCATAGCCGAGTTAGACGCACTTGCCCGTCAGACTGACCCCGAAGAAGCGCTGATGGACTGTTCCGGGCTGGTGAGCAGGCTCACAACTTTTGCGCGCATTGAGGCGCTCTTTGAACGCAACCTGCTTTTGCTTGACGATCATTCTGCGGCGATTAGTGCAGAAGTCGCTTTTCATGATTTGTGCTCAAGGTTTCAGGATCACCGAGGTGAGATCCTGGTTGAGCTTGTTCCACTCCTTGCAGAGGCCCTTGCTTGTTACGGGTTGAGTTTGGATTCTTCGCAAGAGGAACTCGCCGGCGCACTCTGGCGGATTGCGGGCACACGAGCCCGACTTGGGGAACGCAAGCGTCTGATGATTGCAGTAGTTCGCGCAGTTGCGTCCTCCGTGCGGAACCATGCGCTCGATGGCACAGAGTTTCTTGCTGCGCTGACGCAGGTCGAGCGAGTGGCCACTGCTTCGATGGCAACGCTTGTTGACGCAGCAGTTTTGGTCCGCGCCGAGTTGGGCGCTGCGCAAAGTAGTGCTCATTCGGTGGACCCATCCTCGATGAACCCATTGAGTCTTGCGGGCCTTGAGCGATACCAAAATGTGGTGGTCACGGTGCTTGATGCGGTGGTCACTCCGGCAGGTCGATCAGTGGTGGCGAGTGTGGTCTCGCAGACTGATTCGCAGGACCAAAGAATAGTTTTGTCCATCGATTTACTAGCCGCGCCGCAAGACCTTTCCGCGGTGACCGAGGAGCAGATTCTGCCATTTGCAGAGCTCTTTACCGCTGGGGTGGGCCTGTTGCGCACACGACGGGAGCGTATTTCGGTGGCGGGTCAGCAAGACGGTTGGTGGGCTGCGCTGCATCTTGTACTTCGAGGCACGAGCTCTGGGAATCCTGCAGCGATGCTTGGACTAGCCAAGCGTTTCGAGGCCGGAACTAGAGGCCTTGCCTTGCAGGAGTTCACGGTTGCACTTGTCCCCCAGGTGCACTCAACTCCGAAAGACCTGAGCGTCACAGAGGAACAAGAGTTGCTTCTCAGCGATGAATGGGTGAGCCCAACTGCACAACAAGAGGATGTGTTGCTTGAGTTTTCGATGCGTCGCCGGTCGCATGCGCGGCTCGAAGTTGAAGCCTCTGACGCAATGTTGGCTGCCCGGCCGAGATCGGCGCTTGACCGGCGAGCCTTGACTGCGCGTCGCATGGGCGTGATTGATCCTTGGGAGCTCGTTGGTTTGCTCGAGGGTCGGCTTTGGGGCGGTGACCTTCCCCATCCCTCTTTGGCTGAAGGGCGCTTTATTGAACATGATCTCGCCGAGCTAGACGCAGAAGTTCTCGATCAAGAGGTCGACCACTTAGTTCCTGCACTACGTCCGCCCGCTGAGCATCTCTGCTCAGTCATTGTTGGCCTAGTGGCAAACCCACTTCCGGGACGAACGGACTGGGCTGAGCGAGTGCTGATCATGGGCGACCCGTTGGCTGGGATGGGCTCGCTCGGCGAGGCAGAGTGTCGGCGGATTCTTGCAGCACTTCATCTGGCCGAGCAACGCGGTCTGCGTGTGGAGTGGGTCACGTTGTCTTCTGGGGCGCGGATTGCTTGGGACTCCGGAACCGAGAATCTTGATTGGACAGCCGCTGTTCTTCGCCGGATTGTTGAATTCACCACCGCTGGGGGCGAGATCGACGTGATCGTTTCTGGTGTAAACGTCGGTGCGCAGTCCTATTGGAATGCCGAGGCAACGATGTTGATGCATACACGCGGAGTCCTCATCATGGTTCCAACCGCCTCGATGGTTCTGACAGGGAAAAGAGCACTCGAGTTTTCGGGTTCAGTAGGCGCTCAGGATGAGGTTGGAATTGGTGGTCATGATCGGATCATGGGCCCGAATGGGCAGTCCCAATACCGAGCTGATGACCTTGCTGATGCCTACGCGATTCTGATGGAGCACCATGCGCTCACCCTTGCGGGGAAGACTAACGCCGCTGCGCCAATCCTGAGCAGTGCTGACCCCGTAGACAGAGATATCTGTGCAGCGCCGTATCTCGATGGGGAGGAAGATTTTGCATGTATTGGCGACATCTTTGACCCTACGATGAACCCGGGCAGAAAACGTCCCTTTGCAGTGCGGGCAGTCATGAGCGCAGTGGCCGATTCGGATGCTGCACGACTTGAGCGATGGCGAACCATGGCCGATGCCGACGGTGCGGTGGTCTGGGAAACACGTATTGGCGGTCACCCCGTAGCGATGATCGGCATTGAGTCAAGGCCCCGAGAAAGAACTGAGCCCGGACCTATTGATGGCCCGACTCAATGGGCTGGGGGCACGTTGTACCCGGCATCCTCGAAGAAAGTAGCCAGAGCCCTTCGCGCCGCATCAGGAAACCGATCGGCGGTGATTTTGGCAAATCTTTCGGGCTTTGACGGAAGCCCCGAGTCTTTGCGCCGCTTGCAATTGGAATACGGAGCAGAGATTGCGCGAGCAGTTGTGGAGTTCAAAGGCCGAATCGTATTTGTGGTGATCGGCAGATATCACGGTGGTGCCTACGTGGTGTTTTCAAAGCGCCTGAACACGCAACTGACTGCTTTCGCAATAGAAGGAAGCTACGCCTCTGTGATTGGTGGTGCTCCCGCAGCGGCTGTAGTGCTGACGCGGGACGTGCGCAATCGAGTTGCTGAGGACGAAGAACTGCTCTCTGCACGGTCAGCCTTAGATGCTGCGGGCGACATAACACCGGATCATCGGCTGCGACTCGTGGAGGCACTTGAGACGGCACGCTTAGGTGCCGTAGCTCGAGCGCGATCTTCGGTGGCCGCAGATTTTGATGCAGTTCACACGGTGGAGCGCGCAGTGAAAGTCGGGTCACTCGATGCGGTGATTTCCGCCGCAGAACTCCGCCCCGAGATCGTGGCGGCCCTCAGTGGGTGATGAGGGCGAGTACAACTCTGGGGCTTTCCTAGGCAGTCAGGCCGCTTGGATTGAAAGCGATTACTCTCTTGAGTAATCAGTATTCAGCGTTGAGCGTTCAGTGTTGAGCAGAGTGAATGAAGGAGCCGCATGCCCACCTATGAGTTTCGATGTGTGACCTGCGAGACCGTGTTTGAGGATCGCCGAAGCATGGCTGAAGCTGATGACCCAGCAACCTGCCCTGATGGGCATGTCGGAGCCAAACGGTTGCTGTCAGTTTTTGCTGCAACCTCTGGCGGGGGCGACACCCTGCGAGCGGCACCGAGCAGTTCGGCCCCCTCGCATTCAGGCGGTTGTTGCGGCGGCGGCTGTCATTAGTTGGCATTTTGGGCCAACTATTTGGACCGAGTTAGTCTAAGAAGGTACTCGGAGGGGCGAACCTGCCGAATTATCCGGAAGGTTTGTCATCGATACCGAACGCTTGCCGCATGGTCGGATCAATCCGACCTCTTCTATCCCCTTCTTTGCCATCCACCTGCTCCCGCTGCTGGTGATCTTTACGGGGGTGAGTCGAACAGCATGGATTCTGTTTGCAGTCACCTTCTGGACCCGGATGTTCTTTATCACGGGCGGGTATCACCGGTACTTTTCGCATAAGGCATACAAGACCTCTCGGGTGTTTCAGTTCATCCTCGGTTATGGCGGCTGCACTGCAGCGCAGAAAGGTCCGCTCTGGTGGGCGGGTCACCACCGAATTCATCACCGCTTTGCCGACACCAGTAATGACCCTCACACCCCGCGAAAGGGATTCTGGTGGAGTCATGCCGGGTGGATTCTTTCTGATGACACCACGAGCGCACCACTTCGTTCCGTAAAGGATTTTGAGAAGTTCCCGGAGCTTCGTTTCATTTCAAAGCATGACTGGATTGCACCGTGGTCACTCGCAGTTGTGTGCACACTCATCGGCGGATGGTCTGGATTGCTCATCGGGTTTGTGTTGTCCACCGTGGTGCTGTGGCATTCCACCTTCTTGATTAATTCCCTTGCTCACGTTTTTGGGTCACGTCGTTTCGAAACCGAGGACACCAGCCGAAACAACGCACTGCTAGCCATTTTGACGATGGGTGAGGGCTGGCATAACAACCACCACAAGGCTGCCTACTTGGCCCGCCAGGGTACGAAGTGGTGGGAGATCGATATCACTTGGTATGTGCTGTTTCTGCTCGAGAAGCTGCACATCATCTGGGGTGTGAAACGTCCTCGAACCGCCAGCCGAATCAAGGTGGGAACATCGGCTGAGGTGATCGATGATTCAACTGAGTTTGTTGATGAGGCACTCGCGCAGGCGGTGCTCGAGGCGCAGCCAGCTGAACTGGTTCATGCCGGGCAAGCTGATCTCTCACTCGAGGAGTAAAAATCCGTAAAAATTAGTTGGATTCAGCGGTATTTCCTTGCATCTATGGTGCCGCTGCATAAGAATCCAACCCGGACGGTCTCATGGCGAGGGTTGCTCTTAGGGGGATTTTGTATGAAGACGTTCCGGGTAGTGTCACTCTGCTTTTTGGCAGCGCTTTGCCTAGTGGCCGCAGCTTGTGCGCCGGTCACCCCTGGCGGCGGAGGTACCAATCTGGCTCCGGTCCCGGTTATTACAGCCACGCCCACCTCGGGGGACTACCCGCTCGTGGTTTCTTTTTCTTCGGCCGGCTCGCTCGACCCTGATGGCAGCATCGCCACATATTCTTGGAACTTTGGAGATGGTTCGGCGCTAGTTAGCACTGCTGATGCCACCCACACCTACACCTCGGCTGGCAGCTTCACTGCCAAGCTCACCGTGGTTGACGCTGCCAACAAGAGTGCAAGTGTCACCACGTTGATCACCACCACCACCCCGCCCGCCAATGTTGCCCCCACTGCCTCGGCTTCGGCCACGCCATCAGTCGGCAAGGTGCCGCTACTGGTGAACTTCTCCTCAGCAGGGTCAACTGACTCCGATGGAACCATTGCTAGCTATAGCTGGGACTTTGGCGATGGCACTGCGGCCTCAACCCTTGCCAATCCTGGACACACCTACACTGTGGCTGGAACTTTTACTGAAACGCTGACCATTACTGATGACGACGGTGCTACTGATACTGCCAATGTTGCTGTGCAGGTCAATGCAAACGTTGGCCCGACTGCAGTTGCGAACTCGAACGTCACCGGTGGGCAGGTGCCACTCACCATCCTCTTTAGCTCGGTAGGTTCCACTGATCCTGATGGTGGAATCACTAGTTACAGCTGGGATTTTGGTGATGGCAACGGTTCTTCAACTGCTAACCCCACCTATAGCTACAGCATCCCTGGAGCGTATGTAGCAACCTTGACCGTTGCCGACATCGAGGGCGAAACAGACTCCGCCTCGATCAACATCACCGCCGACGCCATTCCAAATGTGGCACCAACTGCAGTTGCAGCAGCTACGCCTTCAACTGTTCGCCAGGGCCTTGCAGTGAGTTTCTCCTCTGCGGGATCAGGTGATTCGGATGGCACGATCACCGCCTACAACTGGGACTTTGGCGACGGTGCAACCTCAAGCATTGCAAATCCGACCCATGCTTACTCCCTCGCTGGGCCGTTCGTGGCCACGCTGAGGGTGACCGATAACGCCGGCGGAACAGCAACCGCCACGGCCCCGGTAACAGTGACGCCGAACATAGCGCCCACCGCTGCGGCGGCTGGCACCCCGAGCAGCGGTAAACAGCCCGTGTTGGTGAGCTTCTCTTCAACCGGGTCATCTGACCCTGACGGAACAATTGCCCAGTACAACTGGGACTTTGGTGATGGCACCGCGAATAAGACCACAGCCTCGGCCACGCATACGTATACCTCGGCCGGTTCCTTTACAGCCACGCTGACCGTGACTGATGACTTCGGTGCAACCGATACCAGCACGGTGGTCACCTCAGTCGCAGCAAATGTTGCACCTACGGCGGTTGCAACCGCCACCCCGGTGTCGGGGTCGCGGCCACTCGTTGTGAGCTTTACTGGTTCGAGCTCATCCGATTCCGACGGCAATATTGCAAGCTACGCCTGGGACTTTGGCGATGGTGGAACGAGCAGTGTGACGAACCCCAGCCATACC
>Ga0194051_1000937_pt1 | contig 16075 bp, 17 predicted proteins | sample SepL2320m_MetaG_FD_161275 | JGI IMG/M metagenome (GOLD analysis project Ga0194051, IMG submission 161275) | Anoxic zone freshwater microbial communities from boreal shield lake in IISD Experimental Lakes Area, Ontario, Canada - Sep2016-L239-20m | ecosystem: Environmental > Aquatic > Freshwater >... | reverse complement strand
AGACAGTCACATTCCTCAGCCGCATGGGCGACGTGCTGCGGCTCTCGGGCTTCCTCGTCAATCCGCTCGAAATCGAGACACACATCCAGAAAGTCCCCGGCATCTCCGCCTGCCAGACCATCGCCGTGCCGCGGCCCGAGGGCGTGCGCGCTGCCGCTTTCGTCATCCTCGAGCCCGGAGCTGAATTGGACGAGGCGGCCGTCATCGCCCACTGCCGGCAGGGCCTGGCAAACTACAAGGTGCCGGTGCGCGTCTTCGCCGTGACCGAATTCCCGGTCACGCCCTCGCCCAATGGTCCGAAGATCCAGCGCGCGCGATTGCGCGACATGGCCACCGCGAGGCTCAGCGGCCCTTAAAAGGCTTCGGCTTGCGCTTCTCGGTGAATGCGCGCGCGGCCTCGCCGAAATCCTCGGTGAGATAGAGCCGCTCCGGCGCCGTCATGAACATGACCTCGCGGCTGAGCCGGTCCATGTACCAGCGCCGCATCCGCACGGTGGAGCGCACGCTGAGCGGCGGGTTCTTGATCACCTCGCGCGCGAGCTCGCGGGCCGTGTCGAGATATTTGTCCTTGGGCGCCACGCGGTTGATCAGGTTGGCCTTGAACGCTTCCTCGGCGGTAAAGAAGCGGCCGGTGAGTGCGGCCTCCATGGTGAAGGCGCCGCCGCCGCGATAATGCATCAGCGCCCAGTACTTGCCGGCGCCCAGGCCGCGCGACGTTTCCGTCACCTGGAATTTGGTTCCTTCCTCGGCCACGATGAGATCGCACTCCAGCACGATGCCGACGGAGAGGCCCAGCACATAGCCGTGCGCAGCGGCGACCACCGGCTTCCAGTTGACCGCCTTGGTCAGAAGATCGGAAGAGTGCGTCCCGCGCCCCTGTGGTCCGCCCAGCCTGAGGAACTCCTCGCGGCTGCGCAGCTGGCGCTGCTGGACATCGGCGCCGGTCGAAAAGGCGCGGCCACGGCCGTTCAGGATGGCGATCTGCGCGGCGTCGTCCATGTCGAAGCGGTGCAGCGCGTCGGAAAGCGCGCCCACCAGCTCATCGCTGAAGGCGTTCAGTTTCTCTGGGCGATTGAGCGTCAGGGTAACGATCTCGCCGTCGCGCTCATAGTCGACGAGAGAGACCGATTTTGTAGCTGTCATTGGTTGCTTCCTCCGACTAGGACCATTTGCCAACAGCGGAAGAAATGCAATGCTCCCGACAACAGAGGGAGAGAAACATGGCTAAGCGCAAGAGCATCACCTGGGCGGGCTTCAAGCACGAGAACCCGATCCCCAACGCCAGCATGATCGGCAACATCCTGATGTCGAGCATCATGAGCGGCCGCGATCCCGAGACCCACACCATGCCGCCGGACGCCGAAGCGCAGATCGCGAACATCTTCAAGCACATCAAGGCCTGTGTCGAAGCAGCGGGCGGCACGGTCGACGACGTCATCAAGGTCAATTTCTGGGTCAAGGACCCGGCGGTCGGCCGCAAGATGCTGAACGGCCCGTGGACGCAGATGTTTCCCGACCCCAACGCGCGGCCAGCACGCCATACGCTTTCCCTGCCAGCCACCGCGCCCAATCACGTGACCTGCGATTTCACCGCCGTGATCGGCTAGCGCCCGCTTCTATGGCGACGGCAGCCGCAGGTCCTGGACCTGGGCGCCGACGAACGTCTGCGGCAGCGAGGCCGTCGGCACGCCCATGCGGCGCTCGAGGTTCTCGACGCAGGAGCGGGTGGCAACGGCGAGATCGCGCCACGTCGCGGCGCCGTCGAACTGCTGCAGCAGGCATTGGTCGTAGTAGGTGTACTGGTCGCCGGCCCCGCAGCCGAAGCTGGTGCGGTCCGTTGCGGCAGCGGTCAGGATCACGCGATTGGGCTTGCGCATGTCCGGCGTCAGGAAGGTCCCGCTGTGGCAGGCCGACACCACCACGACCGTCGGCAGGGAACCGCAGCCGGCGTTGAGCACCCGATCGAGTGAGCCCGGATCGAACAGCCTGCGATCGGGGCGCAGGAAGAAGCCTCTCTCCTCGCCGTGGCTGGTGATGAAGACGAAGCAGGCATCGCCGCCGCCCGCCCGCACGGCTGTGGCGACGTTGGCGACACTTGCGAGCACAGCCGGTGCCTTTGACGCAGCCGAGGAATAAACCGCGATGTCTCTCACGCCGTGAGCCACGAGTTTGTCGCGCATCGACTGCACGCCATTGTCGAAGGCCGGGCTGTTGTTGTCGCCCGCGATGAGGACGGCGCGCCAGCGCCCGGCCGGCACGACGCCGCTCACCGGCACGGCCGCCACTGCGGTGCCTCGGCTGCTGGGCGGCGGCGCGCTGGTCGTCTCGGGTATGCACGCGGCCGCGAACAACACTGCCAGGGCAATCGCAACCAGACGCAGATACATGTCCGGAAACTCCAATGCTGCGAGGTGGCCTAGGCGCGCGCCCCGACTGCGCGCAACGCCATGTCGGCGTAGAGCCGGGCCATCTCCTCCTCGGCGATCTCGCCGCCGGGGCCGTACCACATGGAGACATGGGTCCATTGATCGAGCAATGCCATGGCGATGGCCTTGAGATCGACGCGACCGCCGGCCCGCGGAGGATCGAACAGGCCGCTCTCGACGCCCTGCGCCAGAATCCCGACCACGATATCCCGAATCGCACGGCGGCTGCGCCGGATATCGGCGACACGCCCAGGATCAAGCCAGCCGATCTCGCGGTTGGCGACCAGCGCCTCCACCCTGAGTCGGCAATGGCGCATGACATAGACGCGCACGAACGCCGCGAGTTTTGCGCGCGGATCGCTGCCCGCCTCCGCGACCGCCTGCTGGCACAGCCGCTCGAGTTCGCCCTGGGTCGAGGCGATGATGTCGTGCAGCAACTCGTCCTTCGACTTGAAGTGATTGTAGAGCGCGCCCTGTGTCAGCCCGCAGGCCTTCATGATGTCGCGGACGGTAACCACGGGATAACCGCGTTCGGCGAACTGCTGGAACGCCGCGGCGCGGATGGCCTCGATCGGCTGTCGCTGGTCGCGCTCGGCAACGGCGGGCGCCACGACGTCCGTCCGCGCCTGCTTGCGCTTGGTCATCTCGCTCCCCTGTCGATGCTTCCGACGATATTCCAGCCGAGCTCGGCCGCCGGCCGCACCAGCTTTCCGGACTCTGCGGCACGCATATTCGACGCCGTGCCGTCGAGTGCACGGGCATAGACACCCTGACGGATGCACGAGACGCGAAACAGATTGTAGGCCATGTAGAAATTCCACAGCGCCGGCTCCGGCACAGCCCGCTTCGATAACTCGCAGTAATAGCCCACCATGTCGTGCTCGGTCGGCAGGCCGAGGGCCGCGAGATCGTGGCCTTCGAGGCCACCCCAGTCCTTTGGCGTGCGCCACAGCATGCAGAGGTAGGAGAGTTCGGCCAGCGGATCGCCCAGCGTCGAGATCTCCCAATCTATGATGCCGAGCACGCGCGGCTCGGTGGCATGGAAAACCATGTTGTCTAGCCGGTAGTCGCCATGGACCAGCACGGTCTCTTCGTTGGACGGAAGATGGGCCGGCAGCCAGTCGAGCAGCTTGTCCATGGCCTCGATCGATTCGGTTTCGGAGGCCTTGTACTGCTTGCCCCAGCGCGAAATCTGCCGCACGACATAGCTGCCGGGGCGCCCGAAATCGGCCAGGCCCATGGCTGCGTAGTCGACGGCATGGAGCCGGGCCAGCGCCTCGAACTTGGCGCGGTAGATCGCGAGCCGCCCTTCTTTCGGCACCTCGGCCAGCAGCGGATCCCAGAGCACACGGCCGTCGCAGTATTCCATGATGTAGAAGGCCGTGCCGACCACGCTCTCGTCCTCGCACAGCGCATAGGCCCGAGGCGTCGGAACATTGGTCTTGTTGAGGGCCGAAATGACCCTGAATTCACGATCGACGGCATGGGCGGAAGGCAAAAGCTTGCCCGGCGGCTTGCGGCGCAGCACATAGTGCCGGCCGGCGCCGTCCGCCAAGCGGTAGGTCGGGTTCGATTGGCCGCCGCGGAACTGCTCCGCCCGTACCGGCGGCACGAAGCCCTCGACATGCACCGCCATGAATCGGCCCAGCGATTGTTCGTCGAAGCGGTGCTTCTCCTGCACCTCCATTGTACCGATGTAGTCTGCGCCCTTACGTGCCAATAACAGCCCCTGAACGGTCGTTCATTTGGCCGGGAGTTTGCTCGCCCACCGGTGCGCACGCAATATCGACCAATGGGGAGCCTCCGTTGGCAAAGCGGCTGTCCGCCCATTCGCCGCGGTGCTGCTGCAGGCCTGCTGATCGGCGGAGCCGATCTCGGTCCCGGTCGCCCTCGGCGCGGTGCCACCACGGTGTTCCACTGGCGCACCGGAACCATCGCCCGCATCCTCGCCGCGCTCGGCCGACGGCCCTCCTGACCGTAGCCGCCCTGGGGCTGGCCCTCAGTCCGCTTCAGCCTATTTCGTAGGCAGTGTCGCCCTGTTCTGCATGGCGGCGCAGTCGCTGCCCGCGCTCTTTGTCGCGCCTGCCGCGACGCGCGGGCCCGCAGGCGGTCCCGGCCCCACTGGTACATTGAATATTCGTCACCCTCGTCGCAGTCTGACTGCTGCAGCCCCTATGAACTTCGAGCTTGGGTAAAGTGGCAACTTTGTGTTTATCTAGGTCTCGTACTGGCTCGGGGGTTCGGGCCCAACGCTACATTGAAGACTACGCGTTCTGGGAGGCGTCGTTGAACCGATTCCTAAGCAAGGACTTTTTGTCCGGGCTGATGTTCATTGCCTTTGGACTGATAGCCATCTATTTCGGCCAGAAGCTGGCGCAAGGTACAGCCGTGCGCATGGGTCCAGGCTATGTGCCGCGGATGCTGTCCTATATCCTGCTGGGATTGGGCGGATTGATCTGCGTCGTTGCCCTGATCAGCGGAGGCGAGCCGGCAGAAAAGCCGAAATGGAAGCCGATCACGATGGTGACGATCGGCATCGTCTGCTTCGCCCTGCTGTTCGAGCGTGCGGGCCTTCTGCCGGCACTGATCGTCCTGATCTTCATTGCGTCGCTTGGCGGCGAGGAGTTCAAGCTGACGGAAGTGATCGGCAACATGGTCGTGCTGGCGATCTTGTGCACACTCGTCTTCAAGGTCGGCCTTGGGATGAATATCTCCATCGTACAGGGAATTTGGTAAGATGGACCTCCTCGGCAACCTTGCGCTGGGCTTCAGCGTCGCCATCAGCTTCCAGAATCTGACCTACTGCCTGCTCGGCTGCATGGTCGGCACGCTGATCGGCGTGCTCCCGGGCATCGGCCCCGTGGCGACCATCGCCATGCTGCTGCCCATCACCTTCCACCTGCCGCCGACGGCTTCGCTGATCATGCTGGCCGGCATCTACTACGGCGCACAGTACGGCGGCTCGACGACCTCCATCCTGGTCAACCTGCCGGGCGAAGCGTCGTCGGTGGTGACCTGTCTCGACGGCTACCAGATGGCGCGCAACGGCCGCGCCGGCGCGGCGCTGTCGATCTCGGCGGTCGGCTCGTTCTTCGCCGGCACCGTCGGCACCATCATCATCGTGATCTTCGCCGAACCGCTCACCCGCATGGCGCAGAAGTTCGGGCCCGCCGACTATTGCGCACTAATGGCGCTGGGTCTCGTCGCCGCCGTCGTGCTGGCCAGCGGCTCGGTGACCAAAGCCATCGCCATGGTCTTCCTGGGCCTGTTGTTCGGTCTGATCGGCACCGACGTGAATACCGGCGCGCAGCGCTTCACCTTCGACGTCCCGGAACTCAGCGACGGCATCGACTTCGCCCCCATTGCCATGGGCCTGTTCGGCATCGCCGAGATCGTGATCAACCTCGAACGACACCTTGAACGAGGCGGAGCCATCAAGGTGGGTTCCCTGTGGCCGACGCGCGAGGAGATCCGGCGCTCGATTCCGGCCGTCCTGCGCGGCACCACCCTTGGTGCTCTTCTCGGCGTGCTGCCGGGCGGTGGCCCGACGCTGGGTGCCTTCTCCGCCTACACACTGGAGAAGAAGCTCTCCAAGCACCCCGAGCAGTTCGGCAAGGGTGCGGTCGAAGGGGTGGCTGCTCCGGAAGCGGCCAACAATGCCGCCGCGCAGACCTCGTTCATCCCCATGCTGACCCTCGGCATCCCGTCCAATGCGGTGATGGCCTTGATGGTCGGCGCCATGATCATCCAGGGCATCCAGCCCGGTCCCGAGGTCATGACCAAGAAGCCCGACCTGTTCTGGGGCATGATCGCCTCGATGTGGGTCGGCAACGCCATGCTGGTCATCATTAACCTGCCGATGATCGGCATGTGGGTGAAGCTGCTCACGGTGCCGTACCGCTATCTCGCCCCGGCGATCCTGCTGTTTTGCTGCATCGGCGCCTACAGCCTGCAGAACAGCACGTTCCACGTCATGCAGGTCGCGATGTTCGGCGTGCTGGGCTACATCTTCATGAAGCTGGGTTGTGAAGGCGCACCCTTCCTGCTCGGGCTCGTGCTCGGGCCGCAGATGGAGGAGTACTTCCGTCGTGCCATGCTGCTTTCGCGTGGCGATCCGATGGTGTTCCTCGAGCGGCCGATCAGTCTCGGCCTTCTCATCACCACGGCGGCACTCCTGATCCTGATGGCCTTGCCCAGCATCAAGAAAGCACGCAAAGAAGCCTTCACGGAAGAAGGCTGACGCCCGGAGGAGTTCCCCCATGTCCGACCTGCCCAAGCGCGTGCTGATCGACGAGGAAGGCCCTCGCGAGGGGTTCCAGTCGGAGAAGAAGATGATCCCGGTGGCCGACAAGGTGCGTCTCATCGAGGCGCTGGCGGACACCGGGTTGAAGCGCATCGCCTGCGTCTCCTATGTCAACCCCAAGCGCGTGCCGACCATGGCCGACGCCGAGCAAGTGGCGGCCGAGATCCGGCGCAAACCCGGCATCCAGTACAGCGCGCTGTGGCTCAATCAGCAGGGCCTCGAGCGCGCGCTGCGCGGGCCGCTCCATGTCGACGGCGGCGTGCGTGTCACCGCCTCTGACACCTTCTCGCGCAAGAACATCGGCAAGTCGGTGCCCGACGCGATGATCGAGCAGCGTATGTCGCTCAAGACCTTCAAGGACCGCGGCATGCCGGTCGAATGGGGCGTCATCCTCGGCGCCTTCGGCTGCAATTATGAAGGCGAGCTCTCGACCGACCTGATCCTGCAACGCGTGCAACTCGCCCTCGACGAGGCCGAGTTGGCCGGCTTCAAGCTCAAGGGCATCAAGCTCACCGACGCCATGGGCTGGGCCACCCCGGCTTCGGTCGAGCGGCTGATCGGCGCCGTCCGTTCCCGCTGGCCCGACCTCGAGATCGGACTGCACCTGCACGATACGCGCGGCACCGGCGCTGCGGCGGCCTACGCCGGCCTGCGCATGGGCGTCACCAAGTTCGACGCCTCGATCGCGGGACTGGGCGGCTGCCCGTTCGCGGCGACCGACGGTGCGGCCGGCAACATCTGCACCGAGGACTTCGCCTTCATGTGCGAGGAAATGGGCGTCGAGACCGGCCTCGACATCGATCGCCTGATCGAGGTCGCCAAGCTCGCCGAAGAAATCGTGGGCCGCCCCCTGCCCGGCCACCTCATGCGCGGCGGCACACTCAAGGCCGCCAAGCAGCGCGCCGCACAGAGGGCCGCCGCATGAACGCCGAAACGATGGTTCCCGACTCGACCGCCCCTGATTCGACATATGTCGATGTCGCCGATGTGCCCTGGCAGCCGACACGCTTTCCCGGCGTCGAATGGAAGATCCTGATGGAGAACAAGGCCACGGGCATGTCCACCGCGCTGATGCGATGGGCGCCAGGGGCGCGTCTTCCCTTGCATGAGCATGTCGCCATCGAGCAGACCTTCGTGCTCGAAGGATCGTTCGCCGACCACGCCGGCGTCTGTACGGCGGGCAACTACGTCTGGCGCCGGCCCGGCAGCCGCCACGACGCCTGGACCGACGAGGGCTGCCTGATGCTCGCCTTCTTCGTGAAGCCCAACACCTTTTTCGACTGAACAGCGTTCGAACGGAGTAGCGGATCCATGGCTGGCGTCCTTGAGGGGATTCGCGTCCTCGATTTCGGTCGGTATATCGCCGGCCCGTTCTGCGGCACGATGCTGGGCGATCTCGGTGCCGAGGTCATCCGTATCGAGAAGCTCGAAGGCAGCGAGGACCGTTGGGTGACCCCGGTGGTCGAGGGCGGCGAAGGCGCCATGTTCCTCCAGATGGGCCGCAACAAGCTCGGCCTCACCCTCAATCCGATGAAACCGGCCGGCCGCGAGATCGTGAAGAAGCTAGTGGCGGTTTCCGACGTGGTGATCGCCAACCTGCCCTACGAAGACCTGCAGAAGATGGGCATCGATTACGACACCATCGCCGCCATCAACCCGCGGATCATCCTCGCCACGACCTCGACGTTCGGCTCGGAAGGCCCCTACGCCACGCGCGTCGGCTTCGACACGATCGGCCAGGCGATGTCGGGCGCGATGTTCCTGTCGGGCGACGGCAAGGTGCCGACCCGCATGAACGCACCGTTCGTCGATTTCAGCACTGCCTTGCTCAACACCGTGGGCGTGCTGGCGGCCCTGATCGACCGGGCCAAGAGCGGCAAGGGCCAGAAGGTCGAGACGGCCCTCCTCCGGACGGCGATCAACATCACCAACGGACATCTGATCGAGCAGGCGATGCTCAGCCTCAACCGCATCGCCACGCTCAACCGCGGCTTCACCGCCGGCCCGTCAGACACCTTCAAGTGCAAGGACGGCTGGATCTACGCCATGACCATCGGCCAGCCGCTGTTCGTGCGCTGGTGCAAGCTGATGGGCGACGAGAACTTGGCCAAGGATCCCCGCTTCAAGGACGACCTGGCGCGCGGCGACAATGGCGAGGCGCTTTCGGCGATCATGCAGACGTGGTGCGATACGCGGACGACTGCCGAGGCGCTGGCTGCCCTGGAGGCCAACCGCATTCCGGCCGGCCCCGTCTATACGCCGCAGCAGGCGCTGGACGACAAGCACGTACAGGACGCCAAATTCTTCCATCCGATGGACTTTCCGGGGGTGGATAAGCCGGTGCCGGTTCTCCAGGAACCGGTGAAACTGTCCCGCACCCCGCTCACCATCCGCCGCCGGGCGCCCAAATTGGGCGAGCATACAGACCAGATTTTGCAGGAACTAGGCTATGAACCGGCCGTTATCCAACAGTTGCGGGCGGACCGCGTCATCTGAGCGCCGTATCGCAAGGTGATCCGACGGACGATTCCGACGTATAGTTAAGATCTGGGAGTTGGAAGATGCGTCGGTTGTTCCTTGCGTTAGCTCTTGTTGCGACGGGAGCGGTGTCAGTCGCTGCAGCGGATGACTTTCCGTACGGCAACACCCATACCTTCACGGTCTATCGCAACGGCCAGCCGATCGGCACCCACACGCTGGCCTTTCAGAACAGTGGTGAGCAGCGGGCCGTGTCGACGTCGATCGACTTCGCCGTCAAGGCGCTGGGGATGACGGTCTATCGCTACAGCCATCGCGGCAACGAGATCTGGAACGGCTCGACCCTGCAATCGATCGACACCAAGACCGACGACAATGGCAAGCAGTTCGCCATGAAAGCGCGCCAGAGCGGCAACCAGCTTGCCGTCGAACGGAAGGCCGCAGAGCCGGCCGCCGGCTCGGCGATGAACGACCAGGGCCTGTCGCGCAACGGTACCGTCGTCGAGACCTTGCCGGCGACCATGCTGCCGTCGACCCACTGGAACCTGAATCAGGTCAAGCAGTCGACCCTGCTCAACACCCAGTACGGCACACCTTCGAAGGTCAAGATCACCGACCTCGGCCGCGAGACGATCAAGACGGCGTCGCACACGATCGAGGCCACGCACTACCGCTACAGTGGCGATATCACCATGGACCAGTGGTTCGACGATCGCGGCCGGTGGGTGAAGGCGGCTTTCAAGGCTTTCGACGGATCGGAGATCGAGTACATTCTGCAGGAATGAGCCCTGCCGAACGCTTCGCCCGACTGCCCGACCTGCTCGCCGCCGATACCGACCTGCGCCGCCGCGGCGGCTGGCTCACTGCGGACTGCCGCATCGATATCGGCGCGGAGCCCTTCTATCTGACCCTGCGCGAAGGCGCGCTCGCCGATCTCGCCCGCGGGCCGCACCTACTGCGCTCGGTGGCATTCTCGATCAGCGGCACGGAAGAGGCGTGGCAGCGCCACTGGCAGCCGATTCCCGAACCCGGCTGGCACGACATCTTTGCACTTACCAAACGCGGCGCCGCGTCGATGCAGGGCGATCTGCGGCCCCTGCTGCAGAACCTGCAGTACTTCAAGGACCTGCTGGCTCTGCCGCGCCGACTTGCGGAGGCGGCGTGACCATGGTGCCGGCAATCGACCCGGTGATCGGCCGCTACGTGCGCTTCGAGATCGACGGCGTTCCTCATCGCGTCTACTTCGAGGAAGCAGGGCCCGAAGGCGGCGGCGGCATTCCCCTGGTCTGCCTTCACACCGCCGGCGCCGACAGCCGCCAGTTCCGCCATCTGCTGGCCGATCCTGCCGTCACCGAGCGCTATCGGGTACTGGCCTTCGACATGCCGTGGCATGGCAAGTCGACGCCGCCCGACGGCTGGGAGCGGACCGAGTACAGGCTGACGACGGCATCCTATACGGCGGCCGTCCGGGCGTTCTGCCAAGCACTGGAAATCGACAAGCCGGTCGTCATGGGCTGTTCGATCGGCGGTCGTATCGTGCTCGACCTCGCCATCGAACATGCCGCCGAGTTCCGGGCGCTCATCGCGCTCGAAGCCGCCGATTTCCAGCAACCCTGGTACGACACGGCCTGGCTGCACCGGCCCGACGTGCATGGCGGCGAAGTCTGCGCCGCGTTGATCTCCGGTCTGATCGCGCCGCAGAGCCCGGCCGTGAGCCGGCACGAGACCTTGTGGATGTACATGCAAGGCGGCCCCGGCGTCTTCAAGGGCGACCTCTACTTCTACCGCGTCGACGGCGACCTCCGAGAGAAGGTGAAGACCATCGATACCAAGGTCTGTCCGCTCTACCTGCTGACCGGCGAATACGACTTCTCCTGCACGGCCGAAGATACGCTGCGCACGGCAGCGCAGATTCCGGGGGTGGAGGTCCAGATCATGAAGGAACTCGGCCACTTCCCGATGAGCGAGAACCCGGCGAAGTTCCGCGAATATATCCTGCCCGTGCTCGAAAGAATCGCTCAGTTGTCACCCCGAGCGTAGCGAGGGGCCTTTCACTTGGCCTCAAAGATCCCTCGGCCTTCGGCCTCGGGATGACAGCTTCTAAAGAATCTGGAAGACCTCGTAGACCGGCCCGGTCGGCTCGCGTCGCCCGGTCGAGACGCACACGATGCGGTTCAGGAACCGATACTTCTCCGACGAGGTCTCGAACCACGGCGTCGCGCGGAAATAGTATTGGCTGGGGTCGACCTTTTCGCCCTTGTTGAGCTGCTCGATCACCCAGGCGGGCCCGTGGCGCATGCCGCGATAGCTCATGTAGACGAGGTGTCCGTCGTCGGTCTTGAGCGTCAGCCGCACGTCGAGCTGCAGGATGCCGTCGCGCCGCAGCAGCAGCCAGTCGCCGCCCGGCGAGGGAAGCACAGTGCCCCGCAGCTCCTCGCCGTCGAAGCTGCCGCCCGTGACGGTGGCGATACGACGACGCCCATAGGGCGTCTCGCCGACGTCCGTCATGTTCGGATCGACCTGCAGGGTCAAGGTGAAGAGATGCGAAGAGCGCAGCGTCGGTTGGGTCATCGTGTCCTCAAATCTTGCTGGCTCGGCCTTCCCAGTAGGGCGCCCGCAGTTCGCGTTTCATGATCTTGCCGATAGTACTGCGCGGGAGTTGATCGCGAAACTCCACCGCGACAAGTCGCTGCGTCTTGCTCAGCCGCTCGTTGGCCCAGGCGCGGATCTCTTCCGTCGTCACCTTCGAGCCTAGCGCCCGAACAGCCAGCGCCATCGGCGATTCGCCCCACTGTTCACTCGGCACACCGATCACCGCCACGTCGACGACTTCGGGATGCTTCAGCAGCAGCACCTCGATATCGGCGGCATAGACGTTGAAGCCGCCCGAAATGATCATGTCCTTCTTGCGATCGAGCAGGACGACGAAGCCATCCTCGTCGATCTTGCCCATGTCGCCCGACTTGAAGAAGAGGCGACCGTCGCGGTCGTACCAGAAGAGCTCGCGCGTCTTGTCTTCCTGCTTGTAGTAGCCCTTCATCATCAGTGGCGCGCGGCCGGCGAGTTCGCCCACTTCGCCCTGCGGCAACACCCTGCCCTGCTCGTCCAGCACCACGATCTCGCTCCCCAGGCCCGGCTTGCCGACGGTATGGAGCTTGTCGGGATTGAGGTTGGCCTCGAGCGTGCAGCTCCCCGCGCCTTCGGTAAGCCCATAGATTTCGATCAGGCGTCCCGGCCAGCGAGCCAGGCAATCCGCCTTGATCTGCGCCCTGAGCGGCGCGCTGGTCGAGAGCTTGGCCTTGAAGGAGCCGAGGTCGTACGTGTCGAAATCCGGGTGCGCCAGGATGCGCTGGTACTGCACTGGCACCAGCATCGCATGGGTCACGCGTTCCCTCTGGGCAATTTCCAGGAACTTCGGTGCATCCGACTTGGTCATCAGGATGGTCGTGCCGCCGACACCGACCGTGGCCAGTACGGAAACAAGCGTCGTGTTGGAATAGAGTGGCGTCGACGCCAGCGAGATCGTGTCCGGACTGTAATCGAAGGCCGTGAAGCGCACGGCCAGCATGTCGCGCATGATATGGCTGTGCAGGATGCCCTTGGGCAGGCCCGTGGTGCCCGAACTGTAGATGATGTTGAAATCGTCGAGCAGGCCGATCGGCACCGAGAAGGCAGAGTCGTCGGCGGGCGCCAGCCACTCCTCGAAGTTCCGCCAGCCCGGCCGGACGAAATCGTAGGCGATGCGACCGCCGGCGATCAGCTTGCCCAGCCGATCCTCATAGGGCTCGACCAGTCCGCGATACTGCTCCGACAGGAACAGAACCTTGGCGTCGCAATCGTCGAGCATCTTCTCGAGCGCATCCGCTGCCGCCATGGTCGATAGCGGCACGACGCAGGCACCGGCACGCAGGCCGCCCATGAAGGTCTCGAGATAGTCGATCGAATTGACCGCCAGGATCGCGATCTTGTCGCCGCGGCCCACACCCATGCCGGCAAGGCGGCGGGCGATCTGGTTCACGCGGCGGTCGAAATCCCTCCAGCTTCGCGTCGCGCCTTCGCAACTGACCGCGGCCTTGTCGGGAAAGAGCGCGGCGTTGCGCGCGATGCGAACCGGGATCGACAGGAACTCGGGGAAGTCGGCCTCGGTCGGCTGCGGAACCAGCGGCTGCTCGGCGCCCATGGTCGAAGCGCCCCGCCTATTTCTTGGGCTCGACCGTTTCCACCGGACCGCCGGCCTTCTTCCAGGCCCCGAAACCACCTTCGAAATGCGCGACAGGCGTCAGGCCCATGTCCTGTGCCGTCTTGGTCGCGAGCGCCGAGCGCCAGGCGCCGGCGCAGAAGAACACGAACTTGTTGCCGGTCTGGAAGAACTCCTTGGCGTAAGGGCTCTTGGGATCGATCCACATTTCGAGCATGCCGCGCGTCACGTTGATGGCGCCCGGGATCGTGCCGTCGCGCCACAATTCGCGCGGATCGCGAATGTCGATGAAAGTGACGCCCGACGCGCCATGCGCCTTCATCGCCTCGGCCAAAGGCAAGGTCTCGATCGCGGCATTCGCCTCGTCGACCATCTGCTGCACGGTCTTCTTGATCTCGAGTGGCATGGCGTCGTCCTCCCTACGCTGACTCAGTCTACTTCTCCGGGACGTGCCCCGCGAGTTCTGCCAACCATACATCAGGGCTGCCGTCGGAGGGTGCGCGCCAATCGCCACGCGGCGACAGCGAGCCGCCCGACGAAATCTTCGGCCCGTTGGGCAGCGCCGAACGCTTGAACTGGTTGGTGAAGAAGCGGCGCAGGAAGAGGGTCATCCACTTACGGATCTCTTCCAGCGTGAAGGCACGCTTGGATCCTGCCGGCACGTTGGCCGGCCACGCACCCTTGTCGACATCGTGCCAGGCGTTCCAAGCAAGGAAGGCGATCTTAGAGGGTCGGTAGCCGAGCCGCGTCAGGTAATAGAGATTGAAATCCTGCAGCGCATAGGGCCCGACCGACTGCTCGGTCGACTGGATGACGCCGCCCTCGCCCGGCGGGATCAGTTCCGGCGAGATTTCGGTGTCGAGAATGTCGTGCAAGGTGGCGGCCGTGTCCGTGTCGACATCGCCCGAGGCGGCGACGAAGCGGATCAGATGCTGGATCAGCGTCTTGGAGACCGAGCCGTTGGGATTGTAGTGGGACATGTGATCGCCCACGCCATAGGTGCACCAGCCGAGGCCGAGCTCGGACAGATCGCCGGTGCCGACCACCATGCCGCTGTGCTGGTTGGCCAGCCGGAACAGGTAATCCGTGCGCAGGCCCGCCTGCACGTTCTCGAAGGTGACGTCGTAGACCTTCTCGCCGCGGCCGAACGGATGGCCGATGTCGGTCAGCATCTGCTTGGCCGTCGGCTTGATGTCGATCTCGGCGGCCGTGACACCCAGCTCGCGCATGAGCTTCCAGGCGTTCTTGTGGGTTTTGTCCGAGGTGCCGAAGCCCGGCATCGTGTAGGCCAGCACATTCTTGCGATCGAGGCCGAGCAGGTCCATCGCCCGGCAGGTCACCAGCAGCGCTTGCGTCGAATCGAGACCGCCCGAGACGCCGATGACGGCGCGCTGGACGCGGCTCGATTGCAGCCGCTGCGCCAGGCCCTGGACCTGGATGTTGTAGGCCTCGTAGCAATTGTCGCGCAGCTTGGCCGGGTCCGACGGCACGTAGGGGAACCGCTCGATGGCGCGCTGCAACGGCACGCTCTTCTTCGGGGCATCGAGTGCGAACTCGATGCGACGGAAGCGCGACACGCCCGCACCTTGTTCGCGCGCATTGTCGGCGAAGCCGCCATTGCGCAGGCGCTCCTGGCGGATGCGGCCGAGATCGATATCGGCCTGGACGATGGTCGAGTCCTTCTCGAAGCGCTCGGTTTCCGCCAGCTGATCGCCGCACTCGAAGATCGCAGCCTGGCCGTCCCAGGCGAGATCGGTCGTCGACTCACCGGGGCCCGACGCCGAATAGGCGTAGGCTGCACTGCAACGCGCCGACTGGCTGCCGCACAGCAGGCGGCGCAGCTCGGCCTTGCCGATCGTGATGTTGCTGGCGGAAAGGTTCACAAGCACTTCGGCGCCGGCCAAGGCCGCGAGGCTGGACGGCGGCACCGGCACCCAGATGTCCTCGCAGATCTCGACATGGAAGGTCATCGGTACGGTGCCGGTCGAGCGGAACAGCATGTCCGTGCCGAACGGCACCTTTTGGCCCGCCAGCGCGATCTCGCTCTCGAGCACATTGGCGCCTGACACGAAATGGCGCTTCTCGTAGAACTCGCGATAGTTCGGCAGATAGGTCTTGGGAACCACGCCCACGATCGTGCCGCGATGGATCACGACGGCGGTGTTGTAGAGCCGCCCCATCACGCGCAGCGGCGCGCCGACGATCAGGACGGGATTCAGCTCGCGGGATGCCTCGACCAGCTGCGCGATCGAGCGCTCGACGTCGTCGAGCAGCGAGTCCTGCTGCAGCAGGTCGTCGATCGCGTAGGACGACAGACCCAGCTCGGGGAAGATCATCAGCGCGACGCTGGCCTTGTCGCCTTCCCTGGCCAGCCGCAGCGTCTCCGCGAGGTTGTAGGGCGCGTTGGCCACCTGGGTCCGCGGCACGCAGCAGGCGATGCGCACAAAGTCATGGCTGTAGAGGGAGAAAAAATCGGACATCGGAACTCCAGTGACGTTCTACAGTCCGATGGCGCTCGATTGAGATCAAGGGCTTGTGGGGGGGGGCGATGGTGGGCGCGACAGGGATCGAACCTGTGGCCACTGCCATGTCAAGACAGTGCTCTACCGCTGAGCTACGCGCCCATCGCCGCTCGCGTTGCGCTGTGTCGAGACACAGCCAGACGCGGAA
>Ga0194051_1000934_pt1 | contig 16093 bp, 16 predicted proteins | sample SepL2320m_MetaG_FD_161275 | JGI IMG/M metagenome (GOLD analysis project Ga0194051, IMG submission 161275) | Anoxic zone freshwater microbial communities from boreal shield lake in IISD Experimental Lakes Area, Ontario, Canada - Sep2016-L239-20m | ecosystem: Environmental > Aquatic > Freshwater >... | reverse complement strand
TGGTGGAAGCACTTGAGAGCACCATGACCTGCCAGCCGAGTTGACTCGTATCTCCTCTGTCACCAGGCGCATACCGCCAACCACCAGTCTGTGGATGTTGCATCGATAGCGTATATTCCACGGCACGCTTGAGCGGAAGTTGCAACGTTTCATCACCGCTCATCGCAACCGTCTCGGCCAGGGCGATCGTTGCCATACCATGGCAGTAGAGCGATGCAAAAAATTCAGCGTTCCCGGCAAGAGATCCGTTGGTGCCTTGATTGTTAATAAGAAATTGTATTCCTCGATGAACCTGATCGGCATACGGTCCATTGTGATGGGTGTTGCCGGCACCAAGCATTGCAAGCAGCGCTAATCCCGTCACGCCATGATCCGCTTTGGCACTTCCGCTTTGACGATGATGGGTTCCAGTATTTTGTCCCGTGCCTGCACCGTGTTTCGCCGCACTCCAACGACCATCCGGCGACTGCGCCGCCGACAACCAGGCAAGTGCTGAGTGAACAGCTCGCTCACTTTCAACCGAACCGCCTCGTGATGCTGCAGCCGATGCCTTTCGTGCGTCAGATCGATCTGCATACGCATCTATCGCAACATCAAGAAGAGCCGGTTCTTCCTTTTCTGACAAAGGCTTTTCATCAGGAATGGGCTCAGACTGCTCCGCGATCTCTTCGCGTGGAGCCTCGAGCAGCGGCACAAAATCGGGTGGCGCATCGACCGTGTTGTCGGGTTGTGAATTCAACAAATCTGTCGGAGAATGATCGACTGCATTTCCATTTTCCGGACTTCCTTCTGCATCTGGAGATGGATCGAGAGATTCATTCGCACTCGGAGCAGGATCGTCCGACGGCTCTTCCGCCATCACTACCACCATCGACATCTCTTCAACGTCCGCTTGTCCCCACGATGCCGGAGTAGCGCCACCAATCATCGCTGCAACAATCGCCAACACTCCGTGCACAAGCAGAGAGACCATCGCGCATTTTCTCAGTGTGTGCGATTGAAGCCAAGTCGTGCGGGCAAGAACTGTCAAAACAGCTCCCATCACAATCAGACAGACGCCACAAAAGATCCATCCATTACTGGAGTGCGCGAGGAGAATGAAATGTGTTGGCGTGTGCAAACATGCCACCTGTTCACGCTAGCGCCGAGCAGCGCCCCCGGTCTGTACGGAGATCGCCACATGTATTACCTGCGATTGTCGACAGGCCTCGTACACTTCGGCCATTCGGCCATGTGCCACAGCCTTATCACCTCGAATGAGTACGCTGATATTGGGTGACTGCTTTTTCTGCTCCTTGAGCCGAGAGAGAAGGCCTTCAAGATCAACTTCTTCTCCGTCGAGTTTGATTCCACCGGAGGGATTTACTTCAACTATCTGACTGCCTGAACCTCCCACAACCTGTCCGCTCGATACCTGCGGTAAATCAAGATCAAACTTATGTTCATCGCCTGAGAATTTCGTGGCGCACATGAAGAAGATCGTAAGAACAAGAATGACGTCGATCATCGGTGCGAGGTTAATGACTGGATCTTCGTCCTCTGAAAGCCTCACTCGTGGCATTGGTCACTTCCTTCCCTAAAGTCGCACCGCAACCCGGGGACTACACAAGAGGCATATGGAGATTGAGGCGACGTGTTCATTCACGCAGCTTGCTTGTTTCCTGATTCGTCACGTTTTCCATGACTGCGAGAACGTCGTCTGGTGTTTGAAGATGCCTCGGCAGAAATTTCGTCGATTACTTGCTGGGAAGTTTCATCGAGTTTCATCGCGATTCGATCCACGCGACTTGTAAAAACCCAGTGCAAGATCATTGCCGGTATCGCAACCAGCAATCCCATCGCAGTAGTAATTAAGGCTTCTCCAAATCCACGCGCAAGGAGATCGGGTCTTCCCATGGCTCCGGCGCTGGCCACATCGTTGAACGAGCGAATCAAACCGAACACCGTGCCGAGCAATCCCAGCAGTGGACCGACTGTGGCAATTCCATTAAACACTCGACGGTAACGACGAAGTCGGCCAACGACACGTTCGCTCGAATCGATGACCGCCTGCTCGATTTCAACTGCGGGTCGCCCCCAACGCTTTACGGCGGCGGCAAACACATCCGATGCCGGACTCCCATTGGCTTCACATGCATCGAGTGCTTCATCGCGAGATAGTTGGCCTTCTTGCAATTGTTCAAGAAATCGATCGACAAAAAGATGTGGTACCACATGTCCCCATCGAAGATTCACGAGTCGTTCAAGTGCAAATGCTGCCAGTACAAATGAGCATCCCAGCAGCGGCACCATTAACAGGCCACCGCTTTGAATTGTGGCAAAGAGACTTCCGGTAGGAATCGCTTCTTTATCGGTCCGCGCACGGTTTTTGGAAGCAGACTGCGAAGATCCACTTTCATCGACGACACCAACGGCGTCGGGTCGACGACCGTCGTAGACGTCTGTTCCAGACCAAGCCCCGGGTGACTGGGCCGTCAGAATTCCTGCACTGAACAGACCCACCACAAGCGTTATGAAGGCAACGCACGCCTGTCGAGAAAGTTTTTTTTTGTGCAGCAATCTGCCTGAATCAACGATCATGCCACACACCACTTCCCTGATGTCATCAACACCCCAATCCTTCGGAGTGACTCTTTGACTAAGACATCGGCTTCGCGGGGGCCTGCAGAGGAGAATCATTCACGCCGCTGGGATTGGCCGGCACAGCCCGCATCTTTGGTAGATCTTCGCTGGAGGATCCGATGTCAATTTTGATTAGTGTGATTTGATTTCTTGACTACACAATCTTTTTCATCACACGGGCGTTCTCAAAATCAATTAGTAGGGCGTATCAGATCCTGCGTCGACGTCACCGACCATGTGAAGATGATTATGGTCGATATAGACAACTTCTCGACAATCTTCGTCGACGAGCGTATGAGGGACCGGCCAGCCAATACGGGTGACTTCCATGAAGTAGACCGTGCACTTGTACTGAGCATGATGTTGCTGCGCGGGGCCAACGATTGGATAAAAGCGGGGGGGATCAATGTAATCTGCAATTTTGCACTTCACGATGCGCACGTCATTTCTCTGTTTTTCGTAGAGAAAAGGCCAAGGTCCTTGCACCGGACGGGCCTTTTCAATTGCTCGCATGACCTCATCATCACTCGGTTCGTCGAGCGCCTCTGTAGGGCCTCCGGCCGGAATCGGACCAAGCACTGGAGCCCGACCATAACGTTCTTTCTTCCAAAACTGATCTTCTTTATTTTTCTGAATTCCCACTGGTACCGGAATTGGAATCGCCATGGGCCCGATATTTGGTCCGTGCTGCATCATCCAAAAACACCCCGTCTGCGAGAGTGCCACAGATGCGACCACGAGGGCGATGACCATTCGGCTTGCACGATCGATCATGAGAACAACTCCTTGAGTTGCCGGGATGAATTTTTGAATCCGGCTTCCCTTCTATCGACCGGAAGTGGTTCCGAACTTTTGGATATTTCCGGTTGCGCAAAGCTTGCGGACTTTTCCATCTCCCTTATTGTGCCGATATTCACATTTTCTCTGCACTGCGAACCACAATGAACGTGAAAATATTTTGGGGCTGATTGGCAGTTGACGATTCGAATTGTTCGTTCCAAAAGAATCTGGCTGCGAGAGATCGTTTCTCCCGCAGCCAGATTTTAAATTCGATTGTTATGAAATTCAGAACGATTAGTGGTGTTTATTCGTTTGTCGGTCATCGAAGTCAAGAAACCACCAGCCATCATCCCACTCCAGTGAAACCTTCCGCCATCCCAGAGGAACTTGGGGATAGGGATAGAAGGGTCCAATATAGGGCCAGGCCGTCGGTGAATACTGGGTTGGATATTGGAGTGCTGCGTAGTTGGGATAAGAGGCGTAACTAGGCCATGCGTATTTTGGCATGTTCGGACCATCGCCACGCATCGGAATCGGAGGCATTCCAACACCAGCACTCCCCATGGGCATCGGTCGACCCATTCCCGGACCACCCATTCCCGGACCTCCGGGGCCTGGTCCACCGGCACCGGGGCTTGGACCTGGGCCATAAGCCTTATCACCAATGATTCGCTCGCTACCGGGCACTTCTGAACTTTGTCCCGGAGACGGTAATCGCATGGTTCCACCAGTCTGTCGGGCACTGATCGGTCTGGCTGGAGTGGAAGCCAGCGGCCGAGGCGACTTGCCTGTGGAAGATGTTTTTCGAGGTGCACCGTTCGCAGACTGCGATTTCCCCGTTGCCGCCGTTAATTGAACTGGTGACGACAGTGATTCCGCCGCCTGTCCTAGATGCGCAACTCGTGAAAGTTCCGATTCGCTGCGTACCGTACGCGAAGGAGTTGGCAACATTTTTCCAACGACTGACTGTACAGACGTTGGCATACCGAGAGTCAGTTCTGCGGTGGAATTTTCTTGATTTGGCGTAACGACCGCATGTGGATTAACAATGGAAAGGCGGTTGACAACTCGCTGTACCCCTTCCACGCCATGCGCAAGATCGATCGCCATGACGAGTTGTGATTGATCGGAAACGGTTCCCTCAAGCCAAACAGTTCCGGCTTCTTCTTTTACATTCACTCGGTAGCCAACGAGTGTCCCAGATTCTCGCAGCTTTGCAGCCACGCTTGATGCCACTTCATCAGCGGCCAGCGATCCGGCACACGCAATGAGAGGGACAAACGACAACAAAATCTTTCTACTCGACATGCTCAACATGGACATGGATGCCTCCTTGACTTTCGCAAAACATTTTTAAGGCCCGTGCGATCTTCGGCCCTATTGGTGGTGAGTACGTTGATTGCAAACACGCTCCAAGATGGGGTATCAGAAGGGAAGCGGGGAAATGCGAATTGTGATGATCGCACTGCGTATCCCTCCCTTCGCTGACACAAACACCTAGAAGGAGTTTTCGGCTGTCAGCCGCACCGAAGGGGAGTTTTTTTCCGACTTTAACGAAGATGAACGTCAAACGCGAAGGCTGAGGAAGAAGGGAAAGAGGGGCAAGCGATGACTGCCCGTAGAAAAATACATCGTGGTGCATTCGATGGAGCGTGGCTGACGCTCACGTTTTCAATTCTCACGACTCAAAGCCGTTTGGGATTTGGGTTTGAGCGAACATTATCACTCAGCATGTTCAGAGCCAGACTTAAAATCTGCCACTGCAATGAGCGTCATAAGCGCAAGAGTTGATGCGGAAAGCGCGCTTGTGCCAGGACCCATTTCAAGAGATGCCCCGCAAACCGCTCCAATAACAGCCAACGCAAAAAGAAAAAAGATCTGCGCAGTTCGTTCATGTGAAGTGCCTTGAGCGATTCGAGTAAACCACGCAGAGAACAGACCGGCCACCTGCAAGCATCCCAGTGCGCAGAGTGCCGGGCTCATTGAATGTACGGCAAGCGCGCCAAAGAGAACCGTCGAACCGCTGACCATCATTCATACTCCCACGAGATTCAAACCCACCCGTGGCGAAACCATAGCACCTCTTGGTCGAGCATGCAGTACCAAAAATCCACTGTATTTCTGTCGATACGGCCGTAACACTATTTTCTTCAAAGGCTTTCCAGTTGTTTGACTCCACGAAGAATCGAATAACGAGTAGAAACGCAGGACGGCACTCAATCGCCCCCGAGAATCGCTTCTATTTTTTTTTCCAGTTCAGTGATTCCAACATTTCGATCAACCACTTTTCCCTGTGAATCAAGGAGCAGCATGGTTGGTAGAGTCAACACTCCAAGCATCTCAGCCAGACGTCCATCGAGACCGCCAGGCTCGTGCAACTGTATCCAAGGAATTGGTTTGGATTTAAGGTATTTCTCAAGAACTCCCTTGTCTGAATCGAGTGCGATTCCGACGACTGCGAGTTTCTTGTTTCCATAGCGAAGAGACAGTTCTTTGATCTGAGAAATATCTACCTTGCAGGGCTCACACCAAGTAGCCCAATAATGAATCAACACCGGAGTGCCTCGGAGACTTGCTAAATTAATAGACTTTCCATCGAGAGAAGTTCCTGACAATTCAAGGATCGTTCCCACACTCTGCAGTCGCTTTGATGCACCGGTTGCCTTGCGTGCCGATGACGACAGCGAAAAATCGGCAACAATTTTATCGTAGAGCTCAATTGCTTTTTGTTCGTTCCCTGAAAACTCTTCCGAGATCGCGATCTGCAGCATCGCCTCGGGTGTATCGGGAGCAGAAGGATGCTCCTCAATAAATTTCCGCAACTCCTCAAGCCAAGCACGTTGTGCTTTATCAATATCAGCATCTGCTCCCTGCATGTTGACTGCATAGCGGGCCGATGCCAGACGAAATTTTGCAAATGATTGCAGTGATTCTTCATCTTTGAGACTCGCCACAAGTTTTTCAAGTAACTCAATTCCCGAGGGAAGTACATTTTCCTGAACCGCCGAGGCGAGCGTCTCAGACATTTGTTTGACCCAGAACTCTCTCTCTTCGGGTTCCGCCGCAAGAACAATTTTTCCCAAGATCACCGATTGCTTTTCGGCCAAAGCAGGCCTCGCTTCCGGTCCCGCCGCACCAAACTTGCTTTCAATATCTCGAAGCTCCACCAGCAGCGGTTTCAGTTTTTCGCTTGAGCCGGGATCGGATTCAGGCGTACCTCGACCGATCATGCCAAACGAGAGAACGCCCACCAGATCAACGATTTCCGCTCCGGGCAACTGTGGAGCATCAATCGGTCTCCAGACATCACCAAAACGTACAAGTGATCCAATAAAAATCTGCCCACCTTGCCCACCATCTTCAACAAGTGCCATGACGTTGTCATACGCCACAACATCCTTTGTCGAACCGTCAGTCCCCAGAGGAATCATTCCCGGAATCGGCGCAAGCATGTTGTTCCACTGCGTCTGCTGGCTCAGCTTTTTTTGCGAATCGAGCGTCTTTACAAATGCTTTTTTTGCACTGTCAACGCGTCGCTCAACGTCAGCGAGACGATCTCCAGAAAGACCCAGCGAATCGATTTCCGCTTTTGTTGGTAGCAATCTTCCAAACGCCGCTTCGTCTCGATATTTGATTGCTTCCACAATCTCGCTCGTTGCCTCTTCGGCAGACATCGACTTCCATCGATCGATGTTGCCGTCTTCATTTTCATCGACTCCAAAGCGACTGCCTGCGGTGTTGAGCCAGCGGTGTTCGTCAGCTTTCGCATTGAAATTAGAATCAACGTCGCGGTAGACCTCGACGCCATTCTTAAAATAGCTCCAACGATCAACGACTCGGTCCCCATTCGTATCGGCAAACGATCGAAGCACATCGCCTCGTGGTCCACGCACCACCCAAGCCGTAATCGATCCCTGTTTTTCCATTTTAATAGTTGATTCTTTTGCTTCGGATGCGGCGGGCCGGTCGTAATCGACGTTTTTCTGAAAGGGCGCAAGGCCCATTGCATATTCGACCGTCGGCTGAGCAGCGTTTGACACTGCACAGAAAAACATCGACGCCAGAGACACAGACCAGCTGGTCCACTGGCGATCTCGAAATACAACCCCAGCGAAGACGCACTGAAGCAGCCCTAGAAAACGCTGCGGTCTGTTCCAAAACCATTGTTTGGAATTGATCGACCCTCCTCGCACGTCGACCATTTTCACTCCGGCAGAAGAAGTGTTCTTCCGTAAATGATTTTTGATATTCATAGTCCAATTCTCACTGCTGAAAGGGTCGATGGGCAGATTCTGAGTCTTTCTGATGTTGCCAATTCATCAAAAATGTACCGCGTGCAAGCTTTTCAGTCTGCATGAGATTTTCATTGAACACCGCAGCGTTTTGTTGCATCCCATGAGATCAAGACGACCCTTTGACTTCGGGGCCGACAAATCTATGATCTTCAACTGGTTTCTTGGTTTTTTACTCATCGCTGCACCTGCCGCGTGCGTACAAGCCTCGAGCGCGCGTAGCTCAGTTGGTTAGAGCGCCACCCTGATAAGGTGGAGGTCCCAAGTTCGAGTCTTGGCGCGCGCACTGTTTTGTGGATTGATTTTTCGGCGATGGATTGTTCAATTTTGTTTTCCCCGTACATGAAGGTGCTTCTGCTTTTGCCGCTTCGTATGGATGCGGTCGACAGCAAAGACCAATCACACACCTCACAACAAAAAGACTGCCGCAAAAAAAATAGCCCACAAAGAATCTCGAAAACATTCGGGGACGTAGCTCAATTGGGAGAGCACCGCCTTTGCAAGGCGGGGGTTAGGGGTTCGAGCCCCCTCGTCTCCATTGTATGACTGCCTGAAAAAATCAATGAACGTTGCCAAGGGGCGCACGTCGTTCAACGATCCGATGCCAATGCACAGTGGTCGTCTTTTGAGTCGTTTGTTTTATAATTCTGCATGAATTGAAAAAGTCTCGTCACGAGAGAACCGCACCGTGTTGACTCTCGATCGCTGTCATTCTCTGGCGAGGCCTTAGATCGATCGACAGTTGATACGACTCGCTCAGCCACACGAATGTGCACCAGAAAGACACGCGGGCTTTTTCGAATTAATCCGGTGGGATCATTCTCGATCGCAGAATCCACGATGCACTTGGCCTCAATTCTATCGGGTCATCGATTCTCGGATTTCTGATCCGGTTACGTTGAATACAATTTTTCAGATACGTTTAGCTTCTGATGTTTTGATTCCATTGATTCTGTTTTCCTTACAACTCTCTGTTGCACACAGAACTTTTACATTTTCTGAAAAACTCATGCGTACATCACCGAGGAAACAATGGAAGAACGTTTTCATTTTCATACGGATGACCTGCATCGAAAAAAAACCCATCGGGATTCCATTCTTTTTTTAGGTGGTCGCGATTCGGCAAGGCCACCTCGCACAAACTCACGACTTCCAATACGTCACAAACGCCAAGCAAGTGGAGATTTTCTCACCGGCCTGCCGCTTCGCGCGGCGTTTGAGGCATCGCTTGCCAGACATTTAAAGCACGGCGGGACCGGAAGGGTCGCACTGGTGATGGTGGACGTTATGGGGCTTAAAGAGATCAACGATCAATATGGATTTCTAGCCGGAGACGACATGATCCTCGCTGCTGCAGCCTGCCTCCAGAAGCATGGAAGGGGAGGGCGAATCATTGCCCGAATTGGGGGCGATGAATTTGGAGTCTTATTTGTGGGCGTGCATGCGAGTGAATCTGCTGCACATGCTGCCGATTCACTCGGTCGTTCTCGCCGGCTTCTCGGCCGTGGGAAAACTCACTCTCACCGGCTCACGATGCATGTTGGAATGGCGGTATCTCGCGCGAATGACTCTCCTCGCCATCTTTTTGAACGCGCCGATGAGAGCCTTCGCGCTCGGCGATAGTTTCGATTTGTGTTCATTCGTATCGATTCAAAGCGGTGAGGACATATCTCTCTGGACGCTTGAGGCGTTCGGACCAATACTATTGTCTCGGTCGGTGTTCGCCGTCCGCAGGGACGCTTTTGAGAGCGAGGCTGTGGTCACCTCCCGCCTCGCCAACACCATCTTCTCCTACTTTCCTTCCCGTCTTCCCTCGCCCTCGATAGTGATACCCATGTCCACACTTCAAAACAGCGCTGATTCCGTCGTATCCAGACGCACCGACATCCGAAACATCGCAATTATTGCGCATGTCGATCATGGCAAGACCACACTGGTTGATTGTTTGCTACGCCAATGCGGACAGTTTCGAGCAAGCCAAGTTTCAGGCGAATGCATTCTCGACTCGAACGACCTTGAACGCGAGCGAGGAATCACGATTCTTGCCAAAAATATCGCCATCGAATGGAAGGGGGTGAAGATCAATCTGATCGACACTCCAGGGCACGCCGACTTCGGCGGAGAGGTTGAACGAGTGCTGCGGATGGCTGACGGCGCGCTTGTGCTCGTTGATGCTGCGGAAGGACCAATGCCGCAAACCCGATTTGTTCTTTCCAAGGCACTTGAAGCAAACTTACGACCGGTGGTGGTGATCAACAAAATCGACCGACCCGATGCACGACCGCATGAAGTGCTCGATGAAGTACTCGGTTTGTTTCTCGAACTTGGCGCCGATGACGAATTAGCCGATTTTCCATTTGTCTATTCATCAGCTCGCGAAGGTTTTTCTTCAAGCGTCGTATCAGATCGTTCTGGCACCATGGCGCCGCTGCTTGACTTAGTGCTTGAAAAAATTCCCGGTCCACTTGTCGCTCCAGATGCTCCCTTACAGATGCTCGTGACTACGCTCGATTGGTCGGACTACGTAGGTCGTATCGCGATTGGCAGAGTGGAGTCGGGAACGCTTTCAAAGAATATTGCGATCGTTCGATCCACTGCCGATGGAAGTATCGTTCCGGCAAAAGTGACGGCCCTACAAACTTTCGACAAACTCGGCCGCGTGGATGCGATGGAGGTCACTGCTGGTGACATTGCCGCAGTCAGCGGTTTGGAAAATGTTGAAATTGGAGATACGTTGTGCGATGCGATGGATCCTCGCCCGCTTGCGAGAATCACCATCGATGAACCGACCTTGAGCATGGTCTTTGGTGTGAATTCTTCTCCGCTTGCCGGACGTTCTGGGAAATATCTGACGACTCGCCATTTGCGTGATCGACTGATGCGAGAACTTGAGCGCAATGTGGCGTTACGGGTCGAGCCAGTTCCGGGAACAGAGCAGTTTTCTGTGAGCGGCCGAGGATTGCTTCATTTGTCTGTGTTAATTGAAACGATGCGTCGTGAGGGATTTGAGCTTTCTGTTGGCAAGCCCCGCGTGATCATTCGCAAGGAAGGAGATGTCGAACTGGAACCATTCGAAACCCTTGTCGTAGAAGTACCTCATGACCGACTCGGTCCGGTTATGGAATTGACAGGCTCTCGCAGGGCACAGATGGTTCACATGGGGTCTCGAGGAGACTTTGCAAACGTAGTTTTCTCTATTCCTGCCCGGGGTCTTATCGGCCTTCGCACGAGAGTCCTTAACGCTACGCAAGGTACTGCCATCATGCATCATCGATTCGAATCCTGGAGGCCGCAGGAAGGTGATATCAGTGGCCGCGCAACTGGAGCACTCGTCTCAATGGTTGCTGGCAAGGCCGTGGCATTTGGTCTGGATAGTCTTCAAGAACGAGCAGAATTGTTTGTCTCTCCGGGTGACGAGGTCTACGAAGGAATGGTTGTCGGTGAAAATAGTCGTTCCGAAGACATGGCCGTTAATCCAACGAAGGAGAAAAAACTTACCAATATGCGCGCTTCCGGAAGCGACCGAAACATTCTCCTCAAGCCTCCGCGACGAATGTCGCTCGAGGAGTCGCTTGAGTACATTGAAGAGGACGAGCTCGTCGAAGTGACGCCGGCTGCTGTGCGTCTCCGAAAAATCCTACTCTCAGAACACGATCGTAGGCGAAACGCTCGGCAAAAGACCTGACCGTAGAGATCCCAGAAGATTTCGAAGTAACTTTCACATTCGCTGCGTTCACGATCGCCGAGGCTCTAAAACCAATACGGCACTCCGCAGCGAACCATTTCAATTCCCGCGATCCCAAGAGATTCAAGCTCCTTGGCCACTTGATCGGAGTCTGACGGCTTTCGATGGACGACCATCCATCGCACGGGAGTTGTGATTTTTCTAGTCTCGATAGCAAATGTGCTCGGGCACAGATGGCCGCACACGAGAGCCAAGTCGATCAATTTCTCTGGGAAACTTGCTTCGAGAAACACTGCCTTGAGATTATTCGTCTTTGCGGCATGAGACCAGATTGCCTCAGTCGGTCCGGTATCGGATGGAAATACAACGGCCGAAGCCGCATCCTCCACGATGAATCCAATTGAAGGCACACCGTGCGACACCGGCACCGGTGTGATCGTTACATTACAGCGACGAATCGGCTTGAATAGCTCGAGAGGCGTGACTCGAACCATCGGCTCATGAGTCAGCGTGGGATTGAAAAAATCAGGCCACACCCGGCCGTTAAAAATATCGTTGCGAAGAAATTGAAGTACGTCGGGCATGGCCAGCACCTCAACGCAGTCCACTCCGGGTTCATAGCTGTTGGAAAGAACCAGAGGCAGAGTTGCAATGTGATCGATGTGCTCATGCGTAATGAATATATGTTTGACCCGCTTTTGTCGCTCCAGATCAGCAAGCAGGCCCAGCGATCCGCAGTCGATCGCAATCTCATCGTTTATAAGATACGTCGTCAAATACTGAACGTCGCTGACTGGGACGCTCGATGGAAGGAGTTCTATTTTCATAATTCTTAGAACTTATTCTAGACGAGGGAGGTTCTAAATTGCAAAAAACTTTTTGATTCGTTCAAAAAGATCGGTCGAACTCGGAGCTTGTTTTTCAATTTGTGAAATGATCTCAAAACGAGCCACCTGTCTGCCGACGAGATACTCACTTGCTCGCTTAACCAAAAGCGGCTCGACCGTAAGAAGCTTTGACATCGCCGGCTTATCGATTCGCAAAATGCGAGTTTCAACCATAGCCGTGACGGTGGCGCTTCTCTGCGCTCCGGTCATCAGTGACATCTCTCCGAAAACATCTTTGGAAGAGAGTATTGCCAACCGGGTCGGCGCGGATCCCGAATCGCTCACCGTAACGTCAACGTTGCCCGATTCAATGATGAACATGCTCGATCCGAGATCGCCTTGACGAATGATCTCTTCTCCGCTGGCAAATGTCTCTTGCACCGCGTCAGACGCCAGTTGCAGCATCTGGTCTTCGGAAAGCATTCCTAGCAGATCGACTTCCGAAAGAATTTCTTTTCGCTGCTTGAGTATCTCGTCGAACGAAGATGCAGCCTCCGTCGGGAGATGTGTGAGTCGGATGGCTTGTGTCGCCACTGGGATTTTGATTCCGTGCCGGGCCAAGGCATACCAAATGCGATCGCGTGCCATTCCGTCAACACGGTCTCGCTTATCAAATTCAGTGGTAAACAATCGCACCCAGTATTCGATGCCGCGTTCTTTAAAATCGTTCGTGACCACTGAGGCCGCCGGGTGCTCCAGCACGCCGAAGCTACCGCGAATCGCTTCCAGCATGATCTGCTGAACTCGCTGCGGCGATTCTTCATAGGGTGCTACAACAAACAGAGAACGTCGCGACCAGCGTTGTGGCTTCGTAAAGTTTCGAATCGACGCCTGTGCCAACTGCCCATTCGGAATGATCACTTCGGCTTCGTCGAGGGTGATCACTTTCGTTGCTCGCCAGTTGATCTCTGTAACTTTTCCAATGTGCGCCTGATTGGTGTCGTACTGAATCCAATCTCCCAACTCAAAGGGCTGCTCAGCATGAATCGCAAGACCAGCAAATACGTTGCCCAGTGTATCTTTGAGTGCAAAGCCCATTACCGCAGTAAGTACCGCCGATCCGGTAAATAGTTCTGCTGGATCAGCACCGCTTTCCAAAAGCACAACAAAGAGTGCGAGAATCGTTCCAGACCACCTCAGTACATCAAAAAAGATCTTGGGCATCGGTCGGCTGACCTGCTCCCATATCGAAATACAGAAAATGATCAGGAGCGACTGAACGATTGAGGTAATCAGAAAAAAGTGAATACCCAGACCCAGAAAACGATTCAAATCAATCGATTCTGGAAAAAGACCCGCAGCTGCTATTGGCAGTGGCGCAAGCAACAAAAAAATAATTGGAACCTGTACCAACCGACGGCGTTTACCAAGTGGCAAGACAAACGCCACAACGATTGCAGCCAACGCCACGAGCAATTCGCGAGGCAAGTCTGTGCCGAATATTCCAATCACCGACTGAAGCCAATTCCACATCAAATCACCTGTTGCAAAAAACATCCGGGAGTTCACAATTCTCACGTTTTCATCCAAGATCGCACGAGCAGTCTCAATCGCTCGGAATTTCCGTCATCTTTGGCCATGTTTGAAACGCTTCACGCGTCGCTCTTCCCGCGACTCTCGGGGGAAATTTGCACTGTCCGGTCGGTGAGCGTACTCCGTATAGACTCCTCGCTGTAAAAAAAGGTAAGGTTTCTCGGTGTGAGAGTTCCGTGAGGTTGCCAATTTTACAGAATTTCTTACGATCCTGAGGTCTTCCTCTTATTTTTATTTCATATCTTGTCTCATTTTTTGAAACAAGTTGACGAAAATATTTTGACGAACATAGCGCGTCTTTAACGAACGTCCCTGAACTTTTCCTGTGGAACACGATGGTCAAACTTACAATTCGAGAACGAGAAAGCATTCAGGAAGCGGTTCGACGCTTTCGAAAACTCGTCGAGCGCAGCGGTGTAAAAAAAGAGATGCGACGTCGAGAGTTTTTTGAAAAACCCAGCGAAATTAACCGGCGTGCTCGCATGCGTGCCGAACGTCGTACACGACGCACAAAACTTCTGGGCGTTACTGCCTGAGTTTGAGAATCTTTGGTTATTCGCTCTTCGCTCTTACAGCCAGTCGAGCGCAACATCAAGCCATGGACTGCTATGGGTAGGCCATCCTGTGCTGATCCGATCGATTCCGGTTGCCGCAAGGCTGGCAACATTTTCAAGCGTCACTCCTCCTGATGCTTCTAAAACCACGCTGGGATCTATTCGATTTCGGATTCCAACAGCCTGTTCGAGTTCTCGAACGCCCATATTGTCGAGCAGTACGATGTCAGGTCGGGCGTCGAGCACTGCCGAAAGGGAATCAATTCGATCGATTTCAATTTCAATCACCATTGCTTCTGCTCGGTCGACTGGAAAACATCGATTGACCATCGACTTCGCGCGGCACACGGCCTCAGCGGGGCCGATGCCGTATTGCTGAAGTGCAAGCAGGTGATTGTCCTTGATCAAAATCGCGTCGTAGAGTCCCATTCGATGATTCCATCCACCACCACTTCGCACGGCGTACTTGTCGAGAAGTCTCCATCCTGGAATGGTCTTCCGCGTATCGAAAATCTGGCATGCTGAGTCTTGAAGACAATCGACGAGTAAACGGGTGGCGGTTGCCACGCCGCAGAGTCGTCCAAGAATATTGAGAATCGTTCGCTCGGCAGTGAGGATAGAACGCGTCGGACCGCTCATCTTTGCGATGACACTCCCTGCCGCTGCACGGTCGCCGTCGCGCGAACACGGCTCCCAGGTAATAAAAGTATCAACAACTTCGGCCACAATCTTTCCGGCATCCAAGCCCGAAACAATACCTTCCGACCGCACCACAACAGCGGCTACTGATCGCGAGTCAGCGGGCACTAAGCCAACGCTTGTCCAGTCACACTCAAACCCAAGATCTTCGGCAAGCCAATCGGTTGCCCGTTGGCGAACGAAAGCCTCAAGTGTCTGATCCCACTGAGACTGCTGAAACAATCCTTGATTCATAACGTGCTCACTCTCTATTTCGCATTTCGGTGGACATAGAGACGTTTTTGACCGAGTGCCCCCTCAAGCACAATGACGGTCAAGGGGTGGTTCTCGCCTCGGGGACCTGAAGACTCTACTCTACAGAGAAGAGTTTCAGGAGTGGAAACTTATCCGAGATTCGCTTGCGTCAATCTGCCATCATATTTGTGCACGCGGATTTTTGAGTGTTTTCACTTTTACCAAGTGCCCACTCGGATGAAAAAGTTGTATGACTGATCCACTTCAAAGCGAATCTGCTTCATCCTCGAAGGATCAAATTTTGAAGACCAGTACTCACTCTCAAACTTCTGGCAGCCAATTCGTCCCGATACTCTCTTGTGGTGGACAACGCGTGCTTGCTGCTGGAGTTATGAGCTGCCTGGTTTTCATACTGATCTGGTACGTCTGGCACGGTGGTCCTTCAAGCATGGTGGATTACGACGACGCCTTGTTTCAGCCGGCCGCGTATACCGTGAATGTCAACGTGGCCGAATGGCCGGAATTGGCGCAGCTTCCGGGCGTCGGTCCATCACTAGCGCGACGGATCGTTGAGTTTCGCGTGGAGCATGGAGCTTTTGATTCTCCTCAACAGTTGCTCGATGTGCCTGGGGTCGGCGACATCACGCTACGCGGTATGCTCCCGTACATTCGAAATTTTCCCAGCGATGAAACCATGACCACTCAGGCAGAGGCAATCGCTCCATGACTGCTGATTCGAAATTTCATCTGGTGAGTCCTTTTGCGCCGGCAGGGGATCAACCAGCCGCAATCGATGCGTTGGTCACC
>Ga0194051_1000933_pt1 | contig 16116 bp, 14 predicted proteins | sample SepL2320m_MetaG_FD_161275 | JGI IMG/M metagenome (GOLD analysis project Ga0194051, IMG submission 161275) | Anoxic zone freshwater microbial communities from boreal shield lake in IISD Experimental Lakes Area, Ontario, Canada - Sep2016-L239-20m | ecosystem: Environmental > Aquatic > Freshwater >... | reverse complement strand
AGCAGGTGCCAGTGAAGGTGTGCCGCAAGGTGGCTGTGGAAGTGCCGGTCGACAACGGGTCGGGCTGCTGCAATAGCGGCAAATCCAGCCGGGGCAACGGCAGTTTTCTGGGCCACGGCTGCGGCCGGGGTTGCAGGAAGGGCTGCTAGTTGAGCTTGGCTCCCACGGGCCGCACGTGATGTGTCAAAAGAGCGGGTCGGACGACGGCGTCCGACCCGCTCGCTTTTTGTTGTGTGATGCTTGCGTCACCATGCATAGTATGCTCGCGCAGAGACATCGTTGCGATGCTTTGATGGGTCGGCGACACAGGCGCACTGGAAAAGGGAGGCGATGGGGGTCGGCGAACGCTCGACGAGCATTGGGCCGTCGCGGCACACGCGAGGAGACTTTTGCCGCCCCCTTTGCCGGTGCACCACCACAGTTCAATACGCTCTAGCCGAGCGTTTCGGCTGCTCCAGGAAACGTGCGTTGTTCCACGTCGTGTCGCCAGCGTGAGAGGCCGTTGGCAATCGATCCTTTGGCGTCGGCATAGGCACGCACGAACTTCGGCACGCGATCCATGGAAAGCCCTATCAGATCATGAAGCACAAGCACCTGCCCGTCGCATGACGGCCCCGCGCCGATGCCGATCGTCGGGATCGCGATTGATTCCGTGATGGACCGGGCCACGTCTTTTGGAATGCACTCCAGAACGACGGCAAACGCGCCGGCGTCGGCGGCAGCCCGAGCGTCTGCCATGATCGCATCAATGTCTCGCTGCATGCGGTAGCCACCGAGTTGGTGCACCGCCTGCGGCCGCAGTCCCACGTGGCCCATCACGGGAATACCTGCAGCAACGATGCCGGCGATCACATCGGCCTGCCCTGCGGTGCCTTCTAGTTTTACAGCCTGACAGCCCGTTTCCTTCAGGAGCCGTGCGCATGATTCGATCGCCGTGCGCACGCCGAGATGCTGAAACGGAAATGGCAGATCGACCACGACCATCGCTCGCACTGCAGCGCGAGCGACGATCTCTCCGTGGTAGATCATCTGTTCGAGCGTGGCGGGAAGCGTGGAACTGCGGCCAGCAACGACCATCGCCACGCTATCTCCCACGAGCACGCAGTCGACTCCCGAAGCGTCAACGAGCAGGCCCGTCGGCCAGTCGTAGGCCGTCACCATCGTGAGAGGACGGCGGCTAGCCTTGGCAGCAGCCAGATCCAGAATCGTGACGCGTCGAAGCGATTGGACCATAGGGTGATCGGTAACAATCTGTTGTGAAGGAGAGCGTACGGATGGGAGAACGTGAGCAACTCTCTCAGGAGAGCTATAGTATGCAGGTCTCTTCTACGCAACAAAGAGGGGCGTGAAACCAGTCTCTATTGAGTTGAAAGTGTGTTGAATAAACTATTGTGATCACCAGCAGGAGCACTCGCCAGATGGAAGCTTTTTTAAGATTGCACAGGCCCTCCGTGAGGTGGGCCTGCATGGCTACATTGAGCCGGCCCGATAAGCTGCTCTGGATCCTCACACTGGTCGCCTGCCTCTGGATCGTGCCGGGTACGACTCTGGCCCAAGTGGAGACGATCTCGGCCGAACAGGGCAAGGGCCTTCTCATCGTAGATGTTGGGCCGGGGATGTTTCTTTTGAAAATAGGGGGCGATCTTTGGCAGGTGATGCCGGCTCCAAACGCAAAGCTTGAGTTGGTTGGCACGGCCAGTAGGGCAATGCTGCGACCAGGCGAATTCATCAGTTGCTTTGTGGCACTCGATGAATTTGGCAAGGCGACTGAATCGGTAACGAGGGTGACGTTTTCGGGGAGTGGCACGGCTGGCGTTACCGCCGGCGGACTGGGGCTAGGCGAACAGGGCGCAAAGCGAGTCAGTGGCAAGCGACCGGCGGGCAGCTACATGATTTTTGGGACGATCAAGGCGGTGAAAGACAACACCGTTACCGTGCAAGTAGGCAAGGAAAAGTTTGATCTGACAGTTCCCGCTGGAGTAGAACTGATCGTGAACACGCAGAACATTGGTTTGGCATCCAAGGGCGACACGATTGATGTAGAGGGGCAGTATCAGCAACCTGGGCAACTGCTTGCCTCATCGATCACCGTTACGCTCACCAATCCACTGGAGCCACCCTCGAAACAAAAGCCGTTGAAAAAAAAGCCAGTCGCTCCATAACTTCATCGAACAACCCAGAGTTTGCCAGCTATGCAAAGGCCCGATTTCCTGTGCGGGATGCCGGCGACTGCGTTACGTGGAACAATAGGAAAATTATTCTCCGTCCGCGGCTCGACGCAAAGTACGAAAATGCCGCAGTGATTGCGATGAATCTGTGGAAAACACCAACGGGCTGGCGAGCAATCTACGCGAGCATCGGAACGCAATTCGGGGCTACTCAATTTGCGAGGCCGCCAGCGACGACGGACGTCGTTGCCGAGGGGAATAAACTGCGGCTATTCTACTGCGGGAACGGCTACGGCGCGACTGGAATTGGCACCGCCATCGCAGAACAACTTTCGTAAGCATGCCGTCAGAAGGAATTGAAACACACAGGCGAGGAAGATATTCATGCCGCACGACACCATGGCACATCAGGAGTGGTCGGTTCCATTTGGGCAAACGCGGGCTGTCAGCCGTCGCGATGCAATCCGCTCGGGACTCGCAACGCTAGGCCTTGCCGCCGCGTCGCAGACGGCCACCGCAAGCGCTCCCCGTCCGTCTGCCGCCGCCAGCGATGCTCGTTGCGCATCACCAAAAAAATACAGCATGAAAAAGTCGATTAATCTGTGGGCGTTTCCCTATCCACAGCGAATGACGCTCGAGGAATGCCTTCAGCTTGCAAAGAACGCTGGGTTTCATGGCATCGAACTCAACTACGATCTGGACAACGATCTTTCACCGAAAGCAACGGCGAAGGAACTCGCCGCCATCCGTACGCTTGCCGACCGGATCGGGATTGAAATAAGCGGCCTCTGTTCGTTTCTGTTCTGGCCCTACCCACTCTCCAGTAACGACCCGGCTAAACGGAGCCGTGGGCTCGAACTCGCTGGAAAGATCGCCCAAGCCGCCCATCACATGGGCGTTGAAAATGTGCTGATTGTTCCTGGAGCCGTGCACATCCCATGGCGAAACGACCACGAGCCCGTTCGAAATGACGTGTGCGATACGCGAGCGAGGGAGGCAGTTGGGACGCTTGCCGTTGTGGCCGAAAAGCTCAAGCTGTCGCTCAACATCGAAAACATTTTTTTTAATGGCTATCTCATGACCCCGATGGAGATGAACGCATTCGTTGATAGTTTTGGCAGCGACCGCGTCCGCGTTCATTTTGACACGGGCAACATTTCGATGTTTCAGAATGCCGAGCACTGGGTGCCTATTTTGGGAAAACGCACCAAGAACATCCACTTCAAGGAATTTACAAAGAAGGGGACCGACTACTCTCTAGAAACATTTCGCCCGCTGCTGGACGGCACTACCAACTGGCCGGCCGTGCTGGAGGCTCTTGATGCAGTTGGCTACGAGGGGTTTGTGACATTTGAGTATTTCCACCCCTACCCGCACTATCCAGAAGCGCTCATCTATCAAACCAACGACTCGCTCAACCGAATGCTCGGCACACTTGTCTCAAGCTGACCGATTGTCGCTCGCTACGAGAGGCCTTTGAAAAAGTCGTCGAGTTTGTCGTCTTCGGCTGCAGGCACGGGGGCATCGCCATCGCCGGAGAGAAAATCAAATCCGGGCGATGGCTCCTGCTGTTTTCCCTTCGGCTTGCCCTTGGCTGGTGCGGCAGTGCCCTTGGCTGGTGCGGCAGTGCCCTTGGCTGGTGCGGCAGTGCCCTTGGCTGGTGCGGCAGTGCCCTTGGCTGGCGCGACAGTGACCTTGGCTGGCGCGAGCGGCTTGGCCGACACAACTGGCTCCGGCGTTTCTTCGGGGAATTGTTCTACAGCCTGTTCTGATTCATCGACCGGAAATTGTGCAGCGGCTTCCGGGGAGTCTTCGGAATCCTCCGGCAGTTCCTCAACCGGTTCTGCGAGCACTTCCACGATCGCCTCGGCTGATTCTTCTGCGTGCTCCACCTGCAGATCTTCAAACGGACCGATGGCTTCGTCTTGGCCTTCCGCAGCCCGCAGCACGCCCACTGCCACTTCGCCTAGATCGAGATGCTTTCGATGAATCTCAGTGGTGCGTTCGGTTGTACCCACGTTGTACTCCACTCGAACCGTGAGGCTGCCCACGCGGACGGAGTCCCCGGAAGCAACGGCTTTCTTGATGCCGGGGGACACTTGCTCATCGTTCAGAAAAGTGCCGTTGGTGGATTTCAGATCCTCCACGTAAACGGTGCCGTCCTGAGAAGAAAATTCGCAGTGCCGCCGGCTCACCTTGTCGTGCGGGATCCGAAATTTGACGCCTTCGCCGCGGCCCATAACAATCGGCAGTTTCACCGAATGAGCGCCCTGCTTCGCTTCGGGGGCAGTCACGATAAAAGAAACGATCATAGATTCCTCTTCTGGAGCGTTCTGAGCGATTTCAGACCCATTTGAGTGAGCGGCGGCCGTTCTGTTTGCGACACAGGCTTGCACACACAAGGGGCCCTCCCGATTCTAACTCCAGAACAGGGCTTTCCAACGCAACAGCCCAGCTTTCCCAGAAAACCGCAATTCTCTAGAGGGGTGATCTTGCGGCCACCCTTCTAGCCCCTATAATCGCGGGGTTTCGTGGCGATCTGTCCTTGCCTTGATGGCCATGGTCTCTGCGGGTGTAGCTCAGTTGGTAGAGCACCACGTTGCCAACGTGGTTGTCGTGGGTTCGAATCCCATCACCCGCTTTGAGAGTCTCTGCTCATTGCCTCCTTACCTTATGGATCAGTTGTTCGTTACTTTCTTGTGCCCCTTTCCATCGTGGGGGCATCGTTCCGTCTGAGCGATGCTTTGCTTTGGATCCTGTTCGGAACCACTCATGTCTTCTACTGAACTCTCCACCGACCCGACTGCCCCCCTCGACACTCCCGTTGGTGCCGACGAAGCCGCCCGTCCTCCGCTCAAACTCGACGTCACGATCGAGACGGTGTCGACGTGCCAGCGACGCGTCAAGGTCTCGATTCCGCGAGACGACATCAATCGTTTTCACGATGAGGCTATCGGCGAACTCATGCCCAGCGCGATGCTCCCTGGATTTCGGCCTGGCCGCGCTCCTCGATCCCTTGTTGGAAGCCGGTTCAAATCGGAACTCTCCGACCAGATTCGCACAAAGCTTTTAACTGAAGCCATGAGTCAGGCTGCGGATCAGGAAAAACTCTCCCCGATCAGCGAGCCCGACCTCGACATCGGTGCGGTATCGCTGCCTGAGGATGGGCCAATGACGTTTGAATTTTCAATCGAGGTCAGGCCCGAATTCGAGATGCCCGAGTGGAAGGGGTTGTCGATCAACCGCCCAACACGGCAGATCGAAGAATCGGATGTGGACGAAGCCATCGCCAATCTGCTGCGGGAGCGGAGTCGGCTTGCGCCCCACCAAGGCGCGCCAGCCTTGGGCGACATGATCGTTGCAGATCTGCGTGTCTTGAACGGCGAGACGCTGCTTTCCCAAGCCAGCGAACTGTCCATCGTGGTGCGTCCCACACTGTCGTTCGCGGATGCCGAACTGAAGGGTTTTGACGCACTCGTGAAGTCGGCCGCCGTCGGTTCGAAGGTCTCGGCCCCGGTGACGGTGTCGAGCGAGGCCGCCGTTGAGGATTTGCGAGGCAAAAAAGTGACCGTGGAGTTGACGGTTCTGGAGATCAAGAAGCTCGAGATGCCCGAACTGTCGCCGGAACTACTCAACGAACTTGGCGGGTTTGATTCGCCTGAGGCCCTTCGCGCTGCGGTGCAGTTGCAGCTGGAAAACCAGATTGAATGGCACCGCCGCAGGCAGGTGCGACAGCAGGTGGCCAACGCCCTAACTGCTTCGGCCACGTGGGATCTGCCACCGGCATTGCTCAAGCGTCAAAGCCAGCGGGAACTCGAGCGGTCAATCCTCGAACTGCGTCGGAGCGGTTTTGACGACGACGCGATCCGCCGGCACGTCAACGAACTGCGTCAGACTGTGATGGCCAGCACGTCGAGATCTCTCAAGGAACACTTCATTCTGGAGCGGATTGCCGAGGACGAATCAATTACTGATTCGGCAGCCGATTACGATGAGGAGATTCGCGCCATTGCCGCGCAGTCGGGGGAGTCACCGAGGCGAGTGCGGGCGAGCCTTGAAAAGCGAGGCTTGATGGACGTCCTCCGCAATCAGATTATCGAAAGAAAAACGCTCGACCGCGTCACTGAAAACGCGAAGTTCACAAACACCCCGTTTGAATTCCAGAAGACCGATGTGGAGGCCGTGGATCACGCCGTCTGCGGCGCGTTTGTGGGCGCCGAAGAGATTCCGGAGGCGACGCATGCCGAAGCAGGTGAGATTCGCTCGCCTGCGCGACGATAAAAGTTGGCTTTATTGCCGAACGTTTGGGCGTGTTTTTCGCCAGTAGATTATTTTAAACAACTCCTACGAGCATCCTTTGAGAGTCACTATGCAGAAGCGTTTTATCGATTCGATGGCCTCGCGGACGCCTGATCAGATTGCCGGGTCCAGCGCCCAACGAGACTACCAGCGGCAGCGGCAGATGACCCTCGGGGATCTGCTTCTGGAAAATAGGATCATCCTCCTGCAAGGGGAGATTTACGACGGTAACGCCAACGAACTGGTCATGAAGTTGCTCTATCTCCAGAGCGAAAATCGCCGCAAAGATATCCACTTCTACATCAATTCGCCGGGCGGTAGCGTGACAGCCACAATGGCCATTTACGACACGATGCAGATCCTCTCCTGCCCTGTGGCGACCTACTGCGTAGGACTCGCTGCCAGCGGTGGCGCCGTATTGCTCGCCGGCGGTGCCAAAGGCAAGCGATTTGCTTTGCCGCACGCCAAGGTGATGATTCACCAACCCTACGGCCAGGTGGGCGGGCAGGTCAGCGATATTGAGATTCAGGCCGACGAAATTCTCAAAACGCGATTGGTGCTGAACGAGATTTTGGCACACCACACCGGCCAACCCATTGAACGCATTGCCAAAGACACTGACCGCGATTGCTACCTCACTGCCATCGAATCGAAAGAATACGGTCTCGTCGACGATGTGCTCACAAAACCGCCGGTGACAGCCGACGACGAGAAGGAGAAAGACTAACCCTATGCCTCTGATTCCCTACGTCATTGAGAAGAGCGGCCGTGAAGAGCGGGCGATGGATATTTACAGCCGTCTGCTCAAAGACCGGATTATTTTTCTGGGCTCGCAGGTCAACGACGAAGTGGCCAATGCCATTGTCGCGCAGATGCTTTTCCTCCAGTCAGACGATCCCAAAAGCGACATCCATCTCTATATCAACTCTCCTGGTGGCAGCGTGACGGCAGGTCTAGCGATCTACGACACCATGCAATTCGTGACCTGCGACGTGGCCACGTACTGCATCGGTCAGTGTGCCTCGATGGGGGCTGTGCTGCTGACGGCTGGGACCAAAGGAAAGCGTCGTTCGCTGCCCAATGCCCGCATCATGATCCATCAACCGCTTGCGGGTATGGAGGGCACGGCGGAGGAGATCATGATCCACGCCAAGGAATTCAAGAACGTCAAGCAAAAGCTGAATACGATCCTGCTCAAGCACACAGGCCACGCCCTGAGTAAAATAGAGCAGGACACGGATCGGGATCGGTTTATGTCAGCGCAGGAGGCCCTTGACTACCGGTTAATCGATAAGGTGATTGAGAATATGGAAGACGTCAAAGGCGTCGCGTAACGCATCCTGCGAGACAATTCCAAACGCGAATACGGTTGAAGCGAACGGTTTTCGATGACAGTCTGAGGCGCAAGGAGGCGCATCATGGGCATCATGGCTAGATTCACATGCCAAGCAGTACGACGGGCAGTCCTGCCCGTCGCGATGGCTGCAGCGATCCTGCAAGCCGGTTGTAAAAGCGACATCAATCAGCAGTTGCTCGAGCGCGAACTGCGGATGCAGGAAGATCAGATCTACTTGCTCCAAGATGAACTCCAGCAGAAGTGCGCCAGGTTGAATCGCACCGCCGGCGAAAATAACAGCCTTAAAAAACAGCTCGGAATTGTGGATGCCGATGGATCGTTGCCCTCGAGGATACACGTTCCGCCTGGTGTGGCCTCGCCTGCACGACCGTTTGCCAGTCCGCCTTCGGGGGTGTCTGCACCGGTGTTCGTGCCGCCCGCGATTGGGTTGCCTGCCATTGGGTTGCCTGCCATTGAGGTGCCTGGATTGCCTGAGCCAACAGGCGTGCCGTTGATCCGAAGCGATGCGCCCAGCCGGTCCGGCGAACCAAAGGTGCCAAGCCCTGGTTCCTCAGATGGATTGCGATTTGGTCCTCCCGCAAGGTTTGACGCTCCGACGCTGGATGGTGTGCCACCGCTACCCGATGAGCCAGCCGCCAGGGGGGCAACAGGCCCTGTAGGCAGGCAGTTATCTCACGAGGAGAGCCTCGCTGGCGAAGGCAAGATCACGCATCTTGTCCTCAATCCAGAAAGGTGCGAGTGCTTCGATGGCAACGGCGATGGCGTTTCTGAAGGTTTGGCTGTCGTGTTCGAGCCTCGCGATACGGATGAGCGATTGGTGACATCCTCTGGCGACGTGTCGATTAACGTGTATGCGCCAACCTCGCAGCCCGACGTTACTGTCGCCGAAGGCGATCCAGCCCCGCACGCTTCCGACGAGGGCGTGTGCATCGCCACGTGGAATATTCCCTCAGCCGAGGCCGCCAAACACTTCCGTAGAACCTCACGCGCTCGGGGGCTGCACTTTGTGCTGCCGTGGCCCGGTCAACCGCCCGAGGCCAGTCACCTGCGAGTGCTGGTAAAGTTCACAACGTTCGACGGCACGGTGTTTCAAACCGACGGCACCGTGGCTGTCCACTCAAAAGAGGCCGCATCGCATACGCCTTAAAGACCTTTGTCCTCAAGGAATTTGAGCAGGTCCGCAACGCGATTGGAGTAACCCCACTCATTGTCGTACCAGCTCACCACCTTCACGAAGTTACCCAAGCCGATCGTGTCGACTGCGGAGAAGATCGAACTGTGCGGATCCCCCTTCAGATCGGTCGAAACGAGTTCCTTGTCCGTGTAGCGAAGGATGCCCTTGAGTGGGCCCTCGGCTGCCTTCTTCATCGCCGCGTTGATCTCGGCGGGCGAGGCTTCCTTGTTCAGAATCGCAGTAAAGTCGACAACGCTCACTGTGGCAACCGGCACGCGGAACGCCATGCCGGTAAATTTCCCCTGCAATTCAGGAATCACGAGCCCCACGGCCCGAGCCGCACCGGTGCTCGATGGCACGATGTTGAGCGCCGCTGCTCTGGCATCGCGGAGATCCTTGGCCGCTGTGTCGACGGTTTTCTGCGAGTTTGTGTAGGCGTGAACGGTCGTGAGCAGTCCGCGATCGATGCCGTAGGTTTCGTGCAGCACTTTGGCGACCGGCGCCAAGCCGTTGGTCGTGCAGGAGGCATTAGAGATCACGTGGTGTTTCTTCGGATCGTACATGCGATCGTTGACGCCCAACACAATCGTAAGATCTTCGTTCTTGGCCGGCGCAGAGATGACAACCTTTTTCACGCTGTCTCGCTTGTGAGCAACAGCCTTTGTGGCATCGGTAAAAAAGCCCGTGCTTTCCACGACGATCTGCACGTCTTGGCTGCCCCACGGGATCGAACCTGGGTCCTTCTCAGCAAAGACCTTGATCGTGTGCCCATCGACGACAAGATCGTTTCCCTCGTAGCTGACCTTCCCCTTGAAAGGGCCGTAGTTGGAGTCAAATTCCAGCAGGTGCGCGTTGGTTTTGGCGTCGGTGAGATCGTTCAAGGCAACGACTTGAACATCGCCGTCGAGCCCGTACTTCTCGTAGATGGCGCGGAAGGTAAGGCGACCAATGCGGCCGAAGCCGTTGATACCAACACGAATAGACACTGGCAATCTCCTGAGGCGGGACGTCGAGGGGATAGGCTGCTGCCGCGACGTTGCGAGCAGCCGGCACTGGACTGGCGAAGCCTTCAATGGCGACGAACTATACACCGTTCCGCGGTGCCCACTCAATCCGCCCCAAAAAAAACGGCTTTTTTCCCTCTCTCAATCGGCTCGCGCGGTGCAATCGGGCTGATGGTGGTGCTCTTGCTTATGACAGCCGTTCGAGGAGATCCCGTGGGCGAGACCAACGCCGTACTCAACTTGCCTCGCGGGGTGGTGTGGCTGGTGGACGACGCAGAAGAGACGGTCACAGACGAGGAGTTGATGCGACTGCCACCGGTGGATCCTGCTCTCAGCAGTCCCTTGCGGCGAACCAGATGCCTGGCCCGCGCCTTTCCCGATCGGGTGGATTCCTGGCGGTCGCACGAGCCCACAAACATCCGCGATCCCGGCCCAGACACGGCCAATTTCCCGAATAGTCCATACACGCTGCCCCGCGGCGGGATCTATCTGGAGACGACGCCGATGGTTTGGACGGGGGCGAGTCGGCCTCGCCAGCCAGCGTCATGGAACTGGGAGTATCTGCTGCGATTGGGCGTCACCGATCGATTTGAGTTTCGGCTTTTTTCAAATGGCCTTACCGCATCCCAAGCCAACTACGGTCAACAGGCTTTCGTGGGCATCGCCCCGTTGATTCTGGATGCCAAGGTTCACCTCTGGGGCGAGAAGCCCGAGTACATCCTGCCAGGCGCGGGGATTGAGCTCTACGTGCAGACCGACTGGGCCAGTCCGCAACTCCAATCGGGCACGCAGCCTGGAGTCGCCCTACTCTTCTCCAACTCGCTTCCGTGGGATATCGAACTGGAGTGGAACATCGGCCTCGGAGCGACCAACGGGCCACAGTCGGGCAGCCTCATCTATCAAGAGACGCTCCAATTTTCTTTCACCAAGCCGATCACAGACGACTTTCAGATTTTTGTTCAGGGCCTCGTCAATGGGTCGTCGCTCCCGCGATTTGCCAGCAGTACCGTGCTGGGGGGTGGATTTGTGCGGTACATGGGCCGCCGCACCGTTCTCTTTGCCAGCTACAATGCCGGCGTTGAGACTGGTGGCCCGCCAGCGGTCATCCAGGTCGGTGGTGCTGCGGCATTTTGAAATCCCATTTCACCAGAATCGCCTCGCGACACCCAAAGGCCCGACGGCCCAGATTTTTACGTCCGTTCACTTTTTTGCTAGAAATCCCACCATGCCAGCACCGGTGATTGAACTCCTCAATGTTCGCAAGTCGTTCGCGATGCCCGGCGGTGAGACGGTGAACGTCTTAGACATTGAATCCTTCGCCGTAGCCCAGGGGGAGCACTGTGCACTTGAAGGGCAAAGCGGTTCCGGCAAATCGACGCTCCTCAATGTGATCTCGGGAATCATGCGACCCGACTCTGGCAAAGTGATCATCGATTCAATGGATGTGGCGAGGCTCGACGAAGCCAGACGCGACCGTGTGCGAGCCGATACGCTGGGGCTTGTCTTTCAGCAGTTCAACCTACTACCAGGGTTCACGGCACTTGAAAACGTGCTGGTGGCAATGGCGTTTGGTTCTGCGAGGCCCAACAAGACCCGAGCCACCGCGCTGCTGGCTGCGGTTGGTCTGGCAGATCGGTTGCACCATAAGCCCTCGGCCCTGAGCATCGGCCAGCAGCAGCGTGTGGCCGTGGCACGCTCGCTGGCAAATCGGCCTCGCGCGATTCTCGCAGATGAGCCGACGGCCAGCATCGATGCGATGCATCAGCAGCAAGTCATCGATCTGCTCCGTACCACGTGCACCGAGCAAGGCGTGGCGCTTGTGGTCGTCACGCACGCACCCGAAGTGGCCGGGCAGTTTCCCCGCCGCGTGCGTCTGGAAGATTTCAATCGTGCCGCTATCCACCCTGTCAAAGAGGCACGAGCATGAGCCTTTTGGGGATTGCCTGGCGCAATATTCGTCAGCGGTTGCTGACATCCTCGCTCACGTCGCTGTCGCTGGCGCTTGGCGTTGCTTTGGTAGTGGCCACGCTCGTGACAGGTGGCTTGGTACAGAAAGCATTCGAGTCTGGCTCTGGTCTTGGCTACAACATGATTGTCGGCGCGAAAGGCAGTCCACTCCAGTTGGTGTTGAACAGCGTTTATTTCATCAGCAAACCTATCGAAAATATTCCGTGGCCGGTGTACCAGGCATTTCTACCTGACAGCAAGAGATCTGACGGCGTTGATGGCCGGTTTGCCGCAAGCACGCAGACAGCTGTACCGATCTGCATGGGAGACTACTTTCGCGGCTTCCGCGTCGTGGGCACGAATGCGGCGATGTTCGATCGTCTCACCAGCGGTGACGGCCAGCCGTTTCTCTTTATGAGCGGCGGCAACCTGCAAGACAGTGAGTTTTTTGATGGCGTGCTGGGGGCGACGGTCGCGGCTCAAACGGGGCTGAAGGTGGGCGATCCATTTGCTCCAACGCACGGCGCCGATGATGGCAAGGTGCACGATCCGTTCACAGTCAAAGGCATTCTTGCCCGAACCAATACACCGATCGACCGTGGTGTGTTTGTGAATATGGAAGGCTTTTATTTGCAGGATGGCCACGCCAAGCCAGTGGAGTCGGTTGAAGGCGATGGCCATGCCACTCTCGAAAACGCAGCCGATCCTGCGGCCGCCGCCCCGGCGACCCGTTACGATCACGATGCACGCCACGAACCGCTGCCGGAAGCTCAGCGGGAAGTCACGGCCATTTTACTCGCGACAGCATCCCTGCCTGGCCTTCCAGCAGAACTCACGGCGATGGGCCTGCGCACAGCGATCAACGAAGGTAACGACGCGCAGGCAGCCTTGCCGATTGCAGAAATCAGGCAGTTGCTCGACCTCTTCGTGCGACCGTTAGAGCTCCTGCTCCTTTTTGTCACGGCGATGGTTGTGGTTGTGTCTGCCATTGGAATCCTCGTGAGCATGGTCGGCTCATCGCTGGAACGCAGCCGCGACGTGGCCATCATGAGGGCCCTTGGGGCGCGGCGATTCCACGTGCTCACCACCGTGCTCATCGAGGCTGTGCTCTTGGCCGTGGGCGGCGGTGTGGCAGGATGGGTGCTTGGGCACCTGCTTGTGGGCGGCGTTGGTCCGTGGATTACGATCCATGCCGGCGTGTCGGCCAGCGTGTTTTCTGCCTCGCCAGCCGAAGCCTTGCTGGTACCGTTTTTGATCGTGCTGGCCATCGTTGCGGCCCTCCTGCCGGCCATTGCCGCCTACCGCACCGATGTCGCCAGATGGTTGCAAGGCCCCGGGTAGAACCGGTATTTTTGCACTGCCATTCGCGGTCTCGAGGCCTGCGCCACTAGAATGCCGGGATGCCAAGCTCATCTAAGCCCACCCGAATCGTAGCGTCTGCTCTCGTCGTGATCGCAGCGATCTGCGGCGATGCGCCAGCGGCTCGCGGCTGCCCGTTCTGCTCGGCTGTATCGCTGACATTCGCTCAGGAAATAGCGCAGAGCCAGGCGGCCGTTCTGGCCAGATTGGTTGAGCCGCCGACCTCCGGCTCCCTCGCGCCGCGAGCCGAAGGGCCGCTGCCCAAGGGAAAATTTGCGGTTGTGGAAGTGCTCAAGGGATCTGATTTGGTTCAGGAAGCCGGGTTCCTCGGGGGCGATGCCAAGCCGATCGAAACAATCCTCTTGGAAGAGAAGCCGATCGGCACGCTCTTTCTCTTGATGGGCATCGAGCCGCCCAACCTGATCTGGTCGAGCCCGATTCCGATCAGTCAACAAGCCGTGGCGTATCTCAAGAAACTGGCGGACCTGCCGGAGAAGGGCGCCGACAGGCTGGCGTTTTTTCAGCAGTATCTAGAGAGCCCAGACGAAACGCTGGCCCGCGACGCTTACGACGAATTCGCAGTGGCGCCCTACGCCGATGTCCGCAACCTCGAAAGCCGGATGGATCCGACGCAGTTGCTGGAGTGGATCGAAAACCCGAAGATTCAGGGCAGCCGCCGCAGGCTTTACGCCACGATGCTGGGCGTCTGTGGCACCAAGGCGGATGCGGCACGAATCGAAAAGATTCTCATCGGCGGCGAGACACCAAAAACTCCGTCAGCGAGCGGAGCCGACTCGGACGATGATTCAGCTGCGATACGGGATCAGGCCGAATTACGATCCGGACTCGATGCGTTGATCGCCTGCTCCGTGACCCTGCGGGGCGCCGATGGCCTCGATCTCATCGACAGGCTTTTTTTGGATCGCCAGGGTCGCGACGTGCCTTTTACTGAAACCTACGCGGCCGTGATGGCCTTACGATTTTTGGGTGAGGAATTAGATTCCGTGCCCCGTGCTCGCGTGCTTCAATCCCTGCGACTGTTGCTCAAGGAGCCGAAGCTCGCAGATCTTGTGATCGCAGATTTGGCTCGTTGGGGAGATTGGTCGGTCATCGACACCCTGTCGGACCTCTTTGTAAAGGCCGATGCCGATAACATCTTTGTGCGGGAGCCAGTGGTCAACTATCTCAAGGCCTGCCCGCTGCCGGAAGCCGCTGTGGCCCTTGAAAAACTCGAGAAGATCGATCCAGAGGCGGTGCGTCGCGCAGCCACGTTGGCAGGATTTGCAGGGGCACCTTCGCCCAAGCAGCCTTCTGGGGACGCAGAAGACGAGTCTGGCGGACAGCCCTCCCCTGCGACTCTCAGTCATTCCGCAGGAGCGACAGTGTCGAACGAGGCAGCCCCTGAGGACACGGCCTTGGCAGCCAGAATCTCGCCTGTGCTGGCCGACGAAGAAGCGACCGATGATCGGGACGGGGTCGACCCCTCGCGGGTGCCTGTGGCCGATGGGAAGACGGACTCGAAAAGTTGGGTGATCTTTTGGAAGTGGGGCGTGTGGGGAGCCGTTGTGCTCCTAGTTGGCTTTTTCTCGCGATCAGCTTTTCGTTCGGGTGCAGCCGAAAAATAAAACTATTCGTGCTGAGCCTGCACGCATGGCTCAGCACTGCGATGCAGCAACGAGCAGTTGAAATCATGTCCACGGGTCTCTTTGAATCATCGCCACTGCCTGTTGCGCACGCTGTTGCAAAAGAAAAGAGCGGTGAAGAACAGACCGACCGTTACCGCGCGCTGGGGGGGGTATCGATTGCGAGCCTCGTCATGGCGTTGGTGTCGCCGCTGGTGTTTCTGGATTGGTGGCTGGTCGTTGTCCCGGTGCTGGGCATGGTGTTGGGATTCGTTGCGTGGCGAGACATCGTGTCGCGTCCCGATGAACTCACAGGCAAACCACTGGTGGCTGCTGCGATGGTTTTTTCAGCCATCATGTTCGTGGCGGGGCTTGTCTATTTATCCAGCGTCTATGCGGCGGAGTTGCCGGAAGGTTTCCAGCGACTGCACTACACGATGCTCCAACCGCTCGAGGGTGATCCACCCACCGCCGTGCCCGACGCCGCCTTGGCGATGAATGGTCGCCAAGTCCTCCTGAAAGGCTACATCTACCCAGGCAGTAAACAGCACGGGATCTCGCAGTTTTTGCTGGTGCGAGATCAGGGCGACTGTTGCTTTGGCGGCAATCCCAAAATCACCGATCGCGTGTTGGTGCAGTTGCGAGACACAAAGGGGATCAGCTTCACGCCACGGCTCACGAAGATTGCTGGGCGATTTGTCGTGCGCCCAACAGGTGCCCCAGCGCTCGATGGAGGCGTGCTCTACCATTTGGAGGATGCTGTTGCGCGATAGTCATCGATGGAAATATGCGTGCGTGGCCTGGATTCTCTGCGGAGCCACCGGCTGCGAGCAGAGGGCGGCGCCTGCAAAGGGAACCACCGAAGCCCCCTTGTCGCAGCCGGCACCAGTGTCGACGCAACCGACTCCGGCTGCTTCCTCGGAACGACCACGAGAGATCACATTTGATGACATCAAGTTCGGAATTGAAAAGGGAGATCCCTTCACCCGCAGTCTTTTGCCCGATCGCGTGACACGCTTGGAGCACAAACGCATCCGCATCCGCGGATACATTCTGCCGAGCTTTCAGCAGGCTGGCCTCAAGCAATTTGTGCTGGTGCGAGATAATATGGAGTGCTGCTTTGGCCCTGGCGCGGCGATTTATGACTGCATTGTTGTGCGAATGATTCCAGGCAAAACTGCGAATT
>Ga0194051_1000932_pt1 | contig 16120 bp, 14 predicted proteins | sample SepL2320m_MetaG_FD_161275 | JGI IMG/M metagenome (GOLD analysis project Ga0194051, IMG submission 161275) | Anoxic zone freshwater microbial communities from boreal shield lake in IISD Experimental Lakes Area, Ontario, Canada - Sep2016-L239-20m | ecosystem: Environmental > Aquatic > Freshwater >... | reverse complement strand
AGGCTACAGAGAGTAAATCGGCCGCCCGTTGCCGTTGTTGCCACAGAGGAGTTCTCTGGCCCGGCCGACGCCGGGGAAGTAACAGCGCTCGCGCTGCTGCTTCTCGAAACCGAGCGGCGAATGCTGCAGTTCCGGGCAAGGCCGCAACCACCTCGGGCTCCACCTCGTCGGGGTCTGGCAGCAGAAGGTCGAGGGGCAGATCTTCTGCGGCCTCGGGTAGGCGAACAACGATGCCGTCATCTGACCACAACACCTCGGCCCCGAATCCGTCCCCCAGATCCTCGGCGAAATGCGCGTCAAGTCGCGTTCGAATGATGGTGGCCCAGGGCGCATGCACGCGGGAACCAAAGGGGGAATGAATACAGACTCGCCAATCTCCAATCTCGTCTCGAAAGCGTTCGATGACGAGCGTTCGATCAGAGGGAATCACTCCCGTGGCTTCGGCCTGCTCGTCAAGATAAGCCAAAAGTGTGCTCACTGCAGAGTCATCGAGAGCATTTCGGGTTCGTAACCGATCAGCCGCCTGCTCGCGAGGAACCGCAACGATCTCACGAAGGAACTCGCCGAGTGCTCGGCCGAGCTCTGCCTCACGACCGGGGCCATCACCATGCCAGAAGGGCATCTTGCCGGGCTGCCCGGGAGCGGGTGTCACAATCACTCGCTCAAAAGTGATCTCCTCGATCCGCCAAGTAGATGCACCGAGAAGGAAGGTCTCGCCAACTCGCGACTCATAGACCATCTCCTCATCGAGCTCGCCTACACGAGTGCCATCTGGCAAGAACACGCCAAACAGTCCCCTATCGGGAATCGTTCCGCCCGAGGTCACCGCCAAGCGTTGCGCACCGGCGCGACCGCGCACCGTGCCCTCGATTCGATCCCAGACCACTCGTGGGCGCAGCTCCGAAAACTCCTCGGCGGGGTAGCGGCCGGCCAACAAATCCAAGGTGTTCTCGAAGAGTTCCCAGGACAGCGTTGCGTAGTTTGCGGCGGAGCGACACAAGTCAAACAGTTCGGTGACCTGCCACTCGTCGAGAGCACAACACGCAACAACCTGCTGCGCTAGGACATCAAGGGGATTGACCGGAACCTTGGTGTGCTCAATCAGACCGTCTTGCATGCGCTGCGCAACCACCGCAGCCTCGAGGAGGTCGGCTCGGTGCTTCGGGAAGATCCGCCCTCGGCTCGCAACTCCCACCTGATGCCCAGCACGACCAATTCGTTGCATGCCCGATGCGACCGAACCGGGTGATGCCACTTGGATGACAAGATCAACCGCTCCCATGTCGATCCCGAGCTCGAGCGAACTCGTAGCTACAAGACCCTTCAGCTCGCCGCGTTTAAGCTCATCTTCCACAATCAGACGCCGCTCACGCGACAGCGAGCCGTGATGTGCCCTGACGAGTTCATCGCTCTCAGCAGGGTGGTCGGACTGCTCGAGTGCCAACTCGTTGAGTCGACTCGCAAGCCGTTCCGACATCCTTCTGGCATTCACAAACAAAAGCGTGGAGTGATTCTGTTCAATCAGCTGAAGCAACTCAGCGTCCATGGAAGGCCAAGCAGAACCATTTGCCGGGTTGAGTTCCTCAACGGGGACCACCACCGAGAGCTCAAGCTCTTTGCGCATGCCGGCATCAACGATAGTGACGGGCCGAGAAACCGGCTCGGGAGAACTCAGGCTGAAGCCGCCGAGGAAGGATGCGACTGCTTCGAGTGGACGCTGAGTTGCCGAGAGCCCAATGCGTTGAATCTTGCGGGGGGTTTGGGCTCGCTGTTCAATCAAGTGCTCCAAGCGTTCAAGGCTGAGACTGAGGTGTGCACCGCGTTTGGTGGGCGCCAACGCGTGGATTTCATCCACGATCACGCAGTCCACGCTTAGCAGAGATTCACGCGCCGCCGAGGTGAGCATGAGATACAGCGACTCGGGCGTAGTAATCAATATTTCTGGCGGGTTTCGCACCAAGTCCCGTCGCTCTTTTGCGCTGCTGTCTCCGGTTCGCACGCCAACCGTGGGTGCTACAAACTCAACCCCAAGTCGTTCTGCTGCGAGCGCCACACCTCGGAGGGGACTCTTCAGATTTTTCTCGACATCCACAGCCAAGGCTCGCATCGGTGAGATGTACAACACCCGCACACCCGAACCCTGCTGACTGGAACCGATCTGACGGTTTCTTCCGAGTGAATCAATAGCCCACAGGAACGCCGCCAGCGTCTTGCCAGAGCCAGTTGGAGCACACAACAACGTGTGTTCTCCGGCCGAAATTGGCAACCAAGCCATCGCTTGAGCGGGAGTCGGCGCAGGAAAACATGACTCAAACCACTCACGTGTTGCGCGTGAGAAGGGTGCGAGGGAATCGGCGGCCACAGAGTGACTGTACCGAGGGTATCGGACAGGGTTCCTGCAGACTGCTCAGAATCACCGTAGGAAAACCTGTAGGCAGGTCTGGGGTGTCTGACCTACGGTAGAGATATGGTCGGTCCGAGAGCGAAAGAGTTTCATCCTGCGTTTGAGGAATACTGCGAAGCAATCTGGGAGCTTCGCGAGGACGACATTGACGTGATCCAAGCGAGAATCGCTGATCGCCTTGAAGTTTCTCGGCCTGCAGTTTCCGAGATGATCCGGCGGATGGAACACGAGAAACTGCTCATCATTGATTCTGCGATCACGCTAACGAACAGCGGGCAGGCACTCGCTGAGCGGGTCGTGCGCCGCCATCGCTTAGCGGAACGATTCCTAACCGATATTTTGAATCTCTCTTGGGCCGACGCCCATCTTGAGGCGGGGAAGTGGGAGCACGTGATTTCTGAGTCTGTAGAGATTGCGCTCGCACGCGTGCTCGGCGATCCAACTACCTGCCCCCATGGAAATCCCATCCCCGGGGCCAACTATGAGGCCCCTGATTCGTATCCCTTGCGAGCAGTACCGGTGGGGTCGGCGTTTACCGTGAGTCGCATACCTGAGGAACTGGAATTCACGCCGGGTCTCTTAGACTTTTTGGAAGAAAACTCTCTGCTTCCTGGCCACTCGGGAGTCCTGACGGCTCTGTCCCCAGATGGCACTGCAACAGTCAAGATCGACGGACAGCACGTTGGAATCGGATCCTTCGCAGCGGAGCGAATCTTGGTGATTGCCTAGTCCAACAAGACTTCTGGTAGCTGCCCCGTGTGGATCACGGTGAGGCGTTTAGTGGAGCGAGTGAGTGCAACATAGAGGGATTGCGCCCCGCGAATCTGTTCCTCGAGCATGCGCTTCGGTTCAACCACCAGCACCGAGTCCAACTCGAGGCCTTTGACAAGGTTCACGGGAACCACCGTCACCTGCTTCTCCAACCCCTGCCTTGTCGCTCGGCCGTAATCGATTCCTGCCCGAGTCAGAGCCGCGTCAATTTGTTCCGCCATCGACTCAGGGACGATCACACCGATATTTCCCGAGCCGATTGTCTTGAGCTCATAGCGGACTCGCTCAACTACCTCGGCTTCGAGTTCGCTACTCGCCACGCCCAAGATCAGCGGTGGCTCACCCGTGTGACGAATAGATTGAGGAGGAGCAATGCCCGGCGCAGCCAAGACCAACATTTTGGCGGCAAGTTCCATAATGGGACCTGGAACCCGGTAGCCGATTGTGAGATCAGCCCGCCGGGGCGGCCTGCGGTCCGGAAGGTATTCGAGGACTGATTCCCAACTCTGATGTGGCCAAGCACCAGTTGCCTGTGCGATGTCACCCACGATGGTCATTGAGCCATTCAGCGAGCGACGGTCCAGCATCCGCAACTCCATCGGTGACAGATCCTGTGCCTCGTCGACCACGATGTGACCAAAGGTGCGAACTGCGTCAGCCTCGAGGTGTTTTGGGCGGGGACCGAGTAATTCGAGCGCCTCATCAAGCAGCGGAACATCGTCTGCAGTAAAAATCAACTCAGCTGGAACATGACTGCGTTCCCGGTACAACAATGGCCACTCAGACTCCTTGAGTCGGCCGCTCCCGGCAGAACGCAAGAGTCCCCGCGAACCAAAGAGATCATTGAGCAACTCAGCTGGGGTGAGCACCGGCCACATGCGTTCAAGTGCCTCAATCACGAGCGGGTCACGTCGGATGCGATCGCGAATCACCTCAAAGGTGTCATCACTTCGGGAAGTAGCCGCGAGCCGCTCAAAGACCAACTGCTCGACATGGCGGCGACCCGCGTTATGGGTGCGTGAACGTCGGCGGGCCTTTTCGATAATCTCTACTGAATCTTCCCGAGTGAAAACCAAAAATTGCAACCCGTAGGGCACGCGGAGTTCTTCCCGGAGGGGGTGCTGACGATCTCGAACGGCTCGGCGAATAACGTTGATCATGCGGCTATCGCCCTTGACTCGGCCGACCTCGGTTGCGTCGTGGCCAGTCGCGCGGATTGCGGGCACCAAGTCGGCTAGCACTGCGATCTGGATTCCTGCCTCGCCTAATGAGGGCAGTACCTGCTCGATATAGGACAAGAACACACGATTTGGCCCAAGCACCAACACGCCTTGACCTTCGAGTGGAAATCGCTGTGAGTACAGCAAATAGGCCGCCCGATGCAGAGCAACAACCGTCTTACCTGTTCCCGGGCCTCCTTGAACTACCAACACGCCTTGCAGGGGGGACCGAATGATTCGATCCTGTTCGGTCTGAATCGTCCCAACGATGTCGGACAGTTTCCCTGATCGGGATTCTTCCAAAGCCGCAATCAGGGCACCATGGCCCTGCACCAACCCTTGATCGAGGGCCTGGGTGGCTGATCCAAAGAGTTCGTCATCGATCCCGAGCAAGGTCTGACCGCGGCTTGCAAAGTGGCGGCGGCGGCGCAGGCCCATGGGGTCAAGACCCGTAGCCCGATAGAAGGTTTCCGCTAGCGGTGCCCGCCAGTCAACAACCACGGCGTTGCTTTGGTCATCCGAGACCGCAATTCGGCCGATGTGAAAGCTATCGCCCTCTGGATCTTCTTCTGTGGGCTCTGTATCAACGCGACCAAAAATCAAGGATCGCTCGCCAAGTTCGAGTTGATGAAGACGCACACCAACTCGCTCCCAGACCACATCGCGCTCGTAACGGTTCTGAAAGGTGCCGCCTTGGCCGTCGACTACGTTCTCGCGCATTGCTTCGGCAAGCGCCCGAGCGCGATCCAACCAAAGGTAGGCATTGTCGATATATGCCTGCTCAAGTTCCATCTCGGGGTGAGTTGCCACACGGTCTCCTGTATGGGCAGGGGTGAATTGGGGGAGCGATAAGTTTACCCACTCTCCCGAGCATGAAAAGCCGAGTAACTCTCCGATGCCCCAGCCACTGACTCAGCTACTGCCCGGGCTCCTCACCAATCTCTCTGAGAGCCGAGCGCAGAGCTAGTCGCAGTCGGCGCGCCTGAGACGGATCAAGGTGTGCCACAAGGCCTGTTGCCGGGGCGCCGAACTCCTCGGTGGTCAGTTGAATTCGAGGGGTGGCATCGAGGTAGTCATCGCAGACTGATACTGCCCAGTTCAGGGGCAACATTTCGGCTGCATCCTCGGGGTCAACCGGTGGAACAGGAATTTGATCGTCGTCGATACTGCGGCGCATATGGCTCCCTGATGATTATGGCTCCCAAGAAGGTGGCTCCCAAGATGATTGCTACAGATGATTATGGCCCCAGATGGGAGAACTCAGGGTACGCATGATTGACTTACACAAGATGACTCAAGCTCATGCGGACTCTCTTTTTATTCGTGCTTGCACTGGCCTAGCAACTGAGCGCCCTCCGGTCTGGTTTATGCGCCAGGCGGGACGTTCCCTTCCCGAGTACCGCGCTATTCGCGGCACGGGCACCATCCTTCGTGCAATCGCTGATCCCGATTTGGCCACAAAAATCACCCTGCAACCAGTGCAGCGTTACGGCACCGATGCAGCGATTCTGTACTCAGACATCATGACTCCCGTGCACGCAATTGGGTTCGGGGTAGACATCGCTCCGGGAATCGGGCCAGTGGTTGAGCACCCCTTTCGCTCGCGAGCGGACCTGCAGCGACTTCGTCCGCTCGACGCCGAGGCCGACACCCCCTATGTGGTGGAGACAGTTCGAAACTTAGTAAGCGAACTCTCGGTACCGCTCATTGCCTTCGCTGGAGCGCCGTTCACTGTTGCGAGCTATCTGCTCGAAGGTAAACCGTCTCGTACGTATGTCAAGACCAAGGCGCTCATGCATACCGACGAGGCGCTCTGGTTTGACCTGATGGATTCCCTAGCGGACTTGGCAATTGACTCGCTCCGATCGCAGATCAGTAACGGTGCTGCGGCAGCGCAACTCTTTGATTCCTGGGCCGGTGCACTCAGCCCGAGTGATTATGAAAAATTCGTGCTTCCAAGCTCAACCAAAGTCATGACTGCGGTTGCCGAACTTGGGGTGCCGCGAATTCACTTTGGTGTAAGTACTGCCGAGCTACTCGGACTAATGGCATCCGCAGGAGCAGAGGTAGTCGGCGTGGACTGGAGAACCCCGCTCGACGCCGCCCGCACCCGTGTGCCCGAATCGGTAGGCCTACAGGGAAACCTTGACCCAGCTCTGCCCGCTGCCGGATGGGGACCGACTGAGCCTGCTGTGCTTGATGTACTCGCTCGTGGCAAAGGAAACCCTGGGGGGCGCGGCGGTCACATCTTCAATCTGGGCCACGGTGTACTTCCTGAAACAAACCCAGAGGTCCTCGAGCGAGTGATCGAACTCATCCACTCCACAACTCCATAAAGGCCATAGAGATGACTCCAAACAGTTCAACTGACGCACTGCACATCGGCATTCTTGTCATGGCGTACGGCACTCCCTCAAGTCCCGAGAACATTCCCGAGTACTACACGCATATTCGCCGCGGTCGGCCACCTACTGATGAACAGCTGCAAGATCTGATCAGCAGATACGCGGCCATTGGCGGGATCTCTCCGTTGCGCGAACGAACCCAAGCTCAGCTCGATGCAGTTGAAGCAGCGCTCAAGGTCTTAGCCGGTGACTCCGCACACCCCGACTGCTTCTTGGTTCAACTCGGCCAAAAACATGCTGCTCCGTTCATTGAAGATGGGGTAGCTGCGCTGATTCAGGCCGGGGCGCAGCGCATTGTTGGCCTAGTCCTTGCACCGCATTATTCGGGTTTCAGCGTGGGGCAATACCAGGCGCGAGCCTCGAGTGCGGCAGAGGAGTTTGGTGTGCCCTTCGTGGGCCTTGACTCCTGGAGCCTAAACGAGGCGTATCTCACGCATCAGGCCAATTCGGTGCGGGAACAACTTCAGGGATTACCGACCAACACGCACGTCTTTTTCACTGCGCACTCACTGCCCGAACGAGTGCTGCTCGATGACCCCTACCCAGAGCAGCTTCTTGCTTCAGCAGAAGCAATCGCAGAGCGTGCTGGATTGACCGGCAGTAACCAAACCTCCAGCAGTAATCGAGCATGGAGCATCGGCTGGCAATCCGCCGGGCGAACACCTGAGCCTTGGCGGGGACCAGACATTTTGGACTGCATCAAAGAAGTCTCTGCCATTGGCTCGGCTGAGGGGGTCCTGGTGGTACCGCAGGGCTTTACCGCGGATCACCTCGAGGTGCTCTTCGACCTAGATATTGAAGCGGCTGACCTGGCTGCTCAACTCGGCTTGGCCTTTGCTCGAACCGAGGTAGTCAATGCTGACTCCGCAGTGATGGCTGCGCTCGCCTCGCTGCTGTTTGACCTCGCCGAGATATGAGCCAATTGCTCATCATCGGCGGCGGCATCACTGGTCTGGCTGCTGCTTGGGAAGCAGTTCAGTTTCCCAGAGTTGAAGTCACCCTGATTGATGCTCAGCCTCGGCTGGGTGGCAAAATTCTGGGCTCGGAAATCGCCATTGCGGATGAGCAGCCCTTAATGATCGACGAAGGGGCTGATGCCTTCTTGGCCCGTGTGCCAGACGCAGTTCAGCTCTGTACAGAACTTGGCCTAGAGGAAGAGTTCACTCACCCTGCAGTCAGCCGAGCCCAAGTCTTTCTGGGGGGTGAGCTTCGATTTCTACCCACTGACACGGTGCTGGGAGTGCCCGTAGATTTTGAGTCGCTCGCTGCGAGCGGACTGCTCTCGGTCGCGGCAATGGAGCGTGCTCGCTCAGAGGTTGATGTCGATTGGCCCGCGCCCACAGGTGATGTGTCCATTGGGGAATTCCTGACCGAGCGATACGGGCGCGAGCTAGTGGAACATGTGGTTGCTCCTTTGATTGGTGGCATCAATGCCGGGAACGTGGACAGGCTCAGCTTGCAGGCAGTCACCCCGCAACTCTTTGCGGCCGCTCGTGGCGGCGGCAGCTTGACCCTGGCACTGCGTAAACAGCAAGAACAGTCCCCTACCGATCCGACTGATCCTGTCTTTACTGCTCTGCTCGGTGGCACCTCAGTCCTAGTTGACGCGCTCCACGATGCCCTCGAAGCCAGAGGGGTCCAGATCCTGACTGAGTCCGAAGCAGTGAGTTGTTCGCAGTCAGACCAACAAAAGATCCTCACTGAGTTGAGCACCGGGACCATCTCCTCTGACGAGGTGCTGATCTGCGCTTCGGCCGCCAAGGCCGCTCAGCTACTTCGCAGCATCAGCCCAAACACAGCCAGGCTGCTTGAACAAATTTCCTATTCCTCAGTTGCGTTACTCACGTTCGTCTTTAGCAAGGAGTCGGTACCGGGCGAGCTACTTGCATCAGGGTTTTTGATTCCCCGGACGGCTCAGCTGCTCATGACTGCTGCCTCGGTGGGGTCAACCAAATGGGCTCATTGGGATGATGGGAAACACGTTGTGCTGCGAGTTTCTGCTGGCCACTCGGGTGATCTTCGAGGCGCCGAGCTGACAGACGAAGAACTCATCTTGGGCTTGCAAGCTGATCTGCAGACCACCTTAGGAATCACCGATCCTGCAGTAGCAACTCGGGTTTCTCGGTGGCCCGATGGATTTGCGCAGTACGAAGTTGGGCATCTGCAACTCGTCGACAGCATTGAGCAATCCCTAGACAAAGATTGCCCGCAAATTTTACTGGCAGGTTCCTCGTATCGAGGCCTCGGGATTCCCGCTTGCATCAGTCAAGGCCGAAGCGCCGCCGCCAAACTCGTAGACAGCTAACTACTGCTGTATCAACTACTGCCCAAGCTGATCTCGCGAACGTCACCTTGCACTGTCTGATCTGGCGAACCCTTGAACTGCAACGTGATTTCGAAGGGGTGGTTCAAGTCGAGTGCCTCCTTGAGCGCCATCAACTCAATATGGGGACCGCTCGTCGTCAGGTTGACGGTATGGGAAGGAACAAGAACTACGGGAGTTCCAGGCACCAACTTCGCCGTGTCTGCCAAATCAGACGAGACGGTGACTCCCACCAGTGAATCCTCGGTCGCGCCGCCCGTAATACTGAGCGAAACGATGACGTTCTGGCCCACCTCGGTTGGTGGGGCAAACACGTTCGAAACCGTCGGCAATGTTGCAGGAGCAGCTGTTGTCGTCGAACTCGTCGCTTCCGGTGCGGACTCAGTCGTGGCAGTTGAGGCTGACTCCGTGCTGCTGCAGGCGGTCAGGGCACCGCCAGCCACACACAAGATGGCCAAACCAAATCCAAGTGCCCGACGAGTTCCCAACTTGGGCTGATCGTGTTTTGCAGAACGCAACATAAGAATCCTTTGATGTGCAATATGCCTTTGATGTGCAATATGCCTTTGATGTGCACTGTGCCTGCGAACTTTCGCTCAGCACAGAGTGTCTTTCACAATAGGTCAAGCAGCAAGGTGATCTACTAACTCGCACCTGCTATCCCGCACCTGCTCGCTCCGCTCTACTCGCTCCAACCCCCTCGGCGCGCTCAGCAGATTTTCTCAGCCGCCGGCTTGGGTTCGTACAAGTTGGCCAGCAGGGTGCGAAGATCATGGTTCGTGAAACCGCATCTGCTCCGTCTCCTATTAGGTCTGCTTGCTGGGCTGATGATCTGCGCTGCACTACCTCCGTGGGGATGGTGGCCACTCGCGATAGTCGGAATCGCCCTGTGGGTTGCGTTACTCGGCAATCAAGCAGGCCTGCAGCGCTACCTGATTTCTTGGATGGTTGGCCTGGGATGGTTTGCGCCCTCGGTCCTGTGGATGTGGAAGCTCACACCCCCTGGCTACTTAGCGGGAGTGTTGTTGGGTTGGACCACCATGGTGGGCTTGGTTGGCCTATCCGTTCCACCCAACCGCTGGAGGCTCTTGATGCTGCCCGCCAGCGTGGTGATCTTTGAGTGGTTCCACTGCCACGCGCCGTTCGGGGGCGTGCCGTTATCCCTGCTGTCGATGAGCCAAGGCCGCGGTCCACTTCTGCCGATAGCTCGACTTGGCGGAGGCCTACTGGTGAGTGCTGCAGTGGCCGCGTTGGGCATTGCGTTGTACATCGCTATGGCAGAGAAACAGTGGAAGCAACCCTTAGCTGTGCTGTTGGGTTGTGCGCTGCTCGTCGGTGCTGGCATGGCCTCGCTCAATCTGGTGCACCCGATCTCGGGCCCCGATAACCAGATGCGCATTGCAGCCGTTCAGGGTGGAGGCAAACAAGGGACGCTGTTCGACTCCGAACAGGTTCCCGAGGTGTTTAACGCTCACCTGACAGCAACGCAATCCATAGATCAGCCAGTTGATTTGGTGATCTGGCCCGAGAACGCCATCAACGTTGCCGGACCATTTAGCCAAGATGCTTGGAAGGATCAGATTGCAACAGAAGCAGAGCGCCTCAACGCACCAATCCTGGCCGGGGTAGTCGAGGATGATCCGAATAATCCCAAGCAGTTCCTGAACTACTCAGTGATAGTCAATCCCGATGGCACACTCGGTGACCGTTACGACAAAGAACGCAGAGTTCCCTTTGGGGAATACGTTCCGCTTCGCTGGCTCTTTGAGCCACTCGCTGGTAGTTCCCTTCCGCCTCGTGACGCATCGCCTGGGGTAGGACCCTCGATGGTAGAGACCCCTGCCGGTCCCATTGCGGTGGTCATTAGTTGGGAAGTTTTCTTTGCGCGACGGGTTCGAGAAGGGGTCCGACTCGGAGGCGAAGTTGTTGTCAATCCAACGAATGGTTCGAGTTACTGGCTGACCCAAGTACAAACACAGCAACTAGCTACCTCTGCGTTTCGAGCAGTGGAGAGTGGCCGCTGGCTTGTTCAAACCTCGCCCACTGGGTTTTCAGCTGTATTTGATGCCAGCGGAACAATCTTGCAGCGAACCAATATCAGTGAAACCAAGGTACTGATCGCAAATGTCCCAAGGATGACCGGAACAACTCCTGCGCAGGCACTCGGAGACGTACCAGCGCTGTTTTTGGCCGGACTTGCGATCGCTTTGGCAGGATTTCACCGGATCCGTAGCCGTTCCAAGAGGACTGTCATTTGACCATCAGCATTTGACCATCAGGTAGCCGCACAGCGAAGCTTGTACCTTATGAACAATGGTGCGGCGAGCTCAGGACCAGGATCATTGCCGCGATTACCCGGCCCGGATGACCCGCTTCGCATTGCCTACCTCACGTATAGAGGGAAACCACACGTAGGTGGACAGGGCGTGTACACCCGGCATCTGACAAAGGCGCTCGTCGACCTTGGTCACAGCGCAGAGGTGCTCTCAGGCCAGCCGTACCCCATTCTTGATGAGCGGGTGCCGCTCGTGAGCCTGCCAAGTTTGGATATCTACAACGATTATTTTCCCATGCGCATGCCGGCCTGGTGGGAACTGAAAGATAAGTGGGACTACGCGGAAGTCACAGCGTTCTCGAGTGGCACCTTCCCCGAACCCCTAGCATTTTCATTGCGCGCTTGGGATCACCTGAAGGCCCGCCGCAATGATTTTGACCTGGTACAAGACAACCAGTGTTTGGGCTACGGATTGCTCCTGATGGAGCGCATGGGTCTTCCGGTTCTAGGAACTATCCATCACCCCATCACCATGGACCGCCGACTGGAAATGCAACACGCAGAGTCGGCTTATGAGCGCTGGTCAAAGTCGCGTTGGTATGCATTTACCAAGATGCAAACTCGAGTTGCCAAGCGTCTGCGGCGAGTCATCACGGTAAGCCGATCCTCATACGACGACATCTGCCGAGACCATATGGTCTCACCTGAGCGGCTCTTTGTTGTTCCAGTCGGGGTCGATCCCGAACTGTTTATTCCACTGCCCGGCATTGAGCGCAAGACCGATCAAATCATCTCAACTGCCTCTTCGGATGTTGCAATGAAAGGGCAGCGTTACCTGCTCGAAGCACTTGCCAAACTCCGCGCCGAGCGCCCAAACCTGAAGCTGATCATGGTTGGACGACTCAAAGAAGGATCGGCTGCTCAGCGCACCATTGAGCAACTTGGCCTTGAAGACGCCGTGGAGTTCGTATCGGGCATCACTGACGAACGACTTGTCGAGCTCTACAACGAATCTGCCTGCGCGGTTGTGCCCTCCCTCTACGAGGGGTTCTCGCTCCCGGCGATTGAGGCAATGAGTACAGGCTGCCCCCTCGTCGCTACGACTGGCGGGGCAATTCCCGAGGTGGCCGGCCCCGATGGTGAGACCTGCTTCATGACCATTCCTGCCGACAGCGAATCCCTTGCAGCGGGAATCCGCCGAGCGCTCGATGGCCCTGAGGCTGCGAAACAAATTGGTGCAGCGGGGCGCGATCGTGTGATTTCCCGCTGGAGTTGGAGACACACCGCTGTTCGTACTGTGGACCATTACCGGGCGCTCCTCGAAGACACTGCTCGAGACCGATACGACCGCCGCTAGTACACCACTCGACACAGAGAACCGCATAAGGACTACGCCGTGCTAACAGTTGATTATCAAGAACTCGGACTGAGCGAGGGAGACCTTGTTCTCGATATGGGGGCAGGCGCTGGACGCCACTCCTTTGAGTGCTTTCGCCGAGGTGCACGAGTCGTGGCCTTGGATTACGACTTCGCAGAACTACCGCCCGTCTCAGCTTTGTTCTGGGCAATGCGAGAAGCCGGTGAAGCTGACCCGGAAGGCCTTGGCGCCTGCCTGAATGGCGACGCACTTCGATTGCCATTTGCCGACAACACCTTCGATCGCATCATCTGCTCTGAAGTTTTTGAGCACATCCCAGATGATGAGGGTGCGATGGCCGAACTTGCGCGGGTGCTGAAGCCCGGCGGAATTCTGGCAGCGACAGTCCCCGCATGGTTCCCCGAGAAGGTCTGCTGGGCGCTCTCAGCGGAGTACCACGCCCCGCTCGCGGCCGGCGGCCATGTGCGTGTCTATACCGAACCACTCTTTCGCCATCGCCTCACACAAGCCGGGCTGAAGCCACAAAGCTCGCACCGGGCTCACGCCTTGCATGCGCCGTACTGGTGGCTGAAATGCATAGTTGGCGTGAGTAACGACATCCACCCGCTGGTTCAGGCGTACCACAAATTGCTGGTCTGGGATATTGCCAAAGCACCAGCGCTGACGCGTACGGCCGAGCGGCTGCTCAATCCGGTTCTGGGCAAGAGCATCGTGGTGTATTCCCGCAAGCCAGCAGCCAGCAGTCGCAACTCAACAAAGCAGGCCACTGCTGTCCTACCCGAGAGTGCTCGTCACGCTCGCGTGAATTTTGCCGACTCCTCGGGTGCCTCTTCCACCGAGAGGGCCGATGCCGGTGTCTGATCATCATCTCGTCGACATCGACGGCCTTGTAACTGCAGCCGAACTCAGCGCAACCGTTGATGCCGTTGCAGACTGGCAACTCCCCTCTGGGATGGTGCCTTGGTTCCCCGGTGGACATGCCGACCCCTGGAACCATACCGAGGCCCTGATGGCGCTGATGTTGGGTGGCCACCGTGAGGCCGCTGAACGGGGATTCGACTGGCTGGCCTCGTTGCAACGAGAAGATGGCGCTTGGCATCAGTACTACCTCGATGGAAAGATCGAACAGGACAAACTTGACGCAAACTGCGTGGCCTATGTTGCGGCAGGAGTTTGGTTTCACTGGTTGACTTACCGTGACCGCGGAGCGCTCGAGTCCATGTGGCCGATGGTGCGTGCCGCAACCGATTTTGTACTGGGTTTGCAGCAGCCCCGAGGCGAGATCATTTGGGCACGTCATGCGGATTCCACCCCCTTTGCCTTTGCTCTGCTCACAGGGTCCTCATCGATCTGCCATAGCTTGCGATGCTCGATTGCCATTGCCCAAGAGTTGGGTCACGAGCGTCCAAACTGGGAACTTGCCGCCGGGCGCCTCTTTGCTGTGATCCGCGACGACCCCGATGCTTTTGCCCCGAAGCACCGTTGGGCCATGGACTGGTACTACCCCGTGCTCTGCGGAATCCTGGGCGGCGAAGCAGGCCGAGAACGCCTGCGGCATCGCCATGAGGCATTCACCTTGAAGGGATGGGGTATTCGATGTGTCTCTGACCGCCCGTGGGTGACTGCTGCAGAGACCTGTGAGTGTGCCATTGCGTACCTAGCAGTTGGCGAGGTGGACATAGCCAAGGAACTCTTTGCTTGGGCGCAACAACTTCGTACAGAAGGCCAGCGATACTGGACGGGAATCGTTCTTCCTGAAGAGGTTCATTTTCCAGGCGGCGAACAATCCACTTACACCTCGGCTGCAGTCATCCTTGCAGCCGACGCACTAGGCGGAAAGTCTGCAACTTCAGGACTCTTTAGCAATCACTCTGCTCTACCCGATGTGAGTGCACCCTCTTGAATAAGCCCACCATGAATCAGCCCATCCCAAATCAGCCCAGCCGGATCACCAAAGCACAGAGCGCCCTGTCAGCCTTGACTGTGCTGGTGTTCTCCATTGGATTCCTCGTGCAGCCAGTCGCTGCTGAACCTGGCGATACCACTACCTCGCTCCCCGAGGACAACCGACTACTCGGCAACAGCATTCAGCGACCGAATATGGGCATGAAGCCGCTCAGTCCAACCGATCCTGGAGGGTGGCTGCAAGTCTCTCTGTTCTTCTTAATCTGCGGGGCAATCATCCTGATTGCCTGCGCAGTCTGGTACTCCTCAAAGAAGAAGCGATCGAAAAGGGCAGATGCCGGACTCGATCCAGTTTCGCTAGCTCGGGCCACAGGAAAGGGTGTGCGAGCGCCATCACCGCTTGATAAAACTCCCGCTGCTAGCCCTGAGACAGCTAGCTCAGAGACAGCTACCCCAGAGACTGTTAGCCCAGAGACGGCTGGCTCAGAGAATGCGGGTCAGGACTCGTAGCGAGCCCGTTGCCGATACTTCCTTGAACTGACCCGAGGCCAGCGCTGGAAGATAAATCTGCTCATAGGGAGGGCGTCCGCCATCTGCAGGGTTCGGAAACACATCATGAATCGCGAGCGTGCCGCCGAGCGCAACGTGGGGTGTCCAGAGCCTGAAATCCAAAGCGGCCGGCTCTTCACCATGGCCGCCATCAATAAAGACAAAGGCGCATGGAGTGGACCAGACGCGTGAGACCGTGGGCGAGTCACCAGCAACGGCTATGACTGAGCCCTCAAGTCCGGCAAGGTAGATCGTGCGGCGGAACCATCCCAGCGTGTCCATCACGCCGAGTTCATCGTCCATTAGGTCGGGCTCATGCCATTCCCACCCGGGCTGATTCTCCTCGGAGCCACGGTGATGATCAACCGCAATGAGAACTGTGTCGGCGGCTTGGGCAGCGGCTCCTAGGTAGACCGAGGACTTGCCACAATACGAGCCGACCTCTAATAACGGCGACCCTGGCAGCGCCAGTGCTGCTGAAAGGCCAGCTTGGTAGAGCGCAAGGCCCTCATCGGCTGGCATGAATCCTCGAGCGGCCTCTGCTGCAGCACGCAAAATCGGGTCCATCAGATCGGGACGTCTCCGTGCATCATCTCAAGTTCGTCCTCATCAGGCTCTTCGCCATGATGGGTGACTTTGAAGATCCAACGGTCGAGCACCAAGTACCGGACTACCCAGACCACGCCAAACCCGATCAGCTGCGCCGTAAACACTGCGATCTGTTCGGTAACTCCTTGGCCACGGAACTGCTCTTCAACAAGGTAGGTCAACAGGGTGGCAAAGCTCACACCAAGCAAGGCTGCAACCCAGAACACGAGAATCTGGGTGCGAAGATTGTCTTTTGAAACTTCCCTCCAGACAAAGTACTTGTTCGCGAAGAAGTTCGGAAG